>Ga0187783_10004020_pt1 | contig 10881 bp, 10 predicted proteins | sample 1015_SJ02_MP02_2_FD_132471 | JGI IMG/M metagenome (GOLD analysis project Ga0187783, IMG submission 132471) | Tropical peat soil microbial communities from peatlands in Department of Meta, Colombia - 1015_SJ02_MP02_20_MG | ecosystem: Environmental > Terrestrial > Soil > Wetlands > Peat | place...
AGTAACCAATATGATCTCAGTGCAGCGAATCGTTACGGGATTGGTTTTCCTAGTCGTAAGCGCGGGTGCCGCACTTGGGCAGGCAAGCGGAAAGGAAACGGATCCGACCTGCCCCACGCACCTAACGCCCCATGATTGACGAACTCCTCTTTCATCACGGAACCACGATGGTGCGACGATTGTGTCTTGCTCTCGGTGAGGCTATGCTGTGGCACCGTGATCCCTGCCATCGCGTCGCCGTAGTATTGGGCGGCGATCTCCTCTCTATTGAATACCGCGATGGCGGTGAGAGCCTGCGCGTTGAGATCACGCCGGGACAGGTCGATTGGGAGGAACCCAGCGCCCGTGTTCACCGGGCGGTCAATGTCGGAAAGCACCCGTATGAACAGGTCACCGTCTTCCTGCTCGACCGTCCTGATGCGGTGCCGCAACCCACCGAGGAGTAGCAAACTAGTCGGGTTGGAAGCCGAAGACAACCCAATGAGGCGAACGCTCGCCATTCTCGGCTCTGTAATATTCCTCGCGATTGCTCCGGGGATCGTTGCGGGCTACGTGCCTTGGCTGATTTGCCGATGGCATATTGGAGCACCGCTGCTGGGAACCTCCTTGTTTCGGCTCGTAGGAGTGCTCATGGTAGCCGCAGGTCTTCCCGTGCTTTTGGACTCCTTCGCTCGTTTCGCCCTCCAAGGTCTCGGTACGCCCGCGCCGATCTTCCCCACGCAGCATTTGGTCGTCAGCGGGTTGTTTCGGTACGTGCGAAATCCCATGTATGTTGCAGTCGTGTTGCTGATTCTCGGTCAAGGGCTGTGTTTCGGCAGTGTGCGGGTGCTTGAATACAGCGTTGCGGTTTGGGTTGGATTCTATCTGTTCGTCCTTATCTACGAGGAGCCAATATTGCGGAAAAGTTACGGTCGTGATTACCAAGAATTCTGCGCGAATGTGCCAAGGTGGATTCCGCGTTTGCGACCTTGGCACAGTCCAAGATAGCGATTCGACGCTCCCGAACGCTCACACGCGAATCCTGGCAGCGATGGATTCCAATGGATGATGGCGCTCAGACATTAGCTCTAGCAAACTGGTTGTAGAGCCAAGCAAGAACCGCACCGCCGATAAGCCCGTCCACGAACCCGTAAAGTGCGCCGAAGATGACCTCTGCCATGCTCCTAGTAGCATGGTAACCGGGATAGACTGACGCCATTGTCTGGAGGAATTGCTGACCATAGCTGCCCCAGATCAGGTTCGCCAGACCCATCGCTAGCATCGCCACTCCCCACAAGATCGCGGAGGTCAACGCCAGAGCATTCGTGTTGAACTTCATGACTCACCTCCCAGCTTTGTCTATACAATGCGATGCCGTTCAATCGCTGGAACGTTTTCCGTTTCTGGAGCACCGCTTGGATGCGACGCTCACCGCAACCAGTGATTGAGACCACTGCGGTATTTACGGGAGCGCGTCAGCAAGCCGGCGGCCTGCCAGAGGAAGCTCTGAATGAACTCCTTGGCTGCATCAGTCCGTATTGCACGACAAAATATCCTGCTCCCAACCGACTTTTCGCCTTGTTCAGAAACCGCACTCGCGTACGCTGTTGGCTTGTGCCGCCGGGCGATTAGGCTAGACCTGTGACGACTGTCACAGACGATCGGCGGCACCCACGCTGGAATAGCGTCCAGGAGGGCACTACGATGAAAATAGTCACCTGGCTTGCTCTGATTGCTGCAATGGCGCTGCTGGTTCCCGATGCATTGAGCCAGAATTCAGAACGGGTGCCCGGAGTTCCACAGTTCAAGATCCAGCAGGAAGTACGACTGACAGGCGAGATCCGCGAAATAAAGAACTATTCCTGCCCCGTCACCGGCACCGTGGGCACGCACTTAGAGCTGCAAACGACTGAGGGCCCGATCGAAGCTCACGTGGCCGCGGCCCGCTTCTTACAACAATACGGAATAGAGTTCCATGCCGGCCAGACGGTCGAAATGTTCGGCGTCAAAGGTATGTATGAAGGCCGGGCCGCATTTCTGCCGCGCATCATCATGGTCGGACACGACAGTTACTACTTGCGTGACAATACTGGCAAGCCGCTCTGGTAAGTTTCGATCTTTTCACGTAAGCGAATTGGCCGTGTGTAGGTAGGAGAGCCCACGGTCAATGCCCGTTTGGTGGAGGTGATATCTGCGATATCTGCGAGGCTGGGATTCATCTCCACAGATCTCAGATTCTGATTGCATGGCTCGGCGAGATGTTTGACGGTCGAACATCACAGCAGAGGAATGCTCTACGTCACTGCAAAGAGTTTGGGAAAAGTCAGAAACTAAATGTGTGCTGGATGCTTGAACATCCCATTTCTTACTCCCCCGGCGCACGGGTGCAGTGTGCTTCGCCAAGACGGAATGGGAAGGAACACACCGGTTAGGATTTTGCTCAAGCATCCGGTTTTCTTTTGAAGTAGACTCACACCAGATAAATCGGGCTACTCGGAGCCGCGGTAATCTCACCTGTAGAAGTGCAAGCCTTGAAACATCGCCCATCCGCAAGTAATGCTAACGCGCGGAGAGGCAGGGCACACTTGCGCTATCGCTGTTTTCATCAACGAAGATTTCCTCAACGAAGGACATAGCGACGAGGTCTGGTTCGTGTGAGACCAAAACCATTCTTCCGGTTGGAATGAGAGTTTGGCAGATACCCATTTGGTGATGACCACCTTAACTAATCGATCCGTTGTACTAGAGACAGAATCTTCCACTCGCCATTCAATTTTGCTAGCGTCATGTAGTCGGTCCAGCCTGGCGTAACCAGCTTCGCCGAGGCAATGTCTCCCGCAACGTCGAGCGCTGTTACCTCTTCTGTCTTGCTCGCGGCTGGTAGATCCGGTGTTCCCTCCCGGCCGATATATCGTCGTTAGAGGTTTTCGTTTCCTGGCCTTGATTGATAGGTTGAAGAAAAGAAGCAAGCTTACGACGAGGGCGAGGCGATTCATGGTGGGCTCTCCCAAGCAGCAAAGAGACCGGACGAGCTCGCTTCCGGGTCGAGGAATGTCGGCACAACATCCGGTAATACCACAGCCCTTGCGGAGCGAGAGCACCAAACAAAATGCGCAAAAGTAAGTCTGGAGGGAGCGACGGAACGCACGGATTACTTCCAAATTCCTGGATATTCCTATGAAGGCTACGATTACGATGGGATGTTTGCACAGTCCGCTAGTTGGCTAAAAATCGCCTCTCTGACAAGGTCGGCGGTGTGAATCGCACTATTCATGTGCGCATAATCGATGCTTTGTTCGCGTAGATCGCGCCGCCCGGCGAGGTCGAATGAATCGTCCCGGACTCCACCGAGAGAGTGTAGGTCGTGCCCTCGCTGCTTGACCATTGGGGCACGTTGAATCGCTCATTGGCACGCAAGCTCCGCACGGTTACTCCTCGGAAGGTCAAAGGGGTGTTTGCTTTGCAAATCTGAGGATTCTGCGTGGCCTCGAGAAAGTAGGCGGAACCTGCACCCACAACGGTTGCGACTCCGCTGGGTTCAAGAATCACTGCCGTACGCTCGTCAACCGCGATATCTCGGATCTGACTAGCCCTGCCATCCTGTAGAATTCGAGCCATGAATACCAGCGTTCGGCCCATCCGGTCACGCGAAGAGAAGTGAGTATCCGTAATCACGTCCCTCAAGAGCGGATTATTAAGGAAATGGTGAACGATGGTGACGCGCGGATTGAAGGGATTCGATAGCGTCTCCGCTGAACTCAGATCAGGTCCGTCCGGAGTATCACCCTGCGCCGAGTAGATAAACTCGCCTTGCACGGCGAGTCCCGCGCTGGTGCCTCCGAGGGGAATATTGCGAGCGATGGCATCGTTCAGAGCTTGCTGTACAGGTGTTCCCATCCAGAAATTGATGTAATTGGCTTGATCGCCTCCGGCAATGAACACTGCCTCTGCTTTGCGGATGGTCTCAGCCGCGAAAGGATCCTCCGCCGCAGCACGGTCGGGCATGATCAGAGTCGCGACTGAGTTGACGTGACAGAGGCCTTGAACATAGGCGTTGTAAGCGTCGTCGCCATTGGCTCGCAAAATGAGAAAGTCGCCGCCTCCAGATCGTTCGCACATCCACTGAAAAGCTCGATCGAGGTCTTGGCCTCCGCCCATTAGGGCGAAACCGCCCTGGGTTTTCGTTTGCTTGTCCGTGGGACTTCCGGCGCGAAAATATTTGTAGTGCGGGTGGTCTGCAAACGCCGAGCACACAAACCATAGCTGCATAAAGAACCCAGCGAGCACGATGCGATCGAACACGCGAAATCGTCCCATTAATCGAAATTCTCGTTTGAGAATCACCAAAATGCAAACTCTTTTCTTACCAGAGCACTTTTACTCCCAGTTGAATGGGGCGGGAGCTGCCAGTTCCGAGCACAGGCTTGGAAAGGGTCCGGCCCGGACATCCCCAGCATTGAAGGTTGGAGATGTCGGGCACCTGCAATCGATCCGGTCGAAGCCAAGACATAGAAAGCCAGCACCACGTTCTCATCGCGCATAAGGTAAATTTTGAGGAGAACCACCTAGCTCCGCGCGGGCTGCGCCCTCCAAAAGGCTTAGCGGCCAGCCTATCCGGCCTTCCGGCATAGTAAAGTAGTAGTAGGCCCTCAAACGGCAACCATCGAGGAGTTTTCGATCTGAATTCACGTATCCGCAACATTGCCATTATTGCCCACGTGGATCACGGCAAGACCACGCTGGTGGACGCCATGCTTCGGCAGAGCGGAATCTTTCGCGATAACGAGATCGTCGCCGATCGCGTTATGGACTCGAACGATCTGGAACGCGAGCGCGGCATCACTATTCTTGCCAAGAACACGGCGGTGTCTTATGCGGGCGTCAAAATCAATATTGTGGACACGCCCGGGCACTCCGATTTTGGAGGCGAGGTGGAGCGCGCGCTGAAGATGGTCGACGGCGTTATGCTACTGGTCGATGCCAGCGAGGGGCCTCTGCCGCAGACTCGCTATGTGCTGAGCAAGGCGCTTGAAGCGAACCTCAAGCCGATTCTGGTCATTAACAAGATTGACCGGCCGGATGCTCGTCCGCAAGAAGTACTGAACGAGGTTTACGACCTCTTTATTGATCTTGATGCTAAGGAAGAGCAGCTTGACTTCCCTGTTCTCTACACGAACGCCAAGGCGGGAACGGCGGCGGCGCACCAGGGAACCGCGGGCGAGGATTTGCGTCCGCTCTTTGAGTCAATCGTCGATACCATTCCCGCGCCCCAGGGAGACAAGGACGGACCACTGCAGATTCTGGTGGCTAATCTTGATTACAGCGACTACCTGGGCCGGCTGGCGATTGCCCGCGTTTTTTCTGGGACGATGAAAACTGGTGAAGACGTAGCGATCGCCAAGCGCGATGGGTCATTCCACAAGACAACAATCACCAAGCTGTTCAGCTTCTCGGGGCTTAAACGAACCGACATCACGGAAACGGCGCTCGGCGACATCATCGCCGTGGCGGGCGTTGAGGGCATCACGATTGGCGAAACTATTACTGATGCAGAGAATCCCTCGCCACTTCCGCCTATCGTTATCGACGAGCCGACGATTGCGATGCTGTTTACCATTAATACTTCTCCGTTTTGTGGGCGCGAAGGCAACTACGTTACCTCTCGCAACCTGCGCGAGCGGCTGGATAAAGAGTTGCTTACCAATGTCTCTTTGCGCATGGAAGAGACGGGCAGTACCGACTCGTTCAAGGTTCTGGGGCGCGGAGAATTGCAGCTTTCCATTTTGATCGAGATGATGCGGCGTGAAGGTTATGAGTTGATGATTGGCAAGCCGGAGATTGTCACCAAACGCATCGACGGCAAGCTGATGGAACCGGTCGAACATCTTACCATCGATGTCCCCGAGGAATTCGTCGGTGTAGTCATGGAACATCTTGGATCGCGCAAGGGCGAAGTTTCCAACATGCACAATCACGGTTATGGACGCGTGCGCGTTGAATTTCGCGTACCCAGCCGAGGACTGATTGGACTGCGCAGCACCCTGCTTACGGATACGCGCGGTACCATCGTTATGAATGCGCTTTTTGATGGATACATCGAATGGCAGGGAGAGATTCCACGCCGCCCAACAGGCGCGCTGATTGCCGACAGGGATGGTATTACGACCTCCTATGCTCTTTACAATTTGCAGGAGCGGGGTGTGCTTTTCGTGGGACCCGGTATCGCCGTTTACGAGGGGATGATCATCGGGGAGAACGCTAAAGATACCGATCTCGACGTCAACGTTGTGCGTGAGAAGAAACTGACAAACATGCGGGCCTCGACTTCCGACGAAGCGATCCGGCTGGTTCCTTACCGCAATCTGAATCTTGAACAGGCGATTGAGTTCATTGCCGACGATGAGTTTGTTGAGGTGACGCCGAAATCATTGCGGTTGCGCAAGAAAGTTTTGCAGTCGAATAAGCGGAAGCGGTCGCTGGCTGAGGTTGAGGGCTGATTGCCTGGGGCTGTTGTGAGCACCGGGGGAAGTCCCAGTCTAAAAGCATCATGAACGGTGGTCGCCCGCGACAGAGGGTGGCGCTTGTTGTCCATTCGCCAACATCGACGCAACACCCCATCCCATCCGTAGCCCTGGCACTAACGCCTACACCACGAGTGGCGACAGGGCCAAAGCCAAGACCGCCTACCAGGATCTTTTGGCGCTGCGGAAAGACGCTGATCCCGAAATCCCCATTTTGAAGCAAGCCAAAGCCGAGCACGCCAAGTGCTGTAGCACGAGCGCCGAGCAGCCCCACCGTCCTTTCATTACCCGCGTAACTGTCCCGTTCCGCTGAAATACGCCACAATCTCGGTTCAGGGATCGAGTCCCTTATCAATGAGATTCAACGAGGAAGGTTTACGATGACCCGAAGAGGTTTGCTGATCGCACTGTTAGGTGCAAGCGGGGTTGCGGTTGGAACAGCCGTCGCGCAAAAGGCAGCGAATACAAATCCGCAAGATAAACTTGCCCTTGCCGACATGGATGTCAAAGAACTGTTGCTTCTCATGGACGCCGATCACAACGGCAAAATATCGAGGCACGAATGGATGAGTTTCATGGAAGCTGAGTTCAACAAAATGGACAAAGACGGGAACGGAGAACTTGACACGAAGGAATTGCTCCAGTCGAAGCTCTTAGTGCGGCGCATTAATTCACCAGACGTCGTTAGGTAGCTACGGAGGAATCCTCCGGGTCATTTCCCCGTATTCGCCGTCTTTCGGCAGCGTCTCACCTTATGATGGAAAGACGCCGACCTCGAAATCCCCATCCTGAAGCAGGCCAAAACCGATTACGCGAAGTTGCATCTCTGTTAATGTCGGCAGTGTCGCGTACATTCCGAGCACACTGCAGCGTTCACTCAGAGAAAAGCGCCATCTTGCTGGTCAGGACTCAGTCCGACCCATGCATCTCTTCGGTCACAGGTGCGATCGTGATTACTAGCGCAGACGTCCCTCTGAAGGAAGCAGCAGGACGCCCAATCAATAGCTCGATGCTCCGCTTCACACCAGTGCAACGGACAAACTTGGGATAAGAATAGGCTGGAATAGGGGCTAATCCGGCTTTAAGAGTCGTCGAATCAACAAGAAGTTACACTGATCTGTCAGGCTTATGACCCAAAGGTCGGTGGTTCCAATCCACCCCCGCAACCAAAAAGACCTGGGATCCGGCCCGGACACATAGGTTCTCCCGACTACGTAGGTGACGACCTCTAGCCGACGGGTTGTCGAGAAGTTCCAGAACACGGGTCTCCATATCGAGGTAAGCCAAATCATCGCCGGTATCCGCTCCCCGGTGTACCCGGCTCCAGTTGGCGTCAACCCGCGTTTGCTGAGACAATAAACTCCCGAATGTTTCCATGGAGTTAAAGAGAATGCGAAAACTTGTGCTGACTGCCGCGGCCGCATGCCTTCTGGTGACGTCCTCTCTGACGTCTCGGTTGAATGCTACGAGTAAAACCGCTGCCGGGTCCCTAGCATTAAAGGTTGGTGATGTGGCTCCGGATTTCAAGCTGCAGTACTTCGACGGCCAAGATCTGAAAGATGTCTCGCTGAGCCAGTACCGCGGCAAGAAAAACGTGGTGCTGGCCTTCTATGTCTTCGCTTTCACCGGTGGTTGAACCAAGCAGATGAAAAACTTCCAGCAGAATCTGCAAAAGCTGGAAGCCACGGGCACCCAGGTCCTGGGTGTAAGCATGGATAGTCCGTTCGCCAACAAAGCTTGGGCCGATCAGATCGGAGTGACGTTTCCGCTCTTGAGCGACTGGGGCGGGGAGGTCACGCATAAGTACGGGGTCTTCGTCGATGAATACAAAGCCGCGCGCCGAATGAATCTGTTGATTGGAAAGGATGGCAAGATCCTGGAAGAACAAGTCGACGACGAGGCGATCGATCCGAGCAAGATCGTCGACGCCTGTCAGCGACCCAAGCTGAAACAGTGAGATCGCACCCGTTCCGATGTCGTGAAAGCACCTGGCCGAGAATTGCTGGAGATCAGCTGCCGATCCAACGCCGTACAGGTACTACATTGAGAAGGGCGTCAAGACGAGCTGGCGCAAAATCAGCTTTCTCCCGACAAAGTGCAGGTCCCTGCCCGCCTTGTTCCGACGCAACCGCGGACAAAACGCATCATGCGGCAGGTCTGCGCCGAACAATCCACCATTTCCTAACCGCGATTGCCGACCAAATGCCTTCAACCAATCCAAAGGGCCACGCTCCTTGAAGGAAGCCGTAAATGGAACCCAGCACGCACGAGACCGCGAAGGCCAAAGTAAACCATGGACTGCGATTCTCGAATGCATAGCAGAACACCATTGCGGTGACAGCCAACAGACCAAATGCAGTAAGGCCATTCATTAGGTCATTGTAAGCGGCCCTCGAGATCGAGCCGTCGAAGGCTCAGCGCCGAAAGAGTGCGCGACCCGATTCTGCCCACCATTGACGGCTTAGCCCTGGGAGAGCAGCTAGATCGGGATGAAACGCCAGCCACATGACGCTCATGATGGTTCTGGTCCTAGTCTCACCCTAACCCGTGTTTGGTTTCGCTTCACTCTGAGTGCCCGTTATCTGGGTCCTTGGACGTAAGGTCAGAAATAGCGCCCACGCCCTCAAGGTCGCGGTTCGTCTTGTCGTTGCCAGCTTAGCAGTTCAGTTTTGCTTGCCGTCTACGTGTCGTGGAAACTGCTGCAGGATGGCAATCTCCAGGCCGGCTTGAGTGCCGGGGAAGGAGACCAGGAGGAACTGATTTTACCGCACATTTTCTTCCGTTACGCGAGGAGACATTGCGCCGTGTACTTGCTAGAACTTTGGCCCGGTTTTTGTGGCTCTCAATATGGTCCTTCCGGAGAGTAAGGCGTTATGTCATGAGGCCGATTCCAAATCCAGAATGCCGGGCTACTCCCCGCCCTTTTTCTCCTTCTCTGGCGTCTTCTCCACGGGCCGCGCTGGCGTTCCATCGACCTTCACATAATGCGCGTACCACGCCAGATACCGTTCCATCCGATCCTTCAAATGCGACGGCTCTTTAAACTCGTGATACTCCCCCGGGTACACCACTAATTCCGTCTCTTTCCCCAGGCTCTTCAACGACTGGTACATCTGCTCACCGCCCAGGATCGGCACGTTCCAATCAATGTCTCCCCCCATAAACAACGTCGGCGTCGTCACGTTCGCCACCTTCCAATACATCGATACATGTTCCCACACCGCACGCTTCTCCCACGGACGCCCCAGCTCGGTCTCATAATCCAATATGTACTGATCATGCCCGTACATAGAATCGAACTTCGTCGCCCCCGCCCCCGAAATCGCCGCCTTGAAGCGGGTCGTCTGCGTGATGATAAAGTCCGTCGAAATCCCACCGTACGACCACCCACCTACTCCTACCTTCTCCGGATCGACCAGTCCCCCTGCGATTGCGTAATCTACCATCGCCATGTCGTCCTGAAAATCCTTGTCTCCCCAATCCGCGAAAATCGCCTGCGCATAAACCTGTCCACGTCCCGTCGACCCGCGCGGATTCGGATACAGAACCACATACCCGTTCGCCGCGAACAACTGCGCAAGGTGTGTGAACTCCGCGTAATACGACCAGACCGGACCGCCATGCGGCCGCAAGATCGCCGGATACTTCTTCCCCGGAACATAATCGAGCGGCTTGTACAAGAATCCATCAACCATCGTCCCGTCTGTGCTCTTGAAAGTCACGTACTGGGGCATCGTGAGCTTTAACTGGGTCATCAGAACATCATTTTCGTGCGTGATGCGCTTTGGCTCTCCGCCCTCCGCACCCATTGTGAAGACTTCCGAGGGCCGCTCCGGTGTTGTAATCAATGCCGCCACCGCTCCGTTTTTCGCCACGGTGTATGCATAGAGCATCAGCCGTCCGCCGATCAGTCGGGTCACCTCTCCGCCCGCCGCCGGCACCTTGCAGAGGTTCTGCGTCCCGTCGTCATCTGCGATGAAGTAGATAAACTTCCCTTCCGGTGAAAATCGCGGGTCGCTCGCCATCCGATCAAACGCCCTGGTCAGCACCTTGGCCTCGTTACCCGCCGCTGGCGAGACAGCCACATGCTTCGTTGAGTAATCCAGCAGCTTGGGATCCAGCTGCGTCACATACGTAATCCACTTCCCGTCGGGTGACCACGCTGGCTGTGCATCCAATCCAGGATTCGTCGTCACCTGCGTCGGATGCTCGCCCTTGTTCGTGTTGTTTGACGCCACCACAAAAATGTTGCGATCGTAATTCCGGTCTGGGTCCGGCAGCGTTCGCTTGCTCGAGAACGCCAGCCACTTCCCGTCCGGCGACCAGGCCGGCTCTTCATCGTCAAAATCCCCGGAAGTCACCTGCGTCATATTCTTCGTCG
>Ga0187783_10004021_pt1 | contig 10881 bp, 8 predicted proteins | sample 1015_SJ02_MP02_2_FD_132471 | JGI IMG/M metagenome (GOLD analysis project Ga0187783, IMG submission 132471) | Tropical peat soil microbial communities from peatlands in Department of Meta, Colombia - 1015_SJ02_MP02_20_MG | ecosystem: Environmental > Terrestrial > Soil > Wetlands > Peat | place...
CAGCTTGGCTACCCTCGCTCTTCAGCCTCTACGAGGATCTCTCGGTGCGGGAGAACCTCGAATTCATCGCTCGCATTTACGGCGTCCCCAACCCACGGCGCGCGGCCCGCGAGCAGATCGCGCGGCTTGGGCTTAAGGAGCGCGAAGAGCAGGTCGCCCGTTCGCTGTCGGGCGGCTGGAAGCAGCGTCTGGCGCTCGGCGCCTGCACGCTGCCCAATCCGCAGCTCTTGCTGCTCGACGAGCCGACCGCCGGCGTCGACCCCAAGGCGCGGCGCGAATTCTGGGATGAGATCCACAAGCTCGCCGGGCAGGGGCTCACCGTGCTGGTTTCGACCCATTACATGGACGAGGCGGAGCGTTGTCACGAGATCGCCTACATCGCGTACGGCGAGCTTCTCGCCCAGGGCACCGTTGCGCAGGTGGTCGGCCAGTCGCATCTCGCCACTTATGTGGTCACCGGCCCCCGCCTCGCGCAGCTCGCCGACGCGCTGCGTGAGCGCGACGGCGTCGACATGGTGGCGCCGTTTGGGGCAAGCCTGCACGTCTCCGGCCGCGACGCCGGCAAGCTCAACGCGGCGGTCGACTCCTATCGGGGCGATCCCGCGCTGTCCTGGCAGAGAGCCGGGCCATCGCTGGAGGACGTCTTCATCGAAATGATGGGGCGCAGCCAAGACAATTACCAATAGGACAATCACCAACAGGACGATGACCGATGAGCACCATCGCCCTCGACGCTGGCGGCGGCTTCTGGCGGCGCACCGGCGCCATGCTGCTCAAGGAGTTCCTGCAGCTGCGGCGTGACCGGTTGACGCTCGCCACCATGATCACCATCCCGCTGATGCAGCTCCTGCTGTTCGGCTACGCCATCAACACCATGCCGCGCGATCTGCCGACCGCGGTGCTGCTGCAGGAGAACAGTGACGTGGGGCGCTCCATTCTCAAGGCGCTGGAGAACACCCGCTATTTTAAAGTCACCCGCGTAGTCCGCGACGAGGCGGAGTTCAACCAGCTGCTGCAATCCGGCACCGTCCTGTTCGCCGTCGAGGTGCCGGCCAACTTCGAGCGGGCGCTGCGGCGCGGCGACCGCCCCGCGCTCCTCGTCGCCGCTGACGCCACCGATCCGGTGGCGTCAGGGTCGGCGCTCGGCACGCTAGGGCAGCTCGTGCAGACCGCGCTTCTCAACGACCGCGCCATTCCGGACCAGCTGGCTCCAGCCTTCGATATTCGCCAGCACGCCCGCTATAACCCGGCCGCCGTGAGTCAGCTCAACATCGTCCCCGGGCTGCTCGGCGTCATTCTCACTCTCACCATGCTGATCTTCACGGCGCTTTCGGTTACCCGCGAGACCGAGCGCGGCACCATGGAGAACCTGCTGTCGATGCCGATCCGGCCGCTGGAGATCATGCTCGGCAAGATCACGCCCTATATCGGCATCGGCTTCCTGCAGGCGACCCTGATCGTCGTCGCCGCAGTCGTGCTGTTTGGCGTGCCGATCCTCGGCGACGTCAGCGAGCTCGCCGTGCTCACCACGCTCTTCATCGCCACCAACCTGTCGATCGGCTATACCTTCTCGACGCTGGCGCAGAACCAGCTCCAGGCCGTCCAGATGGCGATGATGTTCTTCCTGCCCAACATGCTGCTGTCGGGCTTCCTATTTCCGTTTGCCGGGATGCCGAAATGGGCCCAGTATGTCGGCGAAACCCTGCCGGTCACCCACTACGTGCGCATCGTCCGCTCAATCATGCTCAAGGGCTCCTCGCTCGCAGACCTCCACGTCGACGCCGCCGCGCTGGTAGCCCTCATGCTGGTGGCCATGACCATCGCGGTGACGCGGTTTCGGCGGACGCTGGATTGAGGACAGGCTGATTCCCTGCGGCAGGGAATTTCACAGGGATATTTTTGCGAATTGTAGCCCTTCCGGCTCCGATCCCGCGCTGCTTTGTGTTGTAATTCCTGTGGGTTGTGCCCGAATGTGCAGGTGCCCGGTCTGGCCGGCGCAGGGAATTGATTTGCTGGGGCAGGGAATCTTTTGGCTGGGGCAGGGAATCCTTCGGTAGGGCAGGAAAATCTATTATTATACGTCCGCACCGGCGCGGCAGCGGGCCGCCTTCCCTTGCTGTATCAAATATTTTCGCGTGTATCGTCAAAGCAAACTCTAACATGAAAATTCTTCTCGTCGATGATCACGTTTTGATACGTGACGCTCTTCGTGGCGTTCTCAAAGAATTGATTGGTGATGCGACCGTGCTCGAAGCTTCGGATTGCCGCCAGGCAATGCGTTTGATCGAGGCGCATCCTGACCTTCATCTGATTTTGCTGGACTTGAATCTGCCGGACCGTGACGGCTTCGCCATGCTCGCCGACGTGCGCAAGCGGTACGCCACCATTTCCGTGGTGGTGCTGTCGGCCGCCCGCGAGCGCGAAAGTGTCATTAGGGCGCTCGATCTGGGCGCCCTCGGCTTCATTCCGAAGTCGTCCCCGCGCGACGTGATGGCGAATGCGCTTCGCCTGGTGTTTGGCGGCGGCATCTACATTCCGCCCGAGGCCCTTGGCCGTTCCGAGCCGAAGGAGCAGCGGTCTGTCACAGAACGTCGGGTCTCGCCGGCTGATCTCGGCTTCACGGAACGCCAGATGGAAGTGCTGGCGCTCATGATGCATGGAAAGAGCAATAAGGCGATCTCGCGCCTTCTCGATGTTGCCGAGCCTACTGTGAAGCACCACGTGACGGCGATTCTCAAGGCGCTGAAGGTCGCAAATCGCACGGAGGCCGTTGTTGCGGTGGGATCGCTGGGCTGGAAGTTGCCGCAGGTTCCTGAAACGTAAGCTGGTCGCGCGACGCGGCTGCTCCGGTGTCCGGGTTCGCCTCCTCGCGATCCTTCAAGAGTTGGCTGACCACGGCGCGAAGCGTGATCGGCAGCACCGGTTTATGCAGCAGATAATACCCGCTCGCCCTCGCTTCGCGCAGCCGCTCCGGCGCGGTGTCACCGCTGATGACGAAGGCAGGAATCGAAGCGCCGAGAGCGTTACGCAGGTGCTCGATCGCCTTGATGCCGACCTTGCCGCCCCCCAGGTGATAATCGGAAATGATGAGATCGGGGATTAGCTTGAGTTCCAACAGGCGCGCCAACGCCGTCCCCTCGGAACTCGCGATCACCACGCTGCAGCCCCATCTCTTCAACATCCCTTGCATGCCGCTGAGAACAAGGGTGTCGTCGTCGATCACCACGATAAGCTTGCCGCGCACCCGATCGGTGATGGCTGCAGGCCTCATCGAAGGCTCCGCCGCACAAGGCGCTGCCGCGATCAGCGGCACCGAAACGGCGAACCGCGAGCCCTTGCCAATCTGCGAGGTCACCTCGATGGGGTGCTTGAGAAGCCGACACAGCCGGTCGACAATTGCAAGCCCAAGACCGAGCCCGCTGCGATCCCGTTCAGCGCTTGGAACCTGATAGAACTCACCGAAAATGTTTCCGCGCTGATCCTCCGGAATGCCGATGCCGCTGTCCCAGACCTCGATGCGCAGGACGCCGGCGCGGCGGCGGCAGCCGACGGTCACGCCGCCGCGAACGGTGTAGCGAATCGCGTTGGACACCAGATTGAGGAGCACGCGTTCGAGCAGAATGAAATCGGTACGGATGACGGCGTCACTCGAAACGACCCGCAGCCGTAATCCCTTCTCTCGCGCCGCCGCCAGGAACGTCATCTCCGTGCGATCGAGTAGCTGAGCAACGGAAAAGTCCGAGATGTTTGGTGCAAGCACGCCGGCATCGAGCTTGGAAATGTCCAACAGCGCGTTGAAAAGCTCGTTCATCCCGGTGACGGCGGAATCGATCCTTGCGACCAGCCGCGCCCACTCGGCCTCATCGGTCTCGCGGGCCAGTTGCGCAACGAAGAGGTTCAAAGCGTGAAGCGGCTGCCGCAGATCGTGGCTTGCCGCTGCAATGAATCGGGACTTGGCGAGGTTGGCCGCTTCAAGCTGCTGATAGAGACGGCCCAACTCTCCCGAAGTGCGGTTGACGTTGGCGGCCAAGGCGCCCAACTCGTCGCGATTGACGACGTGGACGCGCTGGGAAAAGTCGCCACCGGCGATTTGCTTGAGCCTGGTCTCAACCTCCGTGAGCGGTCCGATCAGCGACCGCGAGATCGCATAGCCGAGGATGACGGCGAGCGTAATGCTGCCGAGCGCGAAACCCACGACGATCCATTGCGACGTGATGTAGGCCTGATTGCTGGCTTCGATGCCGGTGACCATGTCGGCCTCGGCCTTGTTGACCAGCTGGTTGGTGAGCCGCTCAAGCCGGTCGGCCAGCGGTGTCGCCTGCGCCGCCTGCATCTCTCGCGCCTCCGGCGCGCGGCCGGCGCGGATCAGTTCCACCACATTGGTCGCTACATCGGTGAACCGATCGTAGTCCTGGCGAAACCGATCAAGCAGCTCGACTTCGTCGCGGGCCACGAACTGCAATCGGTCGACGTCGTAGCCGAATTGATTGAGCTGGCGCAGCGCGCTCGACAGCGTCAAGTCGTCGGACGAGAGCAGGGCGGATGAAACGCCGTAGAGCTGGCTCGTGGTGTCATGCTGGACTTGGCGATAGGCTTCGATCTTGCGCTGCAGCTTAATGAGTTCCTCGGTGCGCTGATTGACCCCGCTCAGCACCTGAAGCCCCACTCCGCCCATCACGATCAACAGAACCTCGATGGCGAGGAATGCCGCCAGCAGCTTGATCGCGACGCGGGCCGGAGCCCGCGAAACGAGGCCGACCAATGCGTTTAGGGCGCGCATCATCGCTCTTTCATAAGGCTCAGGAGATCGTGTCGGAACTCCTCGGGATCGAAGCGCGCGCCGATATATTGCACGCGGAGAACGCCACGCCGATCGACGATCGATGTGAGGAAGGAATGGTCCACGTCGCCGTTTGCGACCGGCGCAGCGAACACGCCGTAGCGGCGCGTCACTTCGCGGATCGCCTCGGGCGCGCTGGTGAGAAAGGCCCAGCCGCCAAGATTGGCGCCGAACACCTGCGCATATTCCTTGAGGACCGCCGGGGTATCGCGCTCGGGGTCGACCGTGATGGAAACGAACGCGATCTTGGTGCCGAAATCAGTCCCCAGCCGGTCCTGAACAAACGACATCATGGGGGTCAGGACCGCACACGTGTTGGTGCACAAGGTGTATATGAAGGTCACGGCGACCACCTTGCCGCGAAAATCCGCGAGACTGATCCGGGCACCGTCTTGTGAGGTCAAGGTAAATCCGGGCGCCGGCGCGATCTCCGGAAGCGGCGGTTCGTCCGAAGCCTCATGCGGCGCATCATGCGGTTGTGCCAGCAGCACAGAGGCAAGCACCACGGATGCAAGGATCGCCGCACGCATGTTCAGCCTTTCAGCTCGCGCTTAAGTTCGTTGAAGAAACGCCAATCCGTGCCGTCGGCCAGAATCTTGTTGGGGGTCACCCTGATAAAGCCGGACTCGCGCAGCCGCAGCGAATAGAACCGGACCGTATCATCGGGATCGTAGTCCCGCCACCTTGCGTACGGGATTTCCTTGAGCGTCTGGAGCGCATAGTCGTAGCGAGGAGTATATCCCGCATCGACAATCCGCCGCGCAGCCTGCTCCGGCTGGTTCACACAAAGGTCGGTGGCCTTGATGATCGCGCGGAGGAAGCGCTTGGTCGCAACCGGATATCTGCGAACGTAATCGCGACGCGCCGCCAGCATGCAGCAGAAATACTGCGACCATGGACGATCGATGGCGCTGCTGACAATCACGTGCCCGATATTGCGAGCGCGCAGCTCTTGTGGTTCGGGTGGAAATCCGAGGAACGCATCGATCTTGCCGTCGGCGAAAAGCTCCATGGGCTTTGGAGACGCGCTCGCGACCCAGCGGATATCCTTGACCGGATCGAGTCCCACATACGCTGCCATTCCGCTGAGAAACGTGTATTGGCTCGAACCCAGGCCCTGCACGCCCACGGTCTTGCCCTTGAGATCCGGGATGGTGCGGATCCCCTCTCGTGCGAACAACTCAAAGCAGCCGATATGTTCGCCGGCAATGATCGTGATCGGTTCGCCCGCATCGATGGGGATAATGAGGGCCGGTGCATAGTTCGCCGTGAAGTCAACCTCGCCGCGCGCCATCGAAAGGGCGGCGGGCACCCCGGCGTCGGTGGCCACATAACGGATGTCAGTAAAGCCTTCGGCGCGCAGCAATTCCTCCGCCACATATTGAGGGGCGATGCAGATGCCGGCGATCTTGGCAATGCGGACGGCCGTTGTTTCGAGTGGTCCGTCTTGAGCGCGCGAATTTGGCGGGCCCAATGCGCCTGCGACACCGGCTGACGACAAGGCCGCAAGAAAGCGGCGGCGGCTCGCCATGTTCTTCATGATCGGTCTCCTGCCCATGGAGGCAATCGTCAATTCTGCGCGGTTGATGCGCTCAGCCCTTCAACTCGCGCTTGAGTTCGTTCACGAAGCGCCAATCCGTGCCCTCGGCAATGATCCGGTTGGGGTTCGACTTGATCATGCCGGCTTCGCGCAGCCGCAAGCCGTAGAATCGGATCGTGTCCTCTGGATCATAATCGCGCCACTTGTTGTACGGAATATCGTTCAACGTCTGCAGTGCGTAGTCGTAACGAGCCGTGAACCCGCCCTCGACTATCCGACGCGCGGCGCGCGTCGGCTCGCGGGCGCACAAGTCAGTCGCCTTGAGGATCGCCCGTAAGGCGCGCTTGGTTGCTATCGGGTGGGTCCTGACGAAGTCGCGGTTGGCGGCGACGACGCAGCAAAAATATTGCGACCACGGGCGGTCAACGGAGCTGTTGACGACTACGCGGCCGATGCTGCGGGCACGCAATTCTTGCGGGTCCGGAGGGAAGCCTAGGAATGCATCGATCTTGCCTTCGGCAAACAGGTCCTTTGGCGCAACGCTCGGGCTGGTGACCCAGTTGATGTCTTTCGCGGGGTCGAGCCCAACGTGGGCCGCCATGGTCGACAGGAACACGTGGGGGGATGTGCCGAGGTCCGGCACGCCCACAGTCTTGCCCTTGAGGCTCGCGATGGTGCGGATGCTTTCCATCCCGAACAGCTCGAAGCATCCGACGTGAACACCCGCAATGATCGTGATGTTGGCGCCGGCGTCGATCGGGAGCAGCGTGAAAGCCGAGAACTGCAAAGTGAGGTCGATATCGCCTCGCGAGATCGCTTCCGATTGGCCGCGACCGGCATCCGCATCTATGTAGCGGACATCGCCGAAGCCTTCCAGGCGCAACAGATCCTCAACAACATATTGGGGTGCAATGCAGAGGGAGCGATTCTTGGCGAGGCGAATGGTGGTCGTTTCCGGCGGCCTTTCTTGCGCGAAAGATTTGGGGAAGGCCGCGAGGCCTGCGATGCCGGCTGACGACAGCGCGGCCAGGAAACGGCGGCGGTTCTGAGCCATCTGCATGATCGGTCTCCTGACCCTGGGGGTGTCGCGAAAACCTATGCGGCCGACATCATCAGCTCTTCAGCTCGCGTTTGATCTCGTTGAGGAATCGCCAATCGGTGCCTTCGGCAATGATCTTGTTGGGGTTGGACTTGATCATGCCGGCTTCGCGCAGCCGCAGGGCGTAGAACCGGATCGTGTCTTCCGGATCGTAATCGCGCCATTTGTTGTACGGCACTTCCTTGAGCGTCTGCAGCGCATAGTCGTAGCGTGCCGTGAAGCCGCCATCGACCATCCGTCGCGCCGCGGCCACCGGATTGCCGACACAGAAGTCGGTCGCCTTGAGGATGGCGCGCACCACGCGTTTGGTTGCGACTGGATTCTTCCGGATGAAATCCTTGTTGCCCGCCAGCATGCAGCAAAAATACTGCGACCACGGCCGGTCAACGGAACTGTTGACCACCACGTGGCCGATATTGCGGGCACGCAATTCCTGCGGTTCGGGAGGAAAGCCGAGGAACGCATCGATCTTTCCCGCGGCGAAAAGATCTTTTGGGGCGACGGTCGGGCTCGTGATCCAGTTGATGTCCTTGCTGGGATCGAGGCCGACATGGGCCGCCATGGTTGAGAGGAACACGTGCGTGGCGGCGCCGAAGTTCTGCACGCCGACCGACTTGCCTTTCAGGTCCGCAATGGTGCGAATCCGCTCCGTGGCAAACAGTTCGAAACAGCCCACATGGACACCAGCGATGCACGTGATCCTTTCACCTGCGTCGATAGGGATCACTAGCGTCGGAGAAAAGTTCAGCGTAAAATTAAGCTCGCTGTGCGCGACCGCTTTCGACAAGTTGAGCCCAGCGTCGTCAGTAGGCGAGTAGTGCACCTCGGTGAAGCCCTCTGCCCGCAGGAATTCTTCGGCCGCGTATTGTGGCGCGACGCATATGCTTGGGCTCTTGGCTAATCTGATCGTGGTGGTTTCCGGCGGCGCATCTTGGGCATACGAATTCCGAGCGCCGATCAACCCGGCGGCTCCGGCGGACGAGAGCGTCGCAAGAAAGCGGCGTCGAGTCGGTGTCGTGGGCATGATCTCCTCCCACTGTGTCCGGAAAAGCCCGCTGGTTTAGCTTTATTCTATAACTTCTCATGAAACAATGTGACTGGCCGAGCCCCTCATTGAGTTGAGGCAAAGCCGCCGGGCTCACTTGCGCAAGCCCGGCGTAAGCATCGCTCAGCGTGTGTTCGCAACCGTGGTGGGCTGCATCACGTTCTTCACGACATATTCGCCGATCTTGCGTCCCATGTCCTGACCGACGCGGGTCGAGAACCGGTAATGGAAGCCAGCCCAGATGCGGGCCTGCGACACCTCTTCGTTATACGCCCGGATATTGGTCCAGCGATGGGTGACGCCCGGCGCGGTCGGACTGGTCATGGCGATCTCGGCGACTTCTGGGGTCCCCAGCAGCGTCTCGATGGCCGACGCGACGGCGCCACTGACGATGCAGTGGGCGCACGGATACTCCGGGTGCATCGGCGTGTTGTCGATCGGTTGCCACGTGGCATCGCGCTCGGTGCCGGGATTGTCATCCTGATCGCCGTTGCGAATGGCCGTGATCGGACGCCAGAACTCGTAGTGGTACTTGGCATCGAACACTGCAATCGCAGCGTCGGCCCCGGCCATGGCGGTGAGCGCCATGAACCGGGCGCTGTCGATCACGCTCATCTTCTTCGCCTCCACCACCTGGCGGACGACCGGCTCGGTGCTCTGCGGCCCGGTGATCAGCCAGAAGCGGGCGTCCTCGGTCTGCTTGGCGGAACGCTTGGCGCTGGTCTTACCGCCGAAGTCCTTGATTTCGTTGTAATCAGTGGCCCACTCGCCGCTCTTGAGTGCGATCGGCGGCTGCGGTCGAAACTGCGACGGGCTCTTCAGGGTGAACGGCATCACGTTCCCCCAGGTGGAAGAGGTGGTGATTGGCGTCGGCACGTAGACGCCGGGTTTCGTCTTGTAGCGGTAGGCATCGGGGGCGTCGGCGCCGTCCTTTGTGCGCACTTCGAGAATTCGTGCGGCGACCGCCTCGCCGAGCTTGATCCCTTCAGACTTGGCGTCGCTGTTTGCGATCGCCGCGAGATAGTCTGCCATCGTAGCCTGCACCTGCCGCTCCACCTGTGGAATGAGGGCCGCCAGCACGGCGCCCGCCGCTGCAGTTGCAGCCGCTTCCTTTGACGCGGTTGGAGCCGCTGGAAGCTGGACGAGATACGGCCGGTAGCGGCGCTCGATCGAGTTGACGGCATCGAACATCGCGACCTGCATGATCGCGACCACGCGCTGGCCCGCGCCCGGCGCCATCCTGGGCGTGACGAATGAAACAGCGTTCTCGTTCCAGTCGGTGATCACGTTGGCGAAAGCCGACGGCGCCACGACGATCAGGGCGGCAGCCGTCAGCAGCTTGCAAATATTGGCGTGCATGTTGCGCTCCTCTGGTGCGGGCAATCCGCAAGTGCAGATCGCCGCCGTGAGGTTGTCGGAGCGCGTGTTTGGCGTAAATGAGCCTGACGGATCGTCGCTCGGCCTCGCGATGATCCCGCCGAGCGGTCCAATTCATTGCATAGTTTGCACTTTTTTCATTTGGGTTGCGTCCGGCCGAACCTCCATTGGTGCTACGACTGAAGTGCCGGTAGCGGCATTTGTCGCGCCGGCGATGTTCGCTGATGATCCGTCTCGACCGATTGGAAGGCTGCGACGCATTTATGATCAGCGATGTCGAAATCGCATAGATGGATCGCGACCGTCGGGGTATATGAAAAGTGTAGGGTCAACTGCGCTGCCATCGCCCTCCCCGATAGGATCATTGATGAACGACGTTTCCATCCCGTACGAACCCATCGCCGCCATCGCCCCGCAATCGGAAGCCGCCAAGCGGCGCGCCATCGCGTTTCTCAATCTCGCCCACGCGATCGACCATTTCGTGCTGCTGATCTTCCCGGCCGTGGTGATCGGGCTCGAGGTCGTGTTCAAGCGCCCCTATGAAGAGATGATCGCGCTTTCGACCGGGGCGTTTGTGGCGTTCGGGGTGTTTTCGATTCCCGCCGGCTGGCTTGCCGACCGTTGGAGCCGGCGCAACATGATGGCGCTGTTCTATTTCGGCTGTGCGGCTTCGCTCGTCGCCGCCGGCCTGTCGCCGACCCCCATGTGGCTCGCCGTCGCGATGTTTTTCCTTGGCATGTTCGCCGCCATCTATCACCCGGTCGGCATGGCGATGCTGCTCGACGTCTCCAAGGCCCGCCCGCGCACGCTCGCCTTTAACGGCGTGTGCGGCAACCTTGGCGTCACGCTGGCGGCCGGGATTTCCACCACGCTGGCAGCGTGGATCGACTGGCACGCCGCGTTCCTGGTGCCGGCCGCGTTGTGTCTCGCGGCCGGCGTTGGGTATCTGGCGCTGGTGCCCGACGATCGGCACCGCATCG
>Ga0187783_10004022_pt1 | contig 10879 bp, 6 predicted proteins | sample 1015_SJ02_MP02_2_FD_132471 | JGI IMG/M metagenome (GOLD analysis project Ga0187783, IMG submission 132471) | Tropical peat soil microbial communities from peatlands in Department of Meta, Colombia - 1015_SJ02_MP02_20_MG | ecosystem: Environmental > Terrestrial > Soil > Wetlands > Peat | place...
ACCGGCAAGCCCGGATCAACGCTCTGGACTTCGTGCCGAATTTGCGGCTCAAGCAGGGATGCTGGCAGAGAGGTCCGCAATACGACGCCTAGGGTTCTGTCTAAGCTCTGATAGGTCGGGACATAGACGTGGGGAACGCCATCGATGTCGAGCCCGTCGCTCTTTATGTTCTTCACGATACCCACCACCGTCATCCAAGGCTGCGGGGTCCCTTGTGGGGTGGGATTCAGCCCGAGCCGTAGCCGTCGACCGAGCGGATCCTGATTTGGCCAGTAGCGCAAGGCTGTCGCTTGGTCAATGATGACCACCGCCTGCTTGCCGTCTTCATCGCCTTCCATAAAGAACCGTCCGCGGACCAAGGGAGCCTCAATCACTCGAAAATAGTCCGGGCTCACTCGGATCCTCTCCGCCCGCAAGTCCTCGGAGGACACGATGGGACGACCTTCAATCACCATTACTATGTTGTTGTCATCGTCCGGCACGGCGGTAGGTAAAACCGAAGTAAGTCCGGCGAGCTCAACCCCAGGAATTGCCTGCATTCGCCGCAGCAGCTCACGGTTGAAAGCGGTTTGCTTGGCAATATCCAGGTAGGGATCAAATTTCGGATCGTTCGGCACGGGCAGCCAGATGTTGGCGGCGACGACGTGGGTCGGATTGAAGCCTGGATCTTGCTCGAGCAGTTCCCGTAGCGTGCGCAGCAGCAAGCCCGCTCCAACCATCAGAACCACGGCAAAGGCCAGTTCAGAGACGATCAGGGCGTCCCGCAAACGACCGGTCTTCGAGCTGTAACCGGAACCTCGCGCCCCTTCTCGAATCCGCAAAGAGAGATCGGATCTTGCCGATTGAATGGCTGGGGCCAGGCCAAACAGGAGGCCGGTAATAAGGGAAATCATTAAAGCAAAGGCCAGGACCACCCAATCGATTCTGACTTCGTTGAGCCGCGGAATGCTCGAGGGAACGAAGTGCAGGATGAAATTCAACGTAACGAACGCGGTTAGAATCCCGGCAAGGCCTCCTGTCAACGACAGAAGCACGGATTCGGTTAGCATTTGACGCACCATGCGGCTGCGACTTGCTCCCAGCGCAAGCCGCACTGCGATCTCTTGTTGCCGTCCCGAGGCCCGTGCCAAAAGGAGATTGGCGATGTTCAACGATACAATAAATACGATCAGCATTACTGCACCCAGTAATACCAACAGCATCGGGCGAACATTCCCGACCAGAGATTCCTGCAGGGGTTGAATCTCGATGGTCCATTTGGCCTGCGCAGGATAGTCAGTGGGGAAATCACGGCGCAACTCCATAGCCATAGCCGTGAGCCGTGCCTGAGCTTGCTCGAGCGTTAGCCCCGGCTTGATTCGTCCCACTGCATTGGGCATGATGCGCGTGCTTCGGGTTGGTTTGGGGGCTGGATCAGCACTGAATCCAGCGGTAGCCCAGACTTCCACGTCCCGGGCAACAGTTCGACCGGGATGGCGAAATCCGGGAGGAAGAACACCCACAATCGTGTACAAATCATTGTCGAGCCGGACGCTGCGGCCGAGGACGTTAGGATCTGCACCATAAGAGCGGCGCCAGAGGCTGTCGCTGATCACGATCGCGGGCGCGAAACCGAGGGCGTAATCCTGTGGACCAAACAATCGTCCAAGTTGCGGGGTCGCACCAAGCATGGCGAAGTAGTTCGGGAGCGTAACCATCAACTCGAGACGCTCCGGCTCCTTCGTGCCGGTCAGATTCACGCTGGCGGCAACAAAAGGCGTGACCTCTTCGAATACGCCTGATCGTCGCTGAAGATCGTCCAGTTCGGGCACCGAGTAGGGAATGTCCCGCAGACCTAGCCCTGGGGTATTAAACATGATTCTTACCAAATGGTCGGAGTTCGGAAACGGAAGAGGACGCAGCAAAACGGCATTCACGATGCTGAAGATGGCCGTGTTGGCTCCCACTCCGATGGCCAGCGTCAGAACCGCCACCAACGTGAAGGCTGGCTTGATGCGCAGCATGCGCAAACCGTAGCGCACATCCTGAAATAAGGTCCCCATGGTTGGACTCCCCTCCCCGACCTGGCTCGCCGTTGAACCTGAGGCCGAACCTTGCTCGAGAGCAAATCAAAGACCAGAGATGGAGAGAGGGAATACGGCTATCCCATTGAAAAGATTGGGCAAACATACAGAGAAAAGGATGTTTTGTTAGCCGGACGTTGTCCGATTGCGAGATCGAGTGTGCGCTAACGAGCAGCTTTCATCGGATCCTTAATGAGTCAGTGATGACGGTGCCGTCCTCGCGGCGGACGTTAGGAGTGTGTCTTCCTAGATCTACGCGGGTTCCTTAGAGGACAGTTGGCGATGACTTTGGTAAGGACTTGTTAAGGCGCATGGCTAGTGTTCGTCAATTCGCCGTGACAGAATTGGCCCACGACTCTACGCACGTGCCTTGAAACTTCAGCGCGGGTGTCCCAGTGGGCGGAAGAACGACTTGGCACACAGGGAGATAACGATGAAGTATCGAACGATGTCAGATGTCCTCATTGGTGTGCGCACTTCGCTTTTCCTGCTTGTCAGTTTGGCAATCGTGAGTTCCTCTGCGTCAGCCCAGATGCCGGGTGTCTCGAAGAACAGCGTTTTGATAGGATCGTGCTCGGCTCTTGAAGGCCCGGCGCGCTTCTTGGGTAACCAGATCGTGCTCGGAGCAACCGCCTACCTCCATTCCATCAACGATGAAGGTGGCGTTTTTGGCCGCAAGGTGCAACTGCTGGCGTTCGATGACGGCTACGATCCAGAAAAGGCTCCAGCCTGCTTCCAGCGCATGGTCACGGAAGGCGTATTTGCCTTGGGATTCTTTGTGGGTACGCCAACCGCGAAGGTGTACGTGCCGATGGCGCAGGACGCGAAGATCCCGGTGATCGGCCTCTTCACCGGCGCGCAGATGCTCTACGAACCCCTCAAACACTACATCATTAATGTACGCGCCTCTTATTACGATGAGACGCAGGAGCAGGTCGACAAACTTTGGGATGTCAACATCCACAAGGTCGGGGTGATTTATCAAAACGACGCGTTTGGCAAGACAGTGCTCGAAGGCATGAAACTGGCACTCGAAAAGCACCACGCCGTTCCCGCTGCGCTCGGTACGTTCGAGCGGAACACCCTTGATGTCGATGCCGGGCTGAAGGAGGTCATGGCAGCCCGCCCGCAAGCCGTGGTGGTGGTGGGGCCCTATGCTCCTGTAGCGGCCATTGTGAGGAAGGCACACGCCGCCGACTGGCGACCGCTGTTTCTGACCGTATCGTTTGTCGGAACCGAAGAATTTATCAAGGAAGCAGGATCCGATGCGGAAGGAACGATCATCACGCAGGTGGTTCCTCCCTACGATCACGCCGATTATCCGACGGTTGCTCTCTACCGTAAGACTCTGGGGAAGTACTATCCCGCTACACCCATGAGCTTCGTTAGCTTCGAGGGCTTTGTCGATGCCATGGTCTTGGTGGAGGGTTTGAAGCGGGCAGGGGAAGACTTGACGCGGGAAAAGTTCATCGCAGCCATTGAGTCGATTCACGACATGAATGTTGGTCTGGGCTCCGTGCTCGTGCTCAACTACAGCAGTACGAACCACAAGGGCTTCGACAGAGTCTATCCTACGGTAGTGCGCAACGGTCAGCCGGTGCTGCTTACGGACTGGTCGACAGTGACCAAGTAAGCCAGCAAGAAAGCAAAGGAACGGTCGCCAATTTCAGGGTGACCACATTCCTCCCTCCAAGGGTTGGGCTGACTCTCTAGTGCTCCCGCAGCTTTCGCTGAGCGCGTCTCGGTATGAATCCGATTTCTGCCTGCAACCCGCTTCGGGCTGGAATCGCTAGGTCAGTGGCAGGCGCTCTTCCTCTGGCTTTCCCATCCCACATTTTCCTGCGCCCATGACCTTCGTTGAGTTTCGAAATAGCCGGCTGAAGCGGCTTTCGTGCTCCTTCGCAGCGGAAGGCAAATCGAAAGCCGCGGTATAATTCGCAACGGCTCCGAAACGCGCGGCATAAGGTAAGTTTCCTGCGCATTAGCGAAGTTTGTAGTCCCATTCGTCTGAGGGCTGGCGTTATGACAGTCAGCAAGCAGAACGTCACCGAGCTTCTCGCGCAAGCACGGGGCGGCCAACAAGAAAAACTCGATCAATTGATGCAACTGCTGTACGACGAGCTGCGCCGGATGGCAGCGTGTTATTCTCGGCGCGAGCGCACTGGCCAGACTGCAACCTACGGCTCTAGTGAACGAGGCCTATCTTCAGCTTGTCCAGCGAGATGATACAGATGACGGTTTCTACGGCAACGGTGAAGCGGGAATGAACGATGGCCAAGGCCTGGCTGGCTCGGAAGATGGACAGGAGAAGCCCACCATGGGCTTAGACCGGTGGCAGCGGGTAAAAACCATCTTTGCTGGGGCGCTCGCCTTATCGGGCGAAGAGCGACAGAGATACCTCGAGCAAGCCTGCGGCCAGGATGGCGAACTGCTGGCCGAGGTGCGATCGCTGCTTCTCTGCGAACCGACGACGACAAGCGTTCCGGGAGCGAGTTCCCTGCCCGCGAACCTCCGGCGAGGCCTGGAGGTGTCACCGCCCGAACCGGCAGGGTTCGCGCCCCGAGTGCACCCGTCGGGTTCGGATGCTTCTGCCGGTCTAACCGGCAAGATCATGTCGCACTACCGCATTCTGGAAAAGCTTGGCGGCGGTGGCATGGGGGTGGTGTACCGAGCCGAGGACATGAAGCTCCGGCGGCACGTTGCGCTGAAGCTTCTGGCCGAAGACATTGCTGGTGATCGTGCCGCCCTGGAGCGTTTCGAACGGGAAGCTCAAGCAGCATCCGCCTTGAATCACCCCGGCATCTGCACGATCTACGAGTTTGACGAGCACGAAGGTCAGTTGTTCCTTGCGATGGAGTTGATTGAAGGCTGTTCCTTGCGGGCGTTCCGCGAACACGACGCCTCTATCGCCTCCCTGACAAGATTGGCAGCACAAGTGACAACAGCGCTAGCCGCAGCCCATGCCGCCGGCATCGTTCATCGAGATATCAAGCCCGAAAACATCATGGTACGAAATGACGGATATCTGAAACTGCTTGACTTTGGCCTTGCGCGTTTCACCGATCGAGCCCTGGATTCGACCGTCGTAACCTCGCCTGGAACCATAGTCGGCACCGTCCGCTATATGTCCCCCGAACAAGTTCGCGGCGAAACGGTTTCCAGTGCTTCGGATATCTTTTCGCTGGGCATCGTTCTGTATGAGTTTGCTGCGGGCCGCCATCCCTTTGCCGCCAATTCGCTAGCCGAAACTATGAGCGCCATCTTGTCGGAAACGCCACCGGCGCCATTCCGGTTGAATGCGGAAATCCTGCCGGCACTCGACAGTGTGATCCGGCAAATGCTGCAGAAGGATGCACGCCTGCGGCCCACGGCCACTGAGGTCTGCTCAGCCCTGGCGAGCATTACGACCAGTTCGGCAACTCCTGTATCTCTACCCGAGCTGCCGTGCTCCGCGACACCTGGGCGCGAAAAAGAACGTGATGAACTCTGGAGAGCGTATCGCGAAGTCATTATGGGCCGGGGTTTCTTGATTTGTCTCGCGGGCGAGGCGGGCATCGGCAAGACAACCGTGGCCGAGACATTCCTCGAAGAACTTACTCGCGGTCGTGAGACGTGTTTTGTGGCCAGAGGTAGGTGCTCAGAAAGGCTCGCAGGGTCGGAAGCATATCTGCCAATGCTAGAAGCCCTGGACAGCCTACTGCAGGGGCCCTCGCAGGGAACCGTCGTTCGAACCATAAAAGCGCTGGCACCTGCCTGGTTCGCACAAGTTGCCTCGGCAGAAATGGAAAGCGATGGGAGTCAGCAGCAAACGCAACCCGTCTCTCAAGAGCAGTTGAAGCGGCAGCTCGGGGCGCTGTTTCGGGAACTCTCCCGCGCTGCGCCCGTGATTCTCTTCCTGGATGACCTCCACTGGGCAGACACCTCGACCATCGATCTGCTAGCTTACCTTGCCACGAAATTTGCCGAATTAAGGCTTTTGATCGTCGTTACCTTTCGGCCGTCGGACCTCCGTCTCGCCAAACATCCTTTCCTGCCGCTGAAACTGGATCTGGAAGGCCGTGGTGACTGCCGAGAGATAGGGATCGGAGTTCTTACTGCCACAGACATCGAAGCGTATCTGGCTTCGGAGTTTCCATCGGCCAGGTTCCCGGTAAGTTTCGCGGAGCAGCTCCACGCCCGCACCGAGGGCAACCCGCTTTTCCTTGTGAATTTAGTGAGTGATCTGCGCGAGCGTCAAGTCATTGCGTTCGAGGACGGTCACTGGGTTTTACGAAGCTCCCTCGATAGCGCGGAATTGCCCGTTTCCATTCGCAGCATGATTGAGAGAAAGAGAGCGAGGCTCTCGGAGGATGATCAGCGCTCACTCGGTGCCGCAAGCGCTCAAGGGTATGAATTTGACTCTGCGATTCTGGCCGAGGTTGTGGGATTGGACATCGGCGAAGTGGAGGAAAGGCTCGCGCTGCTCGAGCAGGTACATCGGTTCGTCGCAAGTGTGGGAGAAACGGATTTCCCCGACCGCGTGGCTTCCTCCCATTACCGCTTCGCGCACATTCTTTACCAAAATGAGTTCTTTCGCCAGTTGACGTCGGCGCGGCGGCGAACGTTCAGCGCATGTGTTGCCGCTGCACTCGAGCGGCACTACGGGCCCGAAGCTCAGCGAATTGCTGGGCAGCTAGCTGTGCTTTATGAGGCGGCACGAGAGTTCCAGCTGTCTTCCCGCTATTTTCTTATTGCCGCCAAAAATGCCGCTCGTCTTTCGGCCCACCATGAAGCTGTCAAACTGGCTCGTCGCGGGCTAGAACAAATCAAGCCCCTGCCGGAGGATGCCGAGCGCATGAAGCAAGAACTCGGCCTCGACAGCGTCCTCGGATATTCGCTCTCCCTGATAGCAGGATACGGCGTGCCGGAGGTCGAGCAAACCTTCCAGCGTGCACAGGAGCTTGCTCAAAAGACAGGCCAGGTGCAAGAACTCTTCGGAATCTTGCGCGGACTCTGTTTCTACCATGGAATTCGTGCCCGGCTATCACCGTGGCAAGCGATGTCCGGTCAAGTCCTCGAGCTAGCTGAACAAAGCAGCGACCCCGGCCTCCAGATCCTGAGCTATCACTTGACCGGGGACCTGTACCTCTGGCTTGGCGACTTTACCCGATCGCGAGACTACTTTCTGAAGGGCATTGATCTGTATCGCGCGGAACGCGACCGTTCGCTTCCTGAGCGATTCGGTGCCTATGACCTGCTGGTTGGTTGCCACATGTTTCTGGCGCACGATCTATGGTATCTGGGCTTTCCGGATCAAGCTCGCAGATCCGCGGAAGAGGCGGTGCGCTGGGCGCGAGAGCTGAAACATGTGTACAGCCTGGCCGCTTGTACCGGCCATTGCGCTTGGGTCTACATTCTGCGCCGCGAACCAGGTTTGGCCGGAGAGCGCGCGCAGGAATGCCTTCGGATATCGACCGACCACAGCTTCCCATTTCACATCGCCCACGCCAGGGCTTTTTACGGCTGGGCGCTTTCAGAGCAGGGTGACGTCGAACGAGGCATAGCGGAATTGCAACAGGGGATTGAAATCTATCGTGGAACTGGGTCCATTATCGAGCACCCATTTATGGCGATGCTATTGGCGAGCGCGCTAGCCAAAGCCGGGCTCTTTGACCGCGCCATGACTGTCATCGACACGGCATTGGACGGCTTCGACGGCTCGCCGTTATTCTGCGACGCCGAACTGGCGCGATGGAGAGGCGACCTGCTGATGAAAGGGAACGATGTCCAAGGCGCTGAGAAATTCTTCCGCACCGCCCTGGAGATCGCTCGCCGTCAAGGAGCGAGATCGCTCGAACTACGCGCTGCTCTTAGTCTCAGCCACTGTCTGGCTGACCAAGGGCAGAAAGCTGCCGCCAGAGAGGTGCTCGAGGGCGTCTATTCTTGGTTTTCAGAGGGGTTTGAGACATCAGATCTGGCCGACTCCCACGCCATGCTCGAGTCTCTTCGATAAGATGTTGATCGCCCTTGGCCCCGGCAAAAATTTTCGGGCTTCGGTCTCCCTGCAGGGAAGCCTTTCGCTAAACCGTCCGGATAATTGCCGTAAACGGATATCCGAGTAAATTCCCCAAATGGACGACTCCATTGGATTTCTCGACATCAAGGCCAATCTCGCCATAGGCTTGGGTCGGAAAGCCGCCACGGGAGGGGAGTTCGACCATGAACACAAGCTTGGCCTTGGCATTGTTTGGGGTTTGTTTATGCACGCCCATTTTGTCCGCTCAGGGTGCACCCGAGGGAATCTGGCAGGGTTACGATGGGGAATGGAAGTACGTTTCGCAGCAGTTAGTCGCCCTGGCCGAAGCCACACCGTCCGAAAAGTTTGCTTGGCGACCTGCGGCCGGAGTCCGCTCTACCAGCGAAGTGTACATGCACATCGCAATCTCGAACTTCTATCTCCTGAGCATTACCGGACCGAAATTGCCCGCCGACCTCAAACACGGCATGGAAACGACGGTTACCTCCAAGGCGGACGTGATCGATTGGTTGCAACGCTCGCTGGACGCAGTCAAGGAAGCTCATTTAGCGGAGAGTCCGAAAGATCTTGAGCGTAAGATCCATATTGCGGACCGAGACGCGACGGTCGACGGCATGTACCTCCGCATCCTTGTTCACGCAAACGAACACATGGGGCAGCTGATTGCGTATGCGCGCATGACTGGGGTCGTGCCGCCGTGGGCCGAGAAATGAATCAATGTGTCAAAATCAGTGAAACTTCTCGCCCCGTGCCAACTGCGCGACGATTGCCCCCATTCGCTTCTCCCTGGTTTCAGGTTTCTTGGCAGTCTGCAGCCGGTAAGCTATGGAATACAGATTGGTTTTGTTCAGCGTACGAAAGAAGGCTTGCGCTTTTTTGTTCTTAGCGAGCGCCTTTAAGAAATCATCCGGCACTCGGGCGTTCGAAAACGAATCATAGGCAGCCTTCCAGCGTCCATCCGCCTTGGCGGCGTTGACCTCCTTCAGTCCAGCCGAAGTCATGGCTCGCGATTGAATCAGGCGCTCGGCGTGCTGAGTATTATTCTTTGACCATCCACTTTTCGGGCGCCTTGGGGTGAATTTCTGCAGCCAAGATTGCTTGTCATACGGCTTTTTCTGTCCGTCAATCCAACCGAAACAAAGGGCTTGATCAAGAGCCTCGGCATAGGTCACGGTGGCTACGCCTGAGTCTTTCTTGTAGATGCGCAACCAGATACCATCAGATTGGCGGTGATTCTGGAGCCACCGACGGAACCCGAGCGACGAGGGGAAGCTTAGGATAGCCATCCACAGATTCGATGCGTCTCCGCATCCTTCTTTGTAGGTTCTGTTGCCTTTAACGGTGGTGCCGGTCGAAACGATCTTCCACGAGCCGAGAGGAATTGTCCAGTGCCTGTTCTTGTTTGTGCCCGATCAGCAGATGTAATTCGAGCACGGTCGCATAGGGGACCCGAGTGGTAACGCGTATAGGCCTCACTCCGGCGCAGAAACTCAGTTTACAATTCCCTCGACGGGTCCGTAATCTCAGATGTTTGCGCTGGTATATTGCCGGGTTGAAGCTCGATGTCGAGCGACCTCCTGTACGGCGCATCCGTGGAGGGGTACATTATTCCTCGCAGGATCGCAACACTCCTTTTGCTACTCCCTCTCTCTCTCGCCCTGGGGCAGCATTCCGCCGAACAATCTGGAGAAGACAGCGCAGTCGTCGGCTTGGAAAACGCTTGGAAGCAAGCTGAGTTGCACCATGATGTGAGTGCGGCGAGTGCATTGCTAGCTGACTCCTTTTTGTACGTCGACGGACAAGGCGAACTTCAGACGAAGGCGCAGTATGTGGTAGGCATCGGGGATAAGTCCTACCGGCCCGAAGAGATTAAGAACGAGGATCTAAAGGTGGTGATGTACGGAGACACGGCCATCGTAACCAGTGCCTATCTGGCCCGGGGGGTCGATTCGGGACAACACTTCGCACAGCGAGGTCGCTTCGTGGACGTTTGGGTCAAGCTGGGAGGCAAATGGCTGTGCGTCAGCAGCCAGGATACGTTTATCGACTGATGGTTCAGCCGCTATTGTTCCATTCGACTTCACAGCTACGGGTGCTCGTCTCTCATCGCTCATTCAAATAGCCGTGAACAATCACATCACCGCCTAGCTGCGCTTAGCCCAAAGCGGCAAGGAGGCTGGTAAAGTGCTAAAGTATAGGGCACTCGAAGCCTGCAGGAGTGCCGCCGGAACCAGTCGATGTTGAAGAACCTCCCCCTAATCGTGATCGTCGGCCTGTGCTTCGCTCCATGGCATGTAAGCCTTTATGCGCAGAGCGTGCCGGAACCTTGCCCACGCCCCTCGCCGGGTAGTATGGTCCCCGAGCCGCAAGATCTGCGCAGCACGAACGGTGTGTTGAAAGTCGAGTTTACGGTCTATGACTCAAAGCAGAGTGACGGATCCACTCGGTACTGCTATATCGATGCGAAGGGCAGAGAGTCACCCACGCTTCGGGTCAATCCGGGCGACCTTGTCATCCTAAGTCTGAAAAATGATTTGACGAATCTTGGCTCCGGAGCAGCGACAACCGGCCAGCCGCACATGCATGGGGATCACGAAAAGAGCGAGAATTCGTGCACCAGCGGCGTGATGGCACACTCTGCCACCAATCTGCATTTCCATGGTTTGAACATTCCTCCCCTCTGCCATCAGGACGACGTCCTGAAGACCTCCATTCAAGCCGGCGACCCGCCCTTCGAGTATCGATTCCGCATCCCGGAAAACCAGCCGCCGGGATTGTATTGGTACCATCCGCATCTCCA
>Ga0187783_10004023_pt1 | contig 10879 bp, 5 predicted proteins | sample 1015_SJ02_MP02_2_FD_132471 | JGI IMG/M metagenome (GOLD analysis project Ga0187783, IMG submission 132471) | Tropical peat soil microbial communities from peatlands in Department of Meta, Colombia - 1015_SJ02_MP02_20_MG | ecosystem: Environmental > Terrestrial > Soil > Wetlands > Peat | place...
AACGCGATTCCCACCGCTGATCGTGGTTCGATCAAAGTCCAGGTAGGCAAATGGGTATCGCGAGGCCGCAGCTTGCGCGTGCTCCAACATGAACTTTGAAATCAGCGTTGTTTTCCCGGAGCCACCGATACCCCACACCGCCAAGGGCGATCGGCCAACCAGGGATCTGGCCAGGTTCACGGCGCGCGTGGTCATCGAGGTTGGAGGAACCGCTCCGACATAAGCGCGCAGCTTGTCGAGTTCCTTTTCGCGCCCGAAGAAACGGTGCCCTCTGCTTCCTTTGAGTCCAGTCGATCTCTGACCGATCATGCGCTCAAAAGGCGCCAGGAGTCGGCGGAGTTCAATTTCGCGGTCAAGGTCGTCGAGGTGCGGGAGTGTAAGCCCGGGGATGCGGGACAGCCAACTGATCGCCGTACGGGAGGCTTCGAGAACCTCAAGGCTGTCAAACGACGGCGTGGCCTTCACGTTTGTGAGCCAGGCGCGCAGTGCTTTGCTGACGGGGTCGGTGAACCGCGTCGCCGTTCGCTTCAGCGAGGCCGCCAGATCTTCAGTACCAATCACCTGCCTAAGGATGGCACTCCTGCTCTCCGGGGTTAACGTCCAGCGAACACCCGAGGCTTCCCGAACCGGTTCGGCAAAGTTGAGAACAGCTTTTTCCGCGTTGGCACGCCGCTCGCCTTCGAGTATCTCGGGAGCCAAGTCGCGCGGAAGAAATCCTGCTACTACGGCGGCATCCACGATCATGGGCCACAGTGGTTGACTGCGGTCCGGCAACTGGCTGCCCACCTGTTGCACCGCTTTCAAGGTGGCGTCCAACGCGCGCCTCACCCAATCCGGCAAGTCTGACTGGCTCGGCATTTTCGCTCGATCTGGGGGAGCCGTCATGACTCATTCCCCAATTCGTTTAGCAAGAAGTTCCGCAGATTCATGGCTAAGAACTTTCGTACCGGTTCATTCCCGGCGCTCTGAAGGAATAAGCGAGCAAAGCCCATGATCTTTCTTCTATCCCGTTCGGGTGCTTCCTTCTCGATGATCGCAGTCCAGGCAGATTGCAAACAGTCCGCAAAGTCTGATTCGTAGTCCTGGTCGACGGCCAGATCGTCGTGAGAATATTCAAGCCCGCTGAGAGGTAAGGTCTCTCGTTTCGGCCCCAAGTACAACCAGCGAAACTGAGGGAGGTCGATGGCAACCTGTCCGGGGTCGTGGGCGCCAGCCAGTGTGGCCACAAAATCCTTCAGATTCTCCGCCCACAGCAGGCGCTCTTCAGTTCCGACTCCCGCGTTGATGATGACCCAAAGAGGATAGGGTCGCAGTTCCAATCGCCTATCTTCTTCGAGGACCTTGGACAACCACTGTGGCAAATCGACGCGAAGCCACTTCTGGATGGTCTCGTTTGGATTTTGTGGTGGCATGCCGGTATTTCCTCGGATACCGACCTCATCGATCAAGGCGCGCAAAAATTGATCGGGAGACAAGTTCTGCAAGTCGCGCGGCATAAATTCAATCACCGGAACCTCGATGCCGAGCGTGCGGCGCAACAGTCGCGCCGAGAACTTCACTCCACTGCCAACAGGTCCGGTGACAACCATGACACGTGGTTTACCCGACTTGTGAATCTCTTCGACCGAATCGCGAAACGCGAACCTTCCCAGAATCGGATCGGGATTGGCCGGGTCATCATTTAACGACCAGTGTTGAATGTGCAGATGTTCGGGCACGACAGTGGTTGCGGTAAGCACGAGCGTGCTGTCAATGTCCTTTGCAATCTTATCGATTCGGACGCCCTGGTTCAGCTTTCTGCCGTCACCGGGGTCAGGTTTCACCTCGGCGTTATGGAGCGCAAACAGATTGCCTTCGCTGTCCACGGCTGCTCCCCCGGAGGACCCATGAGCCGTGCTCACGCTGTACCAGACCCGCGTGAAGCTGGGATCCAGTTGAACATAATCCCCAATGTCAAAGTGCTGGGGTTGTGCCCCCGGATGCTGATGAACAATGACTCGTGTGTTGAGGGAAGTCACATCGATTTCATGGGGGAGAACGAGCCATCCGCGGGCTGGCCCTCCGCCCTTTCGCGCCGGCCGATTCCCAATCGCCTTCTTCAATCGAATGATGACGTAGTCATACTGCCGGGTGTCTTCTGTCGGGTAATTCCCCGTTCCATCGTTGGGAAGGCCCTCGCGTGCGCGTACGAGCCAATCCGCGGACGCCTGTGCAACCGTAGTTGAGTGGCGAACCTTTCCCGGCGGCACGTCGGGCGCCGGAGTGGACAGGTAATCGAAGTAGCAGAAAATCTGATCGCCAGGGGCATTTGCGCAAATCTCTCCGGCTTCGACTTTCAAATATTCCTTGAGTACGTGATAGTTCGTCATCACCAGATCAGGGCCGATGAGGAACCCGGATCCTCTCAGGTCATAAAACGGCTTTCCTAATCCGATGGCGCAAATGGTTCGGCTGACACGGTCAAACGCTTCCTGGAACGTCGCACTGCGCAAGAAAGGTTGATGCTTGTTTCTAAATTGCTGCAAGGCTGAATTGTCATCCAAACTCTTGCCCTGCAGAATCTGCGCAAGCCCAAAGGCCAGGTCGCTGTTCGGATGGATTTCCAGTCTTAGAGTCGAGATGGCGTCGCCAATCCGACCGGCCTCATGAAGCACCAAAACCATGCGGAACGCCAGCTTGGACAGATCGCCGATGTCATTGCCGGCGTCCTCCTTGACGTCTCGTCCCATCACTCTACTGGCCAGCGCCAGCAGATTACCCCTGCTCAGTGACGAACCGAGCAATTTGGCGAAGTTATCCAACTGGCTTTGGTTCATTCGCTGATTGGTTTCGCGTTGCTCCAAGCTACACTCTTCCCGATCTCAGAATCCCCGTGGCCACCCTGTCGCCGAGTCGTGAAAAAGCCAGCGCCACATTCGCACTGCCCATCGCGCTCCACGCATCCACGTCGCGGCTGCCGCTGTGGAGCCCAACAACCGAGTGTGCCCCGGTCGTGAGCACACAGGAACCGGAGTTGCCCCCCAACGTCGAACAATCGTGCTCCAAATGAGTTCCCTCAACCGAGGTCACATATCCCGGGGAACATCTTTTCGAGCCATCGGCAGAGCCAAAGACCTTGGCGATAGAAGTCGATCCACCTTGCCGGTAGGGGTGACCGATCACATAAATCTCTTTGCCCTTGAATCTCGGTCTTTCCTCACCTGAGTCAGAGATCTCGACTCCGATCGATTCCCGCACCCAATCGATTGCAAGAGGCGGGGGAGGTGTCTTCTCCGCGCAATCCAGAGCGAGCACCGCCAGATCGATCGCTTCTGGAGAGCAATATGCGATCTTGTTCACCGCAAATTCTGCCGCCGGGTTCCGATCGAAAGACACTCGAGGCACTTTGCTCGAATCCAGCTTCCACGACGAAATCGGATCGGTCGGTTTGGAGACCAGCCGTGCGGCAACATGACGATTGGTGACGACGAGTGTTTCGCCGATCCGCCACGCCGTGCCCACCAGTTCGTCGCGACCTCGGACTTTCCGGCAAACACGTCCGACGGAACCCGAGACCCGATTTATGTTGGTCCGCGCGGTCGCAATCAGCACGGCCCAGTGTTCGTTCTCACCGGTATCATTGGGCATTTCCACTTGCCCATCTTTGTAACGCAGCGCCGGCCTGCCGGTTACCTGGACGATCGCTTCGAGGCTTGCCCATTCCTCATCACTCAGTGCGGAAGAAGTCTTACCCTCGGCAGTTCTGTCCAACACACCCTTGACGTAGGAGAGCACTTCAGCAGCGACGAACTTGGGATCTGTACCTTCTGCCAGACTGCTCTCCCTGACATGCTGTTCCAATGCCAGCGAAAGTTCATTCTGACCAATCGCGCCGCTTCCGCCGCGCGATTCCAGTGAGCTCCCGCTGGTTAGATGCTTCCTTGCCGTTTGAATAAGCCGCGAAATGCGATCGCGATCGGCACCTGGATCAGACATGAAAATTGTTAGTGGTGAGCGTCGGGAGAACGGCGCAACGCTCCACCCCAATACCACAAAAACGATCAGGACTGCAAGAAAATCCGGCGTGTTACGAAAAGCGAACAAAAACTCCTGCAGCAAAATATGCGGGTGCTGGCGGGATGGTGGTATGCTTTTTTTTACCGGTTCGCTTCCTCCCATCGCAACGCTTTTTCACGAAGGCATCAGGGCCCGAAGGGGACATCCTCATGGCGAAGAATACTGAGCGCTTCCGCCCCCGCCAAACCGTTAGCTTCCCCAATGGCACGCGAATCCGGGTCCCGTTTCGGGGGACCGCCACCCAATGGGATAACGATACCGGCGGATTCCGCGCCGCCCGCCTTCCCGCGCAAGAAGATACCATTCCTCGACTGCGGATCGCTCTCGCGGAGGCAGGTTTCGTCGAGCAAGAAACCATCCATCTGGATGTCGAGGCGACGAGTGTGCCTCCGAGCCCTGCGGAACTGCGCGGTGCACAACCGAGCGACACCATCGTTCTCGAAGCGGGCAAATCTCCGGCAAAAGGTGTGCAGGTCGTGTTGTACGCGGATGAAGCGGGAGGGATGAGTTGGCATTTGCCGGAGGGGCTCGGTCGGACAGCGAGTCGTGCGGACGAAGAAGAGGAGACTTACCGAAGTCGTCAAAAGGCCGTGTTCACCATTCCGGCGCGAACCGCCGCTGCACGCGAAAGCCAGGAGTCGGGGCCCAGCGAGATGCGGGGCTGGGTCACCGCGCTCGGCCGCAAAGTGTTAAAAGTGCTTGTGATCCCGCTGGCGTCGAAGGCGCTCGCCAAACCCACCGAGAAAATCGTCGAGGTGGTCGAGCGCAAACACAGTCAGAATCTGATTCGCCCTGTGGACCTCGAGAATTATCAGAACAAAATTACGAGCCCGTTTCAAGACTGGAAATCGCTGTCTGGAAAACGCGCGTTATTGATCGTGCACGGAATCATCAGCTCAACTGATGGGATGTTGCATCGCTTCCCTTCGGCGGCGCTGAAGGCACTGCAAGACAAGTACGAGGGGCGCGTGTTGGGATACGACCACTACACGCTGTCGATCGATCCCGATAAGAATGCACTCTTTTTCCTGAACAAGATCCGTCAGGCTGTTCCGAAAGGAGATGTCCACTTTGACATTCTGTGCCACAGCCGGGGCGGAATCGTATCCCGGGCCCTGGTGGAGCGCGGCCGCGAACTCGTCCCCAACCACAATTGCGTCTTCAAGAAGGTGTTCTTCGTGGCCACCCCAAATGCAGGTTCGGTGCTGGGAAACCCGGAGCACATCGTCGACATGGTGGATGTGTTCACCAATTTCCTCACCAAACTTCCCGACGGCACGGCAGCCTATGTCATCGAGTCCGTACTCGCCATCGTGAAGCTCGCCGCTTACACCCTCGAAACGGCCCTTCCCGGACTCGCGGCCATGGGTACGGCGGGCTATATCAAAACGCAACTGAACCTCGGCGGAAAGCCGATCGGCGGCGTGAAGTATGGCGCCGCAGCGGCAGATTATGCCCCGGATCTCAATCAGCCCAACGCATTCTTTGCCGCAGCTTTGAATGCCGTCGTGGATCGCACCTTCAAAGAAGGCAGCACATGGGTGGCGAATGACTTGGTCGTCCCCAGTGATGGAGTGCATCGACAGAACGGCAGTCCAATGTTCCCGATCGCCGATCCGTTGATCTACGACAAATCGGACCACGTCTACCACAATGACTTCTTCGCGCAGCCGCGCACCATCGAGCGACTCCAGGAGTTTCTCGACAGCGCCGATACTGCCGCTTCCGTCGAAAGTCTACCCGGTTTCCCGTTTGATTCGGGTGGCATGGGCAGCGAGCACCGTGTCACCGACGTAGAGGAAGAGATGCTGGAAGGGGAGGGTGGGAATGGCGGCGGCTATGACGACAGCGATGACGAGTACGATGAGGGATTTCGCGGAGCTACGCCGTCCAAGCCGTCTGGCGGCCGTGGTTTGCCCTATGTTGAGGAAGCAGCAGAACCACCGTTGTCCGCTGTGGAATTGCGGCGGACCCCCGACATTGAGTTTCACGAACAAGTCACGGAAGGCGAAACGTGGCCGCTGGTCGTAAGACTCAAGGAGTCTGTTTCGACCGAACAAACTGAGGATGAGATTCGCTTCGCTCTGGCCAGTGGGCAGGAAAGCGTTCCGGTAACCGTACTATTAAGCGCGGCTGGATTTACCTTTAAACCCGCCAAAGCCTCGATGACCGTGAAGAGAGAGCGTGAGGTACGACTGGAGAAGGTCACCTTTGAACTGACCGCTCGGCCCACGAAGATGCCTGTAAAGCGGACGATCCATGCGGATTTCTTCCTCGATAACAGTATTGTGGGCTCGGTCACACACTATACGCATGTGATCCCGAAGGGTTATACCGGAACGGAACCGGGGAAGGAACCGCGGCGTGAAGAATTCGCGGTACCGGTTCGTCCAAGGCAGGAATGCGACTGGGTAATCGCTCTGGTCGGGTCGAGTCCGAACTACCGCGTGTTGCTCAACAGCGACATTCCCAACCACCGCTTCAAATTCAAGGACGTGGGGCCATTGAAGTTAACCGAACCCGATCTGACGGAATACATCGATTCGATCGTGACGAAGAAGTTTTCCGCTTTTCCACATCGGCAAGAACTGGGTCAGAAGGATTTCGAGGCGAAGATTGCAAATTGGAAGAAGAACTTCACCAGCGCAATTCAGGCTTTAGGCAAGAAGTTGTGGCAATGGCTTCCCGATGAGCTTCGGAAAGAATACTTCGCTCTCCACCGCGATGGGCTACTGCCACGATCGATCTCGATTCACTCGGCGGAAATGGTTTTTCCTTGGGAACTGGTGATACCAAACGAAGGCGAAACAACACTGAACCGTTTCGGTGTCGCGCACGTGTTGGGACGTTGGCAACCCGGGTTGGCTACGAAACCACCCGAGCAACTTTTGAAGGTCGAGAAGTTGCGGGTTTTGAATCCGAACTATCCGAAACCCAACACATTGAAGTGGGCAGCCCTGGAGGCCAACGAGCTCAAGGAGCGCTTCCCTGGGATTGCGATTCCCGTATCGCCCGCCAATCTCGATGGAGTGAACAAACTCTTTGAAGAATCAGATGTGCAGGTGCTGCATTTTAGCGGACATGGCGAAATTGATTCCACCAACTCTGACCTGAACAAGATTCTTCTTGAGAACGATGACGAATTCGAGGCGCTGAATCTGGTTGGGACGCGACTGTGTACTGTCGCTCAACCGGTGGTCTACATGAATGCCTGCAGCGTGGGCAACGTCCGCGAGACCGTAGGCCGGGCTGGTGGGTTCGCTTCGAATTTTGTAACCAATGGGTGCAGCGGCGTAATTGCACCGTTGTGGCCGATCAATGATCGGCGCTCCATGGAATTCGCCCTTGGGCTTTATGAAAAGCTGGCGTTGGGCCGCTCGGTCGGGGAGGCGCTCCAAGAACTCCGCGACGAAAACCAAAACGATCCAACTTATCACGCTTATACCTACTTCGGCGATCCTTGGGTGCGTCTCCTGCTTCCCCCGAAGGCCACAAAGGCATCTGCATAGAAATTGATGATCAGCGCGTTTGTGGTGGACAGAAACCGTAAGTGTCCAGCCGCCAATTTTGTCTTGGGAAGGTCGACCCTAATGCGATCGTCACAGGACGTTTTCGATGCGGTCTTCGAAGCATCCTCGTGATCCACTAGATTGCGAGAACCAGCGCGGATAGTGTTGCCATACCTCTAACCTGCGATGGCCCGCCGGAAGATTCTAAGGGGCGGCTGCGAGAGAAGCTTCCCTGTTCGGCCAATTGCGGCACACACCTAGTACATCGTCAGCACCGGTAAGCATGGATCAACAACCTGATTGGAAAAACGTGGGTGACCAATCGTTAGTCGTAGTAATGATAATTCGAGCCTAAAAAGTGTTAACTTTTATTTATTTGCCGACAATTTAGCCCGCACAGAAGCGCTCGCGCTAATAGACTAAAATCGCATAAACTGGAACTCTGCTCGATGCGCACGTCACACTGGCGGCACACTTTACTGCCATTAAGCAACTAGCTTACCAGTTAATTGCCCGCATCTTGTTGTCGTAGGTGTATACGAACGTAAGCCGACCATCCGAGATTACCGCATTGGTCAAACGCTCTGGGAACTGAAACCGGTGTGTGATCTCAAACGAAGCTGCATGTAGGCCTATTAGTTCCCCTCCTGATGTACCGACAAAAATCGTATCCTCGATCAATGTAGGAGACGAATGAATCTTTTCTTTCAAGTCCAAACGTTTGATCTCGCAGAGATGTTCTAAATCTATGATGTAAAAACTGTGATCTGCCGACCCCATAAACGCCCGTTTTCCGACGATGAGAGCCCGAGAATAAACAATGTCATCCGTTTGGACGGCTAACTTGGTTTCCCCGGTCATGAAATTCCAAACGTAGATCTTACCGTCGAACGATCCAAAGACCGCGAGATCATCGGCGAGAGCACAGTGATATTTCACAGGACCGCCAACTTCAAGAGTTCTACTCACGGCACCTATTCGGGGATCGATGACCAGCACTGTTGAATCGTTCGTCCCGACGATTAACAGATCATGCTTCGTTGAATACACAGGAGAACCATGTAGCATTTTCTTGGTAGGTATTTGCCATTCAAGTTCGCCAGTACCAGCGCGGAACTTCCCGAGAGCACCTTGATTCCCGGACGACTTGAAGTCAAGTCCAACGTAAACGTGGCCGTCGGCATAACAAGGGCTCGACCCAATCCAATCGCAAGGTTTAACTCTCCAAACTTCGCGGCCCGATCCAGCCTCTAGGCAAAATAGGTTGCCCGAATAACTGCCAAAATACACCTTTCCATCAACGACAATGGGCGATGAAACTATCGCCTTACCGCTTCCGTCGGTACAGCACCACTTTACTCTTCCCGACTCTTTGTCTAGACACCTGAAAATGCCGCTGTCAGATCCGAATAGCAAGTTATCTTCCCATAGGACCGGGCTGGACTTCGCCACAGCAAATCGATAATTCGGATTCAGCGACTGGAACGTCCAGACTACTCTAAACCCTGTTTGCCATGTCGGCTCACGCTTCAACGGTAGCTGAAAGTCCCCTGGCGTAATGAGGTGATGAATGGTAACACCGTTGGAATTCGCCCATCGGAGAGCCATAGGCGACTGGAAATGGACAATCGCGAACGCATGTTCGACGTACAGTTCAAGATCGTTGATGCCGACCAGAGCCTTATTCATAGACCGCGCCGAATTGATGGCATCGTCGACCAGGACAACAGGGACATTCGATTCCGGATTGCCCTCTACCAATCTGAACCGACCATATTTCTTTCGCTTCTGTCGCACGATCAAGCCGTTAGTTCTAAGACCTCTTCGTTCACCCTCCATGACTATAGCTACGATGAGCGGAATCGCTGCCATTTCCAACCCCGCAATCTGAAAGGGCCAATACCTGCCCATTTCCCTCCAGAACATTTCGGCGACTACCGGCAGCATTCGACCGTCTAGCAACAAGGTGCGAAAATCGAAAGCCCAGTTGAACCTTCTCCCATCTGCCGAACAGATCGGCTCACATTCCGTCCATCTGACGATGCAATTCTCCTTTATGTACAACTTCAAGGCTTCAAGACTCGTACCGAGCTCGAGTGCGGCAGCTTTCTGCGCGGGACTTTTCAAGTCGGCATCTAGACTCCGCGCGCGCATTCAGTAGCACTCCTAGAGTCAACTTACCGAGTACGCAAAACCCTTTGGAGGAACCCAGGTAGAAGATCGCCGATTTCACGCCAACGGTTTTGAAAGCGTTGGTCCCTTGTGTACGTCTGAACTAGTAGCGGCGGAAAGCGATTCAAGTGTTTGAGGTGATAACAACAATTCAGCCATAGCACGCAACAGTGTATGCGCAGTGTTCACCTCTACGAACAAAAACTGGCCCGAAGCATTGACTTCGAAAAAACATATTCCCCGCTCGGTTCCTGCCTTAGGTCAATACATCCGAATGAAGTCCGAGCGTTCGCACCAACCGGATCAATTTTCTGCTTATATCATTCGGGAGCACATTGTGCCTACCGAAAATATCATCGCGGTCGAACGGGGTCGATGCGACCGATCTCGCAGGTGCTGGCTGGGGCGTCATCTTCGCCTACGACGGTGAAGCGGCTGTCCGGGATGCGTTGAGTGAACTGCTTTCCCATCGCAAGGCGCAAGCAACCCAAAAGAAGGAATTCCGCTACAAGGAATACTCCGGGCCGGACGGCTATCGGCCCGGCGAGTCGAAGAACAAGTTTCTGGCCCGCCACGGGGCTGGCCTTGGTCCCGTCGTGCCAGATAACGTTCCCTATTATTTGCTGATCGTTGGCAACCGCAGACCATTCCGTATAAATTTCAGCACGCAACAAGCGTGGCCTACGCAGTCGGCAGAATTCACTTCGACACACCGGAAGAATATGCGCAATACGCTAACTTTGTAGTCGTCGCGGAAACAATGCCTGCGTCGCGATCGCGCCGTGCGGTCTTTTTCGGCACTTCAAATACAGGAACCCTGCCACGACGATGAGCTCTACCCGGCTGGTACAACCGTTGGCGGATTCGCTCAAGATAAGCCAGCCGGGCTGGTCGGTGGAAACCGCCATCGGAGCGACGGCTACCAAAGCGCTCTCACGCTTCTTTGAAGACGGACCGCCTGCTCTTCTCTTTACTGCAAGCCACTGCTGTCCGGCTAAAAGTCGAACAGAATCAGCTGATTAGCATTATCGGGTAAGTTGTTTTCGGAGTCCGCTGCTTCCAAGGCCCGTAAAATGGGCATTTTCTCAAAGAGAGTAAGACTCAAAATCTGTAGGATTTGGTAAAAGCTGGCTTGCACCCGC
>Ga0187783_10004024_pt1 | contig 10879 bp, 10 predicted proteins | sample 1015_SJ02_MP02_2_FD_132471 | JGI IMG/M metagenome (GOLD analysis project Ga0187783, IMG submission 132471) | Tropical peat soil microbial communities from peatlands in Department of Meta, Colombia - 1015_SJ02_MP02_20_MG | ecosystem: Environmental > Terrestrial > Soil > Wetlands > Peat | place...
CTTGGCTCGCGCTCTTTAGTATTGACGCCGCCGGTGTGCTGTCTCATTTTCCTACAGCCTAGCGCGCAGCCGGTGCGGTGCATCGAGCGCGTATTCAGCCCCGGCGAAAGCCGTGACTAGGGGAGATCGATGACGGGACAAGTCGGCTGGGGTATTGCGGTCGTAATTCTTGCGGGCCTTTTGAACGGGAGCTTCGCCGCTCCCATGAAGCGGATGTCCTCCTGGCGCTGGGAAAACTCCTGGCTCTTATATGCATTCACTGGGTTGGTCGTATTTCCTTGGGTCATCGCTTTTGCGACAGTTCCCCAGCTCGCGGGAGTCTACGCTTCGGCGTCCTTCGCAACTCTTGCGAAGGTTGCGGTCTTCGGCTTCGCCTGGGGAATTGGAGCAACACTCTGTGGATTAGGAATCAGCCGCGTCGGACTGGCGCTGGCATTTTCGATCATCCTCGGCATCACTGCTTCCTTCGGGTCGCTGATTCCACTCGCCGTGCTGCATCCTGAGGAACTGCTCGCAAAGCACGGCATCGCGCTGATAGCAGGGACAGTGATCATGACGGCCGGTTTGACACTTCTGGCTATCGCCGGCCGGTTGCGCGAGCGAAACGCCGGTCAAATGGGTGCGGCACAATCGGGTTTCACGCTCGGACTGATCATTTGTATTCTTTCGGGACTGTTTTCCTCGATGTTGAATTTCAGCTTCGTCTTCGGCGACGAACTGCGCGTCAAAGCTCTGGCATCCGGAGCAAGCGCCTCGATGGCCGCGAATCCCATTTGGTCGCTCACAGTCACCGGCGGATTCATAGCCAATGCGGTTTACTGCGTCTATCTCCTAAACAGCAACAAGACCTGGGGCGTTTACAACAATGGTGGATCGACGGTTTATTGGTTTCTTGGCAGTCTGATGGGCCTGCTATGGTTCGGGGGAACGCTAACTTATGGCGTTGGTGCTTCCATCCTTGGGACGTTAGGCGCGATGATCGGCTGGCCGGTATTCATGGTGATGGACATTATCGTAGGACTCTTCTGGGGCATGATCACGGGCGAGTGGAAACACGCGGGGAGAAAGTCGCTCACGTACTGCTGGGCTGGAATCGGCGTTCTGTTCCTGGCAATCCTGGTGATTTCAGTAGGCGGCGCTCGGTGAGTTTCTCTGAGGAGTGCTGCGCGTATTGTTCTAAGCCTGCTCGGGCTTCCACGCAACCAGTCTTTGCCGCGATTGGCCCAGCCCATCGATCCCCAGCTCGACCACATCCCCGGGCCGCAAATATTTAGGCACACGCATCCCCAAGGCGACACCCGCGGGCGTTCCCGTGCTGATTACGTCGCCCGGAAGCAACGTCATGAAGTCGCTCAGATAACTTACAAGTGTCGGAACATCGAAGATCATGTCGGAGGTCCAGCCATCTTGCCGAGTCTCGCCGTTCACGCGCAGCCACATGCGGAGCCGGCCAGGATCGGGAATTTCATCGCGAGTCGCTAAGAATGGCCCGAGTGGTGCAAAAGTGTCGGCACTCTTACCCTTCACCCACTGGCCTCCTCGCTCGAGTTGAAAACTTCGCTCCGAATAATCGTTGTGCAGAATGTACCCCGCGATGAACTCGAACGCGCGATCCCTCGAAATGTAAGCAGCTTTCTTTCCGATGACCACCGCCAGCTCGACTTCCCAATCAACTTTTTCGGCATTCCGCGGAATGATCACGTCATCGTTTGGGCCTGCGAGTGAGGTCGTGGACTTAAAGAAGATGATTGGCTCTTTCGGAATTTCCAGGCCGCTTTCGACCGCGTGTTGATAGAAATTCGCACCGATGCAAATGATCTTGCTGGGGCGGCAGATCGGCGGGCCGAGCCGCACGGAGGCTTCGATGTTCGGAGCTGACGAGGCCGTTTGTGCAACCCAGTTTCCCAGCGCGCCCACGCCACCGCCAGCAAAGAAAGTTTCGTCGTAATCGCTTCCAAAGCTGGACGCATCCACGAGACTGCCATCGGGAAGAAGAACCCCGGGTTTCTCGTTGCCTGGCACACCGAAGCGAATGAGTTTCAATCCGCGTGAATCCTTGTGCTTGAGTTTCTACGAAATCCCGGCCGCGCCACTTCAGCGACAACGCGAGGTAGCTAAACCCGCGCGTCGGGTGACGTCAAGAAGAATCCTGTTCTTGCCGGTTTCATTTTACATTTTGAAACGGCTTGAGCCGCTCGCACAAATCACTGGACAACGTCGAGGCGATCAGCGTAAAGACATTGAAAGTGGCTTTTCGTGCGCAAAAATGCGTGATTTTGCGCCTGTGAGTTGTGTCTCTGCCGCCAGTCGATGCAGAGAGCAAGGGATGCGAGCAAATATGAAAGTGGCACTCTTCATTCCATGCTTTGTCGACCAGCTCATGCCCGATGTCGGCGTCGATACGGCCAAGGTGCTCCGCCGAATCGGGTGCGATGTCGATTTTCCCATGGAGCAAACTTGCTGTGGCCAACCTGCGTTCAATGCAGGTTACTGGAACGATGCGCGACCCCTCGGGGAACGGTTTGTGAAAATATTTCGCGACGCCCAAGCCGTCGTATGTCCATCGGGTTCCTGCACTACGATGGTGCGCAACTTCTACTCCGAACTTCTAGCGGGGTCGGCCTTGCACGACGAAGCCGTGCAGCTTTGCCAGCGGGTGTACGAATTCTCCGAATTCCTTGTGAAGGTTGTTAATCGCTTGGACGTAGGCGCCGCGTTCCCGCACCGTGTCGGCTATCACGATGCGTGCCACGCGCTGCGCGAGCTGAGATTGAAGCAAGAACCGCGTGAGATTTTGCGTCGGGTGCGCGGTCTTGAGCTCGTCGAACTGCCCTACTGCGAAGATTGCTGCGGCTTCGGCGGGACGTTTGCCGTGAAATTCAATACGATCTCTGCCGCCATGGGCGAAGCCAAAGCGTCAAGCGCCTCGACAGCCAACGCCGAATTTCTTACCTCTACCGATCCCAGTTGCCTTTTGCACATCGATGGCATACTTCGCAGGCAAAACTCTCGTGTGCGTACGCTGCATCTCGCAAACATCTTGGCGCGAACGGAGCCGGCGGCCGAACGCAGCTCCGAATTCGCCGCTCCGGGCACTGCACAATGAGCAGCGCCGCCGCCGAATTCCTCCGCGAAGCCGCAACGAAATCCGCCGACCTGGCCCACCGCGAAATCATTCGTCTCGGCATCGACAAGTACGACGAAGCAGCCGAACGCGGCCGCGCGCGATTTTCAGATTGGCAGGCGGCGCGCCAGCGCTGTCAAGAAATCAAATGGGAAGCCATCAATCACCAGGACCGCTATCTCCTGCAATTCGAGCAGCAGCTGACAGCGCGTGGCGGTCATGTGTTTTGGGCCGAGACCGGAGAAGACGCACGCGCATACATCACAAGACTCGCGCAACGCTGCGGTGTTCGCACCATCGCGAAATCGAAATCGATGGTTGCCGAGGAAATTCATCTTGCCGCCGCGCTACAAAAGGAAGGGATGCAGGTGTTCGAAACCGACCTCGGCGAGTTCATCGTCCAGCTTCGCAACGAGCCGCCCTACCACATCGTCACTCCGGCGATGCATTTAACGCGCACGGACATTTCTGCGCTTTTCAAAGAAAAACTGGGCGGCGTCGATAGCAATGATCCGCAAGAGTTAGTGGGCGCCGCTCGGCGTTGGTTGCGCCAAGCTTTCTTCGCTGCCGAGATGGGCATCACCGGCGCGAATTTCCTGGTCGCAGATTGCGGGATGATCGCTGTCAGTACCAATGAAGGCAACGCAGATCTCGGTATGAGCCTCCCGCGGATTCACGTGGCACTTTCCGGAATCGAAAAAGTGATTCCGAGTCTCAAGGATCTTGCGATTCTGTGGCCCATGCTAGCCACTTCGGGTACCGGTCAGCCGATTACGTGCTACAACACGCTGATCGGAGGCCCGCGCACGTCCAACGAGACAGACGGACCAGAAGAATTTCATCTCATTCTCCTCGACAACGGCCGCAGCGAGTTGCTGGAAGACGCCGAACAGCGTGACGTTCTGCACTGCATACGCTGCGGCGCCTGCTTGAACGCCTGCCCGGTTTTTCGAACAGTCGGGGGGCATACCTACGGCACCACCTATCCCGGTCCGATCGGCAGTGTTCTCACACCGCATCTACGAGGGCTCGATGAATATCAGCACCTCTCCTACGCCTCGTCGTTGTGCGGCGCCTGCACGGATGTGTGCCCTGTGAAGATCGACCTTCACCACCATCTTCTGCACAATCGCCGCAACGCGGTGAACGAAGCGCGCCGCCCCTGGAACGAGCGCCTGGGCTTCAAGCTCTGGCGCTGGACGATGATGGGCGCGGGTCGCTTTACGGTTGCGGGCGCATTCGGCCGCGGACTGTTACGCGTGCTTTATCGCCTCGGCGTGCAAGGATCGGCCCTCGATCCGCTCGGCCCGTGGGCCAGATTTCACGCCGCGCCTCGGATTCCGGCAAAATCCTTTCGCGCACTCTGGAGAAAAGGTATTGGCGCAGACTGAAGATCCGCGACGGCAGAAGATCCTTGCACGCGTGCGGAAAGCTTTGGCCTCTCCGGCGCAAAAACCGCCGCAGCACAGCGTCGCAGCGACTTATGCTCCTATCGCCGATCCGCTCGAGCGTTTCCGCAGCGAGTGCGCAGGCAACAACACCGAATGTATCGTGACGCCCAATCTGCGAGCCAGCGCCGTGGCCATCGCTGACGTTTTAGCGGCTCTCCCGGCTGGGGAGATTTTCATTCAAGACGCGCCGGAGCTCCGGGCCATGGGCGGCGCGTGGTCAAGACACGCCGTCCATTGGTCAACAGACACCACGCCGGGGAATTCGAATAAAAGGCCGGGAGAATCATCGCAAGCGACAATTACCTTAGCCGAAACTCTTGTGGCGCAGACGGGATCGGTCCTGGTTTCTTCTGCCTGCGGCGGGAGGGCGGCTCCGTTCGTCGCCCCGTTGCACATCGTCGTAGCGACAGCCGCTCAACTCGTTGCCGATCTGGAAGTCGCATTGGCCCGCGTGCGCGAGCAAGGCACAGCGCTGAAGAATTCCTACCTCTCCCTGATTACCGGTTCGAGCCGCACCGCAGACATCGAAAAAATCTTGGTGATGGGAGCCCACGGACCGCGGCGGCTGATCGTTACAGTAGCGCTAAGCAAGGAATGACGAATGTCCAATCAATTTAAGGCGCACTGGCACCGAGTCGAGTAGAAATCGATCGCGCCGCCGCCATCACTTCGCCGGCGAATGCAGGAATTTTTTCTCGCGCAATTCTCGTGATTGGGCCCGCCACGCTGATTGCCGCGGCCACCTTCCCGTTATCATGAAGAATTGGAGCGCTCACGCACCGCGCACCAAGCGTCGCTTCCTCATCGTCGAGGGCGTAACCTCGTTGCCGCACTTTCTCGAGCTCTCTCATCAATTGCGTGACCTGCGTCAGCGTACGCGGTGTAAATCGCTCGAACCGAATGGAGGAAAGCAAATGCTGCTTTTCCTCTGAAGGCAAAAAAGCCGTGAGCGCCTTGCCCATCGCTGTGCAGTAAACCGGGCGCCATGATCCCACGGGCGACGCCATGCGGAACGGATGCGGACTCTGCACCACATCCACGTAATAAACGTCTTGGCCGTCGAGGATTCCGAGATTGACGGTTTCGTTCGTAATTTTCCACAGATGCTGGAGGACAGGCCGGCTGATCTTGCGAAGTGTCGCCTGGTAAGTGGCTCCCGATCCGAGCCGCACGAGTTTAGGGCCCACAAGATAGGCTCCCAAATCGTCTCGAAAGAGATAACCTTGCGATTCCAAATGAGCCAGCAGCCGGTAGGCCGTACTCTTATTGATATTCGTCTGCTGGGCCACCTCCCTTAGCTGCAGCCCATCTTGAGAAGCGCAGAGCGAGTCGAGAATCTTCAGAAGCTTGGAAACCACGCCGACAGGCGCGGATTTTGACTCATTCGCTCGAATCATCGGCAGTTCCTCTCGCGAACCGGCCAATCGCCGCGGCACAAAGCCCTCGCGCGGTGGCCCAAACCACTTTTTAACATGTGAAATATAAATCTTTCCCCTTGAATATCAAGTGCTACCTTGTTATACGCGGTTGCGGCATTTTGAAACTCAAATCGCCGAACACCGCGCGGTAGTTTCGGCGAAAAACCGTTCGCGCACTTGAGCGCGGTCGCGAGTACAGGCAACATCTATATTTGTCGATCGTCTACTGGCGGTTCGGGGCTTCAAGGCGTGCCATGCGACCCAGGGTTCTCAAAATCGATCCGCGGGACAATGTGCTAATTGCACTCACGGATTTGCGTAAAGGCGAACACGTCGAGTTCTCGGGCGTCGATTACGAGCTCACTTCCGATGTGCCTGCCAAACATAAATTCGTCTCTTCGAATTTGTTGCAAGGCGACCGTGTCGTAATGTATGGCGTGGTCGTTGGGAAGGCTGCCGCACCTCTGCAGCGCGGCGAAGTGCTGACCACCCAAAACCTTCGACACGATACGTCCGCCGTTCAGCCAAAAGCGGCAGGTTTCCGCTGGATGCCTCCCGATGTTTCTAAATTCTCCCAGCGGACTTTCGAAGGGTACTTTCGGCCGGACGGTCAGGTCGGTACCCGCAATCATTGGTTGGTGGTGCCGCTGGTCTTCTGCGAGAACCGCAACATCTCCACACTAAAGCAAGCTTTCGAAGAAGAGCTCGGCTTTGCCTCACCGCCCATCTATCGCCGGCAGGTCGCAGAGTTGGCGCAGCTGTATCGCCAAGGCCGCGCAGACGAGATTGAAAACTACCGCGCGGTCGAAGCTCGCGCATTTCGGCGCCGTTCAAGCCTGTTTGAAAATATTGACGGTATCAAATTTCTGATCCACGAAGGCGGCTGCGGTGGCACGCGCGAAGACTCCAACAATCTCTGCGGGCTCATCTCCGGCTATCTTCATCATCCGAATGTTGCCGGCGCTACGGTTTTCAGCCTCGGATGCCAGCACTCGCAAGTCGCAGTGCTTCGCGAGGAGCTAAAAAAAAGCGACCCTCACTTTGCCAAGCCTCTCTTGGTCTTCGAACAGCAGAGTAGCGGCACAGAATTCGCCATGCTCTCGCAAGCCATTCAAAAGACATTTTCCGGCCTGGTCGAAGCGAATACATGCAGACGCACGCCGGCGCCTCTTTCGCAGCTTTGCCTCGGACTGAAATGTGGTGGGTCCGACGGCTTCTCGGGCCTGTCCGCCAATCCGGCGATCGGACACACGTCCGATCTGCTCGTGGCTCTGGGCGGCAGAACGATTCTCTCTGAGTTTCCGGAACTCTGCGGTGTGGAGCAGGAGCTCGTCAACCGCAGCACCACCCAGCAGGTCGCAGACCGCTTCATCCATCTCATGCGAGCGTACGACGCCAGGGCCAAAGCCGTGTTTTCGGGTTTCGAGATGAATCCATCGCCAGGGAATATTCGGGACGGCCTCATCACCGATGCAATGAAGTCGGCAGGCGCCGCCAAGAAAGGCGGAACGTCACCTGTTACGGCTGTCCTGGATTATCCGGAATACTCCACGCAAAAAGGATTGAATTTGCAATGCACGCCGGGCAATGACGTCGAGTGCGTCACCGCGCAAGTCGGCGCCGGCGCCAGCGTTGTGCTCTTCACCACCGGGCTCGGAACCCCGACCGGAAATCCCATTGCGCCAGTGGTCAAGCTCTCCACCAACTCGGGTCTCGCGCAGCGCATGCCGGACATCATCGATATCGACACCGGCGCGGTGGTCTCCGGGGATTCAACCATCGAACAGATGGGCGAGGAAATTCTCGAACGCATCATTCAAATCGCCAGCGGTGATTCATTAACCAAGGCAGAGTTGCTCGGCCAGGACGACTTCATTCCTTGGAGACGCGGGGTCTCTCTCTGAGAGGTCACAACAACGAAATGAGTGCCTTTCGACTCGACGGCAAGAACGCAATCGTCACCGGGGGCGGCAGCGGTATCGGCAAAAGCATCGCGGAGCGGTTGGCCGAAGCCGGTGCTTCCGTATGCATTTTGGATATCGACATTGCCACAGCGAACGCCGTCGCCGAAAAAATCAATTGCTGCGGCAAGAAGGCCCGCGCCGTGCACTGCGACGTCTCTGATCATGCCGGCGTGAAATCGGCACTCGCACCCGTCCTTCGCGACGGCCGCGTGCATATCTTGATCAACAATGCCGGCATCTCGCACGTCGGCACCCTGGAAACGACCACGGAAGCGGATTTTGATCGCATCCTTCATATCAACGTAAAAGGTATGTACAACTGTTTGTCCGCGGTAGTCCCGCATATGAAGATGCACGGCGGCGCGATCGTCAACATGGCTTCCATCGCGGCCTCATCCGGCTTGAGCGAACGCTTCGCCTATTCGATCAGCAAGGGCGCAGTCGTTTCCATGACCTATTCCGTCGCGCGCGATTATTTGAAGCACAACATTCGCTGCAATTGCATCTCGCCCGCTCGCGTGCACACCCCGTTCGTGGACGGCTATTTGCGCCAGAACTATCCCGGCCGCGAAGCCGCGATGTTCAAGGAACTCTCGGCCGCGCAGCCCATCGGCAGAATGGCGCAGCCGCGTGAAGTCGCGGATCTCACTCTGTTTCTCTGTTCCGATGAAGCCGGGTTCATTACGGGCGTTGACTATCCCATCGACGGAGGCTTCTTCAATCTCCACGGCTGATCGCGCGTAGCATAAACGCACCGATGGATCTCCAGCTTACAGATAAAGTGGTAATCGTAACCGGCGGCGGCAAAGGCATCGGCGCCGCGATCTCCAGGACCTGCGCGCGCGAAGGCGCAGTTCCCGTGATCGTCGATCGCGACGCGGAGAATAGCGAAAAACTCGTCGAAGAAATCCGCAGCAGCGGTCGCAAAGCCGCCGCGATCGCTATCGATCTGGTTGTCCCCGGCGGTTGTCAGAAGGCAGTCGAGACCGCCGCCCAGCGATTCGGCCGTATCGATGCGCTAGTCAACAACGCAGGCATTAACGACAGAATTGGCCTCGAAAATGGCAACCCCGTGCAATTTATCCAATCGCTCGAGCGCAATCTGGTCCACTTCTACAGCATGGCCCATTTTGCGTTGCCACACCTCAAGGGCTCGCGTGGTTCCATCCTCAATATCAGCTCCAAGACCGCCGTCACCGGACAAGGCGGCACATCTGGCTACGTAGCCGCGAAGGGCGGCATTCTTGGACTGACGCGCGAATGGGCCGCTGAGCTTTTGCCGTTCGGCATTCGCGTCAATGCAATCGTTCCTGCAGAGGTCATGACGCCTCTTTATCAGCAATGGCTTAGTTCCTTCCCCGATCCGGTAACAAAATTGAAGGACATATTGAAAAAGATTCCATACGAGCAGCGCATGACGACTCCGGACGAGATAGCCGCGATGGCTGTATTTTTAATCTCGGACCAGGCCAGCCACGTCACCGGTCAGCACTTATTTGTGGACGGTGGCTACGTGCATCTTGATCGCGCTTTGACATAACGGAGCGAGATGGACCAGACCTCCGCGCCACTCACCGAACGCCAGTTTATCGTGCCCCTGATCCTTGTCACCAGTCTGTTTTTCCTCTGGGCCCTCGGGGTCAATTTGAACGACATTTTGATCCCGCATCTGAAAAAGGCATTCAGCCTGACTGATTTTCAATCCTCGCTTGTTCAGTCTGCATTCTTTGGCGGTTATTTTCTTGCTGCTCTTCCTGCTGGATGGTTGATGGAACGAGTTGGCTATAAACGAGGAATTCTGATCGGACTGGTGATTTGCGCCGTGGGCGCGTTTCTGTTCATCCCCGCCTCCTACGTGCGCGTGTATGCTTTTTTCCTTTTTGCACTGTTCGTCATGGCGTGTGGCCAGAGTTTTCTGGAGGTCGCCGCCAATCCATACGTGACCGTTCTCGGCCCAGAAGAAAGCTCGGAGCGCCGGTTGAACACCGCCCAATCCTTCAACGCCGTAGGCGCTGTGGTTACACCGTTCATCGGGGCGACCTTCATCCTCTCAGGCATTGAACACTCGCCGTCGGAGTTTGCCGCCATGTCGCCGGACCAAGTGCTGGCCTATCGCGCCTTTGAAGCGAGCATGGTGCGCGTCCCTTACCTCGTGATCGCGGGTATTTTTCTCAGTGTGGCAGCACTCATATATTTTTCGAATCTGCCCGAGATTCAGGCTGCCGGTAGCGCAGGAGCGCCGGCAGAAACCGACGTACGGCTGCGCGATCTTTGGAACTACCCACATTTGGTTAAGGGAGTGATCGCACAGTTTTTGTATGTTGGGGCGCAAGTCGGGGTCGCCAGCTTCGTGATTCGTTTTGCCGAACGCATGAGTTCCGGGACACACGAGAAATCGGCGGCCCACTATCTACAAATGCATCTGATCGGTTTCATGCTGGGCCGTTTTGCAGGCTCAGCGATGATGAAAAAGATCCCAGCGCCCAAATTGTTGAGCGCTTTCGCAGGCGCATCGTTGTTTTGCCTGTGCACGGCGATTCTCACCACCGGCCAGCTTCCGGTGTGGATGATTGTTTTAGTCGGTTTCTTCCATTCCATTATGTTTCCAACGATATTCGCTCTCAGCATTAAGAATCTCGGACCCTACACCAAGCTCGGCTCGTCCCTGCTTGTGATGGCCATCATCGGCGGTGCGATTTTCCCGGCTATCATGGGCATGATTTCGGACGCTGCGGATATTCAAAAAGCATTTACGGTGCCGCTAATCTGCCACGCTTATGTCTTGTACTTTGCTGTGAGCGGGTTCAAGGATACTCATCAAAGAAATTCTGAGTCTCGACGTACCTGAGCCGAACAATTACCTCGGCGACTAACAGACGGTCGACAGTCACCCGAACGCGCGCTACAGAGGCTTACTGGATC
>Ga0187783_10004025_pt1 | contig 10879 bp, 10 predicted proteins | sample 1015_SJ02_MP02_2_FD_132471 | JGI IMG/M metagenome (GOLD analysis project Ga0187783, IMG submission 132471) | Tropical peat soil microbial communities from peatlands in Department of Meta, Colombia - 1015_SJ02_MP02_20_MG | ecosystem: Environmental > Terrestrial > Soil > Wetlands > Peat | place...
CACCGCCGCGTGCGCCGTGGGGTGGCGGGCGTGGAATCCCGCCGCCCCACTCGGTTAAGAGGGCAGCGCAAGCCTGCCCCGAATCGATTCGCTAATCAAGAGTTAAAATGCCATTATAACCCCCTTATAAGGGGGCACGCTGTCCATGGCTCGACCAGAAAACCGCTCGGAAGCCCGGCCGCTCAATCTGACGTTGCCGGAAGAGACCTTCACCTACCTCGTCCTGCTGGCGACGCTCGGCAAGCTCGGGCGAACGGAAAACGAGGTCGCAACCCACATCCTCGTGCGCGAGGTCTATGCCATGTACGAGCGCGGCTTCCACGAACGGCGGATCGCGAGCTCCGAGCCGAGTTAAGCAGGCATTCGCCGGGCGGATCGGCCGAAGGCGTCGGCCGCAGTCGGCGATGCCGTGCCTCGATGCGTCTTAACGATTCTTCGCCGCGCAATGCACTGGAGCGTTGCCTCCCATTCTCCCCGCGCCACGTTCGTTTTGCGCCCCGGGGGTGGCGGAGGTGAACAATCTGTACGTGTTACTATGAAATACTTGGCCGTTCCGAGCAAACGACCGTTTGTTTGCTGACGCCCCATCAAGCGCCTATCCCGCTGCACGAAACCGAGCGGTCGCCCGACTCACGATCGACTCACGATGCGCATGGCACAGTGCGTGTCGCCACAAGGAGAGGGAAGCTTTATCATGAGCATTCGCTCGCCAGGGTCCGTCCTTCCGTTGTACCTCGACGCGCCGGATGGAGGCGCAGCGCCACTCGGCGCCTTGCTCGGCGGCATCGCCGGGGCGCTGGCGCTCAAGCGACCATGCACAGGCGGCAGGGCCCGCAACGTCCGCAACCTGTTCGGCGAGCCGGGCGAAGGCGAAATCTATCGCGGTTGCGCGGACCGAGCGGCGACGCACGCCATGATGGAACGCCTCGCGGTCCACATGATGAAAGTCCCCTGGCGATTTGCGCAGGGCCCTTTCAATTCCTGCATACCCTCCGGCTACACTTACCTCGCCCAGCTCGCCGCCCACGATCTCGTCAGCAATGTCGCGCCGCTCCCACGGCCGGGCGATCCGGCCAGCTTTTTCGCGCGCGATTTTCGCGCGGGACGGCTGATTCTGGACACGATCTACGGGGGCGGTCCCCTTGCCACCCCGCAGCCGTACGCGGTGGCGGGGAACTACTACAGACAGCGTTACGCACTTCGCCTCGGCTACGGACCGCTGTCGGAAAACTCGGCGGACCTGGCGAACGGGCCGAATACCAATCGGCCGGCCCGCGATATCGGGCGTGTCGCCTGTCCGTATCTCACCGATCCCGCGGGCCCGGCCGCCGCCTGCGCGCTCGCCGCCGCTCCCCGCACCGACGCGCTTCTGGCCGATCCGCGCAACGACGACCACGTCATCATATCGCAGCTGAGCGCGCTGTTTCACGAGTTCCACAATATCGTCTACGCCAAGCTTCTCGCGAACGACGGGGGGGTGACTGACGATTTTACGGCCTACCGGCGCTTTCTCGAGGCCCGCAAGGTTGTCACGGTCGTCTACCGGCGCGTCATCGTCGAGGATCTGCTCCGTCGCCTGCTCGAACCCGGGGTATATGACCGCTACAAGAATGCCAGCTATCCCAAAGACTTCCTCGATGGCGCTGATGATTGCCGCGTTCCCGTCGAGTTTTCCCATGCGGCCTATCGGTTTGGCCATGTCATGGTTCGCTTCAGCTACACGCTCAACGACAAAAGAAAAAATGGAAGCAGCATCGAGACTGCCGCAATCGAAGAAATCCTCGATCGCTCGTCGGCCCGACGACCCACCAAGCTGCCGCTCGCCTGCACATGGCTCGTGGACTGGTCGCGTTTCTTCGATTTGGGCGACGAACAAAGCCTCAATCTCAGCCGCCGGATCGCGCCGGACGTCGGCGGCGGGACTCTTCCCGGCGACTCGTATTTTGCCAACGAGGAAAACCGGCAAGGCGGACTGTTCCTGCGCGATTTGATCCGCGGAACCGACGCCGGTATCCGCACGGTCGACTCCCTGATCGCCAAATTGCCGGCCGCCGAGCGCGCGCGGTCGCGACTGTTGAACGAGCCGGCCTACCGCGAAGGCGAGATCCGAAGGTGGTTGGGCCAGGGCACAAATCAATTCAGCAATGACGAACTGGACTCGCTCAGCCGAGACCCACCGCTCTTCTTCTTCGTGCTGTTCGAGGCGGCGCAATGCCAAAACGGCGAGCGGCTCGGCATCCTCGCCTCGACAATCCTCGCCGAAGTCTTTTTCGCCGCCTACAAGAAGACCCGAAGCGAATTGGAAGATGACGGCCCCGAACTGCAACCTGCGTTCGGCGATAGTGTTCCGGCCGACATGCCGGCTTTGATCAAGTTCATGAAATCTGCAGGAGGCCTGCAGAACATCAACTGCACAGCCCCCTGACTGCGTTCGTCCCAACTTCCAAAGGATAGGAGCAGACCCATGGCCATCGAGCGAATCAAAGTCCTGGATTACCGCCGTCTCGGTCAGAAATTCATCGACTGGGCGCTGGGTAATACACCGCGCCCGGCGGACGGCGACCTCGCCGGGTTCGTCGCGCAGACCCAAGGCATCCTCGATGTGCTTCCGGCGTATATCAACGACTTCAAGATGGTCCAGGCCCCCAACAAGTCGTTACTGCTTCTTCGGCTCCCTCCGGCCGATATCGTGCAGGACACCTTAAACGAGATCGCCGGCCCGGGGGACTACCGCCTGCCCGATTTCTACGAGGAGAGATTCCTTGAGAACCAGCACACCGACAAGCTGGAATTCTTCCAATACCGCGTCGGCGACTACCTCATTGCGCATTGTGCGTAGGCACGTCCACGGCGCGGGGGGCCGGAAGGCCCGCGGCCTCCAGCCCCTGGCGCAGGCGGTCGCGGCCTTCCGGTCGGCGGAAGGGGAAGCAATGCAGCAGCCAGCCGACGATTTCCTCGTCGCCCGGCGGGGCGGCGCCGGCCCACACTCTGCGGATCACCGCAAGGAAACGCCGGCCTTCCGCCTGCGCCCGCTCCGTCTGTCCGACATAGGCGAAGGCGGCGGCGCGCCAGCCGAGAAAATAATTGATGGCGTCGCCAGATCTTTCAGCGCAGTCGACGCTCGCGGCGTAGTCGCTGCACAGGAGCCTGATGGTGCCTTGGTAGCACCAGTGGAGCGGCGTCGCGAAGGGCGAGAGTTCGAGGGCGTGGTCGGCAAACGCGCGCGCTTCGTCGAGTTCGCCGGCGTAGGCCAGTCCCAGGCCGGCCGAAGTCGTCGTCCACGGATCGTATTCGTTGAGCGTACGCGCCTGACGGAAGCCCGCAAGCGCCGACTCGAACTGACCGAGAAACGCGTGCACCCAGGCAAAACACAGATGTGCGCGCGAATCGAGCGGGTCGAGGGTCACCGCGGTCTGCGCCAACGCCAGGGCGCGCTGGTGTCGCGCGACCGTGCGGTAGATGCCGGGGAAAACGATGTGCCAGGTATTCTCCAGCTGGACGCGAACGCAGTATGCCGGCGCGAACCTCGGCGCCTCTTCGATCACCGAGTCGAGGATTTTGACGATGCGCTCATGTTCGAACGGCTGGAACAGCAAGAGCAGCCCCTGGGCGCGCAACCAGCGATCGTAGGTATCGAGGGAGACGTCGGGTGCGCTCGATATGCGCATGAGGCGCTCGGCCGACACATGCACGTTGAGGGCCGTCGCGAGCCCGTGCAGAATCCGCTGCTGCGTGAGCTGGAACTCGGCCAAGGCGAGGCTGTAGCGCTCGCTCCAGATCACGACCCCGGTCTCGCCGGCCTGCAGGGTGAGGATCACGTTCACGGTCTCGTGGCTCTGGAACAGATTGGCGGTGATGAGGTAATGCGGCACGTCGACGGCCGGCCGCGCGGCCCCCGGAACGGGCGAGGCGTCGATCAGCGTCCACTCCCGGAAACGCACCAAATAGGAAATGAGCTCGTAACGAAACCCCAGGCTGATGTGCCGCTTTGCCGGGTCTACGCCCTCCGAATCGAACCCCCCGACCACCAGCGTCAGCTTAGCGGCGGCCTGGGCGTGAACCGGCGTTGCGTCCAATGACCCCGTTGCACCCGGCGCGAGCAAGGGCGTCGGGGGGACCGCGGCGACCGGCGCCGCACCGTCGCTTGCAACATATGTTCCCGCCTTGATCGCCGCGACGAGCTTTTGGCTCTTCTCCGACGGCTCCATGTCGTATTCATGATCCAGCAAATCCCACAGCTTCTTATAAGCGCCGAGCGCGCCGGCGATGTCGCCGGCGTCGGCGTGACATCGCATCAGCGTCTGATAGCCGCCTTCGTGGGTCGGATCGAGCTGGATCAACGCCTGGGCGAGGCGGCGTGTCTCCGCGCCGCGACGGGTCTCGTCGCCGAGTTGGTCCTCGAGGCCCCGCGTAAGTCTGCGGTGAAGGCTCTCGCGCGCCACCAGCAGCCAGACGCGAAACGACGGATCGGCGTCCTCGTAGCCCACCAACAGCGTTTCCGAAATGCGCTCGCGGTCGAGGAGCAGGTCATCGGGTCGGCCGGCGGCGACGCTTTCCAGTACCGCGGCTACGTCGGTTGAGATCATCGACCCCTCTAACCCAATCTCGGCACGCTCGGTGGAAAATCCCCGGAAGCCGCACTGATCGAACACGAACCGCAGCTCGCGCAGGACCTGCCGCAGGGTCGCCCGCGCTTTCGCCTCTTCCGTCTCGCTCCATAGGAGGCCGACGATGCGCTCGCGCGTTTCGCGCAGATTTGGCGCCAGGGCCAGGTAGCCGACGAGGCCCATCGCCTTTCGGTTGTTCAGTTCGACGCGGCGCCCCCTGAACCCGAGCGACACGCCGCCGAAAAGCGATATGTGCAGCGGCGGATGCGGTTCCAGTCGCCGGTCGTCAGAGACCTGCGCTTTTTCGGCGGAGAGGAAGCGGTTCGCTGCCATCGTCACATCAGGCGGATGCCGGTCGCACGACCGAATCCATTGCCGGTTCGCTCGATCTGGCGTTCCAGGCGCGGCAGGACCAGACCCGACGGATAGGGTTGCAGGCCGGGCGCTAGGGCACGAACCGCCGGGATCGCCAGATCGGGACGGGTCAAATCAACCCATGCGGCCTCAACGCCGGCGTCGGCGAGGCGGCGCGATAGCGCGTCGAGCGGTACAGAGTCATCGGAGCTTGGCAACGCACAGTCTGGCATCGTTCGCTCTGGAAACAGCAACGGACAGCCGCGCACGTCGAAGCCGAAGGCGCGGCGCAGGTAGAGCCGATCCATGTCGTTGAGCGCGCCATCGCCGAGCTGCCTGCGTTTGAGAAGCAGCAGGCTGATCCCGACCTCCATCTGACACATCTCGAATACTGCCGCGCGAATTGCGTCGGGATAGGCGAGACGGGCCGCGAAGCCGCACGCAAGTCCCCGCCCCTTCGCATCGGTCGACAGCGCGACGACACAGGGCACGCCAAGATCGGTGGTGATGTCGAGCAACCAGCTCACGCGGCTCGATCCCGCGCGTTGCAGCTCGCACTGCAAGTCGGGGGGAAGACCGTCGTCGGGGAGGAGCCGGCGTCCGGCCCGGCCGCCGAGCCACCAGAGCGCGATCGCATCGCGCTCCACGAGCTCGAGCAAGGCGTGCAGCAGCGCTTGCTCAATCGTTTGGCCCGCCCCGCAGCCGCTGCTCAGCTTGATCGCCGGACCGGGGACACCGGGATCACGAACATTTCTGTAACACAGCGACGCCGGGAGCAGAACCGGGGAACCGCGCGCGAGCAAAGTCCCTTTCGCCCACCGCAGCCGCGGCGCCCCGCTCGGTGCCTCGACCGGGAACAACGCGAGCAGCTGATCGATAGCGCTCGAATCCCATCCGTGTGCGATTTGCGCAGGCGTTGCGGCCGCGAATTCCCTGTCCGGCGGCGCCCACTGGGAGAGAAACTCCACTGCCTCGCTGATGCAGGACCCGGCCGCCTGCAGCAGATCGGGGCCGGTCCCGGTCACGCTCGCCGTGCGGGAGGTCGCGACCCCATCGAAGGCCGCCGCATCTACGACCCCTCCCACCAGGCAGAGCCCTGGCGCCTCCGGCATCGGCAGTTGGAAAATTCGCTCCATCTCGGCCGCGATTCGCAGCATGGCCGGCGAGATGCCCCATACCGCGTTGCCTGACCCGCACCCGCTCGCCGTATTCGCTGCCAGGCGTTCGAGGCTCGCCAAGAACGCTCGGGAAATCGTCGTCATGCCCGGGAAGCCTAGCCCGCGAACGATTGCAGCAGATAAGCGCGCCGCGTGCAATTGTTTCTTTCTCGCGTTTGCTGTGCGCGGCCGTACAGGCACCGCAGGGCATTCGCTCCCGATTCACGATCGAGTCACGACGGCCTAACGACCAATCTCGGAATATCGCGGCACCGCAGCCGGTCAGACGGGCGCACCGGATGGCTCGAGGCCACGGCGAAAATCGCGTCGCACGATAAGCCTGAGCGCCGATTGAGCGCGGCGACCCACCGCCCGACCTCAGGCGGGATCGCAGTGCTCGAAGCGCGAGATGAAAGGAAGCCGCGATGGCCGACAAAGTACACGTTCGATTTGCCACCAATCGCGCCCCGGATCCGGACCAGAGCATTTTGTTCGGTTCAACCTATCGGGACGGCAATCCGAAGCGATACGTGAACGGCTCGATCGACGTCGACCGCGTGTCGGACCTTCCGGATACCGGGTGGAAGCCCGATGCCCAAACGCTGCAAGTGGGCCCGCCGATCGATGCCGGCATCCTGCAGCCGGCGGCAGCTGCCAAGGACGACATCGTTTCGTTCGCGAGGAGCCGCGCGGCCGTCAAGAATCTCGCCCCCACCTACGGTTTGGTTTTCCTTCCCGGGTTCGACTCTAACTTCATGGATTCGATCAGTCGAGCCGCGCAGATTGCCGATGCCTACAAGGCTGCGGAGGTATTTTGCTTTGCTTGGCCATCGCAAGGCAGGCTCGATCTACCCGGTTACCTGGAGGACCGGGAAGCCGCGCTCAAATCAGCCGAGGCCGTCGCGGATTCTCTTCGCAAGCTGTTCGCCTTCCTCTCGGCAATGGAGGCGGCGCCGCCCCCGCTCCATATCGTCGCCCATTCCATGGGCAACTATGCGCTACGCAACGCAATCCAATTGATCCCGGCCAACGAGCGGAACAGGACGCTGTTCGAAGGCGCGTTGCTCATGGCCGCCGACGAGGACGACGACGCCCTGTCCAAAGCAAACGAGCTCGCTCCGCTGATAACGCTCGCCAAGAAGGTGGCGGTGTACAAGAACTCGGGGGACTTCGCGCTGGCGGCAAGTCAAGTGATCAACAATTCCGGCCGCCTCGGCGCCTGGGGCCCGCGCAACCTTGAGACGCTTCCTTCGACCGTGACATCGATCGACTGCTCGGACGTGAGCTCCACCCAGGGCGACAACGGCCAAACGCAATTCGGTCACCAGTACTACCGGTTGTCACCCTGGGTCATCAACGACGTGGTGCAGGTTCTCGACGGAAAACGCCCCGATCAAATCCAGGGGCGGCTGCGCGGGCCCGGCGACGACAAGGGCGGGCGCGCGTGGTGGATCCCCTACGATTCCGCCGCGGCGGCGCAAGCCCGCTGGCAAGCGGCCGCCTAATCGAGCGGAGACCCGCCCACCGACCGCCCCCGCGAGCAACAATTGCAGTATTACCAGAGGACATCATCATGCCCATCACAGGCACCGGTTGGGAGCTTCACATCGACCGACTCGGCCTTCAGGCCAACGGCGCGAGAAAGCGGACGTACGGCGCCTATCAGGTTTATCGCGACGGGAAGGCGGTCCCCGGTCTGAAGGGCAACATGTGCGAATGCGTGGGGCCGGGCGACAACCTGCACGCGGGGAGCGGCAAGCGAATCGCACAGGGGCGCTATCCGCTATGGACCCAGTTCGGCCGCTACCGAACGATCGGCTATTCGGACGACACGACCACGCCCGCGGCCGCGCCCATGCCCGGTATCCTGCTGCAAGGGACCGGCAATCGTACCGGCATACTGATCCATCCCGGACATCCACCAAACCTCTACCTGTCCAGCATCGGCTGCCTCAATCCCAGCAATCCACTGCAGGCAAGCGAGCTGATGAATTTTTGGGACTCGCGGTCGAGAGTCATCGCGCTCATCGACGACCTTCGAAGCTATGCTCCGGCCGCGTTCCAGCATGACACCGCGACCCGCGTTGCCAACGCCTCGGTGGTCGTCGACGGCGAGCCAATGGCCGCCGTAGCGCAGGTGCCGCTGAGCGCCGCGGCGCTGGTTGCCGCCAACGAACCGGCGTCGCTCCCAATCTCGAAAGCCGGAGCCATATCGTGCTGCCAGTGGCTCCTAGCCAACTTCGGCGCTCAGCTGCGAACGGCCGTTCAGAACAAGCCGTATAAGGTCACGCACCTCTGCGCGATCGTATGCCAGGAAACGGCCTATAAGTGGCTGAAGTGGACGGCCGCGCACGACCCCGCAACGATCGTTGCGCGCTGCGTCTTCGATGCAAGCGGCGACTACCCGGGCACGCAACGCTCGGCTTTTCCGAAGAACACCGCCGCGTTTCGCGCCAAATACGGCAATGCCTTCACCGACATGCTGATCGAGGAGGCCAACGCGACGCGACGGCTGCAGGGATGGGGAAACCAAAACTGGGTCTACAAGGGGTACGGCATCTTCCAGTACGACCTGCAAAACGTCAGCAGCGACGAGTCGTTCTTTCGACAGAAGGAATGGTACGGCTTCGACGCCTGTTTGCAACGCTGCTGCGCAGAGTTGGACCAGAAGCTGGCCGCGACGAACAACGACCTGTGGAAGGCGATCAAGGCCTACAACGGAAGCGGCCCGGCCGCCGACCGCTATGTCGCAAACGTAAAGGTGTTCACGGACTACTGCGCCGAGGTCACCGGCGAATGAGGCCGAATAGAGCGGCGCAGCGAGTGGAAGCAGCAGGATGAACATCGGTTATCCATCAGCCATCTAGGAGAGCAAAATGGCCAACATCAAAGTCGCAGTCCTCAACGCGAGCAGCGTCGTCAACAACGCCGACGTGCCGCCGGTCGTAACGGCGCTCCAACAGCAGGTGCACGAAGACTTTGCGCCGGTGTGGGGCGTCGATGCGGATCTCAGGATCATCGCGTCCCCCAACGATCTCGCGGTGGGGGAGTGGCTATTGGCGATCCTGGACAACTCGGATCAGGCGGGCGCCCTCGGGTATCACGACCTTACCGATGACGGCGATCCGATCGGAAAGGTCTTTGCCGCCACCGATCTCCAATTTGGCGACCAGTGGTCGGTCACCGCATCGCATGAACTTCTGGAAATGCTTGCCGATCCCAATATCAATCTCACGGTTTTCGAGGAAGACGACAACGGGGGCCGGCTCTACGCCTACGAAGTCTGCGATGCGTGCGAGGCGGACGAGCTGGCCTATGCTCGCAACAACGTCAAGGTCAGCGACTTCGTGTATCCGACCTGGTTCGAAAGCTTTCGCGAGCCGAACAGCGCGCAGTTCGACTTTACCCAACAGATATCGGAGCCGTTCCAGCTTTTGCCCGGAGGCTATATCGGGTATTACGACGTCACTTCGGGAACCGGCTGGCAGCAATTGACGGCGCAAAAGAACGATTTCCGCTCGCGCGGACCCGTCGGCAGCCGGCGCGAACGTCGCTCAGTGCCGATGCCGAAGCGTATCAAGAGCACCTACAAGCTCTCAGGCAGGCGGGCCCGCTAGTACCGGCAGGAATGACCGTGGGGCGGGAGTCATCCCGCCCCGCGGCCCGGCGATGCCCGAGGCCTCGGAAGGTGGTTCCGTGAAGGTTACTCTTGCCAAGCACGGCGGGTGGCTGGCCCCGCTTCGCCTCCCGCCCCGCCTCGTCGACAGCGATGCCCTGGCGGCGACGGCGGCCGACGAGCTGTCCAGACTGATCGCGGCCGCCAAGGCCGTCGCCGGCGTTCCGGCGGATCGATCCGGCCGCGCGCCCCAGGCGATGAAGTACACGATCACGATCGACGACGGCGGCGAACTGACGATGCTGCGCCAATCCGATACCAACTTGACCCCGGCATTCGCGGCCTTGGTCGCCTGGCTCGAACAGCATTCCAGCACGAAATAGTCGATCCTGTACAGCTAGCTAGTTGAACTTGGAGCGGTCCCCATGCACACGTCCCCCGAGGAGTCTCCAGGCCCCGCTCTGCGGCCGTTCTTGTTCGCCTTCGTCCTGTTTGTGCTGTTGATGGCGCTCGCTGAGGGCGCCGCCCAATTCAAGGTTCCGCTCGGCATTGGTGCCGAGCATTCCGTCGACTTCCGCCGCGTGATCTTCACGATCTGGGTCGCCATCGCCCTGCTGACGCCGGCGTTGTGCTTGCACGTGTTCTCGCGCCGCGGCGCTCCCAACGGCTATTGGCGGGCATTCTGGACGTTCGCCTATCTCGCGCTCCTGACGCATCTCTGCTGGGCGGGTTTCGGCACCTGCCACGGGGATTTTGCCGCAGTCCTCGACGGTCGCGGCGAGAAAATCGACGCGGAATGCATCGTCGGTCACCCCTGGCCGGATTTGTTCCTCGCCGCGTGGTGGGGGCTTGACGTCGTCCTGGCATGGCTTGTCATGGACGATGTCACATGGGTGCGGGTGCAGCGGCACGCCGTCCATCTGCTGGCATTCGTGATGTTCTTCGCCGCCTTCGTTCTCGACGCCAAGGCCAGCTTCGTCGCGCGCGTGCTCGGCATCCTGATGACGCTGGCGGTGCTGGCCTGCGTCGTCCTGCGGCTGATTCTGCGCCCGAGGCGAGCGCTCGGTTAACTCAGTTCGGGGCTCGCGATCCGCCGCTCGTGGAAGCCGCGCTCGTACATGGCGTAGACTTCGCGCACGAGGATG
>Ga0187783_10004026_pt1 | contig 10878 bp, 8 predicted proteins | sample 1015_SJ02_MP02_2_FD_132471 | JGI IMG/M metagenome (GOLD analysis project Ga0187783, IMG submission 132471) | Tropical peat soil microbial communities from peatlands in Department of Meta, Colombia - 1015_SJ02_MP02_20_MG | ecosystem: Environmental > Terrestrial > Soil > Wetlands > Peat | place...
AGAACCAAAATGACTGCCAGCATCACCGCGTATTCAGCAATGTCCTGTCCGTTATCCTCTCGCCAAAGTTTGCGCCATAGGTTGACCATGCATTTCCTCCTTAGTTTTTCGAAGCGCCGCTAAGAACTCTGAACCCACAAAATAAGAATCTGGCTTAATGAGGGTGGGTGACAGCTGGGTGTGGGACCTGCGCGTGCGCCGTGAGTGAGGCGGCTGGCGCTCACCCCAAATGACAACGATTCTGCACTCGGGGTGGCAACTTGTCAAGATTTCTGGCCAATTTCTGCGGACGGCCAGATTCCTGAGAGGCGCTCTGGACAGGCAGTCTGACGGTAGTCGCTCGGCTGCGTCTCCCCCCATCGAGCGCACCCCCATGGGAACTCGTTTTGCCTTGGACTCGCGGGCGGAATCCAAGAGCAACCCGGCGTTGATCCCCAGGCCCATTTTGGGGTCACCAGGCTGACCCTTGCGCAGCAAGTTAGTCTCGTAAGGCGGTTGTTCCCCACAAGTGTGCAAACAATTGCGCAACCCGGTCGATGGGCCCGAAAAGCCTTCCCGTACGCGGTCCCAGCTTTGGCACCGGACTTGCTGTTTACACTCCCGGGGGAATGATCGATGAACATGGCTCTATCTGTGAGAATGACACTATTCCTAGTGTTTTGTCTGGTTTGCGTTACGGGGGCATTCGGTCAAGCGGGGGCCACTGCCTACATGCAGTCGACCTATGTTTCTCCTAGCCATCCGATGCACGCTGGTCCGGAACCCATGGGTCAGGTGCAAAGCCTATTTACAGGGGGAGAGACCACGATGGCCCAGGGAGAATTGCCGCTCTGGGAGGTTGCACCGAAAAAGAAAGAGATTCCGCTGGGAGATTCCGCGCGTCAGGAGAGAAAAGAACACGCGACCGTAAAGAAAGCTCGCGTGGTTTGGGAGAATTAATTCAGCGGTGCGCCCCAGGCCTCTCCACGCGAGGGAGGCTTCGACCCTCGTGGTGAACCTGGGGCCACTCGCAACCGGGCAGGACGCGCCGAATCACCGTCAACTTGGGCACCTACGGGCTTCGAAGCCCACCAACTAAGCCCTCGGCTTTAACCGTTCGTCCTTGCGCTTTCCCATCTTCCGTAGGCGGAACGGCCTGCGTATTTTGCACTTCTTCCCAGCTCCTTTTCGATCTCGAGCAGCCGATTGTACTTGGCAATGCGCTCTCCCCGGCAGCTGGATCCTGTCTTGATCTGCCCCGCTCCAGTAGCCACGCACAGATCCGCAATTGTGGTATCGTCAGTCTCGCCAGAGCGATGGGACACCACCGCCGTGTAGTTGCTCTTTCGCGCCATTTCGATCGAGCGTAGGGTTTCGGTGAGCGTGCCGATCTGGTTGAGTTTGATCAAAATCGAATTTGCCACCCCTTCCTGGATGCCCTTGGCGAAAATCTCCGGATTGGTGACGAAGACATCATCCCCGACGAGCTGTACCTTTTCACCGAGCTGGGCGGTTAGCTTCTTCCACCCGATCCAATCGTCTTCGCTCAGTCCATCTTCGAGTGAGAATACGGGATATTTCTTGAGCCAGTCCGCCCAGAGCGCAATCATCTCCTCAGAGCTCTTGCGGGACTGATCCGACTTGCGAAACACATACGCCCCATCCTCATAGAACTCGCTGGCCGCCGGGTCGAGATTGATGGCGACATCCTTCCCCAGCCGATAGCCGGCTTTCTCGACGGCCGCGGCCATCAGTTCCATCGGTTCCTCATTGGACTTAAGTCGAGGCGCGAAGCCGCCCTCATCGCCGACGCTGGTATCGTATCCTTTGCGGTGCAAAACATCCTTCAGGGCATGGAAGGTCTCGGCGGCGGCCCGCAATGCTTCAGCAAAACTTGGAGCTCCAAAGGGAACGATCATGAACTCCTGGAAGTCCACGTTATTGTCGGCGTGCTTTCCTCCATTGAGAACGTTCAGCATGGGCACGGGCAAGAGGTATTCCTCCCGTGCGGCCAAATGCCGATAGAGAGGAACTTTCCGTTCCGCTGCGGCCGCCCTGGCTGCTGCAAGCGAAACTCCCAAAATTGCATTGGCACCGAGTTTGGACTTGTTCCGGGTGCCGTCGAGGGCGATCAGTTGCTCATCGAGCGATTTCTGGTCGGCTGCATCCCAGCCTTTCACTGCGGGTTGGATAACCCTGGTTACGTTATGAATTGCCGTTAGAACACCTTTCCCTCCGTAACGTCGCTTATCTCCATCGCGGAGCTCGACCGCTTCCCTGCTCCCGGTGGATGCCCCCGAGGGAACTTTGGCCACACCTGTAGCCCCGCTGTCGAGCACCACACTCACTTGGACGGTAGGATTTCCGCGCGAGTCCAGAATCTCTAAGGCATCGATGCTTTTTATAGTTGACATGCCTCTCCTCAAGATAGGTTGTTAAGACCAAAATCGACCTTCATGCACCGGATTGCATTCGGGAGTGACACGAGAAAGAACCGGTCAACTTCGCCCCGCACTCCCCTCAAACATCCATTCATGAGCATACCAATTCTTGGTCAAGATCCAGAAGGCAAGCCGGGATGCCTACTGTCTCGAGCGGCAAAAGATAAAGGATATGGAGCTCGAACCCGCCGGGGGAACTAGAATAGAGTCTTATTTATGGTCAAGCGTGCACCCGTTCGACGACGGGCCCGCAAAGCCAAACCGGGCTCGAAGGGACTCAGTCCCAAAGAATGTCGCCTCGAGGAGCTGGGAGGAACCGCGAGCGATGTGGCGGAGGTCATTGCGCAGGCTGGCGGCAACCTGGTGGGATTTTATAAGGACCCGTTCGGCGGACATCCGGTGTTGCTTGCGATTCTGCCGATCGACGCGGTCGAACCCACGCCATTTCAGCGAGATCTCTCCGACGCGCATCATAAACGTCTAGCTAACGTCATCGACAAAACCGGTCGTTTCCTCGATCCCATCATCGCCGTGCGAGCACCGGGCAGCGGCTTCTGGACCCCGAATGGGAGGCATCGTCTCGAGGCCATGCGTCGGTTGGGCGCAAAATCGATCGTCGCTCTGGTCATGGCCGACCGGGAGATTGCCTGGCAGATCCTCGCCCTGAACACGGAGAAGGCCCATAACTTAAGAGAGCGGGCCCTCGAGGTCATCCGCATCTACCGCGGCCTCGTGGAGGAGGACGGATCGCGATCTGAATCCCAGTTTGCCTTCTACCTTGAGGAGTCGGCTCTCGTCACCCTCGGCATCTGCTATGAGCAAAGGTCGCGGTTTGGCGGCGGAGCGTATCACCCCATCCTAAGGCGGCTGGAAACCTTGGCCGAGGACGCCTTGCGTCAGGCGATTCAGGATCACGAGCGGCACGCCGCCATGGTTCTCGATCTTGAAGATAGAGTCGGTGCGGTCGTCAGCAAGCTGAAGGAACGTGGCCTGGTCAGCCCCTACTTACGCTCGTTTGTGGTGGCGCGCATCAACCCTTTGCGGTGGATCAAAGGAGATCTGCCTCCTCTCGAGGACGTGCTCAGGACCATGCGCGAGCGCGCGGCTAAGTTCAACGTCGAAAAGATCAAAGCCCAGGATCTCGCCGGGGCTGCTGGGCCAGCCGACGAAGAAACCTGAGATTTGGCGGTCCGGAGCGGTAGAATGCATATCTTTTATGTGGCTGAGACGAATCCGTGCTATTGCTCGGGTGAGGGCAGCAACGAAGCGTAGCCGAAACGATCGTCGCGGTCTTTTGCTTAACCTCGTAGCGCTGGGTACTTTGGCGTTCGCCCAAGCGTCTTCTGGGCCCGAATCAGACTCTGCCCGAGTCGCCTATTTCAAACTAAGCGAAGCACGCCGGATACTTCCCGACGCACAGAAATGGGAAGCCGACCAATTCCCCCACACCATGAGCGTGGTTGAGCTTAAGCGGGATGGATTTCGCTACTGGGGCTGGTACGGTCTGAACGAAGGGCTGGGGATTGGTTTAGCCCGGAGCAACGACTTAAGGAACTGGACCAAGTATGAGGCAAACCCTTTGTGGAGAAATGCCCGTTGGCCCTCGGTGCTCGACCAGGCAGACCGGAAGCACAAGGGCAGGCTGTATTTCGCAATCACCCGAGACTATGACACGCCAAGCAGCCTGATTGTACTGGCCTCTTCCGAAGACGGCATACACCTGCAAGAGCAGAAGGTGCTGGTGCCCGGCGTGCCCAACCAGCGTAATCAGAATCCCAATCTGTTCCGTGACCCTCGCTCGGGGCGTTTCTACCTCACGTTTTATCGCGGCAACGATCGAGATCGCTTCGAAATCATCAGCCGAAGTGCTGCCCGCTTAGAAGACCTCGACCACGCTCCGGAAAAGGTGTTGCTCGAAAGTCGCGAAACCGTGGCGGCTCCCAACCTGCTCTACGTGAAGCATGCCTTCGATCAGAAACAGGGCGCCTATTTCTTGTCAACCGAAATCTATCCCCATCGTTACACCGACAATCCTGAGGGCGAGTGGCAGGTGAAGCTGTTTGCCGCGGACTCCCCAGACGGAACCTTTCAGCCGGTGCGGGGCAATCCTGTGATGCGCGGACAGCGCGCCTGTCTTTTTCAGCACATCTTCAGCGGTCGCTTCTACGGGTATCTGTGCCACATGGACTCTTCCGAGCATTGGGTCTTAGAGGAGGTAGAAGCATCGCTCCCGTGAGCAAACTCGGTGACCGGGGTTATCGGTTTTGCTTCGATATCTTAGCGTGGTAGAGGAGGAGGCTCGTGCGGATCACGAAATTTTGCCGTCCGGGGCATCGCCCAGCGATTGCCGCACTCATGCTCCTGCAGCTGGTGGCAGTGTCTGAACTCGTTCCCGCCCATAGGTTCGAGCAATCCGCGGTCGCTTCCCCTCGGAGCACTCCCTCCGCCTCCACCGATCAGCCTGCCAGATTGTCCAGAGTCAGCTTGGATGGAACCTATTTCGTGCGCGATGGCAAGCGCTTTCTGCCCGTGGGTGCGCACTGGGTACCGGCGAAAGCAGCCATGCAATGGCCGACCGAATGGGATCCCAAGGACATTGAAGCCGACTTCGCCAAGATGCATGAACTCGGCTACAGCATCGTACGTTTCGACGTGATGTGGGCTTGGTTTGAACCGCGGCCGGGCGATTACAATCCTGAGGCCTTTGAGCAGCTGGATTACCTGGTGTCGCTCGCTCACAAATATTCCATCTACCTTCACCCCAGCCTGTTTATCGGCGGCGAAGTAGGCGAAGCGTTTTGGGATGTGCCTTGGCGGCACGGACGACATCCGCATGCCGACCCGGACATGTTGCGCCTGGAAGGCAATCTTGCTGCGGAGTTCGGTCGTCGCTATGCCAATGAGAATGCGATCCTCGCATGGGACCTGACGGATGAACCGCCCTTCTGGATCGTGGATGAACAGACGACGGATGCGATGGCGATCAACTGGACGCACCTGATCACTGACGGTATTCGTCGCTACGATAAGATTCACCCCATTGTCGTCGGCACCAGCGGGCAAGAGCTTAGCCACGGCCCATTTCGTGTCGATAACATTGCCCCGTTCGTCGATTTCTTTAGCGTTCATCCCTTCACCCTCTATGCCCCGGAGTTGTTTCCTGATCCGCTGCTCTCTGCACGGGGAACCTACGGGGCCGCCTTTGAGGTTGCATTGTCGAACGGAGCGGGCCGACCCGTGATGATCCATGAAATGGGGGCATCCACCGCTCAGTTTTCACCCGAGCGGGTGGCGGCCTACGATCGTGCGCAGATGTATTCCGGGTTGGGCGCCGGCAGCATCGGAGTTGACCTGTGGTGCTACACCGATGCATCCCCGGAGCAGTTTCATAAGGTCCCCTACCTGCGAACCCCCCAAGAAACCGGCTGGGGCATGACCACCTGGGATCGACAGGACAAACCGCTGGCGCGGGAGTTCAAGAAGTTCTCCCAGATCGTTGGCCGCCTCGATCTCAGCGGGCTGTCGCCCGCAGCGGCCGAGGTCGGCATTCCGATCCCGGATGAGTGGGCCAAGCCGCACGGCGATTTCTCCCGCTTTGGATTGACCGGTCCCGCCATGATTCCTTACGTTTCCACCAACGACGGCGACGCCTTCCCCGGACGGCAGTCTAGTGCGAGCAGCGCCAACGAGTGGCTGATGGGCTCAGCCCTAACCGCCTTTATCCTGGCGCGCCAGGCTGGTCTCAAAGCAGATTTTCCGCGGGAATATGATGACTGGGCACGACATCCGATGCTGTTTCTGCCGTCGCCACTCACCAGTACGGGCGATGCTTTCCTCGTCCACGTGCATTCCGACTTCTATGCGAAAGCCAAGAAGTATGTGGAACAGGGTGGATTTCTGTATGCCTCGGTCGCCTCCGACAGCGCCATTCCCGACATGGCTTCTCTGTTTGGAGCGCGGCTGGTCGACCGTGCCCCGAGCTCGGAAGTTACCTTGAAATTCGTCCAACCCTTCGGCGACTTCAAGCCTGGCGATACTCTCCACTACACCGTTCCGACCTCTTCGATCGAGTCCTGGGGTTCCTTGGTCGAGGTCGGCAGCGGGAAGGTGATCGCCGTCGATCAAGATGGTCATCCCGCGCTCATCAGCAACACCTTAGGCTCGGGCAAAACCCTTTTGAGCACCTACCCGATCGAACACTATCTGGCGTCGGTTCCGGCCGCGTTCGACCAGCCCGAAAACACCCACCGGATCTATGAAGCTTTTCGCGACTGGGCTAGCATCAAGCCTCGGTTTCGCACGGATCGGGCTGCCGTCGAAATCGCCGTGCTTGGGGGGGAAAGTCGCGGCTATCTGGTTTTGGTCAATCACAGCGCAAGCTTAGAAAACGTCACGCTCTTCGCCACCCGACCGCTTCGTTCGCTCAGCCGCCTCGGCCCGGAGTCGGCCGAAGCCCTGCCGCTCGGAAAATCGGGCTGGAAGATCGAGATCGCGGCCTATGACGGCGCCATTCTGGAATGGGCGCAATGATCGAGCGCAAGCCGGCGAATCATTGGACCATCGCGGCGGTCGATATTGGAGGCACGAAGATCGCGGTCGGCATGATCGATGACCGCGGATCTGTGCTCGGGCGCTTGGAGGCTCCAACCGATGCCGGTCGCGGCTATCAGAACGCTCTCGATCGAGTCACCGAGATGTTGCGGGAAGCAGCCGGCATGGCGCAATGTGAGATTGCCGGGATCGGCATTGGATCAACCGGTCCCATCGATCCGTTCACCGGGGAGTTCGGCAACGTGAACTTCTTTCCCAGTTGGCAAGGTGAGAATCCGGTGCGGGACTTGCAAAAACGCTTCCGCGTTTCGGTGGCCATGGAAAATGATGCCGACGCCGCAGCTCTGGGAGAAGCGGTGTGGGGCGCGGGCAAGAACAAACGCAGACTGATCTATGTCACGGTAGGAACCGGCATTGGCGCCGGGCTCGTGTTCGACGGCGAACTCTATCGCGGCGTGGACCAGGCACATCCCGAGATTGGGCACCACATGGTCGATGCTTCCGGCCCACCCTGCGGCTGCGGCTTTCGTGGCTGCTGGGAGTCGTTGGCCGCCGGCCCGGCTATGGTCGAGTGGCTCCGTGTTCATGCACCGGCAGAGTACCCCGAGTTGTCGACGTTGACCGCTGAGCAAATCTGCCAGCGGGCGCGAGAGGGAGATGCACTGGCAATGCAAGCGGTGGAGCACGAAGTCCACTATCTCGGACTGGGTCTGGCGAACCTGATCACGCTGTTCGCTCCCGATGCCATTGTGCTGGGAGGGAGCCTGATGAAAAGCTCGGACTTGTTTCTCCCCGGAATCCAGAGCCTGATTCCACAGTGCTGTAGATATGTCCCCGTTGAAAAAACCGAGTTGGCCTTAGCCTCTCTCGGCGCAGACGCGAATCTGATCGGAGCCGCCCGAGTATGGCATCACCGCTTCGGAGGTAAAGGAAACTCGCATGGCTGATCTGAGGATCATCGAAGGCGACTACGTGCTCGACATCCTCAATCAGCCTCGAGCCCTGAGAGATACCCTTGCCAAGCTCACCCCGCCGAGCCACCTGAACCGCTTGGCCGTGAAGCTCAACCGGGGTCAATTCCACCGCATCGTGCTGACTGGTATGGGTTCGTCCTTCCATGTCTTGCATCCTCTCAACCTTGCGCTTGTCGCCGCTGGCTTCACCCCCATCCTGGTCGAAACCTCCGAGTTGATTCATTACGAGAATCAATTGCTCAACGCGAAGACCCTGGTGGTCGCGGTATCACAGTCAGGCAAGAGCGCCGAAATGGTAAGGCTGCTCGAGATCAATCGACGGCAAGCACCGATTATCGCCGTCACCAACAGTCCCCGAAGTCCTCTGGCGAACGGCTCCCAGGCTACCCTGTTGACCCGGGCAGGGAAGGAGTTCTCCGTCTCCTGCAAGACCTATCTCACGGCCCTCCTCGCCCTCCGCTGGCTGGGCGATTTTTTGTGTGAGCAGGATCTGCGGAAAACGCGACAGGAACTCCGAGAGACGCCGCTGGCTGTCGAGTGCTATCTCGCCAACTGGAAGGACCATGTTCGCACGCTAGCGGATCAGCTCACCAGGATACGGCACTTATTTCTGGTCGGTCGGGGTGCCTCCTTGGCAGCCGTGGGCACGGGCGCTCTGATCATCAAGGAATCGGCGCATTTTCACGCCGAGGGCATGAGCAGCGCCGCCTTCCGCCATGGTCCCTTGGAGATGCTCAGCCGCGAAACCTTTGTGCTGGCCTTTGCCGGCGCTCCGAAGACCAGGGAATTGAATCACCGTCTCTGGCAGGACATCCAGGCAAAGGACGGAAAGGCGGATATCGTCGGCGAGGCAGGCTCCGGTCTGCCCTACTGCTTGCCGTCGGTCCCGCTCTCCCTCCTGCCCATCCTCGAAATTCTTCCCGTACAGATGATTACCTTGGCCCTGGCCGCGCGCCGTGGCCGAGAAGCGGGTAGATTCGAGCTGGCTTCGAAGGTGACCACGGTGGAATAAAGAGATCGGCCGTGGTGGGAGAGGCCCTCACGCCGGATGATTTCCTTTCCTCTTTTGCGATTGCGGCGAGCTTGGTCGCTTGGCCGGGCTCCGGTGGTGGCGAGAAAAAACGACGAAACCGATGCTGTTGACGGCAAGGAAAGACTCGATTCTTATTCGCTTCAGACGACAGGAAGGGGAACAGCCTATCCCGTTTGGAAGGCCTTGGCAATGGCTTGCAGAAGGGCGGATGAGTTTTGGTCGGCCAGCCCTCGAGATTTCTCGACAAAATCGGTCGCACCTTCCGCCATGATCTTCTTTCGGTTCATCTCCGAGAGGCTCGTCAACACGATGACAGGAAGACGCTGGGTGGACGGGTTCTTGCGCAGAGTTTGGAGCACTTCAACCCCAGAGATCTTAGGCAGCATCATGTCCAGCACCAACAGATCGGGAGCATGACTCTGAACGATTTTTAGGCCCTCCTCGCCATCGGCGGCGGTCAATACTTCGTATCCCGCTTTGGCGAGCATTCTGGCATTCGCCATGCGCAGCAACTTGCTGTCATCGATAACCAATATCTTCTTCATCTCCGTTCAGTTTCCCAAACCAGAACCAGAATGGCAAGCAATTTGAACAATGTTCAAATCCGCCGAAAGGAGAGGTCAAAGCTGCAAACCGAAGACAGCGAGATGTTGGGTACTAAAGTACCGGGTCGCATTCGCGGCGAACAATGGCCCGCCGAGACCTGGCCGCTATACTACTCTCCGGGTGCAAATCTTTCGCTTTGCTTGACTCGAGCGCGACGTGCGATGCGGCACTTTCGGTTGGGCGCGTCCCAACGTGGCAGTCTCAGGCCGCACGCAGCCTAGGAGGGGCTGCTCTTGATGCCGGAAATCCACGATGGCAACCGTCCTACTGCCGTCGCCCGAGCGAGTTGCCCTCTTATCATTCTCCGAAGCCTCTACCAGCGCCTAGCGAGCCGGATGGCTTCCTACCGGCGCCCGGTCTTGTGCAGCCTGCTCCTCATCGATTGTCTTTTCGAAGCTTCCTGTAACTTCCACTCGCGAACGCTGCTATCGTCGCTGATTCAACACTCTCCGTGGTTGATTGCGGGTTTATGTTCCGGGCTCGCGATCCCCGCGGCCTATCAACAACTCCGGCTCCGGTGGCTGCGGCAGGCCGCGAGGCGGGAGGATTTGTTTCGACTGGTTGCAGAAAATGCGGCGGATATGATCGCGCTGGTCGATACCGAGGGCCGACGCCTATACAACAACCCTGCCTACAACCGGGTTCTGGGGTATTCTCCTTCCGAACTCGAACAGACCTCCGCCTTCGAGCAAGTCCACCCCGAGGACCGCTTCAACGTGATGGAGGCTGCCCGAGAGGCTCGTGAGGGCGGGACGGAAAGAAGACTCGAATACCGCATCCGCCATAAGAGCGGTAGCTGGCGCGTTCTCGAGTCGACCGCCAACGCCGTTCGCAATGCCAAAGGAGAAGTGGAAGAAATCGTCATCGTAACTCGCGACATCACGGAGCGAAAGCAGGCGCAAGAACAGCTCGAGCATAGCGCCTTTCACGATCCTCTGACCGGCTTCCCCAAACGCAGTCTGTTCGTCGATCGATTGCAACACTGCTGGCTTCGCGCCCGACGAAATCCAAGCTACCGCTATGCGGTTCTGTTTGTCGACGTGGATGGTTTCAAGGTCTTCAACGACTCGATGGGTCACGAGGGTGGTGATCAACTGATCATCGAAGTCGGTCGCCGGCTTTCTGCCTGTCTACGCTACGACGATACGGTGACTCTTCCCAAGGGGCAAAAGCTGATTGGTGATCCCTTTCTGTCCCGGCTGGGAGGGGATGAATTCACCATTCTGCTGGACGGATTGCGGGATCCGAGTGATGCCATGCGTGTGGCCAAGCGTATTCAATCGTCGATGGCCAA
>Ga0187783_10004027_pt1 | contig 10876 bp, 9 predicted proteins | sample 1015_SJ02_MP02_2_FD_132471 | JGI IMG/M metagenome (GOLD analysis project Ga0187783, IMG submission 132471) | Tropical peat soil microbial communities from peatlands in Department of Meta, Colombia - 1015_SJ02_MP02_20_MG | ecosystem: Environmental > Terrestrial > Soil > Wetlands > Peat | place...
AGGCCGTCCCTAAAGCGGATGCTCGCATGGCTCCCGTTGCAGAATGGCTTGTTGGCCGACGCCCCGCAGCGGCAGAGGGTCACGCGATTTCTAGCCTCGTAAGGTATCCCATCCTCGGACTCGACCCTCACTCCTCCCTGCACGTAGAGGGGGCCGCTGCACCCCAGAGCGGGGTCCTCCACCACACCTATCGAGGGTTCGAGCTCCGGCTCGATCTCTTCACCCGTCTTCTTGTCGTGGAGCACCAGCCTTCCCGAGGGACAATGCTCCTCTTCTCTTATGACGAGCTTTCGGGTCTCTCGGTCGTCGGTCGAATCCAGCAGTGACCAGATTTTGCCTCCCGGGTCGCAGAAGCGGGCGAAGGCACAAAGATTCTCTGCGTCGCTGAGCGTCATGGTCGCGCCGTCGAACACGTCGGCCTGCCTCGCATATGGTTGGCGTGTCGCCGTCTCCTCGCCGTCGAAGTGAGCCCGAGCGTGCGAACCATCGCAGAATGGCTTTGTCTTCGACCGACCACAGCGGCAGAGCCTGTACTCCCCCTTGGTCTCGAAGCTCTTCGCCCTCTTCCAGTTCCAAGACAGGCCTTCCTCGTTGGGCTCAATTATTTCCATGGTGAGCGGAATCCCAGCGGAGACCACGTATGGACCGTCCTTCGAGACCACTATCTTCCCTTCGTGAGGCTTGGGCATCCAGTGCCTGAGACCCTGAGTGGATGATAAACCCTTGTTCACGAAGGGAACGGGACTGGCACAACCCTAAGGTCCGGGTGCGCTTCACCGAGCGGAAAAACCTCTTGACCCATCACAAGGCTTTTGAAGGTACTCGCCCGAGGCTTTCTTGATTCTTAGCCTTGGTCGTCAAGGGGAAGATTGAGTGGATCTCCGGACCGGCCGTCAAGGCATCGGGCATGGCAGCGGCCAAGATGTACGAGGTGGTACAGGTCGGCGAAGAGAAGCTCGTCGGGGAGGTCATCAAGCTCACGGGCGACATAGCATTCGTCCAGGTGTACGAATCGACCAGCGGCCTCAGGCCAGGCGAGCCTGTCACGGGGACGGGTCAACCCCTCTCGACGACCTTGGGTCCGGGCATGATCGGGACGATCTACGACGGACTTCAGAGGCCTCTGGACGTAATCGCGAAGAAGGCAGGCGCATTCATTACCAGAGGAGTGACGGCCGACTCGATTCCGTTCGACAAGAAGTGGGAGTTCACGCCGCGGGTCAAACCCGGCGACGAGGTCGAAGGAGGAACAGTGCTCGGGACGGTCCAGGAGACGCCTCTGATTGAGCACAGAATACTCGCCCCGCCAACACTCCAAAGGTCGAAGGCGAAGGACGTTGTCAAGGGAGGGAAGTTCACGCTCGACCAGACGGTCTGTGTGGCCGAGGACAAAGGCGGAGACAAGCACGAGCTCAAACTCTACCACCGCTGGCCGGTGAGGACGCCCCGCCCCATCAGAGCGAGACTGGACCCCGCGATACCGCTCATGACCGGCCAGCGAGTGCTCGACTCTGTATTTCCGATGGCAAAGGGCGGTACGGGCGCCATACCCGGCGCGTTCGGCACCGGCAAGACTGTCACCCTTCACTCTATAGCGAAGTGGGCCGACTCCAAGGTCGTCTTCCACATCGGCTGCGGAGAACGTGGGAACGAGATGACCGAAGTCCTTGTCGAGTTCCCAGAGCTGATCGACCCCGCATCGGGCCGGCCTCTCATGGAGAGGACGATTCTCGTGGCGAACGTCAGCAACATGCCGGTCGCCGCAAGGGAGGCCAGCATCTACACGGGCGCGACCATGGCAGAGTACTACAGGGACATGGGTTACGACACCGTTCTGGTTGCGGACTCGACCAGCAGATGGGCCGAGGCTTTGCGAGAGATAAGCGGAAGGCTCGAAGAGATGCCGGCAGAGGAGGGCTACCCCTCCTACCTGGCTTCAAGGCTCGCCGAGTTCTACGAGAGAGCGGGCAGGATGACGGTGCTCGGCTCCCCTGAACGGACAGGCTCCATCACCCTCATCGGGGCGGTGTCGCCCGCCGGGGGCGATTTCACCGAACCGGTAACGGCGCAGACAATCAGGTTCGTGAAGAACTTCTGGGCGCTAGATGCAAGGCTCGCCTACTCACGCCACTATCCTTCGATCAACTGGATGACCTCATACTCAGGTTACGTCGACTCGGTCGCCAAGTGGTGGGCGGAGAAGGTAGACAAGGAGTGGGCTTCGGTCAGGAGCGAAGCCTACGGAATCCTCCAGAGAGAGGACGCGCTTAAGGAGATAGTCAGGCTCCTCGGGCCTGAAGCCCTCCCCGACGAGGAGAAGCTGATCCTGGACGTCGCTAGGATGATCCAGATAGGCTTCCTCCAGCAGAACGCGTACGACGACACGGACGCCTACTGCAGCCCGCAGAAGCAGTTCGTGATGATGAAGATGTTCGTCCAGTTTCATCAGGAGGCTCTGAAATGCCTTAGGAACGGGGTGCCGCTCGCCAAGGTCAGGGGGATGCAGGTCACCTCCAAGATGCTGAGGGCGAAGTTCGCCATCAAGAATGACGAGATGGACAAGCTGGACGCGGTCGTGAAGGAGATGTTGAGCGAGTTCGCTTCTTTCGGGACGGTTCAGGCGGTGGCCGTCGCTGGCTAAGTCCTCCTCGGGTCTGGAATACAGTAAGGTCGCGGAGATCAAGGGTCCTCTGCTTGTGGTCGACGGGGTCGAGAAGGCGGCGTTCGATGAGCTCGTGGAGATCGAGGACGGGAGCGGCACGCGCAGGCTGGCCAGGGTCCTCGAGACGGGCTTCGGGAAGGCCGTGGTCCAAGTCTTTGAAGGGACCTCTGGACTCTCGGTCAGCGGTACACGAGCGAAGTTTCTCGGACGGACGATGGAAATCCCCGTATCGGACCAGCTTCTCGGCAGGGTCTTCGACGGCCTGGGCAAGCCGCTTGATGGGCTCCCGGAGCCCGTGGCCAAGACGTTCCTCGACGTGAACGGCGCTCCGATTAACCCCGAGAGGAGGGAGTACCCCACGGACCTGATTCAGACGGGCGTCTCGGTGATCGATGGGATGCTGACTCTCGTGAGGGGGCAGAAGCTCCCGATCTTCTCGGGCGCGGGAATGCCCCACAACAACCTCGCAGCCCAGATTGCGAGGCAGGCGACCGTCGCGGGTCAGGGAGAGGAGTTCGCGGTGGTCTTTGCGGCGGTCGGAGTCTCCCACAGCGAAGCCTCCTTCTTTCAAAAGACACTCGAGCAGTCGGGAGCCATCAGAAGAAGCATCCTCTACCTCAACCTGGCAGACGACCCCGCGATAGAGCGGATAATCACACCCAGGGTAGCCCTGACAGCCGCCGAGTACCTCGCGTTCGAACTAGGAATGCACGTCCTCGTGATCATCACCGACATAACCAACTACGCAGAGGCCCTGCGCGAGATCTCCGCAGCGAGAGAGGAGGTGCCGGGGAGGAAGGGATTCCCGGGGTATCTCTACACCGACCTGTCGACTCTCTACGAGAGAGCCGGGAAGATAAAGGGCAGGAAGGGCAGCATCACTCAGATGCCCATTCTGACCATGCCAAGCGACGACGTCACCCACCCGATCCCTGACCTCACGGGCTACATCACCGAAGGGCAGATATTCCTCGGTAGAGACCTTTTCAGGAAGGGGATCTATCCTCCAGTCTACGTCCTTTCCAGTCTGAGCAGGCTCATGGGACCCGCTCTGGGGACGGTGATCAAGAGAGGCGGCGCTCGGCCGGACTATTCCCAGGTCGGGAACCAGCTCTACAACGCCTACTCGAGGTCGATAGAGTTGAGGGCGCTCGCAGAGATCGTGGGAAAGTCGGGCCTCACGGCGTCCGACCTGAAGTATCTTCAGTTCGGGGACGACTTCGAGAGCAAGTACCTCAACCAGGGGTACGACGAGAACAGGACGTTCGAAGACAGCCTGAGGATAGCGTGGGAGGTCCTTTCTGACCTTCCAGAGTCTGAGCTCACCAACATAAAGGAAGAGTTCATCCAGAAGTACTACGTGAAGGGCCAGTAGGTTCAATGTCCGTAGCTTCTGGCGGGAACGTACTTCCGACCAAGATCGAGTTGATCGGCACGAGGCGGCGGCTCCAGACGGCGAAGCGCGTCCAGAAGGTGCTCGACGACAAGAGAGACGTGCTCCTCAAGCGACTGGACGAGATGATCCAGCAGGCGAGCGAGGCGAGGGATGAGATCTCCCAGCCTCTCTCAGAAGCCTACCTCGCACTCTACGACGCCTACCTCAAGCTGGGCCCCGTCAGGCTCGAAGGGCTTGCGTCGAACACGCCTCCGATGATCGAGACGGACATCAGCGTCAAGAGGATAGTGGACGTCGACATACCCTCCCTCAAGCTCTCGGAGAAGGACGTCGGTCTCACGTATGGGTTCGCGGACTCCAACGTCGCCGTCGACAGAGCATCGAGGCAGATGAGAAGGGTCCTGCCCTCGATCTTCAGGGCCGCGGAGTTCGAGAACGCCATCTTCAGGCTTGCGAAGGAGCTCGAAAAGACCCAGAGGCTCCTGAACGCCCTCGAATACATGATCATACCGAGGTACGAGACGTCCATCCGCTTCATCCAGGCCACGCTCGAAGAGAGGGAACGGGAGGAGTTCGTCAGGCTAAAGCATGTAAAGAAGGTCCTCGAGAGGAAGGCCGCACTGGAATGAAGACCGAAGAGGAAGGCTTCGACGAGGCCGCAAGGCGGGTCGAGGAGTCTCACGAGCAGGCAGTGGCGGACGTCAGGTCCAAGGTCGAGCAGGCCAAGGCCGAAGCCCTCAGGAAGCTCAAGCGCTAGGACGCCACTTTCTCGCCATGCGGACTATGACAACTTTCACGAGTATCACCACCGAGACCAGAAACCCGACCGTCGAGAGGGCTATAGCCAGGATCGCCTTCGAAACTCCCGTCGCGCCCCCCAGGTAGAATCCGAGGTAGACCCCCAGCAGGACAAAGGGGGCGATCACGATCGGCGTGATCAGGAGGACCAGCAACACCGGACTCCAGTTCGACTTGCTCATGGAGCGAAGACCATGAGCCTCCCCGCTAAAGGTGTCTCTGCGGCTTCACTCACATCTGGAGTAACCGCAGTTCGTGCAGCGGTAGCAGCCGTTCTCGAAGATCAGGGCACTTTCGTGGCACTCCGGGCACGTCGCGGCCTGCGGCTCTCCCTTCTGTCCCTGGACTGACACGACCGAGAGGCTGCCGGCGTTGAGTTCCATCTCTAGCGCCTTGGCGACCGCATCGGGTATCGAAAGGAGCTGCGTCCCTTCGTCCCAGGAAGCGTACTTCCCCTTGATGCCCTTCAGCGTGGAGATGACGTTCTTGATGTCCCCCCCGTGCTGGAGGTAGAGGCTGATCAGCCTGCCTAGCGCCTCAGCGTCGGCCTTCTCGTCACCACCGGACTTTCCAAGGGTCACGAAGACCTCCTTCAGCTCCCCGTTTATCATGTTGGTCGTGACGTAGATGCCGCCCTGGGGAAGCCTGAGCTTCATCGTCCTGCCCTCCATCATTCGTGGCCTCTCGAAGTCGGCAGAAGGGGTCTGGGGTTTCTTTGCGACCTTCTCGGTCTCCAAGATGCCCTCCCTGCTCCCCTCTCGGTAGACCGTCATGCCCTTGCAACCCATCCTCCACGCGAGCATGTAGATCTTATCCACTTCTTCAGGAGTCGTCTCCTCCGCGAGGTTGACCGTGCTCGAGATAGCCGTGTCGATGTGCTTCTGGATCGTAGCCTGCATCTTCACCCTCATCTCGGGTCTGATCTGGTGAGCCGTCACGAAGTAGCTTGGAAGCTGATGCTCGTCCGAGACCTTGTTGAGCGCCATGTACTCCTTCACCAGCGGGTGGAAGACCTTGAACTCGCCCTCGCTGAGCGACTTGCTCCTCCTCGTGTAGAAGAGCGCGAAGACGGGCTCGACACCGCTCGAGCAACCCGCAAGGATTGAACCAGAGCCGACCGGAGGTATCGTCGAGATCGCCGCGTTCCTTATCCCCTGGATCCTGATCTTCTCCCTCACCTTGGGCTCGAGCCTCTGGATGAAGGGCTGCGACAGGTGCTTGTCCGCGTCGAAGGCAGGGAAGCTCCCCTTCTCCTTAGCGAGCTCAGTGGAGTATTCGTAGATCTGGTTCTTGATCCTCTCGAACAGATGGTCGACGAACTCTATGGTGGACGCGTCGTCATACTTCAGGCCGAGCTTGATCAGCATGTCTCCCAGGCCCGTGATCCCGACGCCTATCCTCCTGCTCCAGAGCGACGCTTTCTTCTGCTGGGGGAGCGGGTGCCTCTCCGCGTTGTAGTCGAGCACGTTGTCGAGGAAGCGGACACCGAACTGGCACGCCCTCGCCAGGGAGTCCCAGTCTATGCTTGCCTTCTCGGAGAAGGGCTCCTTGACGAACGAGCTCAGGTTCACCGAGCCCAGACAGCAGCAGCCGTAGCTCTCGAGCGTCTGCTCGCTGCAGGGGTTCACCCCTTCGACCTCCATCCCGTTGTACTCCGTGGTGGAGTCCCTCTTGATCGTGTCCCAGAAGAGGACGCCGGGCTCGTCTGACTCCCAAGCCCCTCTGATGAGCTGCTTCCACACGTCCCTCGCCTTCACCGTCCTGTTGACCTCCACCTTTTCGTTCTTGAAGTGCAGCAGGAACTCACCGTCGCTCTCCACCGCCTTCATGAACTGGTCCGTTATCTTGACTGAGATGTTCGCGTAGTTCACCTTCTTCAGGTCCCTCTTGACGTTGATGAAGTCGAAGATGTCAGGGTGGTCCACCCTGATCGTTATCATCAGCGCCCCCCTCCTGCCAGCCTGCCCTATCGTCCCCGTAGTGGTGGAGAGCAGCTCCATGAAGGAGACCGAGCCTGAACTGTAGATCGCCGCGTTGTTGACCGGGGAACCCTTGGGTCTGAGGTTCGAGATGTCTGTCCCGACGCCACCGCCGAAGGTGTATGTCCTGGCGGCCTCCTTGCAAAAGTCGAAGATCGATTCGATGGAGTCTTCCCTTATCTTGAAGAAGTAGCAGTTCAGCAGCGTCGACTTCCTGGGCTGTCCGGCCCCGAAGAGTATCCGTCCCCCAGGGACGAAGCGGTAGTCCTCGAGCAGCCAGAAGAACTTCGTCGCCCATTCGCGCCTCTTGTCATCCTCTGACTCGACCGAGGATAGCTCTGTCGCGACCCTTCTCCACATGTCTTCGGGCCTGTTCTCGACCTGCTTGCCCGTCGGGTCCCGGAGCGCATATTTTTCATAGAACACCCTCGCGCGGAGTTCGTCTCCTCCGAACGCAGCGAGGGTTTCCGCTGGCAGCTTTATCTCGGTGCTGCGCTGACTTCCTCCATCCGTAGTGTCTCGTGGTTTCTCAACTATCGACGTCATAAATTCGCCCCATTCCCCTCCTCAACGGTATATATCTTCCGCTCGGCTAACGCGGAGTTGACAAAAACTATACTCTGGTGGCTGTCCAGGGTTTCCATGAGATGGTCCTGCTTTACTCTTTTTGACATGAGCCATGGTACGTGCTCAGAGACGAGAAAAAACTAGACTGCCGTCGAATACTGGACGGAGGCGACGGACTTGCAGTTCTTGCACCTGTTCGCCTTGGGTGGAAGCTTCCAACCGCAGTTCCTGCAGACCGATATGGTCCTCTCGACCTTGAAGAACGGGAGCTTTGGCGTCGCGTTGAGTATCAGGTTGTAGACGCCCCTCACCTCGTCCGCCGACCCATCCAAAGTCACAGAGAGTCCACCCTGCAGCCCCGAAGACAGTCGTGAGACCTGTTCGACCCTATCGGGATTCTCCAGGTCGCTCATCACGAGCCTGGGGGACTGAGAGTAGCCTCCCTTCTGCAGAGGGGAGATGTTGGCCCTGCCGTACTTCTCCGCGTCGAGGCTGGCCATCCTCTGAGCCCCGTCCAACTCCATCATGGCCACCGCCATGCGGTCGCTCTTGCTCGACTTCTCAGCCGCGACCTGAGCCGCGGTTTGAACGATCTTGTCAGCCAGCTCGGCCTTCAGCGGCGAGACGGGGTCACGGACTAGGCTCGCAAGCGTCTCGTCCAATCCCACCAAGTTCATGACCAAGGGCATCGTCTCGGACGTCACCGAGTCAGACCCGTTGGCGAGCGCAGGTAGAAGCCCACGTTTCAGCACCTTGTCGACCACCCGTCTTCGCGCGGAAAGAGCGTCGGCCGCCACGCCTATCAGGAGAGCTAGTTTAGCTCTGAAGTATGTCTCATCTTGGTTTGAGTCATAGGCTAGTCGGGGGAGGTTCAGGCTCAGGTTGTGCAGGACGCTTATGTTGTCAGCCTGCATGTCTGGAGGTAGCGCTCCGACGTTCACGCCCATGAAGCTCCTCCGTGAATCTGGCGAGAAGAAGGCTATTCTGCCACCGTTGAAGATTATTGCGGCGGCATCCTTCAGCGTCTTGGTGTCGTCGACCCGGTTCGGTTTTGCGAGAAGAAGCCGCACGTCGGGTCTCGGAGTCTCCTCCACGTATGCTCTGTAGGCCGCCAACGCTGAATCCAGTGTCTTGTCCACCACGTCCCTCCCCACCTCATCGTGTCTGAACGGGTTGAGCTCGATGCTTATCGTCGGTCTCTCGGACGTCGCGAGCGGGGCGCTCGAAGTCTCGAAGAACCTGAGGATCATCTGTTCGAGTTCGTGCTTCCCTCTCGACTTGCAGTGGGGTGCGAGGTACTGGAGGAAGTTACCGAAGACGATCTCGTCGGAGACCTCGTTGCACAGCATGGATGAAAGGTTGAGCGCTATGTTCAGAGCCCTCTCTGCGTTTTCGGGGCTCTGCATCATCGGCGCGTTCAGGAGCCTCCCGTTGGGGTTGAAGCCTCGGCTCCTCACGGACAGAAGGTCGACAAAGACGGAGTCGGGATTGAGCCCCCAAGAGCCCGCGCTGCTGATGTGTATGTCCCCTGAGAGATGGGCGTCGGCGACGTCTCTCGGCAGCTGCTCCAGCAACAGGTATTCCGAGAAGACGGCATGCCCCGTCTCGTGGACCAGGACCTCTGCGTTCCCCCCGTCGTCGCCAGCCTTGTTCAGTAACTGGGTGACGTCATAGATGGGCATCCCCAGCCGAGTGAGCTTGTGCCGATATTCTTCTAGACTGTGCTCAACCAGCAGTGCGTTGACTATCTCTCTGATCAGGGGAGCAGTGAGGTACTGCGTCTGGAACTTGTAGAGCCTTGACTCAGTCTCGCTAGTTATCCTCTGCGCCAGCTCCACCGGCATCCCGGCCTCCTTGACCAAGGACTGAAGGATCTTGTTCGCGTTGAACTCCTCCATCGTCTGGTGGGAGGTCCTCACGTAGAGCTTGCCGCTCTCGACGAGCGACTGCTCCTCGATCTGACGGGTGAGATTGAGGACGAGCCTCCCCAGATTGGTCACGGTGTACTTTCTCTCCTGTCTGTTCAGCTGTATGAGGAGCTGTTTCACCAGTTTTCTGAGGTGGTACGCAAACTTTCCCGACTCCTTCTTCGACTTGAAGCCCGCCAGAGTCTTGAGCGCGCTGTAAGTGAGCGGGCCTTTGATGTTCAGAATCCTGAGTATCTCGAGGCGCTGAGGAGATGCGATGACGCTGTAGATCGTCTTTACTCGGCGGGGTGCTGCTTGCAACGCATCGCGGTCGTTGTCAATTGTATTTTACTGTTTGCCAGACCAGATTAACTCGCGAGCCTCTGCACAGCAATCAACCCTTTATACGACAAAGAGCTTTCTCCGGACGATGTCGGAACTCGACCTAATCCGCGAGTGGTTCGCATACAACGCACGGGCGCGGCAAGGGTACTTCGAAGCGCTATCGAAGCTGTCAACGGAGGAACTCACAAGGGACCGCGGCGCGTCTTATCCTTCCTTGTTGAACATCCTCGAGCACACACTCGGGGCTTATCACTTCTGGTTCACGAGAGTCTCGAAGGGGAATGACGCCCTCCCACTGTTCGAACCCATCAAAGATACGAGCGAGACTCCATCCCTGGAGGAAATTGCTCGCTTCGAGCACGAGTGTCAGTCCCGCGTGGACAAGTTCCTCAGCGAACTCGTGGAAGAAGACCTACAGAGGACCATCCCCATGCCGAAGTACGTAGCTTCCCGTCACGGCGACACCACGATTTCCGTTCGGAACGTGCTGTGGCACCTAGTGGAAGAGGAACTGCAGCACAGGGGAGAACTGAACGCACTGCTCTGGCAGATTGACTTTGACGTGCCGATATTTGACTGGCTAGAATGGGTCGAATCGAAGCCGAAGAAAGACAAAGAGCGGGCTTGAGTTTCTGTGGTGGGGTCGGCCGGATTTGAACCGGCGGTCTCAAGCGTTCTTGTCCACAATCCCAAGGCTTCTTCCAAACGTTGCTTGAAGCCTAGACCAGACTAGCCTCGTTCTCGGGCTTAACACCCTACTGCGATCTAGCCGACGACCCCATGTGTGACCGGTTTTCTTCGGGTGATATAGGCTCTTTCCGCTCTGCCATCTTCTGATCTCCCCCGTTGATTCTCAACAAACCTCCAAAGGCGCTCCTCCCCAGCCGACACTCCAACCCGTTTTGTTCTCACCACCGGACTATCGGGCCCTGTCTCCAAGAAGAGAGTCTCTGAGTTGATCATGTCCAACCCGTTAAAGCCCGCATCGATAGCCAGCGCCTGAGTGACTCTTCCGGGGCCGCTGCACAGAACACCAGTACTGTTACTCTTCCTCAGTTTTTTCATGGTGTTGAGTCCCTCGAGCGGCTCTAGTCCCCGGATCAGGACGGCTGCAGGCACCCCCGGAGGCTCGGTGACTACGTTCAGACAATAGTGGAAGCCGTAGGTGAAGTAGACATACGCTCGGCCCGCAGAGAGGTACATCACCCTGTTCTTCGCGGTC
>Ga0187783_10004028_pt1 | contig 10876 bp, 11 predicted proteins | sample 1015_SJ02_MP02_2_FD_132471 | JGI IMG/M metagenome (GOLD analysis project Ga0187783, IMG submission 132471) | Tropical peat soil microbial communities from peatlands in Department of Meta, Colombia - 1015_SJ02_MP02_20_MG | ecosystem: Environmental > Terrestrial > Soil > Wetlands > Peat | place...
CGGAGTGCGCGGGACTCCGCGCAAGCTCGGGGTTGCGGGAGAAACTACCGAGCGCGTTCATAGCAAACTGGTTGAGCCGGAGGAGTTTCAGGGAAGGAAGATTCTGGTGGTCGGCGGAGGCAATGCAGGCGCAGAAGTCGCGCAGGCGCTGTGCGCTCCGGAGCTGAACAATCAGGTTGCCTACTCGTTCCGCGACCCCGTACTCGGTCCCCCGGTCACACCCGAGAACGCGGAGAAGATCAGCGCGCTACAGGGCCAAGGTCGGCTCGTCCTCTATCCTCTGAGCCAGGTGAAGGAACTCGTGAGCGGTGCAGTGACCTTGGAGCCGCGCAGCTCTCGGCCCGGCGCTACACCGATGACCGGCGGCACCGGAATGGTGATCGTCAGTGAGGCGGTACGGCTCGAGAACGACGTGGTGTTCGCTATGCTCGGTGCGGAGCTGCCGACCAAGTTCATGAAAGCTATAGGCATTCGTATGACTCGCAAGGGCAAGTAGTCAATTTTGAGCCCGACATTTCGGCGCTCGAGCACGCGCTTTTGACAAATCTCCGAATCGAAATCCCGCAGGATAGTTCGATTTTGACCGCCTTCAGTCCATTTCCCATCAAACCAGCGCTTTGGTAGGTTTCCCCGCGGAAACGTCCGACCAGGTAGGTTGCCGACAACCTGTTCGGTTTGTTTGAGGCGCGGCTCTTCTTTTGAGAGATCTCGCCTCGGGGGAAAGCTTTCGCAACTCTATACGAGTTTCAGACATGACCGTCGCCGAAGCGCTCGGTCATTTTATTTAGGTATAGTGGCTTCAAGCGCTAAAAAGTGCTCTAATCAACTTTATAGAGCGTCTAATTTGGACACGAGCGACCATCGCGACCAGACAGTTGTAATCGGCGGAGGCCCCGCAGGGCTAACTGCTGCCTACGAATTGAGCAAGTCGGGCCGCCCGGTGGTGATTCTGGAGCAAGATCCCACCTATGTCGGTGGACTGTCGCGGACCGTTGAGTTCAAGGGGTTTCGGTTCGACATCGGGGGCCATCGCTTTTTCTCCAAGAACCAGGAAATCGAGGGGCTCTGGGACGAGCTGTTGGGTCGACCGCTGGAGGTGCGTGATCGGCTGTCGCGAATCTACTTCCGGGGAAGATTCTTTAAGTATCCATTAGAGGTATCAGACACCTTTAAGCGACTGGGACCGCGTGAGGTAATCGCCTGTGTAGCGAGCTACGGAGCGGCGAAACTTAGACGAACTCCGAAGCCGGAAACCTTCGAGGAGTTCATGGTCGCCATGTTTGGATGGCGACTCTTCCGAATGTTCTTCAAGACCTACACCGAGAAGGTGTGGGGGGTCGGCTGCGACGAACTTAGCGCCGATTGGGGAGCGCAACGAATTCGCGGACTCAACCTGGCCTCCATGATTCGCGGCGCGCTCGGCATTCGACAACGTAACGGACAACGGGTTAAGGCGCTGGTCGATCGCTTCCGCTACCCGACCCTCGGCCCGGGTGAAGTGTGGCAGGCGGCGGCCGCTCGTGTCCGTCGCCTCGGCGGTAACATTCACCTCGGCAAGCGCGTCATCCGGATTAATCGCAGCGGCAGCCGGATAACATCGCTCGTTACTAGCGATGCCGGCCGCGAGGAGACTTGGGAGGGCAAACACTTCTTGTCGACCATGCCGATGTCGGAGCTGGTCAGCGCCTTCTCTCCGTCCTCCCCCGCTGCCGTCAAGCATGCGGCTGGTTCACTCAAGTACCGCGACTTTGTCGTAGTGGTGATGATTCTCGACAAGCCGACAGTGTTTCCGGACCAGTGGATTTACGTTCACGAACCCAAGGTTCGCGTAGCGCGGATTCAGAACTTCAAGAACTGGAGCCCCGCGATGGTCCCCGATCCGCACTACACCGTGCTCGGCTTCGAGTACTTCTGCACCGAGGGCGACGGTCTGTGGGACGCTCCCGAGGACCAGCTCAAGGCGATGGGACGCGCCGAGTTGGGCGCGCTCGGGCTTGCGAATCCGTCCGAGGTGATCGACTCGACCGTGGTCCGCCTGAAGCGCGCCTATCCGGTCTACGACCGCGGCTATCGTGAGCACGTATCCGCAATCCGCGAGTTCCTTGATCGTGAAGCTACCAATCTTCAGCTCATCGGGCGCAACGGAATGCACAAGTACAACAACCAGGACCACGCTATGATGACCGGCCTCATGGCGGCGAGAAACATCATGGGCGAGTCTTACGACCTGTGGCGGGTCAACTCCGATGCCGAATACCTCGAGGAGGAGCAGGTCGAGGAGCGGCAGAGCCCTCCCGTTCCGGTGTTGGGTCTGGTCCGCAAACCTGAGGCGGCGGCGCGTGCGGTAGAGGAGGATCTAGCCGGGAACCTCGCCGACTAGGAGGGGACCGACGTCCCCGCGGTGCCAGCTTGAGCGGTCAGCTCCACGGCAGCGACTCGGTTCCCGAGCTCAGTGTAATCGTCCCGACCTACAACGCGGCCGCGAGCATCAGATTCTGTCTCGAATCGCTCATCCGGCAGGCGACTCCGAACACCGAGATTATCGTGGTTGACGACGCCTCGTCCGACGGGACTTGCGCGATCGTCTCGTCGTACCCGGTGACCCTGGTCTCTATGGACCAAAATCGCGGAGCCGGAGCGGCGCGCAATCGCGGAGTCGAGATCTCACGCGGGCGGATCCTGTTGTTTGTCGATGCGGACGTAGAGGCAGCGCCCGATGTGCTCTCGCGTGCGTTGCGAGACATCAAGCAGCCGGGTGTCGACGCGGTCATCGGATCGTACGACGATGCGCCGTTCCATCGCACCACGGTCAGTCAGTTCAAAAACCTGGCGCATCACTACTTTCACCAGCGCGCGGCCGGCTCAGCGACCACCTTCTGGGGCGCCTGCGGCGTGATCAGGCGCGAGCGGTTCGTCGCCGCAGGCGGCTTCGACGATGAGATCAGGGGGATCGAGGACGTCGACCTAGGTTACCGCCTCACCGCGGCTGGCGCTGCTATCCGGCTCGATCCGCTCCTGCAGGTGAAGCACCACAAGCAGTGGACCCTCGCCAGCCTGGTCGCCACTGACATTCGCCAGCGCACATTGCCGTGGGTACTCGCGTGGCGAAAGTACGGCTACCTTCCCCAGGGGCTGAACTTCGGCACCGGCCAGCGGCTTGCCGCGATGCTCGCCATCGTGCTGCTGCTGAGCGCTGTCGCGTCGCCGTTCGTGCACGCGGCGGCCGTTCCATTGGTTCTATGTTTGTCTGCTGCTGCGTGGGTGAATCGGGGGCTCTATCGCCTGTTCTGGCGCAAAGGCGGGCTGCGCCTGCTGACCGTGGGCTTCCTGCTGCAACAGTTCTACTATCTCTACGCGTCGGCGGGCCTGATGTTCGGGCTGGCAGCGAGTGCAAAGTCGGCGCGACACACGGCGCTCGCGACGACAGACCGCGCCGCGTGAAAGTCTCCAGCCGCCCTGCTACTTTCTCCAGTTCCATAGTGAGCGGATCGTCGGCCGAGGTGACGTACTGAAAGTGCACGGAGGCGCGGCATGATTGCCGGAAGTTGTATTTGCGGCGGAATCAAATTCGAGATCGAAAGGGTCACAGCACTCACGCATTGTCACTGTTCGATATGCCGCAAGGCGACCGGCGCGTCGTTTGCGACCTACGCGCATGTGCGTTCGCCGCGGTTCAAGCTGGTAAGCGGCGAGGACCTAATCAGTGCCGGCTATGAGTGGATGCCGGGACACGCCCGGAGCTTCTGCAGCCGCTGCGGTTCTCCGGCGCCGAAATTCGTGGACGCGACCGGCATGGTGAGCCTGCCGGCCGGACTTCTTGATGGCGATCCGGGTGTGCGGCCTTCGATGCATGTGTTCACTTCTTCTAAAGTTCCGTGGGTTGATCTCGAGGATGATCTTCCCAAGCACGAAAAATGGGTGCCGGGCTTTGCGCCGCGCGACATGCAATGACAGGGTCTCCGATTCCTCACATGGCTGGTCTTCTGCCTCGATTGTGAGCGGAGTCTCAGCCCTCAGGCTCTCAGGTACTGGAACTCTCGTGCGAACTGGTTTGCGTGGCGACAGCAGAGTTCTTCGCCAGGGTAGAGTCCTCAACTGAGAGATCGAGGGACTGAGGTGAACTCGGCGTGCCCGAACTGAACGAACAATGCATCGCCTGCCGGCTGCACCGTGGTGAGGCCTCAGCGCCGGGCGGTACAATTCACCGATACGCGCTCTGGGTTCTGGAGCACATCCTCGAGCCTATTCCGCTCGCGGGCTGGCTCGTGCTCAAACCGGTTCGCCACGTCGAGAGTTTCGCCGAGCTTACAGCGGAGGAAGCGTCCGCGTTTGGCCCGCTCGCGCGTCGGGTCACAGCGGCGATGACCGAGGTCATTCGACCGGCGAAGATCTACCTGAGCATGTACATGGAGGCTTTAAACGCCGCGCATCTCCATGTTCATTTGATTCCTCGCATGGACGACACGCCCCCGAACCGGCGCGGCCCAGGGATCTTCGAATACGCGCGTGAAGCCACTGCGAGCCGCAGAAATCTCGCTGATGTCGGCCTTGCCGTAGAAATTGTCTCCCGCATACGCCTGTTGCTGGAAACTTGAGCTGGTTCGAGCCAGGCGGCCATAGGCGCGCTAGGTTTTCGCAACGGGCTCCGCGGGACGGCTTGCTTTTTAGACCGGCGGCAAGATAGGGACGGCGGGGGAGGGGACGCATGAAACCACTCAACACGACTGCTATCGCGATCGCGGTGCTGGTTCTGACCATGATGCCTGGCGCGACGAGCCTCGCTCAGAGCACCGAGGAAAGCGCGATCGTCACGCTAGACCATCGGCTCGTCGATGCCTTCAACAAGCTCGACGTGAAAATGTTCAACCGCTGCTACGTCGATGACAGCAAGACCGTGTTCTTTATCGACACGACGCCGCTACAAATCGCCGGGTCCGACGCCTGGTTCAAGTTGAACGCCGACTTCATTCACAGCGCAAGTAAGATCGACATGAAGATGAAGAATCTTGTTATCGCGGTCGGCGGAGACTTGGCGGGAACGCATTCGATTATATCAATGGACTGGACAGACAAGCAGGGTGAGCATCACGAGATCGGTCGCTATACGCAGATTCTCAAGAAGGTCGACGGCAAATGGTTAATCTGGCACGAGCATTTTTCCGTGCCATACGATCCAGCAACCGGCAAGGCGGTGCTCGATGCGAAATAGCAGCGCGCAAAGATGCCAGACGCGGGGTCGTGGTTTGCGAAGGTGTATCTAACCAAGACTTAAACCTGGACATATGGATGTAAAGTCCGCCCAGAATCGGACCGCCGCGAAGGCGTTGAGCGTGCCGAGGCTGGGGAATCCGCGCTCAGTATAGATGGCGGCCGCCATCGACGCGGATACAATCACCGGTTATAAAATCGCTGTCGACCAGGAAGAGTACCGTTTTGGCGATTTCCGCGGCACCGCCCCATCGCCGAAGCGGTGTGGCTTCAATAACCTCCGCGCTCTCCTCGGCAGTCAGACCCGGAGGCTCAAGGATCGGGCCCGGCGCGATCGCATTGACCAGAATTTCGGGAGCCAGTTCCAGCGCAAGGCTTTCGGTGAGGCCGATGACTGCCGCCTTGGAAGAGTAGTAAGGCACAAAGCCTCGGTAGCGAGGGCGACCACTTACGGGCAGCCAGTCCACGAAGTTAATAATTCGCCCTCCACCGGTTTGTTTCATAATCGGCCCTGCAGCGGTCGAGAAAAGAAAGACGCTGCGAGCATTGGCATCAATCGCGTTCGACCAATCAGCCTCCTTGGGATTCGGCGTGCTCAGATAGATCGATGCCATGTTAAGCAGGATATCGATCCGTCCTAGCACGCGATGCGTCTCTTTGACCGCCGCGGCGACTTGATCCTCATCGGTCGCATCCGCCCGGACAGTGATCGCCCGCACCCCGGCACTGATCGCGGCTTTTGCCGAAGCTTCCGCCGCCTCGCGCGAGCCGCGGTAGACCAGCGCCAGATCACATCCGCGCGCCGCGAGGCTGTGAGCGACAACCTGCCCGATGCGTGCGCCGCCGGTGACTAACGCCACTTTGCTTTTTGGATCCATGTCGCTAGAGCTACTACTTCGCTCTGGGAATGAAGCCGGGTACGCCCGTATCCACGACCGGATTCAGCCGGACTCGCTTAGTGATCCCTTCACTGATTTCCTTGATCGCGTCACCAGGCAGAGTCGAGATATCAAAGTTTTCCTCGATGTAACGGGTGTCCGTAGCTGTGGTGAGGGGAGCCGTGGTGCGTTGCACGGCCCAGGCCAGTAGGACTTGGGCGGGCGTTTTCTGGACACGCCTGGCGATGCCAGTGATGACGGGATCTTCGAGTAGTCTAGGTTCGATACCATGACCCAGCGCCGCGAAAGCCTGCATCACAATGCCATTCCTCTTACAATAGTCGAGTAGCTCTGATTGAGGCAGATATGGATGGGATTCGACTTGAAGAACCGCAGGCTTTACCCGTGAGGATTCGCACACCTCTTGCAGCTGTCCCAGACTAACATTCGATAATCCGATAGCCTTGCACCGCCGCTCGTCCACGAGCTTCTCCAAGGCCTTCCAGGTATCCATCAGGGTCGTAGCACCATCATAAATCACGTTGCCGTTCTCGTCCCTGGGGTCCTGCTCGTCTCCTGGTTTGAAGGCAAATGGGGTATGGATGCAGTATAGGTCTACATATTCTAGCTTCAGTCTTCTTAGACTTGCCTCCAAGGCGGGTCTGACGCGTTCAGGACGATGATTGTTGTTCCAAAGCTTGGTACCTATGAAAACCTCTCTTCGTGTGATTTTGCCCTTCTGGAACACATCCCGCATCGCTTCGCCCACTTGTTCTTCATTACGGTAGCGTTCAGCGCAATCGAATTGACGAAAGCCCACCTCCAGAGAGCTCCTAACTGCCTCTTTGGTTGCGACCGGATCAGGAATCAGCGTCCCAAAGCCCAGCGCCGGAATCTCATCAGAGCCATTGTTGAGCGGGATCTTCGAGTAGCGAAGGCTATCGGTGTCACTCATGAAGCATTACCTCCATGTAATCGTATTTTGAATTGACTGGGAAACGCCTCTTCGAGTATTGACTCTTCGAGCAATGTACCAGCCTTCCAGAGCCGAGAAGAATGCTTCTTAGTAGAGCCACCGTATGTCCGCGTTTCTTTCTGGCTCAACTTAGATACGACCGAAGAGTTAAAGATCGAGGCGATCACCGAGTGACGGGTGTGGTAGGATTCATAGAACAACCTTTCGGCAGTCGAGGGCCACATGCTTGGTTGGATCGACTCGAAGCGGTGGTAGCAGACGAACTTGCTCCCAGCGCCCGAAAGATCGGCACAGCATTGCGCATTTCGACAATTGTGACAATCGCAATTGGGCTGGATGCGGGTTGTCACGTCGACAATCAGCTGGGCGCGGTAATCGTGTGGCTCCTGGAGGCGCGGGTCCGATGATGTCCATTCGCAAGGCCCTGGCATGGGAAATTGCGGTGATGCTCGCGCTAATCACGTCGGTGGTGATGGCGCGCGCACTCGCTGAGACGCCGTGGTTGATGCTGCCGTCTGTATTCGTCTGGATTTCGTTCTCAACCTAACTGGGAACGACGCGCAAGCTCGGCGTGGGAATGCTGGTTCTACAGATCGTATCCCTCATCACTTTCTACGGCGTCGTGTTCGCACCTCAGGAAATAGGTTTGGAGCGCGGCAGCCGCTTTTGACGGCAGCGCGATTGCCTTCGGCGTGATCGTGCTTCTTGCACCCGAGATTGACCAATGAATATTAATGCTAACGTCGGCGGCGCTCACCGCCGACTGATTGCAGAGCATCGTTCAGGATGTCGCGCACTTTTCCCCGCGCACCTGCTCCGGACGCCAGCCAAACCTCGTCCCGCTCGCGCACGATTAATACCACCTGATTATTGCCCAGGTTTTCGCAGGCAACACGGACAAATGCGCGGATCGTTGCATCAGGGGGGTCTTCTTCCAACTCATTGAGGCGGCGCAGGCACTGCGACAGGATTACTCGGACATCGAGTCCACCGCCCTCAGATGCTCCTATCCGTACTCTGCCCGCCTCACAGACCAGCATTACGATGTCTCCCTCGAACTCCTCGGCAGCGGCCGCGACAACCGCCTGCAGGGTTGCGTGATCAAATTCCTTCGGGCCGGGTGTCACTGGGACGCGTCGCCTTCGGCCGCGAAGAAAACCTCGCGAGCCGGGAGAATGTTCTGAGTTTCGAAAGCCCTCGCACCGAAATTGATCAACGCCCCTTGCTAAGTCATCCGCGGCTTTTGCAGGTCGCGTGCAAGCGTTTGCTTCATCGCTTCAAAGAACTCGTCCAGCTCCCAGGGTTCTTTTTTATAAAGGGTCTTCTCCGGGCTCATGTGCTTGTAGCGCGTCACGCTGTAGCCGACCGAGCCGAACACCTGACCCGTTATCTCAGCCGCTTCGTCGCTGGCCAGAAAAATCACGATCGGCGCGACATTGACCGGATCGAACGGCGTTCCCTGCGCCTCACCACTAGGGGTAATCCGCCACGCCACCTGATGAATGGTGTCTGTCATCCGCGTTGCCGCGACGGGAAAAATCGCGTTGCAGGTGATTCCATAACGGCGCAGCCCTTGAGCGGTGCTGAAGGTCAGTCCCAGGATTCCGGCTTTAGCCGCGGTATAACTGGGCTGGCCGGGACTACCCAGCGCGGCATTCGAAGAAAAATTGATGATCCGACCATAGCGGCGCTCGCGCATGTGCGCGGACGCAAAGCGGCTGGTGCAGAAGGTTCCTTTGAGATGGCTGTCGAGCACGCGATCCCAATCTTCTTCTTCCATGTTGAAGATCATGCGATCGCGGATGACGCCGGCGAGGTTCACCAGGATGTCGAGCTGGCCGAATTCCTTCACCGCCTGATCGACGAGCCCCTTGCCACCCGCCATCGTTGAGATGTCCATCAAATTAGCTACCGCCTGCCCGCCGGCGGCTTTGATCTCGGAGACCACATCGGTAGCCGGCGATGTCGGCGCCCGATCGCCAGCCAGGGTCGTACCGAGGTCGTTGACCACGATTGAGGCTCCCTCGGCTGCCATCGCTTTCGCTAGCGCGCGCCCGATTCCGCCACCCGCTCCCGTGATGGCCGCAACTTTTCCATCAAGCTTGCCCATAGACTTTTCCTTTCGCCTTGGATGAGCGCACGACGCTGTGCTGCGCTTCAGACTCCGTCTTCTACACGATGCTCCACGAAAAGTCATAGCCGTGCTAGAAGCGGAGTTCGGTCGTCGACTATCTCGATCCGGCGGGCCTGCGCCGGGCCGACGACTTTATCGCCATGAGGCAGGAACGTCGGAGGAATGCGCAGCAAGTAGCCATCGAGGCTGATGAAGTCGCGCCTGTCCGCCCAACCGGCCAACCACAGGTTCCGCGAGTCAACGCCTCTCTCCCGCTTCGCCCCAATGATGCTAATGTCTGGCGTCATCGAGTCGGTGGTTGTTCAGTGTTCGGCGCCGCCGCGATGGCGGCGCTGGAAGCTCTTGGACGCGGTCGTTTCTTGAAATCTACCTCTCGCCCTCAGGCGAGGAACCGGAGATCAGACAACATTTGCGATAGTCGCCAAGGAGGTCTCGAGTAATGGCGTCAGTGCAACGGATGCTCGAAGGTTACCGTGTCCTCGATTTTACTCAGATGGTCGCCGGTCCCACTTGTACGAGGATTCTTGCCGAGATGGGGGCCGAGGTGATCAAGCTCGAACTCGCGCCAGACGGTGATCGCGTCAGAGCTGGTGGTCTCAAATCGCTCAGGCCAGAGTTCAAAGATTCGACCACCAGCACCTATTACATGCAGCACAACCACAGCAAGCTGAGCTTCGCAATCGATCTCAAGCAACCTGAAGCGCACGCGCTGGTGACGTCGATGCTGCCCAAGATCGATGTGCTAGTGGAAAATTTTGCTCCCGGTGTCATCAAGCGACTGGGCTTCGCTTATGAAAACGTCAAGACGATCAACCCCAAGATTATCATGGCGTCGATCTCAATGGCCGGACAGACCGGACCACTCTCTTACAAGGCCGGCTATGATTACATTGGCCAGGCTTACGCCGGTGTCACGGATGGGATCGGAGAACGCAATATGGCGCCTTCGCTGGTAACCATGGCTATCGGTGACATTTCGACCGGCGTTGCTACGGCGATGGCGGTGGGCTTCGCACTGCTCCATCGCGAGCGAACCGGAGAGGGACAGTATCTCGACGCTTCGTTGATCGATACCTACTATCACATGCATGAGACCAGCCCGCCGATGGTAGCTTTGCGCGGTGATAAATTCCGCAAGACACGCAATGGCTCGCAGCATCCCGATGGCGGTCCGACCGGTGTTTATCACTTCAGGGACGATCAATACGTCGTGCTGACTATTCCGACGGGGCATCAATGGCGGGCCTTCACCCGCGCGATGGAAATGCCGCAGTTAGCCGATGATCCGCGCTTCAAAAGCGCGCGCGGCCGCCGCGACAATGATATGGAACTGAAGACCATTATCGAGGATTGGCTGAAGACGTTCGCCACGCGCGACGAGGCGCTGGCCGCACTCGACAAGGAACGTGTACCGTGCGCTCCGGTGTTGACGATAAACGAAGCAACTCGCCATCCGCATCTAAACGAGCGCAAAACCGTCCGTTGGGTCGATGATCCCTTGCTTGGTAGGGTGGCAGTTCCAGGGGTACCGGTGAAATTCTCTTCCTGGCCCGATCGCACCGAATTGCGCACGGCCCGGCTGGGCCAAGACAATGAACGGGTGCTCCAGGAACTGCTTGGCATGCCCGACGATCAGATACGGCAACTGTACGCCAAGGGCATCCTGGTTCGCGATCCGAC
>Ga0187783_10004029_pt1 | contig 10876 bp, 6 predicted proteins | sample 1015_SJ02_MP02_2_FD_132471 | JGI IMG/M metagenome (GOLD analysis project Ga0187783, IMG submission 132471) | Tropical peat soil microbial communities from peatlands in Department of Meta, Colombia - 1015_SJ02_MP02_20_MG | ecosystem: Environmental > Terrestrial > Soil > Wetlands > Peat | place...
AGCCTGGCCGCCCTGGCCCTGCTCCGGATTCCCATTCCGCGGGCCGAGCGGTTCGTCGATCCCGCGGTCATGCGCAAGCAGATGCTGGACGACACGTTCACCAGGATCGGCGACACGCTCGACATCGAGCAGGTGGCGAGCGAGCTGCTGGCCGCGCTGGTCCCGCATTTCTGCAACGTGGCCGACCTGCTGCTGCTCGAGAGCCTGGCCGGCGACGACGAGCTGCCCTCGCACGAGCCCGAGGGTTCGTTGCCGCTGCGCCGCATCGCACTGCGGCATGACCGGAAGGACCCCGCCTGGGAGGCGGCCTTCCCGACCGGGGAGATCCTGCGCTACCCGGCAAACACGCCGTACTACAACTGCATGGACACGGCCAAGCCCGTGCTCGAGACGACGATCAGCAAGAGCCATGCCGCGGACATCGCCAGGGCGTGGCGGCGCAAGCCGGTGGGCAAGCTGCTGTCCGGCGCCTCCATGCTGATGCTTCCGCTGGTCGCCCGCGGTACCATGCTCGGGTTCTTCGCCTGCACCAGGCAGGAGGGGTTCCGCCGGTTCGACGCCTACGACATCGACATCGGCATGGACTTCGCCTCCCGCGCCGCGATGTTCATCGACAACGCCCGCCGCTACAGCCGGGAACACGCCACCGCGCTGACCCTGCAGCGGAGCATGCTGCCCACCGGGCTTTCCGCGCCGTCCTCGGTCGAGGTGCGGCACCGCTACCTGCCCGGCAGCAAGCTGATCGAGGTCGGAGGCGACTGGTACGAGTCCATCGCGCTGCCCGGGGGGCGCGTTGCGCTCGTGGTCGGGGACGTCGCCGGGCACGGCGTGCGCGCCGCGGTCACCATGGGCCGGCTGCGCACCGCCATCCACACCCTGGCCATGCTCGAGCTGCCGCCGGCCGAGTCGCTGCAGCAGCTCGACGAGCTCATGCACACGCTCGGCGAACGCGAACCGCACTTCGCTACGTGCGCCTACGCGGTCTTCGACGCGGTCAGCGGCGACTGCGAGGTCGCGGTGGCCGGGCACCTGCCGCCGCTGCTCGTGCATCCGGACGGCACCAACGAGCTGCTTGACGTTCCGCCCGCGCCGCCGCTTGGCATCGGCGACGGCGAGGTGGAGAGCCGCCGGTTCAAGGTGGAGGACGGCAGCCTGTTCGTCCTGTACACCGACGGCCTGGTGGAGAACAAGGGCCAGGACATCAGCGACGGGCTGGCCCGGCTGCGCGGCATCTTCGGCCCGAGCTCGCCGACCCAGCCGCTCGAGGACCTGTGCAAGGCCACGCTGGACGGGGTGTACTCCGACCATCAGCGCGACGACATCGCCGTACTGATCGCGCGACTGCGGCGGCTGCCCGAGGACAGTCACGGCTCGTGGACGTTCGCGCCCAAGCTGACCTCGGTGCGGGAGGCCCGGTCGGTGCTGGCCGAGCCGCTGAAGCGCTGGGGCCTTGAGGACATGATCCCGACCACCGAGCTGCTCGTCTCCGAGCTGGTGACCAATGCGGTCAGGTATTCCCACGGCCCGGTGACGCTCCGGCTGGTCAACGAGAAGGCGCTGGTCTGCGAGGTGCTCGACAACTCGGCCGCGCTGCCCAGGCTGCGCCAGGCCAACGGGGAAGACGAGAACGGCCGCGGCCTCCAGGTCGTCCGCCAGCTGTCAAAGCGCTGGGGCGCGCGCCGCACGCCGACAGGCAAGGTCGTCTGGTGCGAGCAGCCGCTGCCCGGCGTCCCCGGCCCGATGGAAGACTGGCAGCCCCTTCACTGAGCCTGCCCGGGGGGACGACCCCCCGGAACCCCTCGCTGCGCTTGGCGCCCCGCGGCGGTGCTGGCCGTAGTGTCGAGTAGTTTGGCGGGCCGCGGGCCCGCGCAAACTACTCGACGGTGACGCTCTTGGCCAGGTTGCGGGGCTTGTCGATGTCGCGGCCGAGCTTGGCGGCAACGTGGTAGGCGAGCAGCTGTAGCGGCACGTTGAGCAGCAGCGGCTCCAGTTCCGGCTCGGCGCGCGGGACGCGGATGACCGCGTCGGCGAGGGACGCGGGCAGCTCGGCGTTGGTGACCGCGATGACCGGGCCGCCGCGCGCCTTGATCTGCTCGATGGTGGAGATGTTCTTCGACAGCAGCTCGTCGGAGGGCGCGATGACCACGCTCGGCATCGAGCCGTTGATCAGGGCGAGCGGGCCGTGCTTAAGCTCGGCCGCCTGGTAGGCCTCGGCGTGCACGTAGGAGACCTCCTTGAGCTTCTGCGCGCCCTCGCGGGCCACCGGCCAGCCGCGGACCCGGCCGATGAAGAACAGGTGCTCGGCGTCGGCGAAGCGGCGGGCGACCTCGGCGATCTCGTCCTCGGTGGCCAGGATCTCCTCGATCTGCCCGGGCAGCGCGCGCAGGCCCGCCACGATCCGCTGGCCGGACGCGGCGGACAGATCACGGACCCGGCCGAGCAGCAGAGCCAGCATGGCGAACGAGGCGGCCATGTTGGTCAGGGTTTTGGTGGCCACGACCGCGATCTCAGGGCCGGCGTGCAGGAAGACCCCGCTGCCGCACTCGCGCCCGATCGCGCTGCCGACGACGTTGACCGCGCCGATGACATGGCCGCCCTTGCGCCGCAGTTCCTGCACCGCCATCAGCGTGTCTATCGTCTCCCCCGACTGGCTGACGGCCACGTACAGCGTGTCGGGGTCGACCACCGGGTTGCGGTACCTGAACTCCGAGGCCGGCTCGGCATCGGACGGGATGCGGGCCAGCTCCTCGACCACGACCGCGCCCATCTGGCCCGCGTAGTAGGCCGAGCCACAGCCGAGGAACTTGACCTGCCTGAACGACCGGAGCTGACGCGCGTCCAGGTTGAGCCCGCCCAGCTTGGCCGTGGCGAACCTGTCGTCGAGCCGGCCGCGCAGGGCGCGGCGCAGCGCCTCGGGCTGCTCGTGGATCTCCTTGCTCATGAAGTTCTCGTACGGGCCGAGCTCGTAGTCACCGGCTTCGGCCTCCACGGTGGTGGGCGCCTTGCGGGCGCCGCCGCGCCGGGCGGCCTCACCCGACGGCCCCGCACCGGACGGCTGGGCGTCCAGCGGCGTCGTCCGGTAGTCGGCGGCGCGCACCGTGGCCACCTCGGCGTCGTCGAGGTAGACCACCTGCTTGGTGTAGCGGACGAGCGCGGCCACGTCGGACGCGACGAACATCTCCGACTCGCCGATGCCGAGCACGATGGGACTGCCGTTGCGCGCCACCACGAGCTCGTTGGGATGCTCGGTGTCGAGCACGACCAGGCCGTAGGTGCCCTCCACGCGGCGCAGCACGCGGCGGACCGCGTCCTCCAGGCTGGCCGAATTGCCATCGGCATCGGCCCTGGCCTCGGCGGCGATCATGTGCGCGAGCGCCTCGGTGTCGGTGTCGCTGACCAGCGTGACGCCGCGCCTGGTCAGGGCGTCCCTGAGCTGCTCGGCGTTCTCGATGATGCCGTTGTGCACGACCGCGATGCGCCCGGCGGAGTCGGTGTGCGGGTGGGCGTTGACGTCGTTCGGCTCGCCGTGCGTGGCCCACCTGGTGTGGCCGATGCCGATCGTCGCCTTGGCCTTGTCGTTGACCCGGTCCCTGAGGTCCTGGACCCGGCCCGCGGTCTTGGTGACCTGGAGCCGGTTGCGGTGGATGACGGCCAGGCCGGCCGAGTCATAGCCCCGGTATTCCAGGCTCCGCAGGCCCTCGAGCAGCACGGGGATGGCATCTCTGCGGCCGATGTAGCCGACGATTCCGCACACGCGGGCTCTCCTAGTTCGATTGGTGGTGGGATTCGGTTGGCAACGGGCTATCCGTAGACCATGCGCCGGAGCTGACGCTGCGACAGGCCGGGCGCGGCGAACCTGCGCTGCCCGACCTCGGCCGCGATCACGGGCCAGATCTCGTCGTTGTGATGCTGGCCCCGCCGCAGCTCGGCGTGCCGCCTGCGGACGAAGTCCTCGATCGTCTCGCTGAAGTAGGTGGTGACGTCGGCGATGACCCGAACCGCGGTGGCCTGCGGCAGGCCGGTGGAGGTGGCCAGGTAGAGCGCGAGGTCCTGCGGGAACGGATCGGGCATGCCTCACTTCCTATGCTCCGGGAGCCATTTAAGCAAGTTTCCTGCCCGATTCCGGGCAGGAAATGGCCAATTTGGCCCACGCGAGGTTCGATCATAGCGCGTTCAGGGACGCGGTGATGGTTAGCGCGGCGCAGAACCAAGCGTCGCTGGCGGCCGGCGCGGCAGCGGGCTACGACGCCTGGGCGGCGGTGGTGCTGACGATGTGGGTCTTGTTGCGGCCGGTTTCCTTGGCGTGGTAGAGGGCGGCGTCGGCGGCGGCGAGCATGTCGGTGAGTTCGCGGGGCTCGCCGTCGAGGGCGGCGACGCCGACGGAGATGGTGAGGGTGACCGCGGGGCCGGACGGGTCGTCGTCGCGGACCGGGATGGACAGGCCGGCGATGTGGACGCGGAGCCGTTCGGCGACGTGCAGGGCGTCGATCTCGCGGGCGTGCGGGAGCAGGATGGCGAATTCCTCGCCGCCGAACCGGCCGGCCAGGTCGTAGGCGCGCAGCTGGCTGCGCAGCGCGTCGGTGACCGCGCGCAGCGCCTTGTCCCCGACCAGGTGGCCGTGGGTGTCGTTGACCAGCTTGAAGTGGTCGATGTCGACCAGGGCCAGGGCCAGCGGGGAACCGGTGCGGACGGCGCGGGCGACCTCGGTGGCCGCCTCCCGTTCCCAGGTGGACGCGTTGAGCAGGCCGGTCTTTGTGTCGACCCGGGACTGGGCCAGGAGCTGGTCGTGCATCATGAACCGGCGGACCAGCAGCCAGGTGGGGACGGCGAAGATGGCAAGCACGGGGTTGACCGCGACGATCACGGTGATCAGCACGCCGAGGTTGGACTCGGTGAATTCGGCCTGCAGGGCCTTGCGGCTGAGCTGGTCGGCCAGCCGGGTGGCCGGGTCGGCCAGCTTGATGGCGAAGCCGATCAGCGCGCTGTGCCCGCGCCCGCCGATGATCTCGCACACGATGACGGCCAGGGTCCAGGTCAGGGCGTGCGTGCCGGCGCCGACCGAGCCGCCGGCGAACGACGGCGGGAACGCACGGAACGCGATGGACGCAGCGCCGTAGCCCAGGCTCATGGCGGCGGCGGTAAACACCCGGCGGTACAGCAGGCCGCGGAACACCAGGTACTGGGTCAGCATGAGCAGCGGGAAGGGGGCCACCACGACGTAGACCGGCGGCAGCAAGATCGCCACCGGCAGCACCCACACGGTGATGAAGTCCCTGGTGATCGCGCCGTGCAGGTAGGCGACCCGGGGGGTGGCCGCGACCGACACCATGGCGCAGCCGAGCAGCAGGGCGAACTTGGCCGCGTCCGCGGCGTGCCAGGAGGTACGGCTGGCCTCGGCCAGTCCCAGGGCGAGCGCGCCGGCCGGCATGGCGGCGACATACCAGCGCAGCGACCACGGCAGCTTCCACCACGCCCAGTCCCGGACGACCGCGCGCGCGAGCACGCGCCGGGCGACGGAGGAGGCTTCCATGCTCACCGTTCCAGATGGGACTCGACAGGCTCCTGTCTAGTCGGCAGCTCACCGTAAATGACTAGCTCCGTATAGCTACCATAACCCATCTGTAGCCATCTTGGACACTATTAGCCACGATTTCGGCACATCGCCCCACAAAGAGGGGCTAAATGGTGATTGACCCGCGGCGACTACCCGGTGTGCATATTCCGGAAGACACGGCTCCGGCCGCATATCACAGCCGAAGGGAGGGCCACAGCATGCGCAGTGTCTGGACATGACTGCCCGCCGATCCCACTCAGCATCACACGAGGGAGACGCCGAAATGCGTGACACTTGGACCTGACCCCGACGACCCCCCAGGCCACCGCTGTTATCCAGAACCCCGCAGCCGCACCGGACCCCCGGCCGCGGCGCGCCCGGGACGCGACCTGACCGCATGACGCCCGCCCGGCGGCGACACGTGGCGCCACCGCAGCGTCAACACGAACGCGGCTACCGCACCTATCCCCCCGCCCACCGCGATGACTGCCGCCGGGGTCACCACCTGCGCGGCGGCGCCCGCGGCCACGAAGGTCGCCCCCTGGCCGACGATCACGCCCATGCTGGCGATGCCGAAGGCCTGAGACCGCCGTTCGTTCGGCACCCTGACCACGAACGCGGTATTCGCAGCGAGCTGGTACACAGCGAACACAGCCGACACCGAGAAGATCACCAGCGAAATCCCGAGACCAGGGCGGAGGGCCGTCGCCACCAGCGACGCGCAGGTCAGCACGGCCAGCGGGCCCATCCAGTCGGTCCGCCTGCGCGGACCAAGCAGCCGGCTGAACAGCGGCGTCGCGACCGTGGTGCTGAGCACGGTCGACGCGATCACCACGCCGGTCGCGATGGACCCTCCGCCGAGTCTGGCCACATACGGGGCGGCGATCCCCTCCGGGATCGTGTAGAAGACCACGAGCCAGCCGAACAGCAGCAGGGTTCGCAGCGCCGGGTCGCCGAATACCAGCCGCAGGCCGGCCGCCATCCGCGCCAGCGGCGACGGCTGGCCCTCCTCCGGCCTGGCGGCGGCCGGCCTGGCCCGGACGCCAAGGCCGACCAGCAGGCCGGAAAGGGCGAACGTGGCCGCGTCGATGGCGAGCGCCGGGCGGACGCCGAGGAAGGCGACCGCGACCCCGCCGGCCACCGCGCCGGCCGCCTGGCTGGCCAGGTACGTCGTCTGGGTCACCGCGGTACCAAGCACGTACCGCTCGCCGCCAAGGATGTCGGCGGTGATCGCCGCCCGGGCCGAGTCGAACGGCGGGGCGAACATCGTGGCCGCGAACAGCAGCGCCACCAGCGCCCCGATGGGCACGTGCGGCAGCACCATGGCGGCGACCACGACCGCGCGGACGGCATCGCAGGCCACCATCACCGTACGCCGCGGGTACCGGTCGGCCAGCTCCGACAGGAACAGGCCGCCGATCACCCAGGGCAGGTAGCCGGTCGCGTACACCAGGCCGGCCAGCAGGGGCGACCGCGTGCGGTCGAAGACCAGCAGGGTGAGGGCGACGAGGGCGAGGCGGTCCCCGGCCACCGACAGGATCTCGGAGAACCACAGGGCCCGGAACTCGCGGACGGCGAACACCTCGCGGAAGGTGGCTCCCCGCACGGCACGTGCCACTGTGCCCCTTCCGGCCATACATTCCGCTGCCCACGTCGTAGCGTCGTCTCATCATCGCCTGGCGATCATGCGAATCGCAACAAGTCGTGCGGAACCGGTCACCACCGGACTCCGCCCGGGATGGGAGCACGGACGTGAGGAACCCCCTACCGCCCCTGGTCACCGAGCGGCTGGCCGGGCTGCGCGAACGCCCGGTCGAGCCGGTCGAGAAGGGCTTCGGGTCGCTGCGGGGACGGGTCAGCGCGGCCGGCCTGGCCGCGGCCAGGCCACCGCTTCCGCAGTCGGGCGCCGGCTACCCGCTGCTCACCCTGCGGGAGAGCGCGCTGGCCGGCAACCTGGCGGCGATGGCCGGCTGGAGCGCCGAGGCGGGCGTGGCGCTGGCCCCGCACGGCAAGACCGCCATGTCCCCCGAGCTGGCCGCGCGGCAGCTGGCCCACGGCGCCTGGGGGATCACCGTGGCGAGCATCGGCCAGATGCAGGCCTACCGGGCGTTCGGCTTCCCCCGGCTGCTGCTGGCCAACGAGCTTGTGGACGAGGGCGGCATCGCCTGGCTGGCCGCGGAACTGGCCGCAGATCCCGGTTTCGAGGCGTACTGCTACGTCGACAGCGCGGAGGGCGTGGCCATACTTGACCGGGTGCTGCGCCGGCATCCGGCCGGGCGGCCGCTGCCGGTGCTGGTGGAGATCGGGTACGCCGGCGGCCGCACCGGCTGCCGGACCGACGGGCAGGCGCTCGACGTGGCCAAGGCGGCGCGGGCCACCGGGACGCTGGCGGTCGCGGGCGCAGCCGGCTACGAGGGGACGCTCGATGACGGCGGGGAGGTCGCCGCGTTCTGCCGGCGGCTGCGGGCACTGGTCCCGATGCTGGACGCGGTGTTGGACGCGGGGCTTGGCCCGCCGATCGTGACGGCGGGCGGCAGCGCGTACTTCGACGTGGTGGCCCGCGAGCTGGCCCCCGATCACGCGGGCGGCACCGCCGCGTGGCAGGTCGTCCTGCGCAGCGGCGCGTACCTCACCTACGATCACGGGTTCTACGGCGCGGTCTCGCCGGCCGGGCGCGGGGTGCCCGGGGCGCCCGCGCTGCGGCCCGCGCTCGAGCTGTGGGCGCAGGTACTGTCCCGGCCCGAGCCCGGCCTGGCCCTGCTCGGCGCGGGCCGCCGCGACGTCGGCTTCGACAAGGGCCTGCCGGTGCCCCTACGGGTGGCGGGGCGCGAGTGCGACACCGCGAGCTGGCGGGTGACCGAGCTCAACGACCAGCACGCGTACCTGCGGCTGGACGCCGGGGCCGCGCTCGGGCCCGGCGACCTGGTGGTCCTCGGCATCTCGCACCCGTGCACCACCCTGGACAGGTGGCGGGCCCTGGTGGTGCTCGACGATGACGACCACGTGATAGATATGGTGCACCTGTTTTTCTAGTGCACGACAATTGCGCACATTTCCGGTAAAAACCGCCGGGGGGCGGATCGGGTGATTCCGATTGTGCCGCCACGGACCGTTCGGATTAATAAAAGTGATTTTTCCGAACGGTCGGTGGTGCGCGCTCCCGGCCAGGTACCCGCCGTCCTGCTTGACACTGCCAAGTGGATGCCGCATACTTTTGACAGTGACTCTTATCTAGGTGTCGCTGCCGGAAGGAAGTGAGTGTCATGGCGGACCGCTCCTCGCGCAAGTGGTGGGCGCTCGTCGCGATCGCGGCCAGCGTGCTCGTGGTGGGGCTCGACCTGACCGTGCTCAACCTGGCCCTGCCCACGATCGCCAACGACCTGCACGCCTCGACCAGCGACCTGCAGTGGGTCTCTGACGCGTACAGCCTGGTGCTCGCGGCCGCGATGCTGCCCGCGGGCCTGCTCGGCGACCGGCTCGGCCGCAAGAAGGTGCTTCTCGTCGCGCTTGTGCTGTTCGGCGCCAGCTCGGCGGCCTGCGCCTACGCGGGAAGCATCGGCGAGCTGATCGCGGCCAGGGCGGTGCTCGGCATCGGCGCCTCGGCCATCTTCCCGCTGTCGCTTTCTGTGATCCCGGTGCTGTTCGGCCCCGAGGAGCGGCAGAAGGCGATCGCGCTGATGGCGTCGGCGACCTTCATCAGCTTCCCGATCGGCCCGATCGTGGGCGGCTACCTGCTCGACCACTTCTGGTGGGGTTCGGTCTTCCTGATCAACGTGCCGGTGGTGGCGCTGGCCCTGGTCGCCGTCGCGGTGCTGCTCCCCGAGTCGCGCAGTGAGCTGCGGCCGAGCGTGGACGGCGTCGGCGTGCTCATGTCAAGCGCGGGGCTGGCCGGGCTGACCTACGGCTTCATCAGGGCCGGGCAGGACGGCTGGACGGACGTAACGGCGCTGGCCACCATCGCCGCCGGGGCCGCGGTGCTCGGCGTCTTCGTGGCCTTCCAGCGCCGGCTCACCGGGCGCGAGCGGGCCGGGACCGGCCGGGTGCGCCCGCTGATCGAGCTCGGGCTGTTCCGGTCGGCCGCGTTCACCTGGGGCACACTGCTGGCGACGCTGGTCTCGTTCGCGATGTTCGGCATCTTCTTCGCCATGCCGCAGTACTTCCAGGAGGTGCAGGGCACCAACGCGATGGGCAGCGGGCTGCGGCTGCTGCCGATGATCGGCGGGCTCGTCGTCGGGATGATCGGCAGCACGCGCCTGGCCACGCCGCGCAAGGCCCCGGTCTCAGGGGACGGCGCCTCGAGGGGCGGCGCCTCCGGTCAGCCGCGCGCGCCGCTGGCGGGAGTGAAGGGCCTGGTCGCGGCCGGGTTCACGATCATGGCCGTCGCGCTGGCGGCCGGGGCCACGACGAGGACCGCGACCGGGGAAGGGTTCACGGCGGGGTGGCTGGCGGCGTTCGGCCTGGGGCTTGGGCTGGCCATGCCGCAGACGATGAACGCGGCCCTGTCCGCCCTTTCGGCCGAGCGCAGCGGCTCGGGCTCGGCCGTGATCTCCGCTATGCGGCAGGTCGGGGCCACGATCGGGGTGGCCGTGCTCGGCACCGTGCTGGCCTCGGTGTACCGCGCTCACCTCAGTCTCGAAGGGCTGCCCGCGGCGGCCGCGGCCGAGGCGCGCAGCAGCGTGATCGCGGGCGTCGGGGTGGCGCACGCGCTGAGCTCGGCGGCGCTGCTTGAGGAGGTCAGGAACGCGTTCGTGCACGGCGTTGACACGATGATGTGGGTCTGCGGCGCCATCGCGCTCGGCTGCGCGATCCTGGGGCTGATCTTCCTGCCGCGCGGCAGCGACGGGGCGCTGGCGGGCGGCGCCGACGGTGAGATCGGCGCGGAACGGGAACACCTGGAGGTATGACGAACATGCTCGACGCTCCCGGGGCTTCACGGGTCGGCGGCCTGCGCGAGCTGAAGAAGGCCAGGACGCGTGCTTCCCTGCGGGAGCACGCGCTCCGGCTGTTCCGCGAGCAGGGCTACCAGGCCACCACGGTGGAGCAGATCGCAGCGGCGGCCGAGGTGTCGCCAAGCACGTTCTTCCGGTACTTCCCGACCAAGGAAGACGTCGTCCTGCAGGACGACATGGATACCCGGATGATCGAGGCGCTCGAGCAGCAGCCGTCCGGGATGCGCCCGGTGGCGGCCGTCCGCGCCGCCACCCGTCAGGTGTTCGCGTCGTACACCGCCGCCGACGTGGACGTCATCCGCGAGACGACCAGGCTCACCATGACCGTGCCCGAGATCAGGGCGCGGGCGCTTGACGAGTTCGCCCGGGCCAT
>Ga0187783_10004030_pt1 | contig 10876 bp, 11 predicted proteins | sample 1015_SJ02_MP02_2_FD_132471 | JGI IMG/M metagenome (GOLD analysis project Ga0187783, IMG submission 132471) | Tropical peat soil microbial communities from peatlands in Department of Meta, Colombia - 1015_SJ02_MP02_20_MG | ecosystem: Environmental > Terrestrial > Soil > Wetlands > Peat | place...
GAGCGCCCCGCTGGCGAATGAATGCAACACGCCCCAATCCGTAAACGGATAAAACCACAGCCAGTTCCCGGCCCGCGGCAGCGCTGGGTGCCGCGCCTTCGCGGCTGACAGGCCAAAAAAGACCGATTAGGATCGCTGCGGCCACGGCCAAACGGCGAGCGAGAGCGTCATGAAAATCGTCCAGGGCGATGAAGTGGAGTGGCGGCGCGGGCTGCGCCATCGCGGCGGCACGTTTCACTACCGGCATTTGCTTGACGGCGCGCCGGGCACGCTCGGTAATTTTCAATTCAGCATCGGCCGGCAGGACGGCGATTTCTCGTCGCCGCGCCACCGGCACAATTTCGATCAGTTCCGTGTTCAGCTCGAAGGCACCATGAATTTCGATCGCAACGGCAAAATGACGCCGGGCATGATCGGTTATTTCCCCGAAGGCGCCGCCTACGGTCCGCAAAGTTCGGAAGGCCGCTCGGTGACCGCGGTGCTGCAATTCGGCGGTGCCAGCGGCAGTGGCTACCTGTCGCGGCAGGAAACCGATGTCGCGACCGAAGTGTTGAAGAAAATCGGCACCTTCAAGGACGGCGTTTTCCGCCGCAACGACGACGTGGAAGGCCGGCGCAATGTCGACGGCTGTCAGGCGCTGTGGGAAGAGGTGAACGGCCGTCGCATGGACTATCCCAAACCGCGCTATCGCGATCCGATTATGCTGGATCCGGACAATTACGAATGGCTGCCGGTTGCGGATGCGCCCGGCGTTGCCGGCAAGCCGCTCGGCACCTTCACGGAGCGCTGCTGCGGGGCGAGCCTGGTCAAGCTGGTGCGCGGCGCGATCTACCGCGCCGGCGGGCAAAGCGTCTATCTTGTGCTGTCCGGCTCGGGCATCGCGCACGATCGCGCGTACCGTCCCCATACGGCGACGCACCTCGATGCCGGCGAAAGCGTCGACATGGTGGCGCGCGACGAAACCGTGCTGGTGCGGCTCGTGCTACCGGATCTTACCGGGCTTGCGGCGTACCGGCCGGCGCAGGTCGAAGCCGCGGAATAGATGCGATGAAGCCATGGAATACCGCGCGCGCCGTGGCCTGCGGCGCGGCCATCGGTCTCGTTGCCGCGGCGTTCAAATTGTTCGCGCCGTGGAGCGGGTCGCACTCTTTGGCGGCGATGGCGCGGGAGTTTGTCGGCGCGGCGCTCGCCTTTGCGCTGTTGTGCGGCATCGCCGCGGCATTGCGCAATTTCATTGTGCGCCGGCTGATCGGGCCGCAGCCGCGATAAGTTTTATTGTTCTGCCGCGCTATTTCTGCGCCAGATTGGCGATGGCCAGCACGATATAGCTGAAGATGGCGACCCAAGCCGCTTCCGCGGTGAGATAGGGAACGGGCGCCAACGCGCTGAACACGGCGACGACGGCAATGATCAGCGAAACGACGAACCACGACAATGAAGGCGCCTGAAGTCTCACCAATCGGCTCCTTTTGCAGATCCCCGGTCGCTTGTCGTGCCGGAACGCGCCGGAAAACAGGCTAAACAGGCTAATAGCAGCGGACCCGTCGTGTCTGTCCGCCAGAGGTCTTAATCCGAAAGTCTTGGGTCGCGTGCCGCGCCGGCTCCGCCCTTTGCTTCCCGCTTCACTTAGCTAAAGTCGTATAGGGGCTGGGGCCGACAGCGGGTAGATTTCAATTTCGGAGCTTGCGGTAACAGTAGGGGAGGACGACCATGGTTGCTCAAATTCCTGCAAACTTCCGACGCGTAATCACCGCCGCGGCGGGAGGAAACGTCATCGAATGGTACGACTTTTATATTTTCGGAAGCTTGGCCACTATCCTGTCGGTCAAGTTCTTCGAAAAGAGCCATCCGATTGCAGCGCTGCTCAGCACCATCGCACTGTTCACTATCGGGTTCTTGGTGCGTCCGCTCGGCGCCTTCGTGTTCGGCTGGCTGGGAGACCGCGTCGGCCGCAAATATACGTTCATCTTGACGCTGGTCGGCATGGCGCTCGGTACCGGCGCCATCGGCTTGATCCCGACCTTCGACCAGATCGGTCTCGCCGCTGCCTTCATCCTGTTTGCTTTGCGCATGATCCAAGGCCTGTGCCTGGGCGGTTCGTACGGCGGCGCCATCACCTATGTGGCCGAGCACGTGCCTGAAGAACGCCGCGGCTACTACACCGGCTGGCTGCAAACCTCGCCGACGCTCGGCATCGTGCTGTCAATGATCATCATCATCGCGACCCGCACCTACGTCGGCGAAAAGGTCTTCAACGACTGGGCCTGGCGCATCCCGTTCTTGTGCTCGTTCGCCCTGCTGCTCGTCACCATGTATATGCGCAGGAACTTCGAGGAGTCGCCGGTCTACGCGGAGATCAAGGCCAAGGGCAAGACCAGTAAGAACCCCTGGCGCGAGGCGTTTCTCAACCCCGCCAATCTCAAATACGTGGTGATCGCGTCCATCGTCGTGTTGGGTGAAGGCGTCGTGTGGTACTCGAGCCAGTTCTGGGCGCTGTTCTATCTGCTGACGGTGGTAAAGGTGGATACCCTCACCGCAAACTGGGTCATCGGTGTCGGTCTCGTCATCGGCACACCGACGCTCATCTTGTGGGGCTGGATCTCCGACATGATCGGCCGCAAGCCGGTAATCCTCGGCGGCTTCGTGCTCGCGGCGGTCACCTATTATCCGCTGTACACCTGGCTCGGAACCGTCGCTCAGCCGGGTACCATCGCCCTGGGGAATGGCAACTACTGGACCGCTGTCCTCATCGTCGCCATCATGGTGAATTACGTCGGCATGGTGTACGGGCCGATCGGCGCGTTCCTTGCCGAATTCTTCCCGGGCCGCATCCGGTATACCGCGGGGTCGATGCCGTACATGATTGGCAATGGCTGGGGCGGCGGCTTGGTGCCGATCGTCACCGTCGCGGCCTATCAGTCGGCTGTTGCCGCGGGTTCCAGCATGAACGCCGCCGTCGGTTACGCGCTGATCTATCCGATCGCCGTTCCCACGGTGTGCTTCGTGCTGGCGCTGTTCCTGATGCCGGAGACGCGCAAAATGAGCATCTGGGACACGGAAGCGCAAACAGCGTAATCGCCAACCTGGCCATATGAGCTGCGTGCGGGGCCCATCCGGCCCCGCTTTTTTTACCGCGTCTCGTTTACACGGGCTGCTGGCGCGACTTCGGTCCCGGCTATGGCTTTTCATTGGTCCGCCTTGGTCTGTTGGGTCGCGCTGGCGGTCCCCCGCTTGACAATGTCAACATGAGCCGATGCCGTTGGATCAAGTTGTAATCGTTGGAGTTCAGCCGTGCTCATTGCGGTGTTCTCGGACATTCACGCCAATCGGCAAGCCCTTAGCGCATGTCTGGCGCAGGCCCGCGATTTCGGTGCGGAGCGCAGTGTCTTCCTCGGCGACTATGTCGGTTACGGCGCTGATCCGGAGTGGACGGTCACGACCGTCATGGACCTCGTCGACAAAGGCGCCGTGGCGGTGCGCGGCAATCATGACGAAGCGGTCGGCAACCTGCGCGAACGGCTCAATGTCGAGGCCGGCATCGTCATCGAATGGACGCGCGGCGAACTTGGAGCTGCCGAGCGCCGTTTCCTCGAACAGCTGCCGTTGACGCGCCGCGACGACGACCGGCTTTACGTACACGCCGAGGCTAGTAGCCCCGAAAGTTGGCGCTATGTGACGAGCGTCGATGCTGCCGCCCGAAGCATGATCGCCACGTTGGCTCCCATCACATTGTGCGGCCACGTCCACCGGCCGGCGCTCTACACCATGTCGGCGACCGGTAAGATGACGGGTTTCACGCCGGTCACTGGCTCCGCAATTCACTTGCTTCCGGGGCGGCGCTGGCTGGCGGTGCTCGGCGCGGTGGGGCAACCCCGCGACGGCAATCCGGCGGCGTCTTACGCCATGCTGGACACGACCCGACGCGAACTGACCTACTGCCGGGTGCCCTATGATGTGGAAAAGGCCGCCGCCACAATCCGCAATAAGGGCTTGCCGATATGGCTCGCGGAGCGGTTGGCGATGGGGAGATGAGGAATGGTCAAACCGTCCCTCGAACCGGGCACGATGATCGACGGCTTTCGGCTTGAGGAGCGCATCCATCAGGGCGGAATGGCCGCGCTTTGGCGCGTTTCACGGGCGGGCACGACGATGCCCATGCTGATGAAAGTTCCCATCATCGCGGAAGGCTCGGACCCGGAGGCGATCGTCGGTTTCGAAATGGAGCAGATGATCTTGCCGCGGTTGTCCAGCGTGCACGTTCCAAAATTCATTGCGGCGGGCGATTTTGAAGTACAGCCCTATATCGTGATGGAGCGCGTGCCGGGAGTAACTCTGTTTCAGCGGCTGCCCAAGCTTCCGTTACCCTATGCCGAAGTCGCCGATCTTGGTCTGAAAATCGCTCGTGCGCTCGACGATCTGCACCGCCAGCACGTTATCCATCTCGACGTCAAGCCGAGCAACATCATGTTTCGGTCGACCGGGCAGGCGGTGCTGGTCGATTTCGGGCTATCGCGGCACGACCAGCTTCCCGACCTGATGCAGGAGGAATTTCGGGTGCCGATCGGCACCGCGCCCTACATGTCGCCCGAGCAGCTGCTTGCGATTCGCAACGATCCGAGAAGCGATCTGTTTGCATTAGGCGCTCTACTCTATTTCTTTTCTACGGGCGTACGTCCATTCGGCGAAAGCGAGACGATGCGCGGAATGCGCCGGCGGCTGTGGCGCGATCCGGTTCCTCCGCGCCGGCTCAAGCCGGACTATCCGCCGTGGCTGCAAGAGATCGTCTTGCGTTGCCTCGAAATCCAACCGGCATGGCGCTATCCGACTGCGGCGCAGCTCGCCTTCGATTTGAGCCACCCCGATCAAGTCAAGCTGACCAAGCGATCCGAGCGTTTGACGCAGGATCCGCTATCGGTCGTGCTGCGACGGCGTTTCAACAAGGAGATCGTCAGATCGATCGCCGCGCCGGCGACGGCGAAACACATCGCCGAGGCGCCGATCGTCGCGGTCGCCATCGATCTCGCCGAAGGATCGGCGCCGATAAACGAAGCGCTGCGCGTCACTGCGGCGCGCATTCTCAGGACGCTGCCGTCGGCGCGGCTGGCCTGCCTCAACGTGCTCAAGCTCGGCCGTATCACGCCCGACTATACGCTGGACGAGGAGGGCCACAGCAAACGCATCGAGCGCCTGGTCGGCTTGAAACACTGGGCCGAGCCGCTGCGGCTCGAGGAGCTTCGTCTGACGGCGCATGTGCTCGAGGGCGTCGATCCGGCGCATGCGATCGTTGAATTCGCCAAAGCCAACCATGTCGACCACATCGTGATCGGCGCGCGGCAGAGCTCGCTGTTGCGCACTTTGCTGGGCAGCGTGTCCGCCAAAGTGGCCGCCGAAGCCTCTTGCACCGTGACCGTCGTCCGGCCGGCGCGCACGGAGGAGAGCGCCGAGCCACGGCCGTAGACGGCGCTGCAAAAAGCCCTCGACCCGGGCGGGCCTGTCCGCGGTAGCAAGCGGTTAATGTTACTGAATAATTCAGCTATTCCGGCAGGCTCTTGTAAACCGATTTCGTCTGCAATTTCCGTAAAGTGCCGGACAGTACGCCTGACCACGGGTCGTTTATGCGTTTTGTCCGGCCAGTCTTGCTGCTTGCGCTGACGGCGTCGCCGGCGTTCGCCCAGCGCGAACCGGAAATCGTCGTTCCGGGCAAGCCCGGGGTTCCCGTTTACATCAACGGCATCGATGCCTCGTGGGGCGTCGTCGAGGGTGAATTCGGCCTGGATCGGCCGGGCCTGATGACGCCGACGGTGATCTACCGGCCGCTTGTCGCTGCACTGCCTGTGGAGGCTCCGCGCTACAGGCCGACGACCGGCCAGCGTCCCGGTTATGGCCGCTTGGAGATCGTGCCGCCGGCGAACCGCCCGCTGCCGCCGCCGGCACCGACCTTCTATCGCAGCTGGTCGAGCGGTTCCGAGCCGGGGCCGGTGACCGATTATCCGCCTTACGCCATGCCGAACGTGGAGATTTCGCCGCGGTTCGGCCGGCGCAATTGGCATAAGCCGGGCAATTCTCCAGGCGGTTCAGGTGCGTCCGGCAGTTCACGTTCCTCCGCCAATTCGAATTCGTCGAGCAAATCGGGCTCGTCGAACGCTTCAAGTGCGTCCAGCGGTTCAAGTCCGTCGAGCCGCTCCGGTTCGTCGAGTGGCTCAAGTGCGTCCAGCACTTCAGGTTCGTCCGGCAGTTCAGGTTCGTCGAACGGTTCGGGATCGAGCCTGCACTAGAGCATGATCCCGAAAAGTGGACACCGGTTTCCCGCCTTCGCGAAGCCCGCTCTTGCGAAGGATTTTGGTAGATGAGCTTCGGCGGGCGAAGCAAGGTCGGAAGAGATCATGCTCAAGCGAAGGCAAGTCGGTTAGTGAGTCAGAAGGGGAGTACCATGTCGTTGCATCGCGTTATCCTTGTGGCGGTCGCCACAGTGTTCAGCGTCGGCATGACGTCGATGGCGTCGGCCTGTTGCGATTTCGGCCATTCAACTCCGGTCGCCTATGCGGCGATGACACCGGTTGCATACGGGGGCTGCGGCGGCGGCTGCGCGGGGCCGGTTGCGCCAGTCGCGCCAGTCGCGGCGGCGCCAATCGGAGTGACCGTCGCGGTCACGCCGTTCGGCGGCCCATGTTGCAGCTGGAACGGCTGCGGCGATTGCGGCTGGCGCGCTTGGAACGGCTGGAACGACTGGGGCGGCGGTTGGGGCTGGGGTCGCGGTTGCGGCTGTGGCGGCTGTGGCGGTTGCGCCCGCGCGGTCGGCTCTGGGGCGCCGCTTTACGTGGTCAATCAGGGCCCGGTCTATTCCGGCCCCGGTATTATGATCCCGTATCAAACCTATTCGCCGGACACCGCTTACGCGCCCGCCGCGGATTATCCTTATGTCCCCGGTTACGGCACGCCGCCGGTGGCCGGCTATGGCTACAATCCGGGCTACGGCTACGGCCCCACGCCGGCCTATCCGCCGCTCTATCACGGCCTCTACGTACGCCGGCACTACGTGCATGCGGCGCCGCGTTGGCGGCACTATCCGTGAGGCGAGGCAACGCCTGAAACGAAAGTGCGAAGGCCCGCATTCATTGCGGGCCTTTGCTGTTTTTATGCTGTCGCGCGCGCCGCGATGTAGAGCGCCAGCGCCGCGGCGTTCGACACGTTCAAACTCTTGATCGCACCGGGAAGATAGAGCCGCGCCAGCCGGTCACAGGTCGCGCCGGTCAATTGCCGCAACCCTTTGCCTTCGGCGCCGAGCACGAGCGCAAGCGGTGCGCGCAGTTCGAGTGCCGCGAGATCGTCGGTGGCGACGGAATCCAAACCGACGACCAGGAAGCCGCGCGCCTTCAACGCGGCGAGCGCGCGCGCCAGATTCTGCACGATTGCGATCGGCACGAGTTCGAGCGCGCCAGAAGCGGCTTTGGCCAACACGCCGGTCGCCTCCGGACTGTGCCGCGCGGTGGTGACGACCGTGGTGACGGCGAACGCTGCGGCTGTGCGCAAGATCGCGCCGACATTGTGCGGATCGGTGATCTGATCGAGCACCAGCACGACGCCTTGCGCCGGCACGTCCTCGATGCCGGGCGAGGGCAGGGGATCGGCTTCGGCAAGGAGCCCCTGGTGCACGGCGTCGGGCGTGAGCTTTGCCGCAAGCTCGGCCGGCCGCACCACTTCGGCTGCCGGCCTTGGCGTTATGCCGTCCTCGGCGAGACGCCGCATGGCGTTTTCGGTCGCCATGAGCTTGCGGATGCGGCGTGCCGGATTTTGCAACGCCGCAGTGACCGTGTGCCAGCCGTAGAGCACGACAGCCTCGCCCGGTCGCTCGCGCCGCACATGATCCGGACGGCCATGACGCTGCCGCGCGGATCGCTGCCAATGTCGTTGCTGCATGTCCGTCTTGTTCACGTGACAAAGTTTTTCGTTTGTGCGAATGCACGGCCGGAGCGTGGCCGCACCACGCGAAGCCCGTCAGGGCGAAGCATGGTGGGGGCGGTAGTGAAGCCACGCGCGGCTGACATCAAATACTTGCACTAAAGGTGCGGACCGGAAAGCCCTATTGTTCCAGCAAACGAATTCAACGAGCCATCCGCGATGAGAATAAGCCACAGGGATGATATTGGTCAGGTCCATGGATCAAGCTATGTCGCGCCAACGCGCTCTCGCGCGCGCAACCGCGGGTTTGGCGCCAGACAAAATACCGCGCCGATCAGAGGCTTGTTGATTGGCAGCCCGCCGGGGGCAGAATGGCCGCCTTTGAATCTACGGAACGTCGGCACGGTCCGCTGGCAGCTCCCACACTCACGTTACATCATTTGAAACCCCGCGCGAAGACCCTCTTACCCCGGTCGGGGCTTTCTTTTTTGACTTTTTGATCGAAGTCAATGAGCCGGCTTAAGGCAGGTCCACGCTCCGGTTATGAGATTCAACACGTAGTCCAATCCGCGGCTTTTCACGCACGTGACTGCCCAATCAAATCCGGCATCATGGAGCAAAGCCGAGAGCATGAGCCATGGGAGTATTTCGCCATGAAAACTAAATCACAGTCGAATTCCGCACGGGTTACGCGTCGAACTTTTACCGTCGGTTTCGGCGCCGTCGCCCTCGCGCCGTTCAGTATCGCCGATGCGCAAGGCGGCCCACTCAAAGTCGGCGTGCTGCTGCCGCGTTCCGGGTTCGAAGCCAGCATTGGCCAGGACTGCCAACGCGGCGTCGAGATCGCGCCGGCGATCTTCACGTCGCTGGGCCTGCCGGAACTTGACATCATGAACGGCGACACCGAGTCGAACGTCGACACCGCGCGCGAACGCGCCGAAAAGCTGATCAGCGACGGCGCGCAACTTTTGGTCGGCGCATTCGACTCCGGCCAGACCTTCGCGATCGCCCAAGTGGCCGAGCAGAAGGGCATTCCGCTCGTCATCAACATTGCCGCGGCGCCCGACATCACTGAGCAGGGCTACAAATTCGTATTCAGGAATTTTCCGACTGCGGCGACGATTCTCAGCGACGCTTTCACCAATCAAAAGGAGATTTTTGCTGCCATCGGCGACGCGCCGAAGTCGGTGGTGTTCATGCACGTCAACGACACGTTCGGTACTGCTATGGCAAAGGGCATCGGTGCGGTCATGCCGAAATTCGACATGCCATATACGATCGCGGCGGAGATTGCCTACGACCCGCAGGCGCGCGACCTTTCGGTGGAGGTGGCCAAGGCCAAGGCGACCAACGCCGATGCTTTGCTGATGGTCAGCCGTCTCAACGATGCGATGCTGTTGACACGCGAACTGGTCAAACAGCGCTGGACGCCGCAGGCGATTTTGAGCATGGGGCCGGGCTGGTACGAGGATCAATATCTGAAAACGCTGGGCAAGCTGTCCGACGGCCCGATCAGCTTCGCTCCCTGGCACGACCCGCACAAGCGGCTGAGCGGGGTGCTCGAAGCCGCCTTGGCCAGGACCTATCCCGGCGTCAATTTGTCGACCAATCACGTCTTCACGTTTGAGGCGCTGCTGGTCGCCGCCGACGCTTACAAGCGCGCCGGGTCGACCGATCCTAAGGCGCTAGCCGATGCAATTCGTTTGACCAACATCACCGACAACGTCAGCATCGGCTCGGGCATTCAGTTCAATGCCAAGGGCCAGAACGACAAGGTCAAGGACGGTGCCATGCAGAACCGGGCCGAAAAGCTTGTGGTGCTGGCTCCGACCGAGGCCGCCAACGCCAAGCCAGAATGGCCGATGAAGCCCTACCGGGACCGCAGCTAGCGTGCCACTTGTCGTTTCCTTGATGTCGCAGTCACGAAAACTTTCAGCCGCCGCAACTTTTTTGACTGCGCTCCTTTTCCTGTTGTTGCTGTTGGCCGTGCTGAGACGCGTCTTGAACGTCAATCCGCGCATTTTTCCGACGTTACTGCCGTCGCGGTAGCCGGATTCGAAGCCGTGCGCGACGGCTCGTTGTTTCGTCACGCATTCCAGGGGAGAGTGCCATGAAAGAGTGTCGCATCGCGAAAGCCATATTTGCTGCAGTCGTCTCGGGCGCCTGCCTCGTCCTACCATTTCATGGCGCGAGCGCTGCCATGGAGCATGGTGCGCCAATAAATTCCGCCCACTCGGCTGTGGCGCGGGGAAAATATCTCGTCATCTTCGGAAGCTGCACGGATTGCCACACGCCGGGCAGCTTTTTTGGTAAGCCGGACATGACCAGATTCCTGGGTGGATCGGATGTTGGTTTCGCAATTCCGGGGTTGGGGGTTTTCGTCGCGTCAAAACCTGACGCCGGATAAGCAGACTGGACTGGGCAACTGGACCGAAGAGCAGATCGTGACCCACTGCGGTCATTCGGCTGCCTATTTTGCTGTGGTGCATAACGCCGTTCTTTTTCAGGGATGTGATATAGAGTGCGATTTTCGATCTGCCGGGCGAGCGCATGGGGCGTCTGCTGACGCGTGCCGGCGACTTGGGTTCGCCGGCGGATGGTCGTAGGCACTCCCCACTGCCTTCGCTGACCTACAGGAGGATCATCATGCAGCCAGTGCTGCAAAATCGCCGCCGCTTCCTGGTCACGCTCACGTCGGCCAGCGCGGCGGGAGTCATGGGCGCCAGCCCTTCGGCTGCTGAGGAGGGACCGCCGGAAACGACCACTGTCCGCCTGGCAAAGATCGGCGGCATCTGCATCGCGCCCCAGTATGTGGCCGATGAGCTCCTCCGCGCGGAGGGCTTTCTCGACATCCGTTTCGTGGCCACTGATGCCGGGATTCCGGCCGCCCTCTCAGTCGCGCGCGGTGAAGTCGATTTCACCGCGAACTTCGCGCCGACCTTCATCATTCCAATCGATGCTGGCGAACCGATTACGA
>Ga0187783_10004031_pt1 | contig 10871 bp, 8 predicted proteins | sample 1015_SJ02_MP02_2_FD_132471 | JGI IMG/M metagenome (GOLD analysis project Ga0187783, IMG submission 132471) | Tropical peat soil microbial communities from peatlands in Department of Meta, Colombia - 1015_SJ02_MP02_20_MG | ecosystem: Environmental > Terrestrial > Soil > Wetlands > Peat | place...
AGCATCTCCGCCATCTGTCGATTCACATAAGAATTGCGAAGGGTCGAATCGAGCAGCCAGACTCCTTCGTTTGTGGTCTCGACGATCCGGCGATACCGCATTTCGCTTTCCCTGATTGCATCCGTCGCCCCCTTGCGCTCAGTGATGTCGGCCACCATGCCTACCATCCGCACGATTCTGCCCTGCTCATTGAAGAAAGCATGACCGGTCCTCTCCAGCCACACAATCGACCCATCCGGACGAAATACGCGGTACCTAATCTGAGTGTCGGGGTTCGCAGGAGTACATTCGGTGCAAGAAGCGGTGAAGAGTGCCCGGTCGTCCGGGTGAACTTTGAGCAATACTTGTTGGCGTGTGAAACTTGATTCGCTGCCCGTCTCACCGACGACGAGCGCGAACTGGCCCGACCGAACAACTAGATCGGTCGCTGCATCCCATTCATAGGCGTACATCTTCCCCGCTTGAGCGGCCAAGCGCAATCGCTCTTCACTCTCTCTCAGGCCGAGCTCCGCCTGTTTTCGGTCGGTGATGTCGACGACAACTGCGACCCATCCGCTAACGACACGGTCGGCATCGAACGTGGGGGTATAGGTCGCCGAGACCCACCTGCGGCCGGCTCCCTGATAGTTCACTTCCTCTTCGTAGTGAACCCTCTCCCCACGGAGTACTCGCTCGAAATGAGGTCGCAGGGCTTCGAATGCCTCCTTGCCCAGCACATCCGCAATCGGGCGGCCGACAATTTCATCCAGTGGGCGCTGGAGCAACTCGGCGAGAAACTGATTAACCCACAGGTAGCGTAAATCGTGGCTACAACGACTCACGGCCACCGCCATATGTCTCGTTACTAAGTCGAGCGTCTCCAGGAGGTGACGTTCCCGGTCGGCCCGCTGCCGTTCGGCCTCCCGTACCGCGAACAGTTCTTCCTCTGCCTTTCTCTTCTCGGTGATGTCCTCCACCATGGCGATGACCATGGGACCTTTGCGATCGTTCAACAAAGAAATGCTTAGACGGCCCCACATCAGGGAGCCATCTCGTCGAAAGAAACGTTTGTCGATCTGATAGCGATCGATCCGCCCTGCTCGCAACTGCTCGAAGAGCGCCCAATCCTTTTGAGCGTCTTCAGGAGGAGAGAAATCGACACAATGTTTGCTGCATATTTCCTGTGCGCTGAAGCCGAGCATCGAGCAAAGCGCTGGATTTACGAACAGAGGTTGTCCCTCTAGATTCTCCAATGCAATGCCAATGGAACTCGCCTTGAAGGCGTCGTAGAAAAGCTGAGCATCGGGAGTTGGCGCTTGTGCTTCGTTCGGCCCCATGGAAGCAGGTATATAACACCCGTAGCGTGTACGCAGCAAGCGCCTTGGAGGAAGAACGGCATGGCGTGTGCTTGCCCTGACCGCCGTGCCGGCACGTAGCAGGGAAGCATCGCCCCTGCCGCCAGCAGGCAACGGCGCCCGACCAGCAATCGCGCGTCGCTCATGCCGAACTTGAGCGCTCGTCTCGGCGACGCGCAAGAAACGGGGAGGGGTCTGTTAGGCGCTTCTACCCGAACGTAATGGAAAATCCAAGAATCGGTTGTCGCAATTTTCGCAGCGATAGGCCCTGAGCCGGAAAAAGCAGCACGCCGCAGCCTCGAGGATTCCAGATCTGCGAGTTCTGTGAACGACGTGTCGCCCGCATCTACGACATATGTGGATCTTCCTCTTACAGTTCATGGCGCTTGAGTCAGGTCACAGGGTGCGTTGGGGGAATCCAATCCAGACGGCTATCGGCGGGCATTGTGGTGCTTCTTGCCAGGAACACCATCCATTCAATATCGGTCGGCCGGCAGGGGGCCGGGATTATATCGAGGACGCCACGGGCCTTAGCCTGGCTGTATTGTCGGAATTTCATGAGCGCTGCCATGACAACAACCTTAGGTGCCTTCTTCGCCGAGCAAGCGACTGCCGCCAGGATGTCCAAGTAATCTCCGTCCGGTAACTCGAGATCGCAGAACACCAAGCCGACAGTCCGGGCGTTCAAAACTTGCCGACATTCGCCCACAGTTCCGATGCAGACAGAGCGAACACCAAGTTGGGTCAGCATTCCGGCAACGCGCTGCTGATTCTCCACTTCGGAACAGGCTACCACGACCTCCCATGGGCTCGACATTTGATGCTCTCCTAAGCTGTTGATGGCCCCAGGCTTCACGGACTAGGGGTGCCCGACAAACTCAGGAAACTACTGTGCGACGAAAAGCCCAGCAACTGTCAAAAATAACAGGGAAGCACACCAGCGATAACTTTCTGTGTGCCTCTTGGGGAGAGGCCCAGTCCCGGGCGATCGTCGAGTGCGGCCCGCGGATCCCTTGTGCACCTCCCGGCAGCAGAGAGCCCCGCCTGGGTGAGACTGCGGAAATCCCGGGTGCATGGGGGAGGCTCCGGTGACTCGACGAGGGTGGAGGCTGTGACGTGCGCAAACGCGGTCAAGGCCTCGCACGAACTTCAGGGCCGAGCAGCTCTGTCAGTACTCACAGCCCCTAAGAGGACGAGCTCGCGAAACATGTTGCGTAGCTTCTGATAGTTGCATAGTTCTGCTTTTCCTTGATCTCCCGGTGATCCGCCATGGCCAGCTTCCTGTCACTTCTGACAGTTCGCGCAACCCCGTCCATGCCTGATACTCGCCGGGTTCTGAAAGGAGATTGGCAATGCATGGTCGCGTACTGTTAGGCGGTGTCTTGCGGTTGAGCTCGATCCTGATCGCGGTGGTCTTGCTGGCCACACTCATGCCTTCCCACGTCGCCTATGGACAAGGCTTGGAGCTGAACACCGGGTGGGCTTACGTAACGGGGAACAATGGAACGGACGGTTTCGCAGTGGGAGGTGCGTGGTGGTTCACGAAAAGAGTGACCCTCGGGGTGAATTACGACGATAGCTGGGACACGTCCCCGCTTACCAGCTTCAATGTCAGTTCGCTTGGGCTGGTTGTGACGAAGAGCCATCTTCAGGACCTTATGATCGGCCCGCGCATCTTTTTCACCGCCGACTGGACCACAAAACACAAACTGATCCCCTTTGTTGAAAACCAGTATGGGTATTCATTTCTCGACCAGTCCGTGAGGATCACAAACGTGGGTTATGCCGAGGCCAGTTCCGAAAAATTCTCCTGGATCCTGGGCGGCGGTGCCGAGTATCTGTTGAATCCGCACTGGTCGGCACGTATTAACCTCGATCTTCTCAGAACGCACTTTGGCGATGAGGGACAGAGCCACCTGAGGTTGGTTCTCGGACTGACGTACACCTTCGGGCCCCGTGGTGAAGCGGCCCACTAGACGGGTGCCGCACTTTGTCGGTGCAGCGTTCGAGAGAGATTGCCTCGCGCTGGACTCAGTTCTGGTCAGCCGAAGGAGTTTTAAGGTTCGAAGGCAGATATCCGCTCTTGTAGTAAGCATGGAATGCGGATCTGGTAACGCCTCTTGGAGTGATCTCGACTTTGATCTTGCGGCGGACCACTTTCCTGCTGCCGACAGGTCGGTAGCCCAGAACATACCGGCTCCGCATTTCACGGCTGATCGTCGCGGCGGCCTCCGGGATTTTCTCCTGGCTATCGACTGCAATGGTTTGGCCGCCACTCGCATTGGTGATCTCCGTTAGCCATCTCTTGCCGTGTGACCCCTCGAGCGTCCTGAAAGGTCCCGCGTCGACCAGGCAAATTGCATAGACTTCGACGTCTGAATCTTGCACCAGCCTCCTGATCTGTTTCAAATGATGTCGGCTGTGGTTGTCCACCCCGTCGGAAATGATGAGCAGGGCTTTACGCCGCTCGGGAGCGGAGGGCATTTGGTCTCGCCCTTCCAAAATTGCGTCAAACAGTGCCGTGTATCCGTCCGGGGCCTCGTCCGCAAGGCCTGATTGAATCGCATCGATCGACTGCGTCGAGGTCACCGCCAGCTTGGGTTGGTCTGCAAAGGTAATTGCGAAATAGTCGTCCTGTTCGTTGGCGTTGCGGAAGAATTCATTTACTGCGGCGCGCTCCATCCCAAACTTGCTGGTCATGCTCTTGCTCACATCGAGCACGAGCCCAACCGAAATCGGTGCGTCCTCCGCCGCGAAATACTCAATTTGTTGGCGTTGACCATCCTCTAGAATGGAGAAGTCCTCGCTCCGCAGATTCATCACCGGGCGGTCTCTGAGGTCTGTCACGACGACGGGTACCAGCACAAGATTCACACTCATCCGCATCGATTTTTCAGAATGCGATTGTTTGGGAATTGGACCGGCGCGCTGCGTCTGTTGGGCGCGGTCGGCCGATCCGAAACTCGTCGAAGCGGCGCTCTGAGGACGTGCTAGAGCTCCCGGCGCACACAATCCGCCGACCAACATCGCGCAACAACGGGCCAGCCAAGGCCGCGCGATTACGCTGGGTTTTCGACTTCGCCTGGCAGTTGAGGACTGGAGCTTGAAGTTGGAGACAGGAGCAAAGAGGAATCGTGCGAGTCGCCTGCTAACAAGAAGGCAAGGCTTCTGTGCCTGCACAAAAGCTCCTTCGAACACCGATTGTCTGGCCAGCACAATTTTGGAACCCCTCGCAGGCAGCCCTAGGGAGCTACCTTTTGCCGCAGCGGTAGAGTGGCGAAGCCCGCCAGAGTATGAACTGGTTCCTGGGGACGCTTATGCCACTCGGTTCTGAATCGAGCCGGGGAAATAAAACGATAGAAATGATGGATAGTCAAGCGGAATCAAACCGATTGCTGAATTGGTTTCTCCCGCTCTTCGCGGCCGCCGCGACGAGCCGCCGGCCAGGTCCAGGGTCTTTCGATCATCGCGAGGCAAAAATTCGCCCAAGCGCCTCGGACGCGGTCCCCGGCTCGGCAGACTGCCAGTTTCGTGATCGAGCGATTGGCGAAGCGTGCAGAGGAGTGCGTCGCAATCGGCAACCGGGCCGGAGAAGCAGGGAGTCAACGAAAATAGCGACGGATACAGCCCGGGGCCAAACCATGAGCGCGCGGCGAGGTGAGAACGCGGTGCTCCCGGGGGGATGCTCTACCATCTTTCGCGCAGCGGCAGAGAGTCGACGCGCGCATGAACGAACAAATACCAGCCTCCCACCTCTTTGGACGCGTACAGCAAATGGGCAGGAATCCTCTCGCGCACTTCATTGGCCTCAGCCTGTGTGTCGGTGACTGTGATGCCTAAGTCGTCGAGGATGGCCGCCGCGCGCAGCAGTCGATCTTCGTCTGGTTGTCCGCTAACGCTCGGCAAATGCTGGCGCACTAACTCGGTATCAGCGTAAGTTGTTCGAATCATCGCACGCTCACCTCCACGAAGTGCATCATCGCTTGGAGGAAGGTCACCGGTCAGTCGCTCTCGGGCGGCCGGCGGCCGACCGGCTTTCAGAATCTGAGGGGAGTGAGGCGACGAGCAACTCCAAGGCCACAAAGGGCTCCGATAAGTCACTTACATCGCTAGACTTACGAGACATCGTGTCGCGAGTCGTGTGATCAGATGCCCGCTGGCGGGATACACCGTCCCAAATTGGTCATTGCTGGCCACGCCCCTCCCCATTTCTGATTCAAGGAATTATCCTGGCTCCGAGTTATGTGCCGGATCGAATGTCGCGAGCGATGACCCGATTGTTTCGTTCGTTCGGGCGCAAACTCAACCCAAAATCAAACTCTGTACCATTCAGTGGGAACGTGCAAGATGGACACCGATTCGATGGGTGAGGGCTTCGGAGGGCGTCGTTGCGGTCGAGTAGTTCAAGCGAGCGCTGACGCCATTCCAATTTCAAGTAGTGCTCGAGCTGCGCACCCTGCAGCCAGGCTATATTGCGATGGTGGAACGAGGCCTGCACGACAATGCCTGATGCGAGCTCAAAGAAACTGGCAGGCACGCAAGGCAAGAGCCAAAGCAAGCCTCGCACGAAACTCCTGCGGTCGTACTGGACTCATGGCATTGGTCACCTCTTTGTGCAGCTCAATTCTCACCTGCCTCGCTGCTTTCCGCCGATTCTGCCTCAGGGCGTCAAGGCTCGCTATGGCGCCCTAACGCTCGCCAGCGCCGCTTCGTCCATGGCTTGGTGTTCTGTCCGCCCGAGTCCGGTTGTGCCCCCTTCGATCTCCGTTGCAGCTGGGCGGCCCGCACTCGGGGCCAAGCCCTTCTTGAAACTCCCTGAACAAGTCCGTTAGACGACTTTTCAGGTCCCCGTATGAACGAGACGACGAATCGCATGGTAGATGACCAGAAGGATCACCGCCCCGATCACGGCGACCAGAATGCTGTAAAAGTTCAGGCCGCTGACGCCAGACTGGCCGACCTTGCTGAACACCCATCCACCGAACAAGGCTCCAACGATCCCCAAAATTATATCGAGGAGTACGCCTTCGCCTTTCTTGTTTACGATCTTGCTCGCTATCCAGCCAGCGATCAAACCCAAGATAATCCACGTCAGGAAAGACATAGACACTCTCCTTTCCCTCTTACGTTTACCGAAATCCTCTGGTCGGCACCACTGTCAGTCTTGGCAGCCAAGCCGGGGGGCGAATCGGTAGGTGAGCATGGGTTCGCGTGTACTCGAACTCCGCGAGTCGCCCATGCTCGACCGGTGTCGCCCGCAAGTTGCGCTTTCTAAAGCCGATAATAGTCACGGGGAGAGGCGACGGCTGCCAGGACTCGGGGCACGGGCAAGACGGGAATGCACGGTCACCTCTGCCCGTCGAGTGCGTGGATCTCGGGTGTGGCTTGCCGTGCCCTCAGGGAAATCCCGCCCTGCGTCGGCGAAGAGGCGACGGGCTGTGGAGGTGGTGATCTTCCTTGAGGTGAGCCGTGGGCGAAAGTCTCCGTTGATCTTCGGAGGGGACAGCGCCTGTCGGCCCTAAGCAGAACTGTAACTCCGTACAGTTGGCCCTCCGGCGCGCGACCATCATGATTATGCTCGCTCCCGACCTGCGCAGATCATGGTCGTTCGCGGGAGCCGGAGAGGTCAGGAATTGGGGGAAAGGAGTATCACGATGAAAACTCTTCTGGCGGTTGCACTTTGCGTTTTTGCGGCGGCTCCAGCGCTCGCCGAGAACAAGGAGGACCAGCGTCTTGCTGCGGCAACGACGGTGCTGCAGGAGATCATGAGCGCGCCGGACAAGGGAATTCCCCAGCCTTTGCTCGACAAGGCATATTGCGTTGTCGTGTTTCCGTCGGTGAAGAAGGCGGGCTTCATCTTCGGCGCCAGCTACGGCCGCGGCGTCATGACCTGCCGTACAGGCGCAGATTTCAGTGGACCGTGGGGCGCGCCGTCAATGATGGCCCTGGAGGGCGCAAGCTTCGGTCTGCAGGCGGGCGGACAAGCCACGGATTTCGTCCTGCTGATCATGAACGAGCAAGGAGCGAGTTCCATTTTGTCGAGCAAGGTGAAGCTGGGTGCGGATGCCTCAGCGGCGGCGGGGCCGGTCGGACGGGACACATCGGCCGAAACTGATGCGGCAATGAAAGCGGAAATCCTGTCGTACTCGCGAGCACAAGGACTGTTTGCTGGCGTGTCGCTCGAAGGGTCTACGCTTCGCCCCGACAATGATGCCAACAAGGACCTTTATGGCAAGACGGTTGACGCAAAGCAGGTAGTGCTCGGCGGAACAGAACAGATTCCCAGCGCTGCCCAGCCGCTCATCAACCTGCTCCAACAATCTACTCCCCGCCGCGCCGCTTGATTCGCTGACAGCGAACGGCGACGCATATTCCTGCGCAAGATCGCCGAGGTGGGCGCGCAATTCGATTTTGAGCCGACGAACGCGAACGGCTCAGGGCGGAGCGATCCGTTGTGCCACAGTGAGCTTGTGGCGACGAGGGTCGCTCCGTTTCCATTTTGCGTTGTTTTCGTCAACAAGAATTGGACCCCAGAACTGACGCCGTCCCTCGGAATTGACGGTGTTTGGACCTGACCGGCGATCCGTTGCGGCGAGCCTGCTTGTTCAAATCCCCCCCCGAACCCTGGACCGCCGCGGCGAGCCGCCCTTGGTCGACACGAGCAGTTACTGCGGGGTGGGCCCCTCCGTAACCTGCACGAGGTCCTCCGGGCGAAGCCACTTGGCATAAGCCGCTTTGACCTGTTCGGCGGTCAGTTCGACGTAATGATGCGCGGCGATGATCGGCTCATTGAGGGGCAGGCCGATGATGGAGCGCGAAATGAGCCCATTGGCAATTCGATCTTCGCTCGCTTGCGAGAGGGGGATTTGACGCAGCAGCATGGCCCGTGCCTGCCGCAGCTCATCGGCGCTCACTGGGCTCGTCTGCATTGCCGTTAGGTCGCGCACGACCACCGCGCGCGCCTTCGACACGTTCTGCGGATCACAGGCGTAGTCCACCTTATAGAAGCCGCGGGTTTTCCCGATTTCAAACGAGGAGGCGACGTAGTACACGAGACCCGCGTTCTCGCGCAGATCGCGATAGAGCCGCGTCGCGTAAAAGCCGCCACCGAGGACGTGATTCCCGAGCTCGAGCGCATAGTAATTGGGATCGAACCGATTGAGCTGAAGCGTTTCGCCGAGATTAACGATGTCCTGGACGCGGCTCTTGTCGGGTACGGCGGTAACGCCCGGTCGGTTCGGTGGGACGGAGGGGAGATCGGTCTCTGGTTTCGGCCCCGTAGCTTTCCAAGATCCGAAATATTTTTCGATGACTGCTTTAGCCTCTTCCGGGCCGACGTTGCCGATCACCACAATCGTTGTCAAATCAGGTCTGTAGACGTGCTGATAGTAATCGTGGACGTTTTCGAGCGTGACCGCGGATACCGTTTGCGGCGTGGCCTGCCGCAAGTCCGGGTCGTCCTTCGGGAGCAAGTGCTCGTTGAAGGCCCGGTTCGTCAAGTAATCGGGGCTTTCGAGCTCGCCGGCCACCTCCTGCGCCGTCTGTTTTTGAACAACGGCAAAGGCGCGCTGCGGCAGACCGGGCTCGAGTTCGTTTTCGGCGAGCAACTGGACGCCCTTGTCGAAATTGGGAGTAAGCACAGAAAGCGAAAAATCCGTGCCCGCTGTCTCATCGGCGGCAATATCGTCGAGCGCCTTGCGGAAGGCAATGCGATCGAGAGTTTCTGTGCCGTAGGGAAATAGATCATTGAGAACGCTGCCGACGCCTTCCTGGCCCTTGGGTGCCTCGAGGTCGGAGTTACTCTTGATGTGGCCGATCACTGTCACCGAGTTGCTGATGGTTTCCGGCTGCACGATCAAGCGGAGGCCGTTGGGCAGTGTGCTGACCACGGGCTGAATCGGCCAATCGGGAATGGTCAATCGCGTTACGGCGTTTTGAGCCCATGCCGGCAAGGCGACCGGGCCGGTCGGCGTACCCGCCAAGGCTTCCGCCCCGCCGAACGCTTTCGACGAAGTGGGTTTTCCGGAGGGCTGGGGCGTAAGAATAGCGGTTATGGCTTCACTGGGAGCGAGATACTTCTGGGCCACGCGGTTTACGTCTTCAACCGTGACTTTCTCGATGTCCCGAATGTCATCTTCGGGCGATTGGCGACCTTCAATGGCCAGCGCCGTCGACCACTCCATGGCCAGACCTTCGATCGAGTTCTTTTGGAACTCCTCGCTTGCCACCTCGCGCCGCTTCGAAGCGTCCACCAGGTCGGCGGGGACGCCGTTCTTGAGATCATCGGAAATGATTTGCCGCATGTCCGCGATCAAACCGTCGGCATTGCCGCCCGGCGGAAAAACCGCGAGGGCGAAGCCAACTCCCGCGCTCGGCAGCGGATTCAGCTCGAATCCAGCGTACAGCGCCTTCCCTTCGGGAACCAGCGCGTACAGGGTGCCGCGTTGGCTGCTCAACACATCGCCCAACACATCCAGGGCGGCATAATCGGGGCTATCGTATCCGGGCGTTCGGTAGGAGAGAATCGCGAATCCGTAGGGCGAGTCCGTGGGGAGCTTCAACGTTTCCCCCGAGACTGGTCCAAGGTGCACGTCCGGCCGAGCGGGAAGTTTCTTCTCGGGAATGTCTGCGAACAGGGATTCTACCTTGGCGAGCGTCTGCTGCGGGTCGACGTCGCCCGCGATGATCAGGATCGCGTTATTCGGCGCATACCACTTCTCGTAGAACTCGTGCAACATCTTGCCCGTGGTTTGATTAAACGAAGGTCGCGTGCCGAGAGCGTCATGCTCGTAGGGCGTCCCGCTGAACATGGCCTTGAGCAGTTGGGTGTAGAAGACGTATTCGGGATTCGACAGATCCTGCGCGACTTCTTGCTCGATGGCCCCGCGTTCCTTATCCCAGAGCTGGTCCGTATCGAGTACGCCGCGCATGCGCAGCGCTTCGATGTGCAGGGCGACGTCGGCGTCCTCGGCGGGAACGGTGAAGAAATACTGTGTGATCGTCTGCTGTGTATCGGCGTCGAAATTCCCGCCCATGGCGGCGGAGATACTAGCCAGCTGGTCGGCGGAGAGATCCGGGCTTCCGCGAAACATCATGTGTTCCTGGGCGTGCGCCATCCCGGGAAATCCCGCGGGCGCCTCGTTCGAGCCAACCAAATAATTCATGACCGTGGTTGCCACCGGGGCCAGGTGGTCGGGCACAATCACCACGCGCAAGCCGTTTTTCAACGTGGTACGCAGGACCGCTTCATCCGGTTTGGCTTGCCCTGCCGGCCCGGCTTGATGGGGTGTTTTGTGCGCGGCACGGTTCGGCGCCGCTGCGGTCGCCGCTGCTAGTGGGCCTTCGGAGGCCACAAATCCCCAAGCGGCTAAGAAGATAACCGCAACCGCTAAAGCCGCAAGTCTCACATACACGCGCATTGTTCTAGCCTCCTCAAGTCACACAAGCCATTCTAGCCTGATCTGGGTGTCCAGAATTAGATGCCAATCGCCGCCTGCGCGTTGAACGACCGGGATGGCGTGGAGGGGAGCAGGGGCC
>Ga0187783_10004032_pt1 | contig 10869 bp, 9 predicted proteins | sample 1015_SJ02_MP02_2_FD_132471 | JGI IMG/M metagenome (GOLD analysis project Ga0187783, IMG submission 132471) | Tropical peat soil microbial communities from peatlands in Department of Meta, Colombia - 1015_SJ02_MP02_20_MG | ecosystem: Environmental > Terrestrial > Soil > Wetlands > Peat | place...
CCGCGAGCCGAGCAACCTGCGCTACGGCTATGTCGCCGAGCCGATTACGGATTTTTCCGTGTTCGGCTGATTGCCTGCCGCCAGGAAAGCGTCCGCACCGTTTCAGCGCGGGCGTATTTCAGTGATGATGGGCATCGGGAGCCGTTAGGAGGTTGTCCGTGCCGGCGAATTATGGCTTTTCGGTTGTTTTGGAGCCGCAGGGAGAGGGCGGTAACCGTCCTTGTGCTGGCGCGGTCCGAAGTGGTGACCGAAGGCGACACCGAGTAGGAAGCGCTGGCGAATGCAGAAGAGGCGATCCGCGCCATTCTCTCCTATCGGCGCGCCCATGGCATGGCGATACCTGCGGATACGCCTCCCGAAATTCGCCGCGTGAGCGTGGCTGCGTAACTGCTTTGACGCAGCTTGCGCTATTTCCTCGCCACCAGATCGATCAGCGCCGACATGCCGACGTGCGCCGTGCCTTCACTGATCGCGCTGTCGTGCTCGCGGATGTCGAGCTCGGCCATGTCGCCGAACGCCTGTTGCAACAGCCCGTGGGTGTAGAGGCGCTCGGCATCCGGTGGCCCGCCGGTCTTATAGACGAGCTGCTCCGGCCGATAGCCCTGGATCAGCAAAAGGCCGCCCGGTTTCAGCGTACGCTTGAGGTTTGCAAAAAACGCGGGCCGCTCGGCGGGCGCGATGAATTGGGTGAAGATCGAGACGACCAAGTCAAAGGCGTTTGCCGGCCATCGCCAGGTTGTGACGTCGGCGCGTTCGGTGGCGAGCTTGACGCCGCGCTCGGCGGCTAGCGCGCGCGCTTTGTCGAGCGCGGTCGGCGAGAAATCAATGGCAAGCACGTCGAGGCCCCGTTCGGCGAGCCAAACGCCATTACGGCCTTCGCCGTCGGCGACCGACAGCGCCGCGCCGCTGCGGGGAAGCCGGTGCGCCTGACTCTTCAGGAACGCATTCGGCGCCTTGCCGAAAATATAGTCCGGCGCGCGAAACCGCGTCTCCCATCGCTCCAATTCCGACACGGCAAAACCTTCTATCTCTCCTCCGGGGGAGAGTGCGTTACCATCGCGCGCGAGACTGCGCTAGAACTATGCTATGACCGTCGCGGTGAAAGCGCTGTTCTTCGACGTGTTCGGCACGCTGGTCGACTGGCGGACTTCGATCGCGCGCGAGGCGGAAGCGTTGCTCAAGCCGCGCGGCACAGCCCTTGACTGGGCCGCCTTTGCCGACGCCTGGCGCGGCGAATATCAGGGCGCCATGGATGAGGTACGCTCGGGCCGCATCGCGTTCTGCAAGCTCGACGTGCTGCACCAGCGCAATCTCGAGACCACGCTTGAGCGTTTCGGCGTCGCCGGCCTCGGCGAGGACGAAAAGCGTGATCTCAATCTGGCCTGGCACCGGCTCGATGCCTGGCCCGACGTGCCGGGCGGCCTCGCCCGGCTCAAGCGCAAGTATCTCTTGGCGCCGGTATCGAACGGCAATATTTCACTGATGGTCGATCTGGCGCGCCGCAACGGCTTTCCCTGGGACGCCATTCTCGGCGCCGAAATTGCTGGAGACTATAAGCCGAAGCCCAAGGTGTATCTGGCGTCGGCGGCAGCGTTCGATCTTGTGCCAAGGGCCTGCATGATGGTCGCGGCGCATTCCAACGATCTTGCGGCCGCCAGCGCGCTCGGCTTGCGCACCGCGCACGTGGCGCGGCCGAACGAGCACGGCGCCGGCCGCGGCGAACTAAAGCCGACGGTGCCGGTCGATTTTGCGGTGCAGAGTCTCGAAGAACTGGCCGAACAACTCGGTCGGTGATGGGCGCCTCGGCGCGGCTGGCAACATTTGCGGCCGAAGGCTCGTGCAATTTAACATCGCGCGCTAAGTGAGCGGGGACGGATCGCGGGACGAGCGGATTGGCGGCAATCCGTTACGCCCCGCGTCGCGGAAAAATATGCTGGCGCTCGGTGATCTTCTGCGCGATGTGCTGCATCTGGGACGCGAAAAGGTCGTCCGTCATGCGGCTGATGAAGTTCAGGGCGGCGGTCATGGTCAGCTCCCTCTCAACTTTCCATTAACCATACTGAAACCCTAAGCAACGGCGCGAAAGCACGAAGTGATCGCCGTCACAAGAATCCATTTTTACGTAAGTATCTGATTTTTATGATGAAAAATTGGAAAAATCACCCGGCAAGCGGGGGATAATCCGTGTAGCCGGCGGCTCCTCCGCCGTAGAGCGTCTTGCGCTCGGGCGCATTGAACGGGCCGCCGCGTCGCAAACGCTCCGGCAGATCGGGATTGGCGAGATAAAGCGTCGCGAACGAGACGAGGTCGGCGGCGCCGCTTCCGATCGTGGCATTGGCGCGGGCGAGATCGTAGCCCTTGTTGGCGATCAGCGCGCTCGCCCACAGCGGCCGGAAAAACGCCGCGCCGAGCCGCGCCCCTCCCATCCCTTCCCCGCTTGCGGCGGAGGGGAGGGTGGGTGCGGGATCGTCCGGCCCCGGCTCGACCAGATGCAGGTAAGCAAGCCCGAGGCGGTCGAGTTCGCGCACCGCGGTCGTGAACGTCGTCGGCGAATCGCTGTCGGAAATGTCGTTGAAGGCGACATTGGTCGGCGACAGATGAACGCCGGCGCGCGCGCCGCCCCACACCCCGGCCACCGCCTCCATCACTTCGAGGAGGAAGCGCGCGCGGTTGATCGCGCTGCCGCCGTAAGCGTCGCCGCGCCGGTTGGTCTTGTCGCGCAGGAATTGATCGATGAGGTAGCCGTGCGCGGCGTGCACCTCGACGCCGTCAAAACCCGCCGCCTTGGCGTTGGCTGCACCGTGGCGGAACTGCTCGACAATGCCGGCAATTTCGTGGGTCTCGAGCGCGCGCGGCGTGACGTAAGGCTTCATGCCCTCGCGCGTCCAGGCCTGGCCGGCCGGCGCCACCGCCGATGGCGCTACCGGCACTGCGCCGTCCGGCTGCAGCGAGGGATGCGAAATGCGCCCGACATGCCAGAGCTGCAGAAAAATCCGCCCGCCGGCGCGGTGCACCGCCTCGGTGATGAGCCGCCAGCCGGCGACCTGTTCGGCGCTGTGGATGCCCGGTGTGCCCGGATAGCCGACGCCTTGCGGCGACACCTGGCTCGCTTCGGCGACAATTAGCCCGGCGCCGGCGCGCTGCGCGTAATATTCGGCATTGAGCGCGGTCGGCGCCTCGCCTGCCCCGGCGCGATTGCGCGTCATCGGCGCCATCACGATGCGGTTGGGCAAGGCAAGCGGGCCGAGGCGGAAGGGGGAGAAGAGGTCGGACATGCCTGCATCGGAACGCATGGGCTTAATTTTAGCAATCGGCAGAAATGGGCGGCCTATCGTAGATGAAGACTGGCCATGCCAGCATCGCGACGACAGAAATCTGGACGCAATGTTTCGCCTGCGTTGCATAGCCGCACGCACTGCGACGCGCGGGTCGTTTACTGCGCGGCGTGTGCTCGGTATGGCTTGGCGGGGAAGACAAGGGGGCGCGATGGACGACACCACGGCAAGGAGCCTGCACGGCACCGGGGCGGCGACCCGGCTCATCGTCGCGGCGTCGGTCGGCAATGCCCTCGAATTCTATGAGATTCTGGTCTACGGCTATTTCGCCGTCATCATCGCCAAAGTGTTTTTTCCCGTCGCCAACGACGCCGTTTCCATCCTGCTGACGTTCGGCACCTTCGGCATTTCGTTTCTGGCGCGCCCGGTGGGCGCGATTTTTCTCGGCGCCTACGGCGACCGTCAGGGCCGCAAAGCCGCGCTGACGCTGTCGATCCTGTTGATGACGATCGGCACCGGCCTGATGACGGTGATGCCGAGCTACGGCGCGATCGGGCTCGCCGCGCCCGCGCTGGTCATTGCCGCGCGGCTGCTGCAGGGCTTCTCGGTCGGCGGCGAGTTCGCCAGCGCCACCACGTTCCTCGTCGAGCACCGCCCCGACCGCGCTGGCTTTTTCGCCAGCTGGCAATGGTCGAGCCAGGGGCTTGCGGCGCTGATCGCGACCGGGCTCGGCGTGTTGCTGACGACGACGTTATCGGCGGCCGATCTGCAGGCTTGGGGCTGGCGCATTCCGTTCGGCTTCGGCCTCTTGATCGGGCCGGTCGGCTATTACATCCGCAACCGCATGGCCGAAACCCCGGAATTCCTCGCGGCCGGCACGGCGCGCGCGCCGCTGCGCGAGCTGTTTGTTAAGCAATGGGACCGGCTCGCGCTCACCACCGGCGCGGTCATCGCCTCGACCTCCTCGCAATATATGATCGTCTACATCGTGACCTACGCCAGCCGCGAGCTCGCCTTGCCGCAGTCGACCGGGTTCACCGCCGGCATGCTCGCGGCCGCGCTGCAAGCCGTGGCAGTGCCGTTCGTCGGGCTGTGGGTCGATCGGGTCGGGCAGATCCGGGTCATGGCCGGTTCGGCGCTGTTGTTCGTGCTCACCTCCTACCCGGCGTTCGTGCTGCTCGACGCTCACGCCTCGCTCATGGTGCTGATCGCGATGGTGTGTTGGCTGTCGCTGTTGAAGTCGTTCTTCTCCGGCGCTCTGCCGTCGCTGATGGCGAAAATCTTTCCGGTGACGACGCGCGTGTCCGGCCTGTCGCTATCGTACAACATCGCCGTGCCGATCTTCGGCGGCTTTGCGCCGTTCTTCGCCCAGTCGCTGATCGATATCACCGGCTCGAAGCTGGCGCCGAGCTATTACATGATCGCCACCGCGGCTTTGAGCCTCGCGGCACTCATCGCGATCCGGCGGCGCTATCGGGTGTGAAATTCGTCATTGCGAGGAGCGCAAATGCGACGAAGCAATCCAGAGTCGCGCGCGGGAAAGACTGGACTGCGTCGCTCCGCTCGCAATGACGGGGCTCAATGCCAGCCCTTCATCGGGAGTTCGAGCTTGCCGGTGGCGCGGTCGGCCGGCCAGATCGAGACGTACTGCTTGCCTTGCAGCTGAATCAAAAACGTCGAGGCGAGCGTGTTCTGGCCGGTATCGTCGAACTTGACGCCGTTGTAGCCGATCATGAGCTGATCGGCCTTCAGATCGGTCGCCCGGAGCGCCGCCTGGATCTTTTCCGGCTCGGTCGAGCCAGCGCGATTGATGGCGTCGGCGAGCACGAAGAAGCCTTGCATCCAGCGCGCCGAGGTGTCGTCGAGATCGCGGCCGTATTTGGCCTTGAAGATCTCGTTGACCATGTAGCTGTTGGTCCCCGGCTTGCCGATGTCGAAGGCGCTGCGGTTAATCGCGCCCTGCGCCAGGTCGCCGATGTTGGGGATGAAGGTCGGGTCGGAGAAGCCGGCATCGTCGCCGATGATCATCGGCGGTAGGTAGTCGAGGTTCTTCATGGTCTTGAAATACAGAATCGTGTCGGCGGTGTAGCTGATGAAGATCACCACGTCCGGATTGAGCGACTTGAGCTGCAGCACCTGCGCCGAAACGTCCGAACTGTTGGCGTTGTAGGCGATGTGCGCCGCCACGGTAACGTTGGCAGCCTTGGCGCCGTCGACAATGCTGGCCGACACCGAGCTGCCGTAATCGGTGTTCTCGTTGACCACGGCGATGGTGTCGATCTTCTTGCCGGCCCTTTTCAGGTCGGTGAGAAACTGAAAATAGGCCTTGGCGAAATCCGGCGCGTAAGGCCCGGAGCGGAACGTGTATTTGAAGCCGCGCCCGGTGATGTTGGCGGCGACCGAATCGGCGACCAGGTAGGGAATGCCCTGCCGCTCGGCGACCGCGGTGGCAACCATCGACACCGAGGAATGGTACGAGCCGAGCATGGCGGCGACGTGGTCCTCGGTGATCAGCCGCAGCGTCTGCTGCTGGGCGACCTGCGGATTGCCCTGATGGTCGGCCTCGTCGAGCTCGATTTTGGCGCCGCCGAGATTGGGCAGCCCGGCGGTGGCGGCGAGCGGCATCGCTTTCAGTTCGGGATGGGCGGTGTTGACGATCTCGGCGCCCAGATGAACGGCGTCACGCGCCGATTGCCCGGCGCTCGCCGCATTGCCGGTCAGCGGATAGATGACGCCGATTTTCACCGGCTCCGCAGCGCCGGCCGGAACCGCGATGACAGTGGCGAGCGCCGCGGCGGCAATGCAACGAAGCTTGTTCATCGATATTTTCTCCCGTTGGCACAATTCACCGGCATTGCCGCCGCGAAGTCAACGGTCGTCCATCGCGGGCGTGAAATCCGCTGGAACAGCGCCGCGTTCTTCAAGATGGCGCGGCGATAAAATCACCGAGCTGTGGGTGCTCGGCGACATCGAAGCGGTGCGCTGCCAGCGCCGGACCGACCCTTGTGGTCGTTCTCGGTGTAGGCCTGGGCCTAACCTTTCTTCGGCGACCAACGATAGGCTTTGGCGCATGCGCCGCCCATCAGCATCGCCCGCTCATCGGCGTCCAGGCGGTCGGTTTTGATGAACGGCTCGACCGCCTGCTCGTAGTTGACGACGGCATAGGCGCGCGTCCAGTCCGTGCCCCACAGGCAGCGCTCGAAACCCCAGGCATCGAACACGCGGGCGAGCGGCTCCCAAATGTCGGGGAACGGATAGGGTTCCCGGGACAGCGTGCAGGCGCCGCTCACCTTGATCACCGCGTTCTGGCGCTTGGCAAGTTCCAGCACCTTCGGTAGGTCGGCCCATGGCTCCTTCGGGGCCGGTGGCGCGCGCGGCTGCAGGATCGCCAGATGGTCGATGATGAAGCGCGTGTCTGGATGCCGGTCAATCAGCGTCCTGCCCACATCGACGTTGCCCCAGCACAGGATGTTGACTGGAAAATCGTACTTGACGGCCGCGCGCGCGATGCGGTCGAGGCCCGGGTCAGTCGGGTCGCGGTCGCGCCCCAGCTCCTTCGTCAGCATGATGCGAATGCCGACCGCGCCCGGTGTCCGCTTCCATTCCGCGATGACATCGGCCACCGCCGGGTCGTCAGGGTCGAGCGGCTTGACGATCGCAAACCGGTCGGGATGGGCCCGCTGCACTTCCACCGCATAGCTTGCGTCGTAGCGGTACATGGAAAAGGCAGAGATGAAGATCGCGCCGTCGACGCCAACCTTGTCCATCGCCGCCACCATCTCGTCACCGGTGACGTGAGGCGGCCAGTTCGGCACGCTATGCCAGGGCCGCTTCGACGTGTTGGCCTCATAAGCGTGGACCTGGGAATCGATGATCGTCATCGGGCAAGCTCCTTAATTGCCGACCGCGTTCGCTATCGCAGCAGGTCGCCCCGGCTGTGTCCAGGACCCTTGCGGGACAGGCCATCGCGGATGCGCAGGCGCAGCGCCGCTTTGGACGCCCGGCCGCACCTGGGTTTCGCCGACGCTCGAGGCGGGCTACGGTCGGCGGGAGAACGGCAGGAACGAGGCGCCATGACCATCCAGCAAAACATCGACCGCATCCAGACCACGCATATCGGCAGCCTGCCGCGGCCGCACGCGCTGCTCGACCTGATGAAAGCGAAGTTCACCGGCCAGCCGTTCGACGAGAACAAGTTCGAGGCGCTGCTGACGCAATCCGTCAACGACGTCGTGCGCAAGCAGGCGGCCAGCGGCATCGACATCGTCACCGACGGCGAGTTTTCCAAACCTGGATTCTTCACCTACATCCAGGAGCGGCTGGACGGCTTTGAAAGCCGACCCGGTCAGAAGCTCAAATTGTTCCAAAAGGAGGTCGCGGCCTTTCCGGAATATTACGCTGAGTATTTCAAGCAGGCCATGATGGGCGGCGCCATCGTACCCCTCGCGCCGGTGGTTTGCGTCGGTCCGGTACGCTATCGCGGCGAGAAATTCGTCCGGCGCGATATCGCCAACGTGAAACAGGCCGCGGCCGCCGCCGGCGTTGCCGATCATCACGTTTTTCTTCCTGCCACCGCGGCGTCGGGCGTCGGCATCAACGAATATTACAAATCGGACGAGGACTATTTCCATGCGCTCGCGGCCGAGCTTGGCAAGGAATACCGCGCCATCGCCGATGCCGGGATTCTTGTCCAGATCGACGATCCGTTTCTGCCGGATATCTTCGTCGCGCCGGATCTCGATCGGGCGCAAATGAGGCGCCGCGCCAAACTCTATGTCGAGGCGACCAATATCGCGCTTAAAGGCATCCCGCCGGAGCGCGTGCGTTTTCATACCTGCTACGGCATCAACGAAGGGCCGCGACTGCATGAGGCGGCGCTGTCCGACATCATCGAATATGTCTTGAAGATCAATGCCGGTTCGTACAGTTTCGAGGCCGCTAATCCGCGCCACGAGCACGAGTATCATCTGTTCGAGCGGGTCAAGATCGCGGACGGCAAGGTGCTATGCCCCGGCATGATCACGCACGCCAGCAACATCGTCGAACATCCGGAACTGATCGCAGAGCGTATCCTGCGCTACGCCACGCTGGTCGGGCGCGAGAACGTTATCGCCGCCGCCGATTGCGGCTTCTCATCGCAAGCCTTGTACCGCACCGAGGTGCACGGCACCGTGGTCTGGGAAAAATTCAAGGCGTTGCGCCAGGGCGCCGACATCGCAACGAAGAAATTGTGGAATTGACTCGCACAAAGGACAACCCCGCGTGCACGCTCTATCGCCGTCATTGAATTCGCGCCGTGCCATGCACGGTAGCAACGCGCTGCAGATCGGCCTGTTCGGCGCCAACTGCTCGTCCGGCCGCGCCGTGACGCTGGTGCCGGAGCGCTGGTCGGGCAACTGGCCGGACAACAAGAAGCTCGCGCTCCTTGCGGATGCCGCCGGCATCGATTTTCTGCTGCCGATTGGCCGCTGGAAGGGCTACGGCGGCGACAGCGATTATCAGGGCACGACGCTGGAGACGATCACCTGGGCGACCGGGCTCCTGGCCGCGACGCGGCGCATCACCGTGTTCGGGACCGTGCACGCGCCGATCTTCAATCCGGTGGTGGCTGCCAAGGAAATGGTCACCGCCGATCACATCGGCGAAGGCCGCTTCGGGCTCAATATCGTGGTCGGCTGGAACGAGGGCGAGTTCGACATGTTCGGCGTCGAGCAGCGCGCCCACGAACAGCGCTACGAATACGCCCAGGAATGGATCGACGTCATCAAGATGATCTGGTCCGACCGCGAGGATTTCGACTTCGACGGCAACTACCTGCACATGAAGGGCATCAAGGGTAAGCCCAAGCCGTATGGCGGCACCCGGCCGGTGATCATGAATGCCGGCGCGTCGCCGACCGGGCAGGCGTTTGCGGTGAAAAATTGCGACGCGTTCTTTCTGCAGGCCTCGCGCATCTCGCTAGAGGAAAGCGCGGCGCGCGTGCGCCGGGCGAAAGAGGCGGCGCGCGCACACGGCCGCGCCATCGGCTGCTACACCGTCGGCGTCGTCACCTGCCGGCCGACCAGGAAGGCGGCCGAGGACTATTTTCATCATTGCATCGTCGAGCATGCCGACTGGTCGGCGGTCGACGGCATATTGGCGCTGAAAAACATCTCGCGGCAGACCGTGCCGATGGCCGAATATCTGGCGCAGCGCTCGGGCTATGCGCAAGGGATGGGCGGACTGCCGATCGTCGGCGATCCCGACCATGTCGCCTCGCAGTTTGCCGATCTTGCCAAGGCCGGGCTCACCGGCATCGCCATTTCGCTGGTCAATTATCTCGACGAATTGCCGTACTTTGTCGCCGAAGTCTGCGGCCGGCTGGAGTGGATGGGGCTGAGGGAGAAGCCGCGCTCGAGCTGATGTCGAGCTATGCGATTCAATCGAATTGGATCGTGGTCTAGGGCGGCGGCGGTACACAACGATCGGCAAGACGACGCAAGGCGGCGTCGGGCGCGCCGCGCCTACTCGATCGTCACGATCCACCGGCCGTCCTTATCCTTGATTGCGTATCGAAAGGCGGACCGGTTACAGGCTAAAGTGAACCCGCCCGGGCGGGGCGTGAGGGCGCTGATGCTGTCGCAGCGATAGCCGCTTGCACGCACAAAGTGAGCGAACTCGGCCGCCGTCTCCGAGCTTTGCGGGGACTCGGGTCGGATCACGGCGTCCTGTTCAATCGGTACCGATAACCCCGCCCGCTTTTCTTGGGGTTGGGGTTCTTGAGGTTGAGCCGGCGGTTGCGGCGGCTGTGCTTGCTGCGGTTGGGATTGTTGGGATCGCGTTTGTTGGTCTTTTGGTTGCGATGGCGCTTGCCGCGCCGGCGGCGAGGACGGCTGCTCCGTGTGCGACGACAGCGAACCAGTTGTTTCCGCTGCCTGCGACGCAGGCGGTGTCACGCATTGTTTGCCGGTTGCATCCAGCGTCAGGCCGCGTGAGGCGCAAAACTCCTGCGTCGGATGCATCGCGGTCATAAAGCTGCCCATCCCGGATACGCCCGGCAGGGCGCAGGCGGTGAGCATCAATGCGGCGGGCACAATGAAATATCTCACGACCGACCCCGAGGAGAGACCGCGAGCCTCGTCGGCGGCGCGACTCAGTCGGGAATCTTACAGCTAAATGAGAAAATTACCCGGCCCGCTGCGTGACCATGCCCGAGATGCGCTGGATAACGGACATTGGTGGCTGGCGAGAAGAATGAGCATGCGCCCGCGCTGCGAGCGGCGGACGGCATGGTCGCCGCTTAATCCTTGTTTGCGGCGCGCCACTGATCCCAGGTGAGAAGCTGCATGTTAAGCCGCGCGTAATTGACGCGCAGGTAACCGTCGGCGCCCTGAACCACGGCGTCGGGGCGTATCTTCTCGACCTCCTGAGCCAGCACGCCGACATATTCAGTGTCGCTCCACAGATAGCGGTAGCGGTAAAGATTGAGACCGGTCGCCAAATGCTTAAGCAGCACAATGGCGTACTTGAGACGGTAGTCAGAAGGCAGAGGCGCAAGAGGAGATCCGGAGCGGCTCTGGCTGCTGCTCGAAAGGCCATATTCGAGGAAGTCACC
>Ga0187783_10004033_pt1 | contig 10867 bp, 9 predicted proteins | sample 1015_SJ02_MP02_2_FD_132471 | JGI IMG/M metagenome (GOLD analysis project Ga0187783, IMG submission 132471) | Tropical peat soil microbial communities from peatlands in Department of Meta, Colombia - 1015_SJ02_MP02_20_MG | ecosystem: Environmental > Terrestrial > Soil > Wetlands > Peat | place...
CGGTTCTGATCGTCGAAGCTCCCGCCGAAACCGCGGTGGCGACGTCGGCCGAGGGAGACCACGTTGCGACGATCGGCGAGAACCGGAAGATGCTGATTTTTCCACGCGCCCAGGTTCCGGAAATGGCGCGCGGCAAGGGCGTCCGGCTGCAAAGGTATAAGGACGGCGGCCTTTCGGACGCGCGCGTCTTTACCCTAAAAAACGGCCTCGCTTGGCGCGATTCTTCGCAACGCCAATGGACCGTGCAGGCGAGCGAGCTCGCCGATTGGATCGGCAACCGCGCCGAGGCCGGCCGGCTGCCGCCGAAGGGGTTCCCGAAGTCCAATAAGTTCGGGTAGGGGCGCGTTGGTCGACGCGATCTCTGGCTCTGCCGCGCCGCCGACCCGGCGATGAACCTACCGCTCGCGGCGGTTCAAGAAGGCCAGTCGTTCGAAGAGATGAACATCCTGCTCATTCTTGAGCAACGCGCCGTGCAACGGCGGGATGAGCTTCTTGGGATCGCGTTCGCGCAACGTCTCCGGCGTCATATCTTCGTTGAGCAGCAGTCGCAGCCAGTCGAGCAGTTCCGACGTGGAGGGCTTCTTCTTCAATCCCGGCGCTTCGCGCAACTCAAAAAAGATGCGAAGGGCTTCGTCGACCAGCCGCTTTTTGATTCCGGGATAGTGCGCATCGACGATGGCGCGCATCGTGTCGGGGTCGGGGAAGCGGATGTAGTGGAAGAAACAGCGACGCAGAAAGGCGTCGGGCAGCTCCTTCTCGTTGTTGGAGGTGATGACGACGATCGGCCGCTGCGAGGCGCGCACGATTTCGCCGGTTTCGTAGACGTGAAACTCCATGCGATCGAGTTCGAGAAGCAGGTCATTCGGAAATTCGATGTCGGCCTTGTCGATTTCGTCGATGAGGAGAACCGGCCTGACGGGATGGGTGAAGGCGTCCCACAGCTTGCCGCGCTTGATGTAGTTGCGAATGTCGGAAACGCGGGGATCGCCGAGCTGCGAATCGCGCAGGCGCGACACCGCGTCATATTCATAGAGACCCTGCTGGGCCTTGCTCGTCGACTTGATGTGCCATGCGATCAACGGCGCGCCGACGGCGCCGGCGATCTCCTCGGCGAGTAGGGTCTTGCCGGTGCCGGGCTCGCCTTTTATCAGCAGGGGACGTTCGAGAACGATCGCCGCGTTGACGGCGATCTTCAGATCGTCGGTGGCGATATAGGTTGCGGTGCCTTCAAAACGCATGTGTCGATCCTGGCGAGCGCCGCAAGACTACCAACGGGCGCGATTAAGGGAAATCTGGAAGGGATTTTTGGGCGGCCGCCAGACCTCAGCCCATCGCGCCTTTCACCGCCTCGATCAATTGCTTCAGCGTGAAGGGCTTGGGCAGGAACTGGAACTCTTGGCCCTCGGGCAAGTTTTTCGCGAACGCATCGTCGGCGTAGCCCGAAACGAAGATGACGCGTGCGGCCAAGCCGCGTCGATTGAGCTCGGTCAACATGGTCGGCCCGTCCATCTCGGGCATGATGACGTCGGAGACGATCAGATCGATCTTGCCTTCGGCCGCCTCGACCACTTTGAGCGCCTCGAGGCCGGAATCGGCCTCCAAGACGGTGTAGCCGCGTGAAGCGAGCGCGCGTGAAGCAAACGAGCGCACGGCCTCCTCGTCCTCGACGAGCAGGATCGCGCCCTGTCCCGTAAGGTCGGCGGCGGGCCGGGCGGTCTCCTTCTTGGCCTGCTCGTCGACGGGGCTTGGAATGTAGCGCGGGAGGAAGATGCGAAATGTCGCGCCGCGATCGGGCTCGCTCTCGCAGAAGACGTAGCCGCCCGTTTGTTTGACGATCCCGTAGACCATCGACAGGCCGAGGCCGGTCCCCTTGCCGACCTCCTTGGTGGTGAAGAACGGTTCGAAAATCTTGTCACGCACCTCGGTCGCGATGCCGTGACCGGTGTCGTCGACTTCGACGAGCACGTAATCGGCCGGCGGCAGCGACTGCTCGCGGAAACTCGCGCATTCGTCTGTGGCGACGTTGCGGGTGCGGAGCGAAATCCGGCCGCCCTCCGGCATGGCGTCGCGCGCATTGACGACGAGATTGACGATCACTTGCTCGAATTGGTTGACGTCGGCTCTGACCAGCCACAGGTCGCGACCGTGCTTGACGTCGAGCTCGATCGTCTCGCCGACCAGGCGGCGAAGCAGATTCTGAAGCTCCGAGAGCACGTCGCTCAGGTGGAGGACCTGCGGGCGCAGCGTCTGGCGACGCGAAAAGGCCAGGAGCTGGCGCACCAGCCCGGCCGCGCGATTGGCGTTCTGCTTGATCTGCATAATGTCCTGGAAGGACGGATCGGTCGGGCGGTGATTGGCGAGCAAAAGATCCGAGTAGCCGATGATCGCGGTCAGGACGTTGTTGAAATCATGCGCGACGCCGCCAGCCAATTGGCCGATCGCCTGCATCTTTTGACTTTGGGCGAAATTCTCTTGAAGCGTGCGCTGTTCGGTCGTGTCGAGAATGAAGACGGTTGCGACCGCGCCGTCCTCGCCGCCCGGCTCGGCGGCCGAAACGAAAAACCGCGCGGATCGTTGTCCCTCTGCCTGCAAAGCGACGTCGACCGGCGAGATTTCACCCTTGCCCTCCGCCGCCGCGGCAAGCGCCTCACGTAAAGGCTCGCGGTCGCGCTCGGCGACGCCCGAGAAGACATTCGGGCCGGCCTCGGGTTCGCCGCTCTTCAAGGCGGCGGGGGCGATCCGCGCGAAGGCGGCGTTCGAGCGCAAGATTGCGCCCGACGCGTCAACCGTTGCGATGCCCATCGGGGTTGAATTGAAGAAGCGGGCGAACCGCACCTCGGCGGCCCGCAAGTCCTCGGCTCGCTCTTCACCGGGCGCGCGATTGATCACCAGCGAGCGCGACGGACCGGGCGATCCGTCGCTGGCGAAAGCCACGCGATGCAGGATGCGGACCGGCAGGAATCGACCCTTGCGACGTCTCAGCTCAACGTCGAATTGCGCCGTCTTCACTTCGCCGGGCTTGCCGGAGACGAGCCCGATCAAGGTGGCGCCGTCCGCCGCCACGATGTCCGAGAGCTTTAGCCCTTCGGAGCCGAATTGAGCGAGATCGTAGTCGAGCCAGCCGGCGAGCGTGGCGTTGATGTACGAAATTGAGCCGTCGGGTTCGGCGGAAAAGAACCCCGCGGGCGCGTGATCGAGATAATCGATGGCGTGTTGAAGCTCCTGAAAGACGTTCTCATGCCGTTCGCGTTCGCGCGTGATGTCCGAAACGGACCACAACGTGGCGCGGCCTCGGCCGATCCGTTCGAGCGGCCTGACCCGGATTCGGTACCAACCGACTGAGGCGTCGCCGGTCAGGGGCGGCGACATCCGTAGCTCCTCGGCGCCACGCTTGCCCTCGCGCGCCGCTTGGGCCAAGCGATAGATGGCCTCGGAAATCTCCGGCGCTCCTGAAAAGAGGCGCTCGACGACCCTGAGGTCGCTGAGGTCGTGAGCGGCCGAGAGCGTCATATAGGCCTCGTTCGCGTAGAGGACGCGCGAATCGCTGTCGGTGACGAGCAAGCCTTCGCCGCTACTGTCGGAAATGATCTTGGTCGTGTCGTTTCGCGCGGCCTGGCCGGCGAACAGCAAAAATCCAAAGGTGTAGAAGAGCAGGGCGAAAACTCCGATCACCGCCAGCAGCGTGATCATCCAAAAGGCGAGCTTTGCGCCCTGGCCGGCGGGCAAGAAGTAAAAGGCGCAGATCGCCGCGACCAGGCAGACGGTCAGCAGCAGCAACGAACCTGGGTTGGCGCCTCGGTCGACGCGGTCGATCGCCGCCGACGCGGGCGCAGGGCTGGACGAGGTATTTTCCACAGCGCCGTTCCGAAAAACGCCCCCTTTTGCTCGGCCCATTGATCGCGAGCCGCGCGGCGACTCGTGCTACGCAGACCGCGCCGGGCGCCGATTCGCGGAGAATGGCGCCCGAGGCCGCGAGATGGCAATGGGCGCGACGAGGCCAAACGCGCCGTTTCCCCATTTCGAGCCCCGAAGCTTGAACGCACATGATCGCCGGAACGCCGCTGGCCCCTTTTGCTATTGACGACCATGCGGCCAATCAGCTTTGACTAGCCGCGCCAATGTCCTCGTTATTCGTTTCTTCAGCGGATCGACTCCCGGCGCGACGGCGACCGACTGCGTGCGCTCAGGCCAAGATCAGCTTGCGGCGCGACCGGCGCGAAGCGCGCAACGTCCAGGATTCCCATGCAATGGTTCTCTAGCCTTCCGCTCGGCGACAACTGGAAGGTGCAGGCAATTGTCTTCCTGACGGTCGCCGTCGTGGCGATCATTGCCCTGACGGTCGCCTATCGCGCCCTCTTCGGCCATCGCCTTCGCGTTCCCGGCGGCGGCCGCGCTCGGCAATCGCGACTGGGGCTTGTCGACGCCTTCAGTCTCGACGGTCAACGCCAGCTGGTGCTGGTCCGGCGCGATAATGTCGAACATCTTGTGATGATTGGGGGACTGAACGACATCGTCATCGAATCGCAGATCGTGCGCGCGCAGACCCAGGCCTTGCCGGCCCGCGAAAAGGAGGCCGCGCCGCCTCAGCCGCCGGTCGCCACCCCGCGCATTGTCGCGGCTACGCCAAGTCCTTCGCACGCCCCTTCGCCGCCGCCTCAACCCGTCGCGCCTCCCGCCCACCCGCATCCGGCCGGACCATCCGCGCCGTTACGGCCGCAGACGCCTCGTCCCGAGCCACCCAATATCGCGGCGCAGACGCGCAGCACGCCTAGGCCGGCCGAACCGGCCGGCCCCAAACCGGCGGCGCCAACCCCGCCGGCGCCCGCTCAAAAACCTGTCGCCGCGGCGATCAAGTCCGCGCCGATGCCGCCGCCGATCGTCACGCCTCCGCCGGTCGCCCAACCCAAGTCTGCGGCGCCTCCTCCGAGTTCGGCGCCCGACTCGGCCCCCAAGCCCGCCACGCCGCCGCCCAGAGAGCCGCCTGCCGAGACGATCAAGGGAGATTCCTTCGCCGGGCTGGATACGCTCGAGGCCGAAATGGCCAAGCTGCTAGGGCGGAAAGGCTAGAGTCGCGGAAAATCCAACCCGCTCGTTGGACACGCGAGGGCTAGAGGAACAGTTCCAGCGTTTTAGTCGTCGCGGTAAACCCGCTCCCGCCTTTCGTGGCGCTCCTGCGCCTCGACGGAGAGCGTGGCGATCGGCCGGGCGTCGAGCCGGCGCAATGCGATCGGGTCGCCCGTCTCCTCGCAATAGCCGTAGGTGCCGTCTTCGATCCGGGCCAGGGCGGCGTCGATCTTGGCGATGAGTTTGCGCTGCCGATCGCGAGCCCTGAGCTCGATCGCCCGGTCGGTCTCCGAGGAGGCGCGATCGGCGATGTCGGGGTGATTTTCGCTCTCGCTTTGCAGCGCTGCGAGGGTTTCACGGCTCTCGCGTAAGATTCCTTCCTTCCACTCCATCAGTTTGCGCCTGAAATATTCACGCTGGCGCTCATTCATAAAAGGCTCGTCCTCCGACGGTTTGTAGCCGTCAGCAATGACACCGACCACACCCATTGCTACGAATCCTCCACATCGATCCGGCGCCCTTATAGCGATGTCGTCGTCCCGGAACAACGACTTAGCGAGCCCGGCGGGCGGGCCGGCTCGGGCTTGATCAAAGCCGCCGGCGCGCGCATCCTCGCGGCGGCCTCCGCCGCAAGAGTCGCCGGCGGCCCAAGCGTTGGATAGGGGGTCAGGGTCATGCCCGCCCCGCATCGCGGAGCGCAGCGATGTTCAACCGCATTCTCACGCCCATTGACCTGGCCGAAATCGAGCTTGCCCAACCCGCGGTCGATCAGGCCGTGGAGCTGGCCGAGGCGAGCGGAGGCCTCGTCAGGCTCGTCAACGTGCAGCCGCTGCTCCCAGCCACGTTCATGGACTACGTTCCCGCCGATTTCGACGCCGCCCAGGAGGAGCGCGCCGCCAAGGCGCTCGAGGAAATCACCGCCGGCGTCAAGCTCGCCAAGGACCGGGTCTCGAGCATTGTGCGCGTCGGCGGCGCCTATCATGAGATTCTCGCCGAGGCTCGCGCTTGGGCGGCCGACCTCATCGTCGTCGGCTCTCATCGCCCGGTCATGTCGGACTATCTGCTGGGTTCGAACGCCAAAACCATTGTGCGCCACGCCGTGTGCTCGGTGCTGGTCGTGCGACATTAGCCGACGCTATCGCGTCAGCTCCCGCATGGCGTTTTCCAGCCCATCCAAGGTGAGCGGATACATCCGGTTGGCGAAGATACGCCGGATGATGGCCGTCGATTGCGAATAGCCCCATTGGCTCTCGGGCGTCGGGTTGATCCAGGCCGCGTGGGGATAGGCGCGAACCAGGCGCTCGAGCCAAACCTGGCCGGGCTCGGGGTTGACGTGTTCGATGGCGCCGCCGGCCATGAGGATCTCGTAGGGCGACATCGCCGCATCGCCGACGAAGATCGCGCGATAGTCGCGCCCGTAGCTGCTCAGGATGTCGGCGGTGGCGGTCCGCTCCGTGCTGCGGCGGCGATTGCTTTTCCACACGCTCTCGTAGAGGCAATTGTGGAAATAGAAGTGCTCGAGCCGCTTGAACTGGCTGCGTGCGGCTGCGAACAGGCTTTCGGCCGCTTCGACGTGCCAGTCCATCGAGCCGCCGACGTCGACGAACAAGAGGACCTTCACCGCATTGCGGCGCTCGGGCCGCCATTGCACGTCGATATATCCCCTTTTGGCGCTATCCCGGATGGTATTTTCGAGATCGAGCTCCTCGGCGGCGCCCTCGCGGGCGAATCGGCGCAGTCGCCTCAACGCGATTTTCATCGCGCGCGGGCCGAGCTCCTCGTCGCCGTCGAGATCCCTAAAGTCGCGCCTGTCCCACACCTTGACCGCATGGCCGTGGCGACCCTCTTCCTGGCCGATGCGAACGCCCTCGGGATTCTCGCCATGCGCGCCGAAAGGGGAAGCGCCCGCCGTGCCGATCCATTTCGATCCGCCCTGGTGACGACCTTTCTGCTCGGCGAGCCGCTGGCGAAGCGTCTCCATCAGCCTTTCAAAGCCTAAGGCTTTGAGCTCGGCGCGTTCCTCCGGGGTCAGATAGCGCTCGATGAGCTTGCGCAACCATTCCTCGGGAATGGCCGCTTGCTCGACCGCCAGGGAAAGGGTGAGCGCCCCCTTGAACGTCGTCGCGAAGGCGACGTCGAATTTGTCGAGATTGCGCTCGTCCTTGACGAGCAGCGCCCGCGACAGGTGGTAGAAATCCTCGACGGATTTTTCGGCGAGATCGCGCTCCATCGCCTGCATGAGCGAGAGGTATTCCCGCGGCGTGACCGGCACCCGGGCTTCCCGCAACGCAGCGAAGAAGGAAAGAAACATCGGCGGCGACTATGCCATATGGCGGTCGCCGAATCACCCCGCCTCGCCGTTCCTCCCTGGCGGATGCCCGTCGGGCGGACTAGAGTGGCGAATCTGAATTCCGGCGCTGGTTCTTTGCCGTCGCCGCTCGCCGGAGAGATCCGATGCGCAATATTCGCTGGCTTGCGGCGCTCCCGTTCATCGCCATCCTCATTGGGACGGCCTTCGTCAACAGCGTCGAGCCTCTCGTTTTCGGCCTGCCGTTGACGCTTGCCTGGCTTGTCCTCTGGGTCGTTTTGACGGCGGCGATCATGGCGACGATCTATTACCTCGACCCCGAAAACGTCGAGGCCGGCGACGAGGGGACCAACCGATGAACGCCGCGCTCGTCATCATCTTTCTCGCCGCCGCCCTCGCGCTCGTTCTCGGCGTGCTCGCTCGCTACGGCAAGGAGATGACGCTCGAGCAATGGACGGTCGGCGGGCGCGGCTTCGGCGGATTGTTCGTGTTCCTTTTGACCGCCGGCGAAATCTACACGACCTTCACTTTTCTCGGCGCGAGCGGCTTTGCCTACGGCAAAGGCGCAGCCGCCTACTATATTCTTGGCTACGGAGCGCTCGCCTACGTTTTGTCATACTGGCTGTTGCCGCCGATCTGGCGGTACGCGCGCAGCGAGCGGCTTATCTCGCAGCCGCATTTCTTCTCCCGCAAATACGACAGCCCATTGCTCGGCGTGTTGGTGGCCGCAGTCGGCGTCGCCGCGCTGATTCCCTATCTGGTTCTGCAATTTAAGGGACTGGGCATCATCGTTTCCGTCGCATCTTATGGCGCGATATCTCCGGATACGGCGATCTGGATCGGCGCGGCGATCATTACGATCTACGTCATGACGTCGGGCGTGCACGGCTCGGCGTGGAATTCGACGGTCAAGGACAGCCTCATTCTCGTTGTCGTGGTGTTCCTCGGAATATATTTTCCCTTCCACTACTACGGCGGCTACGCCGAAATGTTCCGCGCGATTGAACAGGCCAAGCCCGGCTTCGCTGCGCTAAAGCCGGCGGGCGACGGCGGCATTCTGTGGTTCCAGTCGACCGTGCTTCTGACCGCGCTCGGCTTCTACATGTGGCCGCACCAGTTCGGCGCCCTGATGACGGCCAAGGCCGAGCGCACGTTCCGTCGCAACGCGATTTTCTTGCCGCTCTATCAGCTGATACTTTTGTTCGTGTTCTTCTGCGGTTTCGCAGCGATCTTGAAGGTCCCCGGCCTGACCGGCCCCGACATCGATTTGGCGCTGTTCCGCCTGTCGATCCAGTCCTTCGATCCTTGGTTCGTCGGCGTCATTGGCGCAGCTGGCGTGCTGACCGCCTTGGTGCCGGGCTCGATGATCTTGATCGCCGCTTCGACGCTCCTGGCCAATGACGTCTTCGGCGGATTGCGGCCCGACATCACCCAGGCCACAGTAGCGCGAACCGCGCGAATTCTCGTGCCGATCATCGCGCTTCTCGCCGTCTACTTCACGCTTCAAGGGGGACAGACGATCGTCGCGCTGCTGTTGATGGGCTATGCGTTCGTCACGCAATTGTTCCCCGGCGTGATCGGCAGCCTCATGCCGGTCAATCCCGTGACCAAGCCCGGCGCATTCGCCGGCATCATTGTCGGGGTCGCGACGGTGGTCGGGGTCACGCTGACCCACAGCACGATCGGCACGCTTGCGCCGTTTTTGCCGAGCGCGTTCAACGATATCAACGTTGGCTTCGTGGCGCTTATCCTGAACGTCGTCGTCGCCGGCCTCGTCAGCATGGCGACGCGATCAGCGCCGACGCCGAGCGTGACGCGAGCCTAGCCGCCTCATTCGAGGGGTTGGGGCTTTGACGGCGCCTTGCCGCAGCTAACCGCCCTTCCGCCAATCCCTCGATCGGCGGAAGGGCGCCGTCCGTCAGCTTTGCGTCAGAGAGCCGTGGCCCTTGGGCGTGCTCATGGATTCGCAAGAGCCCTTGGCCACATATTTCCAGACATGGGGGTCATAGTCGACCGTCGAGGTCCCCGCGCAACTCGTCCCCGCGCCGGCTGCGCAATCGTTCTTGCCGGCCATCGAGACGCCATAGCACTTGTCCGCGCCCGGCTGCGCCGGCGCGGGGCCGGCCTTGGCGGCGCTCGCGAGAGCCAATGCGGCGCCGAGCGAAGCGGCGAGCGTGAGGGCGGTGGCGGCGGTCTTGCTGGTCATGGGTTTTCCTCTCATCGTGGCAATCGAGGGCGCTGATCTCGGCCGCGCCCGCCAGCTGGCTTTTCGCCCTGGCGCGAGTTCTACGTGCGGCGATCGGCAAAAATTACCGCCGCAGTCGATCACGAAATCGTGAATGCCGCACATATCCGCGGCTTCGCCAAGTCAGGGGCTGATGTTTCTAGATTTTTCGCTTCCGAGCCCGTCTCGCCCGGGGTCGCGAGACCCTCGTTCGGCCCGCGCGGCCGCGGGGCCGGAGACGCAGCCTCTCGAATCTCCGAAGGCGCCTGGCTCTGCCGCTGCGATGCCCCCGTCGCTTGTCAATATCGCGGGTTTCGGGTCATTTGGCCGATGAGGCGTCGTCCGGCCCGCCAGTCGATTCGTCGCTCCTTCCGAGAGGCCTGATGCGTCTTTCCCGCTATTTTTTGCCGATTCTGCGCGAGAATCCCAAGGAAGCGGAAGTCGTTTCGCACCGACTGATGCTGCGCGGCGGCATGATTCGGCAGGAGGCTGCGGGGATTTACGCCTGGCTGCCGCTCGGTCTCAGGGTCGTCGCCAAGATCAACGCGATCGTGCGCGAGGAGCAGAACCGATCGGGCGCCATCGAATTGCTGATGCCGACCATCCAGCCGGCCGACCTTTGGCGCGAGTCCGGACGCTACGAAGACTACGGCCGGGAAATGTTGCGCATCAAGGATCGGCACGAGCGCGACATGCTGTTCGGTCCGACCAACGAGGAGATGATCACCGAGATCTTTCGGGCCTATATCCGCTCGTATAAGGACCTGCCCCTCAACCTGTACCATATTCAATGGAAGTTCCGAGACGAGGTGCGTCCGCGCTTCGGCGTCATGCGTTCGCGCGAATTCCTGATGAAGGACGCCTATTCCTTCGATCTCGACGCGGACGGCGCCCGTCATTCCTACAACAAGATGTTCGTCGCCTATCTCCGCACGTTTTTGCGGCTCGGGCTCACCGCCATTCCCATGGTCGCCGACACCGGGCCGATCGGCGGCAACCTCAGCCACGAGTTCATCATTCTCGCCTCGACCGGCGAGAGCGAGGTTTATTGCCACCGTGACTATTTGAACTTTGCGCCGCCCCCTGAATCGATCGACTTTGACGACGCTGCCGCAATCCAGGCGGTGGTTGACAAGTGGACCTCGCTCTACGCCGCCACCTCGGAGAAGCACGACGCGGCGGCTTTTGCGGAGCTGGCCGAGACGGACCGGCTCTCGGCGCGGGGCATCGAGGTCGGCCACATTTTCTACTTCGGGACCAAGTATTCCGAG
>Ga0187783_10004034_pt1 | contig 10867 bp, 9 predicted proteins | sample 1015_SJ02_MP02_2_FD_132471 | JGI IMG/M metagenome (GOLD analysis project Ga0187783, IMG submission 132471) | Tropical peat soil microbial communities from peatlands in Department of Meta, Colombia - 1015_SJ02_MP02_20_MG | ecosystem: Environmental > Terrestrial > Soil > Wetlands > Peat | place...
AGCGCAACGTGGTGCACGGCTCGGACGGCCCCGAGACGGCGGCACGCGAGATCGCTTTCTTCTTCAGCGAGACCGAGCTGTACCCGCGCGGCTGAGCGTGTCCGCCGCCATGAGCACCCCGGCCACCGAGCGCACCAACCTGCTGGGATTGCCGCGCCCGGCGCTCGAGGAGTTCGTGCGCTCGCTCGGCAGCCGGCCGTTTCGCGCCCGCCAGCTCATGAGCTGGATCTATAAGCGCGGAGCCGCGGCCTTCGCCGACATGACCGACCTCGCACGCGAGTTGCGCGTGCGGCTCAAGGAGGCGGCCGAAGTGCGCGCACCGCAGGTCATCTCGGTGCAGCGTTCCGCCGATGGCACGCGCAAGTGGCTGCTGCGGGCCGATGTCGCCCAGGCCTTCGAGATGGTCTTCATTCCCGAGGAGGGCCGCGGCACGTTGTGCATCTCCTCGCAGGTGGGCTGCGCGCTCGATTGCAGCTTCTGCGCGACCGCGCAGCAGGGGTTCAACCGCAACCTGAGCACCGCCGAGATCGTCGGCCAGGTCTGGCTCGCCGCGCGCGAGCTCGAGCGCGACGCGCGCGCCGCGCGCGGGGTCGGCGCGGAGGCCGGCGAAATCAGCGAGCGGCACATAACCAACGTCGTCCTGATGGGCATGGGCGAGCCGCTCGCGAACTTTCGCAACGTCGTGCCGGCGCTCGACATCCTTCTCGATGACTTCGGCTTCGATCTGTCGCGGCGGCGCGTGACGCTCTCGACCTCCGGGCTGGTGCCGCAGATCTACCGGCTGGCGCGAGTGAGTAACGTAGCGCTCGCCGTATCGCTGCACGCGCCCGACGATGCACTGCGCAACGAGCTGGTGCCGATCAACCGCAAGCACGGCATCGCCGAGCTGCTCGAGGCGTGCTGGCACTATCTCGACGAACGCAACGGCCGCAGCGTCACCTTCGAGTACGTGATGCTCGAGGGGGTCAACGATTCGCCGGCGCAGGCGCGCGCGCTGGCACGCCTGCTGCGCGGCCACCCCGCCAAGGTGAACCTCATCCCCTTCAATCCCTTCCCCGGCACCCGCTACCGTCGCTCGAGCGCGCCCGTCATCCAGCGCTTCCGCGACGAGCTGCTGCAGCGCGGGGTGCTGGCGACCGTCCGCCGCACGCGCGGCGATGACATCGATGCCGCCTGCGGCCAGCTCGCCGGGCGGGTCATCGATCGCACCACGGTACGTCTCGGCAACAAGATCATCGGCGTCGCAGTCCAACCATGAGCATGTCATCCACACCGATCCTGTCCCGGCACGGACTCTGCGCAGCCTGCGCTGCGCTGCCTTTGCTTCTCGGCGGCTGCAGCAGCGCGAGCCCGCAGAAGTCCGCGCGCACGCACGATGCCGCCGCCTACAACACTCAGCTCGGCATCGCCTATATGAACCAGGGAGATCTGGCGCGCGCCAAGGAAAAGCTCGATCGCGCCGTTAGCCAGGATCCAGGCAGCGCCGATGTCCACAGCGCGCGCGCGATGTTGTTCGAGCGCATGGGCGATACGCCGCACGCCGATGGCGAGTTCCGCACCGCGCTGCGCCTGGCACCGCGTGATCCGAAGGTCATGAACAACTACGCGGTATATCTCTGCCAGAGCGGCCGCACCGAGGAGGGAGTGAAACGCTTCCTCGAAGTGGCGCAGAACGCGCTCTACCCGACGCCCGAGGCGGCCTACACCAACGCCGGGGTATGCCTGCGCACGATGAAGCGCGACGACGAAGCGCGTGTCGACTTCAGCCGCGCGCTGCGCCTGCAGCCGAATTACGCGGAAGCGGAGTTCCAGCTGGCCACCCTGCAATTCCAGCACGGCGAGCTCTCCGGCGCACGCACCAGCATCGATACCTTCATCGGCAGCTTCCCCGAGACGCCGGACCTGCTGCTGCTCGGAGTGCGCGTGGCGCGGGCACAGGGCGATCGCGTCGCCGCGCAGCGCTACGCCCGCAAGCTGCAGCTCGATTTCCCCGAGACCGAGCAGGCACGCGCCCTGGCCGACCTCGATCACAACCCGGGCTGAGTGCGCCGTGGCGAGCGAAGCTGGCGGCGCGGTCGTCCGCGGCATCGGTGTGCGGCTGCGCGCCGCGCGTGAGAGCCGTGGCCTCACCTTGGTGCAGGCCGCCGAGCGGCTGCACGTCGATGCGCGCATCCTCGAGGCGCTCGAGGCCGAGGACTTCGCCGTGCTCGGCGCCGATGTCTACGTGCGCGGGCACCTGCGCCGCTACGCGGAAGCGCTCGGCGAGTCCGCAGCGCAGCTGCAGGAGCTGTACGCCGGCGCGGCGGCAACGCCGGTACCGGACCTCACGCGTATTCCGCGCGGTGATCGGGGCAGCCGCTCCTCGCCGCTGCTGCTGCCGGCTCTGCTGCTGGTGGTCGGAATCGCCCTGCTCGGCGTGCTCTGGTGGTTCCGCAGTCTGCCGCACGAGAAGGCCCGCCCGCTCGAGGGCGCGATGCCGGCGCCGGCCAGCGCCGGGGCCCGCGCGGGCTCCGCTGCAGGCGGCGGCGCCGCGCAGAGCACGAGCCCGACACCGGCCGGCGCGGCCGCGGCGCCCGCCGGCACGCTGCCGGCGAGCGGCGCCGGTGAGACGCAGCTCGATGTCAGATTTTCGGCACTTAGCTGGGTCGAGATTTCCGACGCCGCGGGCCGGCTGCTCCTGCAGGGACTGTATGTGCGCGGCAGCACGCGCGAAGTGCGCGGCAGCGCACCGCTGCGCGTGGTGCTCGGCAACGCCCCGGCGGTCGAGCTCGAGATCAATGGGCGCCCGGTACCGCTCGCCGGGCTGGTGCATCGCAACGGCAGCGCCTATCTCTCGATCGACGGCAGCGGGCACGTGAGCGCCGCTACGCCGCGGTTGGCGCACGGAGACTGAGGTGACGCAGCAGATCCCGCCGGTCCGCGGCATGAACGATGTGTTGCCGAGTGAGATCGGCGCGTGGCAGCACTTCGAGGCGTGCACGCGTGAGCTGCTCGCCGCCTACGGCTACGAGGAGATCCGCACTCCGCTGCTCGAGCACACGGAGCTCTTCAAGCGGGCGATCGGCGAGCACACCGACGTGGTCGGCAAGGAGATGTATACCTTCAGCGATCGAGGCGGCGACAGCCTGACACTGCGGCCGGAAGCGACCGCGGGCATCGTGCGCGCGCTCATCTCCAATGGCTTGCTGCGCGGGGCGCGCCACAAGCTGTGGTGCCTCGGCCCGATGTTCCGCCACGAGGCCCCGCAGGCGGGACGCTACCGCCAGTTCTGGCAGGTGGATGTCGAGGCGATCGGCTGTCCCGGCCCGGACGTCGATGCCGAGCTCATCGCGCTCGGCGCGCGGTTGTGGCAGCGCATAGGGGTAACGGGGCTCACGCTCGAGCTGAACTCCCTCGGCACGCCCGAGAGCCGCCGCGCCTATCGCATGCACCTGGTCGAGTACCTCAAGGCACACGAGGCCCGGCTCGATGCCGACAGCCGCCGCCGTCTCGATGTCAACCCGCTGCGCGTGCTCGACAGCAAGAACCCGCAGATGCAGGAGCTGATCAGCGGCGCGCCGCAGCTCACCGAGCACCTCGATGCGGAGTCGCGCGCGCATTTCGAGGAGTTATGCGCCATGCTGCGCTCGCTCGGCGTGAGCTACCGTCTCAACCCGCGCCTGGTACGCGGTCTCGACTACTACACCCGCACGGTGTTCGAGTGGATCACGGACTCGGACATCGCTCAGAATGCCGTCTGCTCGGGTGGACGCTACGACGGGCTGGTCGCGCAGCTCGGCGGCGATGCCACCCCGGCGATCGGTTTCGCGATGGGCGTCGAGCGTCTCGTGGCGCTGCTGACGGCCTCCGGGCGCGTGCCTGCCGCCCGGCCACCGGATGTCTACGTGGTGGTGGGCGGAGCCGCGGTGGCGGGCGAGGCGCTGCGGATCGTGGAACGGCTGCGCAGCGAACGGCCCGCCTTACGGTTCGAGCTGCACGTGGGCGGCGGCAACTTCAAGGCGCAATTCCGCCGCGCCGATCGCAGCGGAGCGCCGCTCGCGCTCGTCGTCGGCGCGGATGAGCTCGCGCGCGGCGTGGTCGGCGTGAAACCTTTGCGCGCCGACTCGGGTCAGAGCGAGTGCCCGCTCGCACAACTTGCATCGGGCGTCGATGCCGCGCTGGCCGCCGCGGCGGGCGCCGGCGCGGCACGGGCGTGATATCGGGGAGGATCGGTGGACGACTACCTTTCGGAAAAAGAGCAGTGGGAGTGGGTCAAGACGCAGGTGCGCGAGAACGCACCGGCGGTGCTCGGCGCCATCGTGCTGGCGGCGGCGGTGGTGCTCGGCTGGCGCTGGTGGCAGGGGCGGCTGGATCAGACCCGTCTCGCGGCCGGCGCGAAGTACATGCAGATGGTACAGGCGCTCGAAGGCGGCGACCGTACCCAGGCACTGGTGGTGCTCGGTGAGCTCGAGCGCGATCACGTCGGCTCGCCTTATGCCGACCAGGCGCAGCTGCTGGCCGCGCGTATGTATGTCGACGAGGGCGCACTCGACAAGGCGGCCGCCGAGCTGACGAACGTCGCCGACAAGTCGAAGGATCAAGAGCTCGCGCTGATCGCGCGGCTGCGCCTGGCGCGGGTGCAGATTGCGCAGGGCAAGCCCGATAGCGGGCTCGCGACGCTCGCCGCCGCACAGCCCGGCGCCTTCGGAGCCCTCTACCACGAGGTGCAGGGCGATGCCTACTACGCCAAGGGCGACAAAGCGCACGCGCTCGCCGAGTATCGCAGCGCGCAGTCCAGCGCTCAGGCGGGCGATGACGGCGGCGACAGCTCTTTGCTCGCACTCAAGGTGGCCGATCTGTCGGCGGCTGCCGCTCCGGCGGCGGCAACGAGCGCCCCTGTGGCACCGCCGGCCACTAACGGCGCCGGCCGGGCGCCGGGCAGGTAGGCACATGCCAGCGCTCCAATCTCAACTCCCGGATGGCACGTCGCGCCGGCTCGCCGCTGCGTTTGCCCTCGCGGCACTGGTGATCATCGCCGCCTGCTCGAAGGACAAGAGCATCGACCAGCCGGCGAAGCTGACACCGCTCGCCAACCCGAGCCTGCGCGTGCAGCGCGTCTGGGGCGCCTCGGTCGGCGACAAGAAGGCGGTGGTGCTGCGTCTCGGGCTCGGCGTGTCGGTGGCCGACGGCCGCGTGTACGCCGCCGGGCACGGTGGCGACCTGGTGGCGCTCGACCTCGGCAGCGGGCGCGTGCTCTGGCGCGTTCGCACCCGCGCCCCGCTCTCCGGCGGCACTGCGGTCGGTCACGGGCTGGTGCTGATCGGCTCGAGCGACGGCCAGCTGTTCGCCTTCGACGCTGCCAACGGCGAGAGCCGCTGGAAGGTACGCCTCAACGGTGAGGTACTGGCGCCGGCCGCGATCTCCGAACGGCTGATCGCGCAACGCACCGTCGATGGCAAGCTGCACGCGCTCAGCCCCGCCGACGGGCACGAGCTCTGGTCGCAGGATCAGTCGGTACCGCGCCTGTCGCTGCGGGGCACTTCGCACCCTGTGATCGTGGGCGATGTGGTGCTGTGCGGCTTCGACAACGGCAAAGTGCTGGCCGTCAACGCCAACGACGGCTCGGTGCAGTGGGAAGCGACGGTGACACCGCCGCACGGGCGCACCGAGCTCGAGCGGCTCGACGACATCGATGCCGCCGTGACCGTCTCCGGCCAGGATGTCTACGCCGTCGGCTTTCAGGGGCGGGTAGCGATGATGGCGCTCGACACCGGCCAGATCTGGTGGTCCCACGAGAGCTCGAGCTACCGCGGGCTGACGCTCGACGACGACGTCGTATACGTGTCGAGCGCCGACGGCGAGGTCGTAGCGCTCAAGAGGCGCACCGGAGAAGAGATCTGGCGGCAGAACGCGCTGCTGCACCGCGGTTTGTCGGCCATCGCCGTGATGGACGACGCCGTGGTCACCGCGGATTTCCAGGGCTACGTGCACTTTCTCGACAAGACGGACGGCGCGCTCATCGCGCGGGTGCGCGACGGCAAAGTACGCATCAGCAACGCGCCGGTGGTCGTCGGCAACACGGTGGTGGTGATCAACGATCGCGGCCAGATCGATGTCTATCGCGTAACGCCGCAGGCATCGGCCGCGCGCGGCAGCAAGCACACGCCACCCGCCAAGGCCGACGCATCCCCGAAGGCCGACGTGCCCGCCAAGGCCGACGCGCCCGCGGAGAGCCATTAAGAGCGCACGGCGCCGTGCGCGCGAGCGCTAAGCTATGCTGCCTGTGATCGCGCTCGTCGGCCGGCCGAACGTCGGCAAGTCGACCCTCTTCAACGTCCTCACCGGTACGCGCGATGCCATCGTCGCCGACGTGCCCGGCCTCACGCGCGACCGTCAGTACGGCTTCGGCCGCGTGGGTCCGCTCCCCTACGTCGTCGTCGATACCGGCGGACTGCTCGAGAACCCGCGCGGCATCGAGGCGCAGATGCGCGCGCAGACCGAGCGCGCGGTGCGCGAAGCCGACCGGCTGATCTTACTCGCCGATGCACGCGCGGGACTCAGCTTCGAGGACCGCTTCGTCGCCGGTGAGCTGCGCCGCGCGGGTAAACCGGTAACGCTCGCGCTCAACAAGGCCGAAGGGCTCGACGCCGACCTGGCCGCTGCGGACTTTCACGCGCTCGGCTTCGGCGTGCCGTTGGCGATATCCGCCAGCCACGGCCAGGGCTGCGAAGCGCTCATGGAGCACGTGCTGGCCGGATTCGAGCCGCAGGCGGAGCCGCCGAGCGAGGCCGATGCCATTCGCATCGCCGTGACGGGTAGGCCCAACGTCGGCAAGTCGACCCTCGTCAACCGCCTCCTGGGCGAGGAGCGGGTGATCGCCAGCGACGAGCCGGGGACCACGCGCGACAGCATCCTGGTGCCGTTCGAGCGCGACGGCCGCAGATTCCTGCTGATCGACACCGCGGGGCTACGGCGGCGCGCGCGGGTCGCGGACGTGGTCGAGCGAGCGAGCGTCGCGCACGCGCTGCAGGCGATCGCCGAGGCGCACGTGGTGATTCTGGTGCTCGATGCGCACGACGGCGTCGCGGAGCAGGACGCCAGCGTGCTCGGCCTGGCACTCGAGCGCGGCCGCGCCCTGCTCATCGCGGTCAACAAGTGGGACGGGGTTGCGCCGGAGCAGCGCGCGCAGATCCAGCGTCAGCTTGCCCTGAAGCTCGACTTCGCGCCGTTCGCGCCGCTGCACTTCATCTCCGCCCGTCACGGCAGCGGGGTCGGCGAGCTGATGCAGTCGGCGGTACGCGCCTACGAGGCGGCCAGCGCCAAGCTGCCGACACGCGAGCTGACGCGCACCCTGGAGCAGGCAGTTGCGGCGCACCAGCCGCCGCTCGTGCGCGGCCGGCGCATCAAGCTGCGCTATGCGCACCAGGGCGGCCGCAACCCGCCGCGCATCGTGATCCACGGCAATCAGACGGCGTCGGTTCCAGACAGCTACACCCGCTACCTCGCCAACTTCTTTCGCGGGGCCTACGAGCTGTACGCGACGCCCGTGTTCATCGAATACCGCACGGAGGCCAACCCCTACCACGGGAAGGCGCGCGCTCCCTTGCGCGGCCGCCGCGCGCGGCAGAGAGCGGGGAGAGCGCGCCGCAGCTGACTCGCCACGGGCGACTGGAGCGACTCATGGGCACGACACATCGATGGCTGGTTGCTGCGACCGCGGTCTCCTTCTCGACCACTGTCGCGCTCGCCGAGTCGAGCGGCAACGCCGCGTACCTGGCGATACACGCCCCGAGCGTGGCGTTGCGCCACGTCAGCGTCATCGACGGCACGGGTGCTGCTGCACGCAGCGACCAGACCCTGCTCATCGCCGGGGGCCGGATCGCGAGCGTCGGACCGGCCGCCGCCACGGAGATTCCCGCGGGAACCGAGGTGCACGATTATCCCGGCTGCAGCGTGCTTCCCGGGCTCGTCGGCATGCACGATCATCTGTTCTACACCGCCTCCCGCGAAGCGCAGCGCAATTCCCCCGCGGGACTCGAGCCCGGGTTCGTGGTGAACGAGATCCCCTTCTCGGCGCCGCGGCTGTATCTGGCGGCGGGAGTCACCACGCTGCGTACCACGGGGAGCGTCGAGCCGTACACGGACCTCAAGGTGCGCTCGCGCATCGAGGCCGGCACGATGCCGGGCCCGCACCTCGACCTCACGGCGCCTTATCTCGAGGGGCGCGGCACGATCTTCGCGCAGATGCACGAGCTCTCCGGGCCCGACGAGGTGGAAAAATTCATCGGCTACTGGGCCGCAACCGGCATGAGCTCGCTCAAGGCCTACATGTATCTCACGCGTGCGGAGCTCACTGCCGCCGTGGCGGCGGCGCACCGGCGCGGACTGCGCATCACGGGGCATCTGTGCGCGGTGAGCTGGCCGGAGGCGATCGCCGCAGGCATCGATGACCTGGAACACGGTCCGGTCTACACCGACAGCGAATTCGTCCCGGGGCGTCAGCCCGATGAGTGCCCGGCGGGCAAGACCCTCACGGCTTCCTGGGCACAGAAGAGCGTGACCGACCCCGAGGTTGCCCGGCTGATCCGCTCGCTGGTCGAGCACCACGTAGCGGTGACCTCCACGCTGCCGGTGTTCGAGCTCACGGTACCGGACCGCCCACCGATCGAGCGGCGCGCTCTCGAAGCGATGTCGTCGGCGGCACGGGACAGTTATCTCACCTTCAGATCCCAGCTCGATCCAAGGGATCCAACGCCTGCGAAGTTGTTTCGGCTGGAGATGGATTTCGAGCGCGCCTTCGCCGCTGCCGGAGGCGTGCTGCTCGCGGGGCCCGATCCAACGGGTGCCGGTGGCGTGCTGCCAGGGTTCGGCGATCAGCGCGAAGTCGAGCTGCTGGTGGAGGCGGGCTTCACGCCGCTACAGGCTATCGAGATCGGCACGCGCAACGGCGCGGCCTTCCTCGGCCGCGAGCGCGACATCGGCACGATTGCCAACGGCAAGCGAGCGGACGTGATCCTCGTGCGCGGCGATCCGGCCGCGCACATCGAAGACCTCGAGAACGTGGAAGTGGTATTCAAGGACGGCCAGGGCTACGACCCCGGCCGCCTGATCGAGGCGGTGCGCGGCCAGGTCGGCGTTCGCTGAGCTCTACGGATTGGTGCCGAAGGAGTAGAGCACGGTGGCCACGCCGGCCGGCGTCAGCTTGAACACCGTGCCGAGCCCGAACTGCCCTCCGTTGGTGGTGGTGCCGTAGAAGTTACCGTCGCTTCCCTGGAGCAGGCTCGAGGGCTGCGGCGCCTGCAGTGGTGCGGCCGGGCTCGCGCCGAAGGAGTACAGCACCGACTCGGCGCCGGCCAGCGTGCTCTTGAATACCGTACCGCAGCCGCCGTTGCAGTTGGCATTGCTGCCGCCACTCGTCGTGCCGTAGAGGTTGCCGTCCGTCCCCTGGATCACCGCCGTGTAGGGCTGCGCGCCATCGGCCGTGCCCCCCGCGAAGGCGTACAGCACCGTCTCCGTTCCCGCCGTGGTCACCCGGAACAAGACTCCGGCCGAGCTCGCGCCGCCAAGCGGCGTCGTGCCGTAGAGATTCCCGTCGTTGCCTTCGAGGAGCGGCGTCTGCGGTGCTGCGCCGTCGCCGCCGCCCGCGAACGCGTGCAGCACCGACTCGGCGCCGGCCGCAGTCACCTTGAATACCGTGCCGTCGTTGGCGCTACCTCCGTAGGCAGTAACGCCGTAGAAGTTGCCGTCGCTCCCCTGAATCAGGCTCGCGGCGACCGCGCCGTCACTCGCACCGCCGCTGAAGGAGTAGAGCACTGTCTCTTCACCGGCCGGTGTCAGGCGAAACACCACGCCGCAGCCGCTCGAACCGCAGACGCTGCTCACCTGTCCGCCAAAGGCAGCGCTGCCGTAGAAATTGCCGTCGGTGCCCTGAATCAGTCCATTGGGACTGCCGCCGTCCGTCAGGCCGGTGAAGTAGTAGAGGACGGTCTCGGCGCCGTCGGGGGTGATCTTGAAGGCCGTGCCGCAGCCAAGCTGGCACTGGCCGTTTCCACCACCGCTGGTGGCGCCATAGAAATTGCCGTCGCTTCCCTGGATGACGCCCTCCGGGTTCGACCCGTCGCCCGAGCCGCCGACGAACGAGTACAGCACCGTCTCCGCACCCGCGGGCGTGATCGTGAAGAAGGTGCCCTGGCCGTAGCGTCCGCCGTTGGCGGTAGTACCGTAGAAGTTGCCGTCGCTACCTTGGATCAGGCCGGTGGGTCCCGAGCCGTCCCCTGTCGGGGTCTGTGAAGACGTGGGCGGATAGAAGTAGTAGCCGCCGTGGTCGTACCCACAAGCCGTGAGAACCGTGAGAACCGCGAGCAGCGCGCAAGGCGCCGCTGCTGCGAGGCAGGCTCGATAGCGCTTCACTGCACCCTCCCGCCGTTGCGGCTACAGCAAAACCCCGGGCTCCATGGCACCGAGAGTAAGCCAACGCGCACGAAGCACCCTCGTTGACAACCCCCGGGCCCAGCCGGTTCCCGCCCTATCGTTGCGCCGTCTGTCCCTCGCGACGCTCTTTCTGCTCTTTTTCAGGCTTCTTGGGGTGGGACTGTGCCGTTTTCGCCTTCGCAGCTGGAGGCTTACCGCTGCCATTGCCGTTGGCACTGCCGCTGCCGTTCGGCGATTGCGGATGTGCCGCCGCGGCATAGTGATTGGCGTGTCCACCGTTCCCGTTTGCCGCGCCGCCCGGGCCGCCGTTGGCCTTATTGGCGTGCGCCAGCGGGGGCGATTGCGGCGAGGCGCCGCGTGCACCGACCACGCCCGGCGCGTTGAAGGCCCCGGGGTGTGGCGTTGCGGCGATGGCGGGACGGCCGCCGTTGTTCTTCGCCAGCAGCGACGGATTGGC
>Ga0187783_10004035_pt1 | contig 10865 bp, 11 predicted proteins | sample 1015_SJ02_MP02_2_FD_132471 | JGI IMG/M metagenome (GOLD analysis project Ga0187783, IMG submission 132471) | Tropical peat soil microbial communities from peatlands in Department of Meta, Colombia - 1015_SJ02_MP02_20_MG | ecosystem: Environmental > Terrestrial > Soil > Wetlands > Peat | place...
CAACCCGCGACCATGCATCGGCGTTGGAGATCTTAAGGCGCGGACTGTGCCTTGTGAGCGCAACATCTGCAATGGCAGGTGTGCTTGCAGAAGCCCCTGGCTTTAGCCATGGGGCGTAGTCACATTGTTCAGGACTGCAATAATGGATCTAAGTAATTTGCATGTAGCAATTGCCGCCGGCGATCCCGAATATCCCAAGCGCGCCCCCTTTGATCCTCCTGTCCCCTATCCTGAGCTGCCGTATGCCAGTAACCTCGATCGAGCTAACAAAGTTTATCCCCTCGTGCGCGAGGCCATGCGGTTATTAGGGATGGATACCACCCATTTTGGAAGCGCAAGCTGGAATCCATTGGGGGAGATTGTTGCACCGGGAGATTGCGTTCTCATTAAACCCAATTTTGTCCTCGATCGCAATTATGGAGGCGGTCCGGTCGAGGCGGTAATAACCCATGCTTCCGTTCTGCGTGCTATTTCTGACTATGTGCTGATCGCTCTCAAGCGCAAGGGAGAACTAATCATTGGCGATGCCCCGCAGATGAATTGCCAGTGGAGTGAGCTTCTTCAGGCAAACGGAATCGGTGCTCTGGGCGAACATTTAGCGCAGGCATGTGCGAATCTCCGCATTCGCTTTAGCTTGATCGATTTTCGAATGGAAGAGACGGAATTTCGCTTCGCGGTCGTGTGGAAGAGGAGGCGACTGATGCCGGCGGAAGACCGAACCGTCCAAGTCACTCTAGGAAAGAAAAGCATGATGGAGGAAATCGACGCCAGTCGGCTCTACGGCGCCGATTATGACCGCCGGCAGATCGTACGCGCGCACGAAGAGCACCGTCACGAGTATCGCATCGCCCGGCAAGTGCTCGCGGCCGACGTCGTACTCTCGGTGCCCAAGCTCAAGGTTCACAGTAAGGTCGGTACTACCTTAAACATTAAAAACATGGTTGGCATCAACACCGACAAAAATCATTTGGCTCATTATCGGATAGGGCCACGATCCAAAGGGGGGGATGAGTTTTCGCACCCTGCGTGGGATGATTTGTTTGAGCGCTGGCTGTCCGACACCTTGTTAGGCCGCATGTGGCGTGTGGGAAAATATCCGTTTGTGGTTTGGCGCGCGTTTCGTGCGTTGTTGCGAAAACTCTTTCCGACAGAAACCCATTCGTTCGTCTTGGGCAACTGGTTCGGCAACGACACCGCGTGGCGTATGGCCCTCGATTTGAATCGTATCTTGCTTACCTGTGACAAAGAAGGCAAGGTTTGCGATTCGGTCGAGCGAAAGTATTTCAGTTTCATTGACGGCATTGTGGGAGGTCAGGGGAACGGTCCGCTTGCGCCCGACGCTTATCCCAGCGGAGTAATTCTTGCGGGATCGAATCCACTGGCCGTGGATTGGGTCGCAACACGACTTATGGGCCTCGATCCGCGAAAAATTCCTATGTACGCCCGCGCCCCACAACAGATGTGCGAATGGTTGCCAAACTTGGATATCGGGAATGTAGAGGTGAACTCTAATCGAGCGGAGTGGAACTGCCTGCTGCACAACTCCGAGTCGATCTTTCGCTTCGCCACAGCGCCGGGTTGGCGGGGCCAGATCGAATCCTACGCGCTGCCGCAGGGTCCGAAGGACGGCCCCGAGATGGTGGAATCAGGTGTCGTGAACCTGTTGTAAAGACTTGCTTAGGACTAGGCTCCTGCTGTACCGCACCCAACTTTAGGGAGGCACCGAACCGCGCTTCGCCAGTCGCCCGCGCTTTTGTACCCAACTGCTGCTTGTGGAGCTGACCTTTCACGGGACGGTTGATCGAACGTGATTTGGCATCGTCTATTTCACGAGCTGCCTGCGCAGGGACGCTGGCTGACCGCAGGCTTTGCGTATACGTGCGCGCAGAGCTTCTTACCTTGCTCCCGACGTCGTCGGAAAAGCTTCGTATTGAACCGATCTTATTCGAATTGAAAAGCGTGCATACCAGCAGGCATTCCATAGAGTCCAGGTAATTTCGAAAGGAGGTTACTCATGTCGGCGCAGCCGGAGTGTATGTTCCTTCCGCCACCGTGTCTGACCAACAACGATCCCGCAGGCCTCAAGGCAAGAAGCATGCCTATCGCGTGGTGGCATCCGTCATTGCCGCGCTGAATGAGCACAAAAAGTTCCTGAATGGAGCAAAACTGCTCGTGCTGGGCGTGGCCTATAAGTAAAGACGTGGATGATCTGCGCGAATCGCCGGCGCTGACTATCATTGAAACTGCTCTGCAAGGAAGGAGCACAGCTATCACGATCTTTACTTCCCATTCGTTGGCAGAGGCCGCAAATATGATCTGCGGATGATTCGCGTTTCTCTCGACAACCTGGGCGGTAGATTGTGTGGTCATCGTGACCGACCACTCGGACTACGACTACGCACGAATTGCGCGGGAGTCTCAATTGGTCGTGGATACAAGAAACGCCACTCGCGGTATCCGGGCTCCGAATGTTGTCCGCGGCTGATGCTTGGTTCATCCCTGCTCCAACCTCGAACTTTGTCGTCGCTGGCCTTGTTGCGAAAGAGTCAGCATCACGAACTGACGGCCTCTGGCCACGACTTGCGGCGTGCACGTGGATCCCCGTACTCAAAGGTCCACGGGAAGAGCCGGGATCAAAGTGATCACCTCTCGTCTCTGCGTACGCTGCATAAACTGAACCTGGTTCCTTGCAATTCTCACAAATTGATAGCTGTTCGTGCCAAGGCGAGATAAAGATCATGCGTGAGTATCTGCCTTTACGCTTCCGGTATTCTAGGTTCTATTGGAATACGTTGGCCTTTTTGCAAGCTTCTGAGTGGTGGAGTGCGGACCGCCTGGCAGAGTATCAACTCGACCAGGTGAAAAAGATGCTGCAGCATTGCGCATTGCACGTCCCGTTCTATCGGCGGCTGTTTCGACAAATCGGATTTGATCCCAACTCATTTTGCTCCTTCTCTGACTGGACACACCTTCCGCTGCTTGACAAAGAAACCGTCCGTTCCCGTCGCGATGAGTTCTTAGCCGAGAACATCAGGTCCAGAGACAGAGAGTATTACACCACGGGCGGAACCATGGGCAGGCCTTTGGGGCTATACGGTCTGCGCGACGCCGGCTGGCGGGAGCGGGCCTTCATGGATGCGCAATGGGGACGCGTCGGTTTCAGAAATTTCGAAGTGCGCGCCATGCTCAAGGGGAGTGTTGTCGCGAAGAAAAAACACTGGACTTACGATCCCAAACAGCGTGCATTTATCTTCTCAAACTTTCACATGACGCCGGAAAACGTTGCCGAATACACTCGGGTCATCAAGAAAGCGAAAGTTCCTTATTTGCACTCGTACCCTTCAGCGGTGATCGATTTTGCCCGCCATCTGAAACATCAGGGAATCGAGCCACCCCGATTTCGCGCCATTTTCATCGGGTCGGAGAACCTATATCCGGGGCAACGCGAGTTCATCGAGTCGTTTTTTGAGTGCCGCGCGTATTCTTGGTATGGCCACAGCGAAAATGTTGTGCTTGCGGGAGAGTGTGAAGTCGACCGAAATTACCATGTCTGTCCCCAGTACAGTTACGTAGAGGTGATCACCAAGGAAGGCAGGTTAGCCGAGCATGAAGGAGAGACCGGAGAGCTGGTTGGAACTTCGATCTACAACCTAGCAATGCCTTTAATCAGGTATCGGACGGACGACTTCGCCATCCTTGGACCGATGAGCTGCCATTGTGGCCGGCAGTACAAACTGCTCAGAGAAACTAACGGCCGCTGGCTACAAGAGATGTTGATTGGCCATCGAGGTAATCTCATCTCGATGACCGCCTTGAACATGCACTCCGACGTGTTTGACCAAGTACAACAGTTCCAGTTCTACCAGCGCGAGAAAGGCAAAGCCGAATTGCGAATCGTGCGAAAATCAACCTTTTCCGAAAAGGACGAACGAGCCATTCTGAAAGCTCTTGGGGATAAAGTAGGAGACTCGCTCGAGGTCGAATTAACATTCCCGTCCTCCATTCCGTTAACCCCCCGCGGTAAATAAAGGTTTGTGATTCAAGAATTGGATCCCGATATCCAAAGTCTCTGGCGGGCTGCGTCTTGAGCAAATTGGTCCTCCCGCAACCTGTTATCTTCGCCATCGCCACGTTTTGACATGCTGCGCGTACACCTGCAACTCTCAAAGCCGCGATGTCGAGAATCTGAAAAAGAGCGGAATCGAGTACGGTCCGTTGATTTCAACACCCCCGTCGGATGCCGCAGTTGTTGCGCCTATCTGCCAATCGAAACGGTCTTGGGTAAACGTGGAAACCGCGCGCCGGTTTCCTCCGTCTGATCTGTAGGGACGCCCACAAAAATCTTTGTCCTGTGCTGAACCAGTGAGCATCCAGGCATTCCGATCGCAGAGTCCCATGGAAGCTTTCCACATACGCGTTGTCGGTCGGCTTCCTGGGCCGGGAGAAGTCGATTTTCAACTGCTTGTGATAGGCCCATAGATCCGTCACTTGGCTGGTGAACTCGCTGCCATCATCACAAAACAGCACCTGCTCCTCGTTCTTGCCGGATCTGTTGCAGCACCCGCACGACTTCCGGTCCCCTTACGCTCTGGCCGACTTTCGATGGCCAGCCATTCGCGTGTATAGACATCAACTACCGTGAGGGCTCGGAATCGCCGTGCGTCCGTGAGTTGATCGGCGACAAAGCCCAAACTCCAGACCAGATTCAGCCGTTCTGCCGGCTATGTTCCGACACCGCCCTCCGCGACTTGCGCCGACTTCGCAAGCCTAGCCCTTCCTCCCGGTAAAGCCGACACACGAGCTTCCTTCCCACCGGCCAACCCTCACGGATCAGTAGCACCCCGATCCTGCGGTACCCGTAGCGAACCCCCTGCGCCAACTCCCCCATACGCATACGCAGCTCGGTCAGTGGATCTCGGACGCTCTGGTACCGATGCGTCGCGCGCGCCCCCCAACCACCTTGCAGGCATGCCGCTCTCTGAATCCGGTACGCCCCGCACAAGTACCCAACCATGAGGCGGCGCCGTAAGGGCTTCACCAGTTTTTTCGTAGCACGTCCAGCATTGCCCGATCCAGCGTCAGTTCGGCCACCGACTTCTTCAATCAGCTATTTTCGTCTTGCAGTTGTTTCAGTTGACGGACTGGATCGATCTCCGACCCAGTAAACTGCTTCTTCCAGCGGTAGAAGGTCTGCTCACTGATTCCTGCTCGTCGGATCAGTTCGGCCACCGGCATCCCCATCTCTGCATGCTTCACAATGGCCACGATTTGTTCGACCGAAAATCGCTTGCGCTTCATCCATCAAAATCCTCCTTCGTCGGATTTTGCCGAAAACTCGCTCTCAAACTGGATCAACGTTCGGGGTGCCGCGCACACACCACATCCCCCCTCTCCGATGAGAAGTTCCGAAATTGCTGGGAGAATGTCTCGGTCATTGCTTGGAACATTCGAGGATGATATTCTTCTTTTGGCGGCTCCGCTGGCACGGAGCCCAAATACGTTCTCGCCACGAAATGGCCGTTTCCGCTCAATTCTACGGATGGAGCGATGAGCGCAGCGCATGCGTTTTCGAGAGTCGGACAAAGGGTCCGCATTCGAACCGGACCTCTAGAAGGGCTTCAACGAATCCTAGTCCGCTGACCATGGATAGGGAAAATTCGTGGTCTCAGCGGACGCGATTGAGTGACGCTTTTTTATCTACTTTGACGGATACGCTTTGGAACGTATTTGCAGCCTTTGCTCTCAGGTCTTTCATCTGTGGAAGCTGGAAGGCGCTTAATCGATCGATCGCGCCGCTTACCGCCGGCGTCACGAGCAGGCTTCAGAAGCACCTGCAGGTGTTTTTTGACTTCCGCAGAGTTTCGGATCGCGTCGGCACAGCGCTATGCCCCAGACGCGAAGCGTGGAGAGGCGGCTATACATCCCCCAGCGGCTGCTTGCTGAGCCTCTCCACTTCTTCTCCAGCTACCTAACTTTCTGCAGTCGAAGTATGGTCTCCAAGAGCCGACCAGAGCATGATGTCTTTGGTCCAGTCACAGCTTGTGGGCACCGAGCAGATTAAGCTTGGGAGTTTTGGAGTAGGGTAAGTCGCGAGTTTTGTTGTGGAACTGGAAATGGTGAACGAAGCGATCGAGGGATCCGGTGTTTTGCGAAAACGTTGGGCTGCTCTTCTTGCGTCCGGTTTCCGTAAACGTTTCCGTCCCCGACGATGCGCTTTACTGATTCATCAAGTGGGCCTAAGGAGCGCGGAAGAATCGGGCAGTTGATCCCCCCAGAACTCGCCGAACGATAGTCGCCGTCATCAAGTTTGCGTTAGCACTCCACCCGTTTAAGAGGCGAAGGTCCGTCATCTTGGCGTGAGCGTTGCAGTGATATCAGTTGGTCGCTCAAGAAGGAACCGGCGTTATGGGCGAAATCAACGACCAAGTACCGGCACCGGGTCGCCCGGAACGCAAACACAGACGCTTCTTGGCCAGCTACCCGGTCCAAATGAAGTTTCATCTCGAAAATTCAGCTTCTGAATTGCAAACTGTGACCAAAAATGTAAGTGTCGGCGGTTTCCTATTAGTCATGGCTTCGAGCGTTCCCCAACATTGTCTCGTGGACTTCACTATGACGCTGCAAGGAGGGCCGCTCGTTCATCCGATGCGGGTCGCGGGTGAAGGGGAGGTAGTGCGGATCGAACCGCTGCAACTCGATGCCGGGTTTGAGGTTGCCATCAAATGCAAGCGGCCGATCGACCTCAATCTCTCACAGTTCACGAATTGAGACTCTCCATTGCCAACTCTGAAAACAACGTAGAAAGGTTGAAAGAGCCTCCGCGCAGGCCCTCGTCAGGCGACGGATTTGGTTGTAGCCGGCCCGGGCCAGCTTCTTTATCCTGGAGAGGGACAGTTGATACTGACGAATCTGTTCGGCTCCGAGTTGATCGGGCAGACGATGAAAATGTTGCGCAGTGCAGGAGGTACGATCGAATGGTCCCAAAAGACTAGTCGTGCCGCCGGAGATGTTCCAGGAAGCGCCGTCGAAGTTGGGTATCATAACGCTTTCTGGGCGTGATGAACCTTTACGCTTCTGAACGACTTAAATGCCTTAAGATCTGTTCATTAGCAACGATGAGGGCCCTTAGCTCAGCGGTTAGAGCAGTGGACTCATAATCCATTTTTGGGCTTACGCATCAAAGCGCAGGAATCCGCACCGAATTGCAAACCCCTTATCTGACGGGCCTTTCGCAAAAAAGTTCAGGAGGCACTGCACCGAGACGCAGCGTGTTCCAATTCCAACTGACACCAGAACTGACACCAGCTAGCTGGGGTGGCAGAGGCAAGAAATCGACGTTTCGTTCTGGACGTACCGCGGCCTGGGGTCCCCTCGATCAAGGGGGTGGGGTATGCCGAAACAGTACCCCTTCGCAGCTGCCAGACCTTCGCAGATTTTTCACTTTTCAATCCGTGAACGCTACAGATCCGTAGTGAAGGTTTGCGGACTGCAGGATCAGGGACGGGAACCGCAGCCAGCGTTAAGGTCTGGCCTCGGCCTGCGACATAATTGACCTTCTATTCTGTCCGTCCTACCATTCCCACGCAATGGTTCCACCGTCCCAACTGCTCGGCCAGACCATTTCGCACTACCGCGTCATCGAGAAGCTGGGCGGCGGGGGCATGGGTGTGGTCTACAAGGCCGAGGACACTGAGCTTGGCCGATTCGTGGCGCTGAAATTCTTGCCCGAAGACCTAGCCCAAGACCCGCAGGCTCTAGAACGCTTCCGCCGTGAAGCTCGTGCTGCTTCCGCTTTGAACCATCCCAACATTTGCACCATCCACGAGATCCGTAAGCATGAGGGCCAGTCGTTCATTGTCATGGAATTTCTGGACGGACTCACCCTGAAGCATCGGATCGGCGGGAAGCCATTGGAAATCGAGACGGTGCTGTCGCTGGGGATTGAGATTGCGGATGCGCTGGATGCTGCGCATTCTGCGGGCATCGTGCATCGTGACATTAAGCCCGCAAACATCTTTGTCACGAAGCGGGGTCACGCCAAGGTTCTGGATTTTGGGTTGGCGAAAGTGACGCCCGTCCTGAGCAATATGGGAGCGGCTGGGGAGACGGCACAATCGACTGTGACGCTGGAAGAACATCTGACCAGTCCGGGCACAGCGGTCGGAACTGTCGCGTACATGTCACCCGAACAGGTGCGAGCCAAGGAATTGGACGCCCGCACTGACTTGTTCTCGTTTGGTGCGGTGCTCTACGAAACGGCAACGGGTCAATTGCCGTTTCGGGGTGAAAGCACGGGTGTCGTCTTCGAGTCCATTCTAAGCCGACCACCTGTTCCTGCGGTGCGGCTCAATCCTGACGTACCTCCCGACTTAGAACGGATCATAGCGAAGTGCTTGGAGAAGGACCGCAACCTTCGCTATCAGAGCGCTGCCGACGTCAGAATCGACCTGCAACGGCTGAAGCGGGATACGGATTCCAGCCGTCGAATGCTTCCATCTAGCGAAATTGCGGATACGCCCAGTGGGGTCTCGACTGCTGTGCGTCCTGTGGGTGATTTTGCATTACCCACGGGCATCAAGCAACACAAGTTGGCACTGGCAATGGGTCTCACCCTTGGTGCCTTGGTGCTTGGAGCAATCCTGTACTCAATCCAGAAATTCCGTTCCGGGAATATTTCTCCACTGGAGGTTACACACAAGCAATTCACGTTCTTGGGAAATGCTTATTCGCCCGGTATCTCGCCAGACGGGTTGTTTGTGGCATACGTGACAAAGAAATTTGGCGAGCAACAAAAACTGATAGTGCAGGCGTCGAATGGTTCCTCTATCGAGATTGCACGGGCCACAGAGGTCGGTTATCCCCAATGGTCACCAGACAGTTCCGAATTGCTCTTTTTTAGGAAGGAGACTGCCTTCTACAAAGCGGAGTCTACCGCCAAAAATTGGGGAATTTCCATTGTGTCGCGGTTGGGAGGAGCACCTCGACCGATAGCACAAGCGGGTTATGCCTGCTGGCTCAGCCCAGATGGTGCTGAAATTGCGACTGCGAGTCAGTCGGTAGCATCGGGCTTCAAAGGAGTCAGAGTAGTGAACAAAGTGACTGGGGATGCGAGGGAAGTGCCCCTATCGGGATACACATGGTTGCATGGCATCGACTGTTCTCCTCGGACAGGTTTGATGTTGGCGGTATTACAAGAATCTGACAAATTTCAGATTCGGATTTTTAAGCCAGACGGCAGCGCACAGCGCAAATTGATTGAAGAGCCCAATCAAATCTTCTCAGCCCGCTGGTCGCCAGCGGGTGACGCAATATATTTTCTGCACGAAAAAGGCAGTACGACCGAGCTTTCAAGAATTCCTATGAAGGACAAAGCCGAACCTCTGGCAATAGCCGGCGGCTTGGAAACGGGCGAATTCTTTACCCTCTCCGCCGACGGATCTCGGCTGGCGTACACACGAGAGCACTACTACTCGAACCTATGGCACCTCCAATTGCAATCCGTCTCGAAGGTAGGAGCGGAACTCCGGCAAGTAACTTCTAGCACTTCTTATTATGGCGCACCCTGCTTCTCTCCTGATGGGAAGTGGATAACCTTTGCGCGTGGGCCAACTGGCATCCAGACAAACATTTTCAAAATGCAGGCAGGAGGCGACGAGCCCGTCCAACTCACCTACTTCGAGCATGCCATGACCGCGAGCCCGGCGTGGTCACCGGACGGACAGCGGATCGCCTTTGTGAGCGACCAGAACGGCAGGCCGAAAGTTTGGACGATCAGCGCCAATGGCGGTACGCCCCAGCAATTAGAAAAAACCGATACTTCGGACACAAACAATGAGCTTGCTTGGTGGCCGAGTAGTGAGATTGTTTACCAAAAACCCGGGATTCGAAACTTTCTTCGGGTCGACGAGAAGACGCAGACAGAAACCGCCATAATTCAACATGACGAATCAGTAGGCTGGGTTCCCGAGAAACCGGTATTTTCGCCAGACGGCAAGAAATTGGCCCTCTATTGGAATCGAAAACCCGATGTTGGGCTCTGGGTCATCTCACTTGAGCCGCACTCCGAAACTTTCGTGCTGCTTGGCGAAATCTCTCCGTTTGGTTGGTCGCCGGATGGAAAATATGTGTACGCAACGCGAGAAAGCAAAGAAATTATTAGGGTTCAGGCCACCACTCCGAACGGGATTATTTCCCTGGCAAATTTCCCTGGAAATGCTGTCATGGGTAACGGTGCCAGCGTGAGCCCTGATGGGCGACAGATTATCGTCAGTGTTGGAGAGGATAATTCTGACGTCTGGTTGATGGAAAACTTCGATCCATCGGCTCCTCGGTAGAGAACCCCATCCAATTAGAGGGAGTGAGGTTACGCGGAGCGAGGGGAATGCCTAAAATGATTTCGTTCCCTTTGGAAAGACGCCTACCCCGACATCCCCATCCTGAAGCAGGCCAAAGCTGAGTATTCCAAGCGTGTGCTGAGCAGCACGTCGTCCGGGAGGGTTAAAGTCCCTCAGGCACCCAAATGAGGGGTGCTTTATCCAAAAGCGGGAGTAGCGTCTCGCTGGCCGAAGAAAGCAGACCTCTCAGGGCAAAGATGTCCGCATTGGCGGCGGGGTGTCAGTGATTCGGCAATATCTCGCGGGGGGACTAATCGATGAAATGCACTTGGCTTTTGCGCCCGTGCTGCTCGGAGAAGGAGAACACTTGTTTGTCGGGATGAATTTTCACGGGATGGGTTTTGCGCCGTATAAGACTGTCATGGGGGAGAACGCGATGCACGTTGTCCTTCGAAAGTGAGTTTAGTCCTCTATTCCACCTCGCCTGCCTTGGTGCGCTGAAGTATTCGCGTGAAATGCAATCTTTATGGA
>Ga0187783_10004036_pt1 | contig 10865 bp, 10 predicted proteins | sample 1015_SJ02_MP02_2_FD_132471 | JGI IMG/M metagenome (GOLD analysis project Ga0187783, IMG submission 132471) | Tropical peat soil microbial communities from peatlands in Department of Meta, Colombia - 1015_SJ02_MP02_20_MG | ecosystem: Environmental > Terrestrial > Soil > Wetlands > Peat | place...
GAGAGATCCGTGCCCTGGGTGTTGTGGGTGGTGGACACCGATCCGTCGGGGTCGAGCGTGTACCCCACGTGCATCGGCACCGTATGGCCTTCGACGCCATGGTGGAACGCGACGGTGGGGCGGCCCGCATATACCTTGCCGAAGTCGACCACCACCGAGCCGGTCGGCAGCGTTCTTACTGACCGCACGCCGACTTTCAACTCGCTGATACGCGTGCGTTGTGCGAATAGCCGGGTGAACGGGGGCGTTCCAACCGGGCCCAGCACTGCGGCCGGCTGCCACGCTTGGTCGTCGAAGCCGACCTCCGACCAGCCTTCGGGCCTCAGGCGTCCATCGATCCACTCCACGAAGTCGCCGCTGTCGTTGTTGCGCTGAGGAGCGGGCATCCACTCGGCGCGATGCGTCGTCCATGTCCCGTCCGACGCGATGGTGAACACTTTGCCGTCGTGGTAACGAACCGCGAATTGAACGAGGAGTCCGGGGGCCGAAGCAGGGCGCCCTCGCCCAGGCCCGTACCAGTGGTGGAGGACGCCGATCACATTGGCCCTTCCCGCAACAAGAGCGTCGGTGACGTCGGTGGCTTGGTAGTACTGCTCGTCCGGAAAGCAGAAGCTCGGACCTGAGTCGACGATCGACCCGTTCACCCAGAGTTGGTATTTGTGCGCAGCGGCGACGTATGCCGTGGCGTAAGAGATCTTGCCTGGGGGAAGTGCCTTCTCGGTCCTCAGATACGTGTACTCCTCGACTCCCGGATCCTCCGGGCCCGGTCGCAACCATTGTGCCATCCAGTCGCTCTGGCGTAGACCGGTGGTGAAGGTGGTGGCGGCAGCGGGTTCGCTCCACTCGCCCGCTTCGTCGGCGGTCCTGACGGTCCACGAGAAGCGGCTGGCCCCTTGCAGTGCGGGACCTGAGTACGGAACGAAAGCCTGCTTTCGAGAAGGAACCTCGCCCGAATCCCACACGACCCGCTCGGAGCTCCCAGGCCTGGAGAGCACGATTCGATATGCGCCTTGAACCGCTCCCCTGGCTCGATCGGTGAGTTGCCAGGCGAACCTGACGTCGTCCGGATCAACACCGACAGGAGACTCGACGCCGGTCGTTTTGAGTGCTCTCGGCGAACCGGCGCGTCCACCAACGCTCGCATTGGACCCGCCGTTTTGCGCTGAGGCCGGGCCCGGGGCGATCGCTTCGACAGCCGCACCAGAGGCGGCGAGGATCGCGCCGGTCTTCAACCCGTTTGCAAGAAACGTCCTTCGATCCACCCGACTGTCTCGCTCCCCCTCCGAGGCGCTGCAGATGGTACAAGGGTCGACGACCCGAAGCCTGCACCATTCGCCTCAGCCCCGTGCGGCTTGTGGCCTTTCGCGCACGACTTCGGTAGGGGACTTGTCGAAGCGCAGTCCTTCGAAGCGCGGGTGGCGCAGCTTGCCGTCCCGCGTCCATTCGCTGAATGCAACCTCGCACACAAGCTCGGGACGGACCCAATGGACTTTCCGCTCGGTGATTCGGGTCCCTTGAAAAGGCGACTCGGCGACTTCCAGGCCGTCCAGCCGCCGACGGAGATCCCTGAGCACCGACTCGGAGAAACCCGTTCCCACCTTGCCCGCAAACTTGAGCTCGCCTCCTTCGTAGTAGCCCAAGAGCAGAGCTCCGAGCCCCAGACGGCTGCCGGTGGGGTCGGTGAACCCGCCGACGACCAACTCCTGGTTCCAAGAGCATTTGAATTTGAGCCAGTCAGGTGATCGACGCCCCACGTAGGGGGAGTCCCCCCTCTTCGCGATCAGTCCTTCCCATCTTTTGGCACAAGCCTCTTTCAAATACGCCTCGCCTCCGCTCGACCTGTGCGATGTGTAACGAAGAGGGTCGGAGAACGAGATCGCTTCGTGCAGCAACTCCTTTCGGCTCCTGAGCCCGATCGCTGTCGTGTCCTGTCCGGCCAAGTGAGGGATGTCGAACAGGTAGAAGAAAACCTGAACAGGGCTCCGCCGAGCCTTTTCGGGATCTGCTATGCCCAGCCTCTGTTGAAGGAGCTCGAAACTGGTCCTGTCCCCTTCGAAGGCGACGATCTCGCCGTCCACGACGAAATCTGTCTCTTTTTGTCGTCCGATCGCGTCCACGATCTCGGGATAAGTCCCGTCCAGCCTCTGTCTCGCCCGGGAGAAGAGCCGCACATCCGAGCCGTTGCGAAACGCGAGACATCTCTCTCCGTCGAGTTTGCGTTCGAACAACCAACCGTGATTCGAGAATCTGCGATCGGTCAATGTGGCGAGCATCGGCGCGACCCAAGCCGGAGCTGTATCCGGGCGGAGGCGATCGCGGTCTTGATCGGGCAATTTGGCAAAGAGATCACTGGGCGTCACAGCCTTCCAGTCTTGCCGCTGGTGCTTCCTGGCGCAGCCGCAGACGGCGACGGTCAGTCCCGAAGACCTCTCCCTTGGCAGTAGGGTCGCTGTGTGGAATTCGAGGTCGTCGTCGAGATCCCCAAGGGTCAGCGCAACAAGTACGAGATGGATCACGAGACGGGTCGCATATATCTGGACAGGATGCTCTTCACGTCCACTCGGTACCCAGCTGACTACGGTTTCATCGACGGGACACTCGCGCCCGACGGTGACCCTTTGGACGCGTTGGTGCTCGTCGAGGAACCGACGTTCCCGGGGTGTGTGGTGAGGGCACGAGCGGTCGGCATGTTCCGCATGACCGACGAGAAGGGCAGGGACGACAAGGTCATAACCGTGCCGGCAGGTGACCCCAGGCAAGAGCGGTACCAGGATCTCGAAGACATTCCGGAGTTCGAGCGACTAGAGATCCAGCATTTCTTCGAGGTCTACAAGGAGCTAGAACCGGGAAAGTCAGTCGAAGGAGCCACCTGGGCCGGACGACTGGAAGCCGAAGAAGAGATAAAGCTTTCGGAACGAAGAAGCCGCGACGCAGGTCACGCTGAGCGGGGCCGGTCGCGGCGAGAATCGAAACACTGACGGTCTTGCCTGCTCGGTCGTCGAAACGCCGGAAGACTGTCAAGGCGATCCTCGACCAGTACGGCAGAACATGGGCGGAAGAAGCGGGAATCCTTGTCGAGAACAAACCCGCTCCCCTTTTTCAGCTGCTGTGTCTCTCACTTCTCTTGAGCGCGCGGATCAGGAACGAGACCGCGGTGAGCGCGCAGCGCGCGCTCATCGTTCGAGGTTGGACCACTCCAAAGCGTTTGCTCGCTTCGACTTGGGAGGAGCGTGCACATGTTTTGAACCGATCGGGGTATGCGCGATATGACGAGAAGACGTCGAGGATGCTGGAGCAAGTAAGCCGCCTTCTCGAGAGTCGTTGGCGGGGAGACTTGCGGAAGCTGCGCGACGAGGCGCACTTCGACTGTGGAACTGAGCATCGTCTCCTACAGGTGTTCTCGGGCATCGGCCCCGTGGGAGCGACGATCTTCTCTAGGGAATGTCAGGGATTATGGGATGAGCTCTATCCGTATGCCGACACCAGATCGCTCGATGCCGCCCGACGACTAGGGATCGCCAGAAGCGTGGAGGAACTGGCACACCTGTGCCCACGTCCCGATTTCCCCAGACTCGTAGCCGGTCTTGTCAGGATCGACCTGGCTCGTGCTTACGACAAAGTGGACTTGTGATCGGACCTACCGGCCACATTCAGGCATCTAATTTGTGCGGTCTGACCCGTTCACGCGTCCGAAGACCGTCCCGTTCGCGTCGTGATACCCCATGAGCCTCGCCACGAAGCCCCGGGTTCGAGGCGTACGAGGTCCGTTCCCGAGCGCAATGCATCAGGGGGGCACGTCATCGGCTCGATCGCGACAGACATCCTCCGCCGAGAAGCGGGCTCTACCGTGTCGCCGGTGAAGGCCATCACGTAATGGAAACGATCGTCCATCCACAACGTCATTCCTCTGTCCCGCTCCTGGTTGTCTAGCTCGACGCGCGCCAGGCCGTCTTCAGAACGCTCTAGTTGCGTGTACGCGGTGTCGAGCTTGGTGGGGCCGATCGGGCGGCCCGACGAGAAGTCGAACTCCGTGCCGGATACCGACGCATCGCCCGTGGGCAGGCCGCGCTCGTCGGTGACGAGCCTTCGCTTTGCGGGAAGCAACAGGTGGGCGGTGTCGATGCCGACGGTGCCCACCTTCAGGTAAGGATGAAAGCCGATGCCGAAAGGTGCATCGGTCTTCGACGCGTTCACGGCTTCGCTCGTCACGGTGAGCCCATCGCGCCCGAGCCGGTATTCGACACTCAGCTCCAGGCGCCAGGGGTACGCCGGTTGCGGGTAGATGACGCACGCGAGCGTCGTGACGTTCTGCATCCGGGAAACCATCTGCCACGGCACCCATCGAACGACTCCGTGGATGGCGTTTCGCCGTTCGGGCTCGTCGAGCGCGGCGCGACCGCTCGTTCCTTCGAAGGTGTACCTGCCGTCGCCCAGCCGGTTGGGCCACGGTGCGAGCACCTGCCCGCGACCCCCCGAGCACATCTCGCCGAGACCGAATCCGTCGATGATGTCCTCGCCCTTCGAGGTGTACGAGCGCAACGTGGCGCCCACCTCGGCGACGGTCACCTGCTGATGGCCGTAGCCAACCGCGAACTGCACTCCCGAAGGCGGAGCGTCCTCGGTGTCGGGGGTCGGCATGGCGGTCGGTATGGTAGTGGCCTGTGCGCATCCTGGTCACCAACGACGACGGGGTGCGCGCACCCGGCATCGCGGCGCTCGCAGGCGCGGCGCTACGTACGGGCCACGAAGTGGTGGTGGTGGCACCGCTCGTCGACTACAGCGGAGCCGGAGCAGCGGTCGGTCCCGTCCATTCGCGCGACGGCGTGGACTACGAGACCTACGAGATCGACGGCCTCGAACCCGTACCCGCATACGGGATCGACGGACCTCCGGCTCTCGCTGCGATCCTTGCATGCGTGGGGGGTTTCGGCCCACGCCCGGACATCATCTTGTCGGGGATAAACCACGGTGCAAACGTAGGTCGCTCTGCGATGCATTCCGGAACGGTCGGCGCGGCATTGACGGGCGCTCATTTCGGTCTCCGATGTTTGGCAGTTTCGCTCCGTTGGGGTGAGGAACCCGCTCCTTGGGAGACACCCGCGACACTGGCAGAGGCAACCGTCTCCGTTCTGGTGGAGTCGCCCCCGGGGACAGTTCTCAACCTGAATGTTCCCGACGTTGCAATCGAAGATCTAAAAGGCGTTCGTCACGCACGCTTGGGCAGAAGCGGCACGATCAGATCCGCTGTTCACGAGGACCGCGGGACCATGGAGTCACCGGAAAACGCAAAGCACAGCACTTCGCACATCTCACTTCCGCCTTTCCCGGCCGGAACGTTACGTCTTGACTTGTCACCGCCGTGGGAATCCCCCGAAGCGGATATAGAGACCGATGCTGGTTTGATCGCGAACGGGTTCGCGTCCCTCACTCCGCTTGTCGGCGTACGCGAGGCGTTTGGTGAAATGGACGACGTCGTTTCTGCTGCCCTCATATCGTTGCGCAAGGCAATAAACCTCACTGACAGTGAGAAAATCGGCCCCGACACGGATAGTGCGCTGCGTTAACGGTCACAAAATTCAGCCTGCGACCTGCGTAAATCGCTTAGATTCATGAAAAATTTGGCTCGCTTTGCGATTTCTTCAGGTCGCCCCGTATACTGATCTCCGACTCACACCAGCGGAGGAGTGTGTCCACGCGGTAGCAGCTCGTTGCTGCGATTGCGTCGATCCTGAAAAACCAGGATTGGCACGTTGTTGGACCGCCCCGGCCGATTAGTGCTCGCGACGACGCGCCGCGTCTCGCCGACGGCCTACCGAACCTCTGAGATCGATGCCAACTATCACGTCTTCACACCTATACAGCCGGAGGAGCGCCTAAAGGAATAACCCAGGGTCGCTCCGTCCGCACCTCGTTCGGATTTCAACATCCAGGGCCGCACGTCCTTCCTGACGCCGGCTCCGCGAGACGAATGCTCAGACGACGGGCAACCCGCATTCCAAGCCCACCTGAAGCCCTCCGGGCTTCCCGTGACTTCAAGGAGGCGCAAGATGCGGAAGCACGGAATCTTTGGCGTTGTCATCGCCGTTTTGTTTGCCATAGGAATTTTTCTCGGTTTTGGACCGATTTTCCAACAATCGGGATCAGTTCCACATCCAATTGCAACCGTCGGCCTGGCCGGCGCAACTAACAATCAACCCGCGACGTTGCCGTCCGGTGTGCACCCTGCGCTGGTGCACGGTACGAACCTCCCGCAGGGTTTGTACCATCAGGCAGCGGACTCGCAAGCTGGAACAGCGCTCGCCGCTTTGAACAAGCTCTTGCAGTCGCAGCCAAAACCAGCTCCTAAGCCGGCTATCTCTGTGACAGAGGCGAAGTTCCTCGAAGCGGTGATCGCCTTCAAATCAGCCCCACCCCCGGCGCCAGCACCTGTGGCGGCGCCGGCACCAGCACCAGCACCCGCACCGGCCCCCGCGCCGGCACCAGCACCCGCCCCCTCGCCCGCGCCGACGACGTCTGTCGCGCCATCGGGTGGAGTGTGGCTGGAGCTTCGCGACTGCGAATCTGGTGACGACTACTCGGACGACACTGGAAACGGCTACTACGGCGCGTACCAGTTCTCGTTGTCAACGTGGCTCGGACTCGGCTACGGCGGGCTGCCGTCAGACGCTCCTCCGAGCGTTCAGGACGAAGCCGCTCAACGTCTTCAGGCGCGAAGCGGCTGGGGGCAGTGGCCGGCGTGCGCAGCGGCGTTGGGCCTTCTTTAAACCGGCAGACAACGACCTGTCGGACAACAGAAAGGGCCCGTCACCTTCGTGGCGGGCCCTTTCTGACATTCATTCACTCTGCGAATACTGACTCTGCGAATACTTACGTTGCGAATACTTACGTTGCGAAAACCTCGTCGAGCCAGTCGTAGACAACCTGTGTCGCCAGGCGCAGGTTTCCGACGCTTCCATGCGAATCGGCTCCGTCGTCGATGCTGAAACGCCGCAGGGTGGTAGCGCCCGAAACACCCTTCTCGAGGTCCTCCGCTTGCCGTGACACCTCAGGGCCCTCCCGCTCCCCGATGATCGCGAGCACCGGACAAGTGATTTGCGAAAGCGCGTCACCGAGCCGGAATTCGTCCAGCTCCTCGAGCCAACGGTGCAGAGAGGGAACGCCGAACCGTCTGCACACCGCCACAATGCCCCAAGCCATTTGAGGCAACAGTAAATCTTCTGGGACCCCTTCGACATCCTGGGGGCGGATGTCCTTGCGGGAAAGGAACACCGGCGACCCCAACCACGCTTCCATGTACCTGTAGAGATCGACGACCGGTGGGTTCGTGACGAGCGCCCGGATACGAGTGTCGCGCGAGGCGGCGCGTGCCGCGAAGTAGCCGCCGAAGCTGACACCGGCCAGCGCCAAAGGAGCAGAACCGACGTCCTCTCTTGAACGGACGTAATCGAGCACCGCAGCGATGGGGACCTCGTAATCGGGGCGGAACGTCAACTCCGGGTGCAGGCGCATGCATTCGCTCTGGCCCGGCCCGTCGAATACGAGTACGTGCCAACCCCTCTCACCGCCGGCTACACCTAGTTGAAAGTAAAGCTCCTCGGCACTCGAATCGAAGCCCCCGACGACGACGATCAGCTTCGTTCGATCCTTTCCGGCGTCGAAGTCGCGTGGATGAACGAGGTATCCCGGCAGATGGGTTCCCTCGAACGGAACGGCGACTGTCTCCACACCGCTATCTCCGAGTGACATGGCTCGCTCGAAGCACTGTCGCCCTTTGCGACCACTTTCGAGCAGCGACTGCGGATCAGCTTCGGCGTAGTACTCCGCCGTGCGATGGTAAGTCGACGCCCGCAGCAGATGGTCTCTCGCACTCAACGTATGACCGCGCTCTAGACAAGCGTCCGCTGCAGATTCGATCCTGCTCGCCAAAGCGCTGAACGTGCGCGTCCAACTCGAGGTGTCGCCGTCAGCGATCATCGCGGCAGCGGCCAAGCACTCCCCCACGGTCGAACCTCCGTAGTCGGAGAGGCCCATCGTCCGAAGCAACTGATAATCGAATTCGGCGTCGCGAAACCCGGAAACCCTGATCGCGCTTCTCGTGATCCTCGACGCTTCGAAAGCCACGGCCGCCGCCGGAAACTACCTTCGTGGCCCGGCGACGGATGCGGAGGCCCGGGTTGCTCTAACGACCACGCGAGGACCACGCATCGGGATCCGCGGCGAGACGAGCCACGCGTTTGGGAAGTCGGCCCCTCACGACATCGTCGAGGCTGACTTCTTCGAGCACCGAACGCAGGCTCGCCCTGACCGCCACCCAAACCTCCTGGAGATGTTCAGCCGCTCCGTGGTAATTGGTCGCCTCCGGCCGTAACCCGCGCACTTCTGCAAGTGGTCCGTCGAGTGCCCGCATCACATCGGCAACTGAGATCTCCGACGCGGGCCTGCCCAATCTGTACCCGCCTTCAGCTCCCCGCTGGCTCGAGAGAAGTCCGGCTCTGCGCAAGTCCGTGAGGATCGCCCCCAGGAACTTCGCCGGCAGGCCTTGCTCGTCGGCCAGGATTTCGCCTGTGGTGGGCTCGCCGCGGGCCACGAGGGTTAGTAGGGCTCGCATGCCGTAGTCGACCTTCGCCGGAATGTGCATTCGGTGATTCTGCCTCGTGCACGCCTGTCGCGTGCAAGGAGCGCCTTTGTAAACCCCTCGGGACGCCCTCAGCCGATGTGCCCGGCCACGTACTCGCGGGTTCGCGGATCCTTCGGTGCTTCGAACACCTCGGCCGTCGGTCCGGTCTCCACCAGCTCGCCGACGCGGTCGTCTCCAAGAAGGAACACGGCCGTTCGATCCGAAATCCTTGCAGCCTGAAACATGTTGTGGGTCACGATCACGATCGTCACGTCGGACTTGAGTGAGGACATCAGGTCCTCGATTTTGGCCGTGGCAACGGGGTCGAGCGCCGAGCACGGCTCGTCCATGAGCAGGACCTCGGGTTCGACGGCAAGGGCCCGGGCGATACACAAACGCTGTTGCTGGCCACCTGAGAGGCGCACCGCGGGCTGGTGGAGGCGATCTTTGACGACGTCCCACAGCGCCGCGTGATGAAGGGCAGCTTCTGCTGCTTCGGACAGCAACTTCTTGTTTCGGATGCCGTTCAGCCGCAGACCCGACACGACGTTCTCGAAGATGGTCATCGTCGGGAAGGGGTTCGGCCTCTGAAACACCATCCCGATACGGCTTCTCACGAATTCGGGTTCCGTATCGGAGGAGTAGACGTCGACCGAACCCAATCGGATCTTTCCAGTCACCTTGCCGCCGGTGTGGTCGTGCAACCTGTTGAGAGCTCGGAGCAGAGTCGTCTTGCCACAGCCGGAGGGCCCGACGAGAGCGGTCACCTGACGACTCGGAAGATCCATGGTCACGTTTCGAACTGCTACGTGTTCGCCGAACGTGACTTTCACGTCCTCGAGCGTCACGGCTGCCACGCCGTGCGCTGTAGCGCTTCCGTATCCATTCTGCCGATTGGCGTTCGCAGATCTTGCGAGCGTCGCCACGCCGACGTCAGCAGTTTGCGGCGCGAGTTCCTCGCTTTCGCTGTTCTCGCCCGGTTCACGGTGATGCGCCTCGTCCGCAAGTCGCGCAGCGAGTGTCGACGTGCTGTCTGAGCTCATCGAAGACCTCTGCGTGGGTTCCGCGGGTTCGAGCGCGTCATTCCGGCCGCCGGGATGATCCGAGTCGGGCGAATACGCCGGACCAACGGCATCGACCTCACCGGGCATGACGTGTCAGTCGCGCGGCGACGATACGGGCGACGATGCTGAGAACGAGGACGAGCGCGACCAAGACCAACGCGGTTCCCCACGCCGTCAGCTGCGCTGCCGGAAATGCCTGTGTACCGTCACCGAAGATCGTCACGGGCATTGCTGACGTCTGGTTGAACGGATTCCAGTTGACCGAGCCGGTGAGGCCGCCTCCTATCACGAAAAGTATTGGCGCCGTTTCGCCGATCCCGCGAGCGATCGCGAGCAGGTTCCCGGTGACGAGCCCCGGAAGTGCCTCGCGTAGAACGACCGACCTGATGACGCGCGAGCGCCTCGCCCCGAGCGCCATCCCCGCCTCCCATAGGTCGACGGCTACGGTGCGCATGGCTTCTTCGTCGGCGCGGATCATGATCGGAAGCATGAGAACTGCCAATGCGAAGCTGCCCGCGAATGCCGAGAAATGGTGCATTCGGGTGACGATCAGCGCGTAGGCGAAGATCCCGAGCGCAATCGAGGGTACGCCGGTCAACACGTCCGCGCTGAAGCGGAGTGCGCCCGCGACGGGCCCGGAGCGATCGACGAGGAAGAGTGCGACGAGAAGCGCCACCGGTATTGCGATCGCCATGGCGACACCGATGACAACCAGCGTGCCGGCGATGGCGTCAGCGATCCCGCCACCCGGGATCCCGGCTGGAGTCGGATCGTGCACGAAGAAGTCCCAAGACAGCGCGTGCATGCCGCGCTCGATGAGGTAGTAACCGAGTGCGACGAGCGGGACGAGCGAAAGCGCGAGTGCGCCAGCACACGCACCGTTCGCAACACGGCCGAGGAGCCGACGCCGCCTGAGCGTTCGTAAGGAGCGCTCGCGTACGGCCTCTCGGCGGCGGGTGGCGTCGGACAAGCTTCCGGCTGGCGAAGTTGCCTCGTCGTCACCGCCACTCGTCATCTCGCCGTCCGAGAGCGCGAAATCCAGATCCTTCGTGCCCAAAGGAGATGACGCCTCGCCGGAGGGAGATGACGCGCCCGTGATCACAGTTCCCCCTCTGGCCCCGGTATCTGCGACGAATCTGTGACCGTGCCTCCACCGGCCACGGCGAAAACGGGATCCGGCAAAC
>Ga0187783_10004037_pt1 | contig 10865 bp, 9 predicted proteins | sample 1015_SJ02_MP02_2_FD_132471 | JGI IMG/M metagenome (GOLD analysis project Ga0187783, IMG submission 132471) | Tropical peat soil microbial communities from peatlands in Department of Meta, Colombia - 1015_SJ02_MP02_20_MG | ecosystem: Environmental > Terrestrial > Soil > Wetlands > Peat | place...
AAGGTCATGCGCGGCCGCCCCAATGGCTCGTGGACATCGCATCAGTACCGCTGGACGCCGCTGGCCGCCTGGTGCCCGGACGGGCTGGCGGAGTGGGCGGCGCAGGACGCCGAGGTCGAGCTAGCCCGGCGGTGGCTTTACGCCTACGGCCCGGCGACACCCGGCGACCTGCAGTGGTGGGCAGGCTGGACCAGGACGCAGGTGCGCCGGGTGCTCGCGCGGCTGCAGCCGGCCGAAGTCGATCTCGACGGCGTGCCCGGAGTCATGCTGGCCACCGATCTGGAGCCGCCGCCGGAGATTGAGCCGTGGGCGGCGCTGTTGCCCGGGCTGGACTCCACGCCGATGGGCTGGCGGGATCGCGGTTGGTTTCTCGGCGAGCACGCCGCCCGGCTGTTCGATCAGACTGGCAATATCGGGCCGTCGCTGTGGTGGAACGGCAGTATCGTCGGCGGCTGGGCGCAGGACCGCGACGGCCAGATCGTCTGCCGGTTCCTGACGGACGCCGGCGCGGACGCTGTCGCGGCGGCGGACGCGGCGGCACAGCGGCTAGCCAAGATCGTCGGATCCGTGCGCCTAGCGCCGCGGACACGCGGCCGCACCTGGCTCGAGCAGGAGCTGGCCCGGTGACGCGCTGCGCAAACCTCGAGCCGCCCAAATAGTAAAGCACTTACTTTACTATTTGGCTGTCGGTGCGGTCCGCGAAGATGGGGTGCGGGCACGAGCCGGCGGAGGGAGGCGGACGTGGCGGCGGAGGTCAGTTCGGCCCTGGATCGGGACGTCAGCGACCGCCGGTTCGCCGCCCAGCTGCTCTCCGGCTCGCCGGCCACCGATCCGGTCGACGTTGTCGAGCGGCTGCTCGCGGTGCAGGGACAGGATCCGCGCGGCGCGCGGCTCGCGGTACGCGCCCGCACAACGGGGCTGAGCGCCGCAGACGTGAACCGCGCGCTGACGCAGGACCGGTCGCTGCTGATCACCTGGGTGAACCGCGGCACGCTGCACCTGATCCGCAGCGAAGACTACTGGTGGCTGCACCGGCTGACCGCGCGGGCGCAGTTCCAGGTCGGCTGCGGACGCATCCTCGCCCGGTTCGGCGTGACCGCCGCGGCCGCGGACAACGGGGTGGACGCCGTGGCGCGAGCGCTCGCCGCAGACGGACCCCTCACCAGGGCCCAACTCGCGGACCGCATCAGAGCCGTCGGCCTGCCAGCGGACGGCGGTGCCGCGCTGCACGTGCTGATGCTCGCCAGCCTGCGCGGGATTGCGGTGCGGGGACCGATGATAGGAGCTCAGCACGCCTACGTGCATGTCCGGTCGTGGCTGGGCGATCCGCCGCCGGAGCCAGAGCCCGACCGCGTGATCGGTTGGCTAGCCCGGCGGTACCTGGCCGGCCATGGTCCGGCCAGCGAGCGTGACCTGGCAAAGTGGGCCGGGCTCCCGCTGACGTGGGCCCGCCGCGGCCTCACCGCGATCGCCGCCGAACTGCGGGACCGGCCCGACGGGCTCGCCGAGCTGGCCGCGGCGGCCGGTCCGGCCGGGCCGCCGCAGCCGAGGCTGCTCGGCGCTTACGACCCGGTGCTCCTCGGCTGGGCGTCCCGGCATCTCGTGCTGGCGGGCCACCAGGAGATCGTCACGGTCAACGGCCTGTTCCGCCCGTTCGCGCTGGTGGCTGGCCAGGCTGCTGGCATCTGGTCGTACCAGGACGGCAAGGTGGTGCTCGACCGGTTCGGCCCGCTGCCGGCCGACGCCGAGGCCGCCCTTGCCGCCGACGCCCGCGACGTGCGGCGTTACCTTTCATCCGAACCGGAACCCGCGGCGGACGAGGATTCGAGATGAAGGTGCCCGAGCTGGCCGACCTGCCGTTCGCCAAGGCGCTCATGAAACACGACGGTGATCTCGATGCGGACGTCGACTACGACACCGTGCTATTTGACGGCTCGCAGTTCGCCGACCCCAGGCTGCCCAACGCGCGGTTCCTCGAATGTGCCTTCCGCAGGGTGTCGATCAGCGATGGCCGGCTGCCGCGGGCGAGCTTGCGCGACGTGTGGCTGCGAGATGTCCGCATGACCGGCACCGTCCTGGCCGAGAGCTCGTGGCAGGACGTCACCGTGGTCGGCTCGAGCCTGGCCGGCATCCAGCTTTTCGGCGCTAAGTTGCGGCGCGTGGTGTTCAGCGGCTGCAAGCTCGACTCGGTCAACCTCCGGGGCGCGCGGCTGACGGATGTCATCTTCGACCGGTGCATCCTGCGAGACGTCGATTTCGCCGGCGCGACGCTGGCCGGCTGCAGGTTTCCCGACGCCGAGCTCACCAGGGTCGATCTCACCAAGGTCACCATGGATCAGACGGACCTGCGGGGCGCGTCGCTCGGGCTCATCATCGACTCCGACTCGCTGCGCGGCGCGATCATCAGCTCAGCGCAGCTGGCCATCGTGGCGCCGGTGCTCGCGGGAACGCTGGGCATCGTCATTGACGACGAGCCGCCGGCCGGCTAGCTGACCCGCCCCTGCCGGGGTTGCCGGCGATAAAGTCAGGGCTGGTCGGGACGGCTCAGCGAGGACGGGTCCGGCTGCTGCCTGGGCAGCACCACATCGGCCGAGACGTCCGCGGCCAGCCGCAGGACGTCACCGTCGGCGAGCCGTACGCTGATGCCCGGCAGTACCCGGTCGCCGTTAACGAACGTGCCATTGGTCGAGTTCTCGTCCCGGATGCTGGCGTGCCCATCGTCGTCCACGCTTACGGTCGCGTGTCGCCTCGAGACGTTCTCAAACTCGGCGAAGGCCGCCGCGACCAGGGATTCAGCCGGGTCCCGGCCGAGCAGCACAGTGGTCCCGGCTGGCACCTCGACGTTCCCGGTCGGGAACGACAGCCGGAGCACGGTCGACGAGATCGGCCCGGTGCGATCGTCTGGGCGCAAATACTCCTGCATGACCGTGCTGGCCGCGGGCGTGTCGTCGTCCCTCGCGTTTCGCGGCAGGTTGGACCCGCAGGTGAAGCAGATCAGGTCGTCCCGCTTCACCTCAGCCGCGCAGTGAGGGCACGTCAGCGTCGTATTCACAGGTCCTCCCAGACTTCACGGTCAGCAGCCCGGCCCAGCCAGCGGCAGTGCTCCGACGAGAGATTAACGTGCCGGACGCTGGCGATGTGCCACGCCTCGGTGCCGGATCCGGCATCAAGTCCCTGACCAGGAGCGATGCCGTACGATCCCAGGTATGGTCGGCTTCACGCTCAGCGCAGAGCACGAGGCGCTCCGATCCACCGTCGAGCAGTTCGCTCGCGAAGTGGTCGCGCCGGTGATCGGAGGACACTACGAGCGGGGCGAGTTCCCGTACGACATAGTGGCCAAAATGGGCAAGCTTGGCTTGTTCGGCCTGCCGTTTCCCGAGGACTACGGCGGTATGGGGGGCGACTACTTTGCCCTGTGCCTGGCCCTCCACGAGCTGGCCAGGATCGACTCCTCGGTAGCCATCACACTGGAGGCCGCGGTCGCGCTCGGCGCTATGCCGATCTACCGCTTCGGGACCGCCCCGCAAAAGGACCGCTGGCTGCCCGAGCTCCTTCAGGGCGAGCGCCTGGCAGCGTTCGGGCTGACCGAGCCAGGTGGCGGCTCGGACATTCCCGGCGGGATGCGGACGAGGGCCCGCGCTGACGGCGACGAGTGGGTCATTGACGGGTCGAAGGCGTTCATCACCAACTCTGGTACCGCGATCACCTCGGTGGTGACCGTGCTCGCCTGGACTGGCGAGTCAGCCGACCAGCGTGGCGAGAGTCGCGAGATCTCCGCGATCATGGTGCCGTCGGGGACGCCGGGCCTCACGGTGGGCGCGGAGTACTCGAAGGTGGGCTGGCGCGCGTCAGACACGCGCGAGCTGAGCTTGGCCGGCTGCCGGGTGCCGCGGGAGAACCTGCTGGGGGAGTGCGGCCGCGGGTACGCGCAGTTCCTGCAGACGCTCGACGAGGGCAGGGTCGCGATCGCGGCGCTGTCGGCCGGGCTGGCCGCAGGCTGCGTCGACGAGTGCCTGCGCTACGTCCGCGAGCGGACGGCCTTCGGCCACCCGCTCGGTCACTACCAGTCCATCCAGTTCAAGATCGCGGACATGGAGGCGAGGGCGCACCTCGCGCGGCTGGCCTGGTACGACGCGGCCGCGAGGCTCGTCGCGGGGGAGCCGTTCAAGTCGCAGGCCGCGATCGCGAAGCTGACCTGCGCCAACGCGGCGATGGACAACGCCAGGGACGCAACGCAGATATTCGGCGGCTACGGGTTCATGAACGAGTTTCCGGTCGCCAGGTTCTACCGGGACGCCAAGGTGCTGGAGATTGGCGAGGGCACCTCGGAGGTTCAGCGGATGGTCATCGCCCGCCAGCTAGGCCTGGACCAGGCATAGCCGACGTTCCGACGGCAAGTCGGCTAGCTGCCCGTCACGATCATGGGCGGCACTGACGGGACCTGCGTGGGCTTGAGCATGTCGAAGTTCGTCATGAGTCGCACCACTCGCTCGAGGTTGATGGCGCTGGTCGAGGTCGGATAGCTGCCGATGGTGGACAGGTCGGCGTCCGCCACGGTCATTCCCGTCGTATTCGGCAGGATCTTCTGGACCTCTCCGGCCATGGAGGCGTCCGTGTTCGCCTTGGCCACGGCCGCCTGAAAGTCGGCGACCGCCGCCGAGTGGGCCTTGACCCAGGCGTCCGTCGCGACGTAGCCGCTTAGCGGCAGGCTCGCGGTGGAACCGCTGCAGGCGTCGAAGACCACGCTGGCCCCGAACTCGCTCTCGGCCTCGTAGATGTACGGCTGGCTCAGCACGACAGCGTTCAGGGCGTGTGACTGCAGTTCCGCGACCTCCTGCTGCTGCGACATGGGCTTCCAGTGGACCGACTCGGCGTCGTTCCCGAGGTAGTTGGTCAGGACCTGGGTTGCCGCGGCGGCATCCAGGCTCACCGGGTCGTCCGAGCTTGGCTGAATCGGGAGCACCTGCTCGTCGGGTACGCCAATTTCGTCGCCCGCCATCGTGGCCGGCGTGATCGAGGAGTTGGGCCAGGTCAGTACTTCCAGCACGCCCGCAGAGGCGTCGTAGCCGTCGGCCAGGATCCGCAGGTCGGGATCGAGAGACTGCGCGTAGAAGATGCTGCCGTAGTCGCTCGCGGCAATATCAGCCTGGCCCTTCGCGACGGCGCTGAGTGCGGCCGCCTCGGTCGGGACGTCATCGATGACGACGTGGGTCAGGCCGTCAGCAGCAAATATCCCGTCCCGCTCCGCGAGATACAGCGGGGCGGTATCGATCCCTGGAACGACAGCGATCGTGACCTTGGACGAGAAGGTGGCGCCAGGGCTCGCAGCACTGCTGCAGCCGACCGCGAGTAGGACGGTCAGCCCGGCGCCCACGGCCAGCAGGCCCTGGCTGCGCAGACCTCGGCCGCTCCGGTACGGCAGTGAGCCGTGCGCATGCCTCATGACACTCCTTGCGCCGTTCTGGGACCCTTGGTGCGCATCTTTCCGGCCATCCAAGGAGGGAACCGACCAGTTTCCCGAACACGGGCGATGCGGCAGAGAGTACCGTATTGCTGCCAGGAGGCCCGTCAAACGCAACGTTACATCGGTTTTTCCGCTTTGTATGTGTATTGACGCAGGTTACCGGGTTAGCAGCTAGAGTTGCCCTGGCTGTGTGACCGACTGCACCCAAAGCAGGGTCGTTATCTGGGAGGTTAGCCATGTCGGCAGCGCCGCGCGGCGCGACGGCTGCCCCCATATCGCGGCTATCAGGTGAGGGGTTCAGAGACAGTGCCGTCCCGAGTAAATAAGGTCCGCAGCGCTGCCCCGGCCCGCCCCGGGGTCCGCCCTGCGACCCCGGGCGCCCGCTCCGCGCAGGGGACCCGGCCCGCAGCGCCGCCACCCGCCGACCGATCGGCGCGGGCGGCCCCGCCTGCGCCGCCTTCGGCCCTGGCGCCGAGCCCGCCCCCGGCGGCGACCGGCACGGCCGATCGTCCGCAGCGCGGGCTCACGATGTCGCGCCGAGCGCTTAAGAACTGGCGTGTCCGGTCCCGGCTGCTGCTGCTGATCATCATCCCGACGCTGACGGCCGTCGTGCTGGGCGGTACCTACATCGTGACGTCGGTGCAGAACGCCCTCGTCGACCAGCGAGTTGAGACGCTGGCTAACCTCAGCTTCGACGTCACGAGCCTCGCCGCCCACCTTGAGGACGAGCGCGACCAGACGATGGAGTACATCGGACTGCCGCAATACGCGGGTCGATCCGGCACGCTGGCGCACATCGGTACCGATGGCGCGCCGCAGAACCTGGCGCTGGTCGAGCAGGAGCAGGCCCTCACTGCGCCGTGGATACGCAAGGTCGAGACCGACAGCGCGGCCGTCGGGAGCGGTTACCCGGCCCAGGTGCAGCAGGAGGCCGCCAACATCGGCGACGTCCTGCAGCTACTCGGGCCGCTGCGGACAGCCGCCACCACGACCAATCTGCCCGCGGTCGTGGTGATGGCGAACTACACGAACATGATCGACAACCTGCTTGAGATCGACAACAACGTCGCGGGCGACAGTGGTGACTCCGTCCTGACCGGCGACGTCCGGGCGCTCAACCTGGTCTCGCTCGTCGATGAGGAAGCGTCCGAGCAGCGCGGTCTGCTGGCATATGCGTTCGCGGTGGACGGCACGTTCCAGCCCGCGGTGCTCGCGCAGGTGCAGACGGCGCAGGCTGAGCAGGCGGCGAACGTCGCTGAGTTCGATCGCGTCGCGACGCCCCAGCAGGTGGCCCTCTACTCGAACAGGGTCCAGGGCAGCCTGGTGGACTTCGCCAGCAACTACGAGCAGCAGGCTATTACCTTCGGCGAGACCGGCGTTCCGCTGAGCACGACTGCGACGACGGCTAACGAGTGGTACGGCGCCATGAGCACCGGCACGATCGGTGGCATCCGGGCCGTTGAGCAGGACCTGGTGGCCGCGACGATCGCCAGGGCTACGGCGCTGCACCGCGACGCGATCCTCAGGGCGTCGCTTATCGGTGGTGCGGTGCTGGTAGTGCTGCTGCTCGCCCTGCTGCTGACCGCGATCGTCGGCCGGACGATGGTCAGGCCGCTGCGGCGGCTGCGGTCCGGCGCCCTCGAGGTAGCCGGCGTCCGCCTTCCGGAGACGGTGCGGCGGATGAGCGAGTCCGATGGCGCGAGCGTCTCGCTCGACATCGAGCCGATCGACGTCGATTCCTTCGACGAGATCGGCGAGGTCGCGCGCGCCTTCGACCAGGTTCACCGGGAAGCGCTCCGGCTGGCTGCCAACGAGGCCGCGCTGCGCGGCAATGTCAACGCGATGTTCGTCAACCTGTCCCGGCGCAGCCAGTCGCTCGTCGAGCGGCAGATCCGGCTGATCGACGACCTGGAGCAAGGCGAGCAGGATCCGGACCGGCTCTCCAGCCTGTTCCAGATGGACCATCTCGCCACCCGAATGCGCCGCAACTCGGAGAACCTGCTGGTCCTGGCCGGGCACGAGGCCACCAGGCGGTGGAACCAGCCAGTCGCGCTGGTCGACGTGCTGCGCGCCGCGGTGTCCGAGATCGAGCAGTACGAGCGCGTCAAGCTCAACGTGCAGCCCGGCATCTCGGTGCGCGGCCACGCCGTCAATGACGTGGTTCACCTGCTCGCCGAGCTGGCCGAGAACGCTACTTCCTTCTCCTCGGCTGAGACACCTGTCGCCGTCGCCGGTCACCTGCTCTCCAGCGGCGGTGTGCTGCTGGACATCACCGACCAGGGCGTCGGCATGGGCGCCGAGGAGATGGCTCACGCGAACTGGCGGCTCGACAATCCGCCGGTGGTCGATGTGGCCGTGTCCAGGCGCATGGGCCTGTTCGTGGTCGCGCGGCTGGCCGCACGGCATGGCATCAGGGTGCGGCTGCGGCCTGCCCCGGCCGGCGGGCTGACCGCGCTGGTCTGGCTGCCGGACGAGGTCATCAGCCACCAGTCCGATGTCAGCCCGGCGGGGACCCGCAGGTTCGACCCGGCCGGCGCTGGCGCCCTGGCGGGGATGAGCCCGGTTGGAGCGCTGACAGTCGGCCACAACGGCGCCGGGGACGGCGACCTGTCACCGACGGAGCAGGAGATCAATTCGGCTCGCATGCCGCGGTTCTCCGCGTTGCAGCCGGGGTCTCGCCAGTCAGCGAGCGGTGAGCTCGCGGGGGACTCAGGGCTCGGACCCCGCCGAGTGCCTGGAGCGGGCCCGCACCCGGGCACGGTCGGCCGCAGCGGCGCCGCCAGCACAACGCCGCTGCCTGCGTTCGGGTCAGCGGAAGCCGAGGCTGACCTGGCGGCGGCAGCCGCACGGGCTGAAATGGCGGGCGGTGTGCCGGAGGACGGTGACAGCTACGGTGCTCAGACGCCCGCGGCCGACGCCACCGACCAGCTCAGCGCGACAGCGTGGCCGAGACCGCTCGGGCCGCCCACCGTGGTGGGGCAGCAGGGCTTCAGTGGCCCCCACCAGAGCCCGGCCGGGAGCTTCAGTCTGGTTGGCTCGGGACCTGCGGACCTCGGGTCGTCGAGCGGCGTGGTGGTGCCCACCGCTGAGCACGTTACGACGGAGAATCGGCTGCCCATCTTCGAGGCCGTGGAGTCGGACTGGTTCCGTCGCGGACGCGTCGGCGTCGGTGCCGGGGGCGGCCGTGGTGGCTCGGCGGGGCTGCCCGCGGCGGCTGGGGCCGACCGCTGGCCCACGCAGCCGGTGGCAGAGCCGGAGGTCACCGCCTGGCGGTCCTCGGCGGCGGACGAGGGCTGGGAAGCGGCGGCAGCAGCGAGCTCGCCCAGCACCGGTGGCACCACCGATGCCGGCCTGCCGAAGCGCGTACCCCAGGCCAATCTCGTTCCCGGTGCAGCACCGCCCGAGGACGTCGAGCCGATCCCGGCTCGATCGGCTTCGGCCACTAGGGATCGGTTTGCTAGCTTCCAGCGCGGGATCAGGGAAGGCCGAGCGGCCGTGTCACGCGAGGAGGAAACGCCCGATGGGGACGGCGGTTCTCGATAGGGTGACACGATCTTGAGTTGCCAGTCATGCTTAGTCTGAGAGCGCGGAACCGCCAGGTGACGGTTCCGCGAGCAGCCAGTGCGGCTTTGCGTCTTACGGGACCGGATGCGGGCCGAGATAGGAAGGTGCGCTTGTGAGTCCGCTTGTGCGTCCGGCCCAGGACCTGAACTGGCTGATCACGAACTTCGTTGAGCGGGTGCCCTCGGTGGCGCACGCCATCGTGGTCTCCGCGGATGGTCTGCCGATGGCGTTCTCGCATGGCTTCCCGGCCGACCGGGTCGACCAGCTAGCGGCGGTAACGTCAGGGTTGACGAGCCTCACGCAAGGCGCGGCGCGGGTCTTCGAAGGTGGCGCGGTAACCCAGACAGTCGTCGAGATGCAGCGAGGGCTGCTGATAATCATGGCGATCAGCGACGGCTCGAGTCTCGCGGTGCTGGCAGCGGCCGACTGCGACATGGGCCTCGTCGCCTACGAGATGGCACTGCTGGTGGAGCGGGTCGGAAGCGCACTCACGCCCGAGGCCCGAGCGGGCCAAGTGGGCTGGTCGGAGGGCCGCCGGTAGTGACAGGAGGCTGCCGTGTTTGGCCGCGGTCGCGATGACTGGAATGCGGGCGAACGCCTGTATCCGGCTGATCGCGACGGCTTCAGCGGGTCAGACCTCGCGTATCCTCCGCCACCTCGGGATCCGTGGCTGCATGACTCTAACCCCGCGATCAGCAACAACAACGAAGCGAGCTCGCTGGTACGGCCGTACGCGGTCACGGGCGGGCGGACCAAGCCTCGTTACCAATTGCAGATCGAGGCAATGGTCGCAGCTTCACACTACGAGGCTCGGGATCTGTCGGTGCTCAGCCCAGAGTGCCAGGCAATCCTCTCGTTCTGCCGCGACTGGCGGTCGGTCGCCGAGGTGTCGGCGGTTCTGCATATGCCGCTAGGCGTGGCCAGGGTGCTGATCGCCGACATGGCCATGGAAGGACTGGTTCGGGTACACCAGATCGACCACGCGCAGGGTCGCCCGGACATAAATCTGCTCGAAAGGGTACTCAGTGGACTTCGGAAGCTCTAGAGTCGCGGTGCCTCGCGCCGCGGAGAACGCGATGACGTCGGTGAAGATCGTCGTCGCGGGTGGTTTCGGCGTAGGCAAGACCACCTTCGTGGGCTCGGTATCGGAGATCACGCCCCTCACCACCGAGGCCGTCATGACCACCGCGAGCACTGGTCTGGACGATCTGAGTCACACCCCCGACAAGACGACGACAACGGTGGCGATGGACTTCGGCCGCGTTACCCTCGATGCCGGCCTGATCCTCTACCTGTTCGGAACGCCTGGCCAGCATCGGTTCTGGTTCATGTGGGATGACTTGATCCAGGGCGCCATCGGAGCGGTCGTGCTGGTGGACACGCGCCGCCTCGCGGACTCGTTCCCTGCCGTGGACTACTTCGAGTCGGCCGGCCTGCCATTCATCGTCGCGGTGAACGGCTTCAACGGCTACTTCCCGCACGCGCTGACAGACGTGCAGGAGGCGCTGTCCATCAGTCCGAGAGTGCCGATCATGCAGTGCGACGCGCGCGGTCGCAACTCGACCAAGGCCACGCTGATCGCGCTGGTCGAGCACGCCATGGAGATGCAGCTCAGCGCCAGGTGAGCGGACGGCTGGCCGCTACGGCGGCGAAGAGTCGCCGGAGCGGCTGCTGCGGTAACTTGATCAGGCAGTATTCGCCGGGGCGGTAGCTCAGCCGGTCAGAGCAGCGGACTCATAATCCGCCGGTCGTGGGTTCGAGCCCCACCCGCCCCACCGTACGGCTGTATTACTCCGGCTGATGGTGCCCATCTGGGCTTCGGCTGATGGGTGACAGT
>Ga0187783_10004038_pt1 | contig 10864 bp, 10 predicted proteins | sample 1015_SJ02_MP02_2_FD_132471 | JGI IMG/M metagenome (GOLD analysis project Ga0187783, IMG submission 132471) | Tropical peat soil microbial communities from peatlands in Department of Meta, Colombia - 1015_SJ02_MP02_20_MG | ecosystem: Environmental > Terrestrial > Soil > Wetlands > Peat | place...
CGTGAACGTTAAGGGACCGGTGCGCTCGGCCGGACCTCGGGCTCGTGGTCCAGCGGTTACGACGTCGCTCTCACACAGCGAAGACCGCCGGTTCGAATCCGGCCGAGCCCATCCGACAACGATTCCGCCCTTTTCGGCCCCCTCATCGTTCCGGCGGCGTGCTCTGGCGGCCATTCGGACCTCGAGCAGCTCGACCGGCTCTAAGCTCCGCATCTAGTTTCGCAACATCTCCCCACCTCCGAAGCAAAAACGAACGACCGTCGCCAACCCTTTCCGGCGGGCCGGACCCTCCCGGCCCGCACTTTCCCTTGCCCCAACCCACCTACACCGAGCGGGCTCGCAGGGGCGGCACACTGGAACGACGGAACGATGAGACAGCTCGAGAAGCTGAGCCTCCGCCAGCGATCCTCAAGATTAGCCCCATCCGGACCCCAAGGTTTGGGTGCCGGATCATCACACGGGCGAGGTTGCGTCAGGTTACAGCCTACCTTCTGCCCCGCGCCTCGGGAGCGCGAGCTCTACGCGGGCGCGCGCCACTCCCAACTCCCAATCACTAACGCGCGAGCTCCACACGCGCGAGGGGCGGACGAGTCCGACCGACCCCTTGGGTGCGAAAGGGACACATTGGACTCTCCCAGTCAGCCGGCGATCTTCCGGTTCACGAGAGGGCGCCTCGGGCTCGACACTCTCGGGTCCGAGCGGTTGTAACTCTGTAACCGGCGCGCGAGCTCCACGCGCGCGCGAGGCGTGCTGCAGGCCGGCCAAGATTACGTTCGGGGCCAAATCGCTCAGGCAAAGCGGGCGCGCATGCTCGGATTGCCCCGACGGGGAAGCCCCGTACATCGAAAACGTTCCGGAACGGGCCGTGTGTCCTCTGTGTGGGCGCCCACTGCAGCTACTCGTGGCGCCAGACGTCTGGGAACAGCCGTCGCTGCCCAGGGTGCCATTCCAACTCCCGCAACGAGCACGTGTCGGATTGAGGGGCGCGACTCACCCCGGAATCTCGGCGGGCACGCTCACATTCGAATCCGCAGAACTCAACTCTCAAGCTACTTGCTGGAGGATGGTGCCGGGACTGGCCCGATTGGTCGCAGCACGGCTTTAGGAGCTCGGAGGTCTACACGGTCGTGCCCAGGATGGGAAAGACGCCACCAGACAGGCTGTCGAAGCTGGGTCCGAATGCGGAACGAGATGAAGCCGCCTTCAGATCACTCGTGGACGCAAGCCACAGCTCGGCTTGGCGACGCGCGCTAAACGTGCTGTTCGTCAATGGTGCAGTCCTCGAATTGGATCACGAAATCCCTGTGCCCGTTCTCATCGGGATGTCGGGAAGCGAAGCCGGTGTCCCTGAGTTCCTCGAGCTGCTCAAGTCGCGGGCTACAAGTGACGTAATGCGGATAGCCGGCTCCTTTCTGGAGAGGGTGGTCCCACCGATAGTGGGGGTGGTGCAAGAGACCGGAAAGAAGGGCGAATTGACCGAGGGAGCATTTGTGGCCGGCTTCGTCGCGCGATTCGTGGGTCAGAGAGACAGGATCGAGTCACTGGTGTACGGTCACCTCGCCGGTGCAATTCAGGGCGCTGTCGCGGTCTCCGAGGGAATCGGGGCGTTCGCCTTGGAGACCCTTCGAGAAAAGCTGCGTGGTATCCTCACCAATGTACTGAGGCCCGATGAGTACCCTGGGATGTTGATGGCACTCCACAAACTACAGCTGATTGAACCACGGCTGCAGGCGAGTCTCTGCGGAGGGTGCGGCAACTACTGTCTGACGATGTCTAGCAATCCGCAACCAGTCACTCGGTGCCCGAAGTGCGGTCTCGAATGGCTTACGCTCACCTTGTACGTCTTTCACTCCTCGATCGCCCGATTCAAGACGCAGAATCAGGATCTGCCGCTCTTCATCTCCGCCTACCTGAGGTCCAAAGTTGCTAGAGAGATACCGATTGGATCTCCGAGGATCTTTCCCCTAGCACATCTCGGAAACCGCGACTCCTCAACAGTCGAGGTCGATGTCGTCGTACCAGACCTGAGGTTGGGAATAGAGTGCAAGGAGTTTGAGGACGCTAATGCGCCCATGACCCGACCGCGCCTCGGCAAGTTGACGGACGAGCTTGTGGGGCAGGTTCGGAGTTACCTTTCCGTGGGCATCAAGAAGGTACTCATCGTGACGAATCTCAATCCTCGAGCAACCGCAAAGCTGGGTCAATCGCTCTCGAAGAAGCTACCAGAGCTGGCGGGAGGGGAATCGGGGCTGGAGGTGGTTCCCGGCACGCCGGACGCGCTTCTGACGCGTCTTGACAAGACAGCCGCGGAACTGGCGAAAGGACTGGGGGCAACACTCGCTAAGAAATTTGCTCCGAATGCAACAGAGACTCTACCGCAGGTGCCAGCCCTACCGGAGCCCATAGCCGAACGGGCTCGGAAACTGCCTGGCTCAGACTGACGCCACAACCGCCGTTGTGGATTGCGAACCAATCCTGCTCGGCTGACTCCGCCACAGTTTGCGTGACCGAACCGTGCCGTCTGAGAGTGGGGACTCTTCGCTAGCGAAGACCGTGGGCTCGTGTCCAAAGGGCTGCCTTCGCGCCCGATTCTGGACCTCCTCTCACGCCCAGCGCTGCACTACCCCAGGACTCTTTGGGGCATGGCCTGACAGGACACTGGGCCCCGTCCCTCGCCAACGTTACAGAACGAGTCAGCCTCTAGAGTGGTCCGAGTCGCCCGTCTTCACTTCGGTCAGCTTCATCTGTCGGACGCCTGCAAGGGGTGGGGGAACCGGCTTCGTAGGCGCTGATGTCTTGGAGTCGCAATACAGCCGAGCAAGGATCGTCCCGTATTCCTTGATCCTTCCCGACGTGGCTCGGTCACCCTCTTCGGGCCCTGATTCTTGGGAGACTCCGGCCAGATTTCGATACTGGACCTCGAACTCGGAGCTGGGGCGAGCGGTCGCGAGCCCGCATCCTTCTAGGAACTCTAAAGCAGTGCGAACCCAGGACGCGCGAACGTTGCCGCCCGGAATGTGCTCCGAGTTGATCTTCCTTGAAAGGTCCCCGGGAACGACCGGCACGGAAACGGATTTTTGCGGGTTTCCCCTTCGCCACACCTCAATTTCATCCGGCGTTAGAAGAGTGTAGAATACCTTAGTCCAAAGATAGACGGCGGTGTACAGCGGAGGTGGATCGTCATTGCAGAACACTTCGCGCACCTTGTAGCTCTTGAAGTGTTTCGGATAGACGTTGATGGACCTCTTCTGTACACCAAGGATGGCTTCGAGGCGGATCTCTGCCGGAAGAGAACTGTCCCGAAACGGTCGACTTCCCACAGGAATCTTTCGGAAGACGTAGTGGGAGATTGCGTCGCTGGTGTCGTATATCGCCTCAAGGAGAACCAGATTCTTGGTGAACGTTGCTTCACCGCGATCCTGGAAGTCCCCGATCCTGGACGCAATCTCGAGAGAGTTCGATGGGGAGAACAGAACCAAGACGATGTCCTGGGTCGGGGGGGTTTGCCGGTTTCCCTCTTTGTCACACCTGAATGAAAACGGGCTGTCGTACGACGCAAGCTGCTCGATCTCCTTACGAAATGCGTCGTCGCCCTTCGGAAACGTCCGTTTGACTTCGCCGACTAGGCCATACTCTCCGAGCAGCGCCGTGAAATCGGGAGTTAGACCACTCGGAGGGATCTCGGGATATCTGTCGAAATACGTCAGGTAACCGCTCTGATGAAAGTTGAGGAAGGACTGACAGCAGGAAACAACGTCGACAGTCTGATCGTAGCCCCCGAACTCACGTAGCAGCCGTGATGTACATTCATCACGCGATTCCGGGGTCATCGTTCATTGGGTGAGAAAGTCGGCGAGCACGAACTCCGGCTGAAGCTCCTCCTCGATTGATCCCTCTTGGAAACCCTTGAAGATCTGCTCGGTAACGCGCGACAGAGCATGCACTGAGCTCCGGTACCCCGGGATGATGCTAATGCGGTTCGACCCAGTCGCAAAGATGTCGAAGGTTGCACCGTCGTAAAAGTCCAAGAGGGACACGTGAAGATACGGATTCTTGTGAAGCACGGCAAGACCTGAGCGATCGACGTTGGCCAACGCTCGAATCAAACGAAGATTGTCTTCAGTCGAAGTGAACACGTCCCTGTTGAACACGATATCCAGTGGCTTCAGCACGTCTGTCGCTAAATCTCGTTCTCGATTCTCAAACAGCTCCGAGGTTCGGCTTGCCATCGCCGCCAGAGCAGGCAAGAAGGTGTCACGTAGATAGCGAATCTCTCCATCGTAGTAGTAGCTGATTCCATCTCGTGATGTGAAGGCGTGGAAGACTGTCTCGCCGTCTTTCTTCAACTCGTATTCGATCTTGTCAACGTAGTCATCCTCGGCCTCGGCGAAGTTGAACAGCTCTTGGTAGGATCGTTCCTTGAAGTCGATCGCACCCTCTTCCCGGTGTGAATAGAGCACCGCCTTCGTGACGAGAATCTTGCAACCTGTAGCCTCCTCCAGACTCTCGAAGAGGTGCCGGAGTTGTTCGGAAGTCAGATGGATGGATGCGACCGCGGGGCGGAACGACTCAATGAATCGAATCAAGCCGGACTTGAGGAAGTCAGGACCTTCGCTGGTGAAAGCCGTCCAGATGTCCTCAGCGACATCCCGATACAAGCCGAAAGTGCCAGACACCGTTCGGCTGCCACCTTCGATGTCAGAGCGTGAGATCACGCGAGTCAAGTCATAGATGGAGAAGCCGTCGTGTTGCTCTCGCGCCACTCGGAATTCTTCGGGCTCTGGTCGGCTGATTAGCTCAGCGCAATCGCCCCTCGCGTGAAGGGTGAGAAAGGTGACCTTGTAGCGCGGATCCACCCGTGCCTGGTGCTCCAAGACGGACCAGAGCTGGTGCAGGCTGAATGTTCTGGCATCAGGATCCAAGCGTCTGAGTTCAACCAGTTCGCGCATACTCCCCAGCTTTGATTGATTCCAGTCGTCCATCAGCTAGCAACGGGATGGCTAATATCTCTCCTATCGACGGGGCCCTGCCCGAAGACAATCACGCGCGAGGGGCGCACCGCGATTCGGTTCCTCAACGGATCAGAATCCTGGAGGAAAGTCTCGGGAAGGCCACGCTGCGTGGACCTCGGCCCCTCGTCAGTTCCTCGGACCCGTGTGGGAGCCCTGGGGTGCCTGCCCATCGTTCTGAGACCCATGGCAGCCATTAGGGCACGGCGGGACGGTCCTTGCCGTGGTGACACCGCCCAAAGTCAGGAGCGGGTTTCGGTCACACCCGCAAGGGGCGTGGTCTACTCCATGGGAGTGTGGCGCTCAGGAGAACGATAGCGGCGGGGTGGCTCCCACAGCTCGAGTCGATTCCCTTCGGGGTCGTACGCCCAGCCGAAGCGACCATAGCTGGACTCCTCGATCCGTTCAGCTACCTTGATGCGGGCTCGGCGCAGCTGGGCCAATAAACGGTCCAGGTCGTCCACTCGATAGTTCACTTGAGCGCTCGGATGGCCTGGACCCCAATCCCGATCGCGGACACCGAGCGCCGCCCAAAGCGTGCTGCCAACTCTTCGAGGGCTCCGGGTAGATTGCCAATCCCATGTGGCCACCTGTCCTTGATTTGATATCGCGAGCCCCAAATGTCTGCGGTACCACGCCGCAAGTTTCATCGGCTGGCGAGCCCTGAGAAAAACGCCTCCGATTCCGGTTGCCTTCGCCCGCTTCTGCCGTGCTTTGGCCACGAGACCCCATTGTGCCCGCTCAGAAATATCTCGCGGAGGGTACGCCGCTGGCTCCAAGCGTGGGCTTGAATGTGATCACACCCGCCAGCGGTCCACGATCCTCTCGCACGCGTGGAGCTCGCGTGCCGGTAGCAGGTAGTAGGTAGCGCGAGCCGGTGCAGAAGACCCCAGGCCGACCGTCAGCGGAGTGTCTCACCTCGCGCGGGTGGAGTTCGTGCGACAGTAGCGACGTAGCCCGTGGTTCGACACTCGGCAATGTGCGAGACAGGCCCGAGTGGGTTCGAACCCGTGGCAGTTTGATTCAGCGAGCCGGGTCATCGCGGTCGTTGCAGGGCGTATGGTGTGACCGGCCACGAACATGGTCCACGATAATGAACAAACCTCGGAGCCCGACGGGAATCGGCTGACTGGAAGGTCGCTACTGCACAGGTAGCCCTCCGGGTGCCCTCGGGCGACTTGGTTCCAGAATCATCGACCCACTACCAGGACGGTGTAGTGACCGGATCGGCTTGGGCGGGTTCGGACTCTCTTATGTCTTCCCGACCTCGGTGGCGGAGTTGTCAGGGATTCCTGCTGCCCACCGGATCGATGCCCTCTGGCTGCGGACAATCCATGAATAACGCATTCCGGGCCACGAGGCCGCGCACAAGGCCCACTTCAAGGGTAGGTTCTTTACGTGATGGTTCGTCCGCTCAGGTGGATTCTGCATTGCCAGCAGAGAGTGATGATGGTGCCCCGCAGCGCGACGAGGGCCGACGGGCAAGGGTGCCAGCGCCGGAGAATCGAGTGGCAAACAGCGCGCCTGAAGTCGTGCCAGAATCCGCTGACGAAGGTGAGACAACCCCTTTGAAGGCGGCGAAGGTCGAACCGATTCTGGAGGATCAAGCCCACGGATGGGAGATCTTCCCGCGCGACGAGAACGGCACCATTCGCGGGGGAATCAGGCTGGGACAGTTGCGCGTGTGGATCGTCCCGCGGGACAAGCTGGCATTAGTTACCAAAGCGGAGCTCGGAGGAAGCCTGACCCACCCAGGCCTGTACGTCCTCCTCGATAGCGGAACAAAGCTCGCGTATGTTGGTGAGTCCCACGACCTTCAATCCAGGCTAACGGGCCATGCGAAGAGCCCGCCAAAGGAGCAGGGCGATTTCGAAGTTGCGCTGATACTCAACGATGGGAGAAACTCCGCGCACTCGGTCTACAACGAACACACTCTTCGACAAGCCATCGAACAATCAATAGTAGTCCTTCTGAGTGAGCAGAGCTCGTGGAAGGTTTCGAACAAGGTGAAGGGTTCTCCGCCACTCTCGATGTTCCAGCGGATTCTCCTCGGTCACCTCAACAGAGAAGTGGCGTTCGCGCTGTACCAGCTACGGATCTTAGACCGGCTGCCACAGAAGCGGCCGGCTGAACAGGAGGTTTCGTCGGCCGAGGTCCCTAAGCTCATTCCGAACCACCGATTCGAGGATCTAAGTGTCTTTTCCGGGATGATGGACGGGATGCCGATCTATTTCAGGCCAGGAGCAGACAAGCACAAAGTCGGGCAGCGCTCTAGGTGGCAAGTTACCATTCCATACGGGGAGTCGCTCGGTATCGACTTCAAAGCAGGGCGTGGGTTTCTCTGCCTCAACCGCGGGCCCGTTTACATCGTGCCGCTCACGTACTTGAGGGAGAAGCTCAAGGAGAACAAGGCGAAGCACAAGATTGACATCTTCTTTGACCTCGAGCGCGACTCAGTCTCGTCGGCGGGTGTCGAGCCTTTTATTGTCGCTCAGTTTACCGCTGAGAAGCTATCGAGCGAATGAATCGCCTTCCTTGGACCCGCCGGGCGATACGGCCCGGGCTTCCGTAGGGTTGTGATTGACTCGCGCAGCATGAAACCCCGTCGCTGGCCCGAGCGCCGTGCTCTAGCAACCTCGAAACCTTCTACGACAAATCCGATCTTCGACGCCAGGCGCGCGAACAACATGTCTCCCGGAATGTAAGTGCCCGCCATGAGAGAGTCGCCGTTCACGATGACAAATCTTCCGCCGGGCTTCAGCGCTGCGAAGACGTTCTTGATCGGTGGGACCAAGTCATCAAAGTACTTCGTCACGATAGATCCCATGTCGTCACGCCGGTACGAGCCTTTCAACCGCACGTTATCCTGAATGGATTGTGAAATGAACCGGAGCCACTCGTCTGAGAGGACCGTCTCCGAGGGACGATGGTTTGCCGCCGTACCCCGAGGAATGTTGTCGCAAGCGACCATCGATGAGCGTAGAGCCGCGAGCTGATCGTAGGAGTGGATGAAGTCCATCCAAGCGAGGTCGAGCTTGTAGTTCATCACATAGTCCATACCGTTGACGTAGGGGGGACTCGTGATCGCCAGATCAACAGATGCCTCTGGGAGCGTGAATGAGGCGGAATCCGCGAGATGAATCTCGAGTTTCGGACCCCAGTTCCCTCGCGTGACCCTGAGCGTCGTCAGGTCGCTTGCAATCCGGTGAATACTCTCGGTGAACAAACGTACCGGAGAATCCGCTGAAAGTCCCAGCTTCTTCGTATACCCCAGACATGGCGCGCGCTTCAGATTGCTCGAATCGATTAGGATGCCTGCGAAGGCGAGCTTCAGCAGGGTCTTGGTGGGACCCTCCTTGGCTGCCCAAATGTTTTCCTTGAGCCTCAAGAGTGTGGCAAGGATTTCAGGCGAGAACTGCCTATTCGTTTCTTTGAGGAAAGGCTTCGAAATGGTCGGTGGGGATCTGTCCGCGAACACCTTCTGGGCGGCTCGCAAGAGCTTCTTTGGCTCGACTTCCCACTCGCCCTTCGCCTCCGCTACGAAGGCGGCGATGGGCATCATGTCGATACCGACACCCCTGGCTCCGATCAATCGGGCAGCTACTGGCACCGTCCCACTACCACAAAAGGGGTCTAGGATTATCGAGCCACGACCAATCCCGAAACGTTGACAGGTCCCGGTTACGAACCCGGCAGAGAAACCTTGGACATAGGGCCACCAGCGATGAACTGGGCGCTTCTCGTTAGGGTTGAATTGAATCTCACCAGCTCTGGCTCCAATCTTCAGTCCGAACTCCTCTTCGAAGTGCCGGTCGTACCATTCGGCGCCACGGAACGCCTCATGGCTGGGGTCGATCGATGCGAATCGGCCGAGGACCCAAAGACCCCGACCGATTCGATGAATCCCCTTTTCGGCGGAGAGGACGTCCAATCGATCAGTTATCCTGGCGATCGGGAGGTTCGTGACGGTGGAGAGCTGTTTCGCTGTGATGCCTGTGATGCCTGCCCTACCGATTGCCTCGACCACTGGATCTCGAGCAACCTGCACACTAGTGTCGGGCGGGCTCATTCTGGGGGCTCAATCTTGGGAGCCCTATAAAAGTCGGGCTCAGGGGTCGAGCAACAGTGGGACGTGGTGGTCCGGTCGTTGTGTTGGACGGATCGAGGGACCTTGAGTTCAAGGTGTTCCAACCATCGGCCCACGGGTCAATAGGGAAGATGGGGCGCAAGAGCCACCCCGCGGGCCACGAGGTCTAGTTAAGCAGTGGAGGGCCAGCAAATGATGCCAGGGAAGGCTCGGCGGAGCTGTGGTGTAGTACGGTGGCATCCCGGCACTCGCCCGGGCAGTTGCTGACTCGTTGGTCTCAGATCACTTCCTCGACGAGGGTCCGCCCAACGGACGCTCCTTCTTCCACCGATCGATCTTCTCGAGCACCGCCTCCCGGACGAGGTCCCCGATCCGGTTGTAGTGGTCGTCCGCATCGATGATCCGGACGAGGTCCTCGTAGTAGCCTCGCTCGATCCGACCGGCGACCGAGACTTTCGGCAGGACCTTCTTCTTCGGCCTTGGCAACGGTGGCGCCGTCACGGATGTAACATCAGTGCGCGGCGAATCCAAATACTTTGTGCTACTTCGTTACGTTCGATTTCGAAATTGAACGCCGTATCGTTCCCTACGAAGTTGCGAGTAACCCCCCGACCGACCCAGGATGGCTCCAAATAGGCCATGATGGCTGAGGCGGCTCCGAGGGGGGAACCCACCTTGCCGACTGCGGCAAGGGGGTGGGGAGAGCTCGTAGAACGATATGTGGAGAAGAGGAGCCAAGAGAGCCTGTCGCCGCACCACCTGCAGGAGCTGCGTCGCGTGCTCAAAAAGGCCGGCCGGGAACTCGACGCGGCCAGCCTCGCATGCCTGCCCGCGAGGTTTGGCGACGCGCAGCTAGACTTCCTGCTGAACGGGCCGTGGAGACCAGCGACCGAAAACCAATCTGGGCTGGCACCCGTCAGTCGTCGATATCTCGTATGCATACTGAACGGCTTCCTGAAGGAGTCGGGCAACCTGATCATCGAACGTCGGCGACTCCGGTTTCCGCGCTCCGGTGTTCGACCGTTGCTCGCACTTACACCGGAGGAGGCGGGCCGACTGCTGAACGTGGCCGCGACGTTCGGCGTGATCACCCATGCAGTGATCGCCTTCGAAATGCTCATGGGACTGCGTCGAAGCGAGGTCCGACGTATAACCGCAGCCGACCTGGGAGAGCGGTTCCTCCGCGTGCATGGGAAGGGACGCGCTGGTGGCAAGGTCCGGATGGTCCCGTACCATCCCGAAATCCTTCGGATCCTGCCTACCCTTCTCCAGCACCGACGGCAAGTCGCGGAAGGGTACCGCGGTCCGGACCCGGGGTACGTGTTCGTCCGAAGGTCCTCGAAGGGTCTCGTGGTCTGGTCGCGCAGCTGGTTGGACGAGCGGATCATGCAACCCGCGTTCGAGGCCGCGTCCGTGCGTCGGGCGTGGAACCTGCATCACGCTCTCCGGAGGACGTGCGGCCGGACGATGTGGAAGAACGGGGTGCCGATCGAAACGGTCGGCAAGATCCTCGGACACGCCGACGTGAGGATGACGATGCGCTACCTCGCGATCGACCAGGACGACATGGCGCACGCGATGGAAGTCCTGGGTCGGGTGCTTCCCGGAGCCCGGGCCGCATAGCAGGGGACGATGAGAGGGTCGGAACGGGCACTTTCTCTGACGGTGCGGACTCGAATCCGGCCGAGCCCATCCGAGCCCGGTGCCTGCGCCCGGTAGGACGCGGGCGCCGCCGGCCGCGGAGGTGAACCACGGCGTGACGTCGACC
>Ga0187783_10004039_pt1 | contig 10864 bp, 12 predicted proteins | sample 1015_SJ02_MP02_2_FD_132471 | JGI IMG/M metagenome (GOLD analysis project Ga0187783, IMG submission 132471) | Tropical peat soil microbial communities from peatlands in Department of Meta, Colombia - 1015_SJ02_MP02_20_MG | ecosystem: Environmental > Terrestrial > Soil > Wetlands > Peat | place...
CCGAGCAATCCGTAGATCTGCAGATGCTCGAATGTCTGGACACGCGGGCCCTCGACCGCATCGATCACCAATAGCATCAGCTCGACGCCCGGCGCGCCCGCGAGGAGATTGTGCAGAAAGCGCTCGTGGCCGGGAACGTCGATGATGCCGGCTTCGACGCCGTCGGCGAAATGTAGCGGAGCGAAGCCGAGGTCGAGCGTCATGCCGCGCTCGCGTTCCTCGAGCCAGCGATCGGGGTCGTGTCCGGTGAGCGAGCGGACGAGCGCGCTCTTGCCGTGGTCGACGTGGCCCGCCGTGCCGACGATGCGCACGCCGCCTGCCCTTAGTGTGCGGCCGCCGCGCGCCGCAGCGCCGCGACGAGCGTGTCGTCCTCGGATTCGGGCACGGTGCGCAAATCGATGAAAACCTCGTCCGCGTCGACGCGCGCGATGACCGGCGGACGCCCGTCGCGCAATCGCGCCGCGAGCGCATCGGCATCACCGTCGACTGGGTCGAGTGCGATGCCGGCGCTCGGGATGGCCGCGAGCGGGAGCGTTCCGCCGCCCGTCGTCGAGCTCATGTGCCTCGGCTTCACGCGCGGCGCGCGCGCGGCAGCGCCGCGGCTCACCCTTGCGCAGATCGCCTCGGCGCGGCGCAGCAACGCTTCGGGTCGCAGCGCGAGCATCGCGAAGAACGGGATGTCCGTCAACCTGCCGGGTTCGAGGTAGAGCGCGAGCGTGGCCGACAGCGCCGAAAGCGTGAGCTTATCGACGCGCAGCGCCCTGGCGATCGGATTGGCCGCCACGCGCGCGACGAGCGATGCCTTCCCGGCGATGATGCCGCACTGAGGTCCGCCGAGCAGTTTGTCGCCGGACACGGAGACGAGGTCGATGCCCGCCTCGACCACCTGCGCGACCGTGGGCTCGTGCGGCAAGCCGAAGCGGGTGAGGTCGACGAGCGCGCCCGACCCCAGATCCTCGAACGAGAGCACGCCGAGCTCTTTCGCGATCGCTGCGAGCGCGGGCGCATCGACGTCGGCCGCGAAGCCTTCGATGCGATAGTTGCTCGGGTGCGTGCGCATGAACAGCGCGGTGTTCGGCGTCCACGCGTCGCGATAGTCGCGGCCGTAGGTGCGATTCGTCGTCCCGACCTCGACGAGCGTCGCACCGCTCTTGCGGAGCACGTCCGGCAAGCGGAAGGCGCCGCCGATCTCGATGAGCTGGCCGCGGCTGACCACCACTTCCTTGCTCCGCGCGAACGTGTCGAGGACGAGCAGCACGGCGGCCGCGCAGTTGTTCACGACGAGCGCCGCTTCCGCACCGGTCAACTCGCGCAGCTGCGCACCGACGCGGTCGTCGCGGCTGCCCCTTTCGCCGGCGGCGAGATCGTATTCGAGATTCGTGTAGCCGGCGCCGAGCTGCCGCACGGCGTCGAGCGCCGAAGCCGCGAGCGGCGCGCGCCCGAGATTCGTGTGCAGCAGCACGCCGGTGCCGTTGATGACGGGAAGCAAGCCGTGCGTCGCGGCTCGGTCGAGGGCCGCGAGCACGTCGCGCCGCAGGGCGCCGAATTCAGCCACGGGCAGCGGGCGCGCGCGCGCCGAACCCAAGACCGATTGCACGACGGTTCGGACGGCGGCGCGACCGAGCACGCGTTGGAACGCGGCTACTTCCGGGTCTGCGGTGAAGCGATGGACTGCTGGGATCGCCCTGCGCGTCAAGACTGGACGGCGGCGGGGTTCACGTGCTTGTTCACCATCGCCGCGAGCGTCTTCTCGGGCACGTATCCGATGACTTGATCGACCGGCTCGCCGGACTTGAAGAGGATGAGGCACGGAATCGAGGTGACGCCGTATTGGGCGGCGAGGCTGGGATTCGCGTCGGTATCGACCTTCGCCACCTTGAGCTTGCCCGCATAGGCGTCGGCAAGTTTCTTCACCACCGGCGCGACCGCGCGGCACGGCATGCACCACTCCGCCCAGAAGTCGACGAGCACCGGTGTGGACGACTGGAGCACTTCGCGGGCAAAAGCGTCCTGGTTGACGTTCAGCGGTTCGCTCACCGGTATTCTCCTCTGGATCGGGTGTGGTTCAGGACCTCGTTAATTCGCGTTAGATGCGCTCGGCTTCCTCCGCGCGATGACCGATGTTCGCCGCGTCGATGACGGCGTCGGCTTCCTCGAGCTTCATCACACGCACGCCTTGCGCCGCCCTTCCGGTCTCGCGGATCTCGAAGACGCGCGTACGGATGACGATGCCCTTGGAAGAGATGACCATGATCTCATCGTCCGGTTTCACGAGCAGCTGCTTGACGATGTCGCCGTTCTTCGCGGTCTTATTGAACGCTTTGATGCCCTTGCCGCCGCGGTTGGTCTTGCGGTAGTCGTCGATGGGCGTGCGTTTGCCGTAGCCGTTGGTCGTCACCACGAGCACTTCGCGCCTGTCGCTGCCGACGACATCCATCGCCACGACGGAGGCGCGCCCCGTCAGGCGCACGGCGCGCACGCCGCGGCTCGCGCGGCCCATCGGGCGCACGGTCGACTCGTCGAAGCGGATGGCGTAGCCGTCGGAGGTGGCGAGCAGCAATTCGGCTTTCCCGTCGGTCAGCGCCACGCTGAGCAGTTCGTCGCCCTGCATCAGGTCGATCGCGATGAGGCCGGAGCGCCGCACGTTGCCGAACGCCGAGAGCGACGTCTTCTTGATGAAGCCGCGACGCGTGACCATCACCAGATAGTCTTCGGTGCCCAGTTTGCGCACGGGGAGCACCGCCGTGACCTGCTCGCCGGGCGGGAGCGTGAGCAGGTTGACGAGCGCCGTGCCTCGCGCTTGGCGCGACGCGTCCGGCACCTCGTGCGCCCGCAATCGGTAGACGCGGCCGCGATTGGTGAAGAAGAGGACGTGCTGATGCGTGGTGGCCGAGAACATATGGCGCGGCACGTCTTCCTTCTTGAGGTTGACGCCCGTGATGCCGCGCCCGCCGCGGTTCTGGGCGCGGAAGGCGTCGACGTTCTGCCGTTTGATGTAGCCCGACGCGGTGACGGTAATGACGACGCCGGTGTCCGGGATGAGATCCTCGATCTCGAACTCGCCCTCGGCCTCGACGATCTGCGTGCGCCGGGCGTCGCCGAACTTCTTCTTGAGCGCGCCGATCTCGTCTTTGACGACGCCGTAGATGCGCCGTTCGCTGCGCAGAATCTCTTCCAGATGCGCGATCGTCTTCAGCAGCGCCACGTATTCGTCTTCGATCTTCTTGCGCTCGAGCGCGACGAGGCGCTGCAGGCGCAGGTCGAGGATGGCGTTGGCCTGGATCTCCGTGAGCTCGAACTTCTTGATGAGCCCATCGCGCGCTTCTTCCGTGGTCTGCGACGCGCGGATGAGCTTGATGATCGCGTCGATGTGCTCGAGCGCGATGCGGTAACCTTCGAGGATGTGCGCGCGCTCCTTGGCCTTGCGCAGCTCGAAGCGGCAGCGCCGGGTCGTGACCTCCTTGCGATGCTCGATGTACTCGACGAGCATCTCGCGCAGCGTCAGCGTGCGTGGCTGCCCGTTTACCAGCGCCACGTTGTTCACGCCGAACGACGACTGCAGCGGCGTGTGCTTGTAGAGCTGGTTCAGCACGAGCTGCGTCTGCGCGTCGCGCTTGAGCTCGATGACGATGCGCATGCCCTTGCGATCGCTCTCGTCGCGCAAGTCGGCGATGCCGGCGGTGCGCTTCTCGTTGACCATCTCAGCGATCGACTCGATGAGCCGCGTCTTGTTGATCTGGAACGGGATCTCGGTGATGATGATCGACTGGCGGCCGCCGCGCAGCTCTTCGAACTCGTGGCGCGCGCGCATGAGGATCGAGCCGCGGCCGGTGAGGTAGCTCTGCCTAATGCCCTCGCGGCCGAGTATCAGTCCGCCCGTCGGGAAATCGGGCCCCGTCACGATGCCGAGCAGCTTCTCGTCGGTCAGCTTGCGGTCGTCGATCAGCGCGACGAGCGCGTCGCAGATCTCCGAGAGATTGTGCGGCGGGATGTTCGTGGCCATGCCGACCGCGATGCCGGATGAGCCGTTCACCAAGAGATTCGGCAAGCGCGACGGCAGCAGCGACGGTTCGCGAGTCGAGGAATCGTAGTTGGGGACGAAATCGACGGTCTCTTTGTCGATGTCGGCCAGCATCTCGAGCGAGAGCGCCGCGAGACGGGCTTCGGTGTAGCGCATCGCCGCCGGCGGATCGCCGTCGACAGAGCCGAAGTTGCCGTGGCCGTCGACCAAGCGATAGCGCAGGCTGAAATCCTGGGCCATGCGCACGAGCGAATCGTAGACCGAGACGTCGCCGTGCGGGTGGAAGTTCTTGAGGACCTCGCCGACCGTGCCCGCGCATTTGCGGTGCGGCTTGTCGGGATTGAGCCCGAGTTGCGCCATCGCGTAGAGGATGCGGCGATGGACGGGTTTGAGGCCGTCGCGGACGTCGGGCAACGCGCGCGCGACGATCACGCTCATGGCATAATCGAGGTAAGAGCGCCGCATCTCGTCTTCGACGTTGACGCTCAAGATCCGGTCCGATGGCATGCTGTGCTGGTATTCCTCGAAGGTGATTTCGCGGCCGTTTTTCCGCCCGCGGCCGCGCCGTTTACGAGGGTCGTCGGAGCTCGTCACAAGGGAAAGCCGGCCTGGTTTCTACGGCGAGTTTCGCAACACGTAAAAGTTCGCGCCCGCGTTTGCGCTATCCCGCCTTTTTCCGTCGCCGACACCTGACGAACTGCCTGCAGGAACGCTTTGCAGAGCCCGGTAAGCGCGATTTCATGGATACGCCGCGCATCGACGTGAGGACGATCCGCGTGCCGCTGCCCGACGAAGCCGCGACGCGCGCGCTCGGCGGCGCGCTGGCACGTGCCGCGAAGCCCGGCGACGTGCTGCTGCTCGACGGCCCGCTCGGCGCCGGAAAGACGACGCTCGCAAAGGGGTTTGCGGCGGAGTTGGGCGCCGCCGCCGCTGCGAGTCCTTCGTTCGTGGTCGCGCATCGCTATGAGGGCGGGCCGTTCCCGATTTCGCACGTCGATCTGTACCGCCTCGACAGTGTGGCGGAGATAGAGGCGTTGGATCTCGATCTTTACCTGCCCGACGACGGCGTGAGCCTTATCGAATGGTCGAGGCGCGCGCCCGGCCTCTGGCCAAGCGATCGAGTCGAAGTCGTGCTCGCCATCTGCGGCGAAGGACGCGAAGCCACGATCGTCGGGCGCGGCACGGCAGCCTCCGCCGTCGCCGGCATACTCGCCGTTCGTCTCCAGTGAGCGGATGAGCGCCGCCGCCACGCTGGGCTTCACGAGCGCGGGTCGCGTCGGCGTGGCGCTCGAGGCCGGCGGCGTGTGGCATCTCGCCCAGCCAGAAGGCCAAGCCCTCGAAGCGTTGCTTCCCGCGATACGTGCGTTGCTCGCGCGAGCGCGCATCGATGTCGCCGATATCGGCTTGCTAGGTGTTTGCACCGGACCGGGTTCGTTCACGGGTTTGCGCATCGGCGTCGCGCTCGCGAAAAGCATCGCGCAGGCGCGAGCCGTGCCGCTGATCGGCGTGTCTTCATACGACGTCGCCGAAGCGGCGTTGCCGGATGACGCCTATCCGCGCGTCGCGATCGTGGAAGGCAAGCGCGGCTATCACTATCGCCGCACGACGCCGGCGCGCGACGCCGAGCCCGAGTTCGCTCACGGCGATGTCGCAGTGCTACCGGAGCTCGAAGCTCGCGCGGCGATCGCCCAGCTTTTCGATCTGCCGGCAGCCGAGCAAGCCGCGCGCGTGGCGCGCATCGCCGCCGCACGCGCAGCGCACGGATCGGACGTCGATTGGCGCCGCGTCGCCATCGACTACGGCCAACGCCCGAATGCCGTGACGAATTGGGAGTCCCGCGCGAGAGCATCGCAGGGGGTCGGCGCCGCCGAATCCGCGAACCCACCTCGCGAATGAAATCTCCGCCGCGGACGCTCGACATCGTACCCATGGGCGTCGACGACATCCCCGAAGTTCTGCGCGTCGAAGCGCTCTGCTTCACGACGCCTTGGCCGCGCAACGCGTTCCAGAACGAGCTCACCGACAACAAGCTGGCGCATTACTTCGTCGGCCGCAGCGATGACGCGATCGTCGCGTACGGCGGCTTATGGGTCATCCTCGAAGATGCGCACATCACGACGATCGCCGTGCACCCTTCGCATCAAGGTCAGCGCAACGGCGAGCGCATCTTGGTGAAGCTGCTCGAGGAATCGATCGATCGCGGCGCCTGCTGGGTGACCCTCGAGGTGCGCGAGTCGAACGTGGTGGCGCAGAATCTTTACAAGAAGTACGGGTTCACCGTCGTCAACACGCGCCGCGGCTACTATTCGGACAATGACGAGAACGCGCTCGTCATGTGGGCCGGCAATCTCAAGGGCGCGGTTTTCGGCAACCGGCTGGCCGCGCTGCGGGAGAGGCTCGACTGAGCCTGACCGTCGACGCCGCGATGACCGGAGTTGAATTCCTGCGCTTGTGCCGCGAGGCGCGTGTCCGCACCGGCGCGGGCCGATTCCGTCATTGCGTCAGCGTCGCGCGTACGGCGGATAAGCTTGCCGCGCGCTACGGCGCTTCATCGTGCAAGGCACGCGTGGCGGGAATGCTGCACGACGTCGCTCGCGGCTGGTCCGGCGAGCAGCTGCTCGCCTACGCGCAGGCGCACGGCATCGCCGCGGGCGACGCAGAGCGGGCCGCACCCGTGCTGCTCCACGCGCCGATCGGGGCGGACATCGCGCGGCGTGAATTCGGCGTCGAGGATGCCGAGACGCTCGGCGCGATCCGGCGCCACACGATCGCGGGTCCGCGCATGACGACGCTCGAGAAGATCCTCTACGTCGCCGACACGATCGAGCCGACGCGGACGTATCCCGGGCGCGAAGCGCTCGAAGCGGCGGCCGCCGAATCGCTCGATCGTGCCCTGCTCGCTTGTGTGAAGGAGTCCATGCAGTATCTCACGTCGCGCGGCATATCGATCGCGCCTGAGACCGCCGAGCTCTACGACGAACTGGTGAAGCACGATGGCCGTCAAGCGTAAGCGCGGTCCGCGTCGCCCGGTTCCGGTGAGGACATTGGCGAACGCCGTCGCTCGCGCGCGGGCTCTCGCGCCGCGAAGGGACGGCATCGCGTCCACTTCGACGCCGATCCGCGCGCTGTCCGAGTCTCAGGCGCGCGATCTCGCCCACGCATGCCGCGATGCGGCGCTCGAGAAGAAGGCGGAAAACGTCCTGCTGCTCGACATCCGCGACCGCGCGGCGTTCGCGGATTATTTCGTGGTCGCGACCGGACGTTCGGTGATCCAAGCCCGTTCGATCGCCGATGCCGTGGTCGAGGCGAATGAGAAGAGATCGGGTGCGCCGCTGCGAACCGAAGGCTACTCCGAGGGATCGTGGATCCTCGTGGACTACGGTCCGGTGATCGTCCACGTGTTCACGCCGCAAGCGCGTGAATTCTACGACCTCGAGCGGCTCTGGTCCAAGCCTGCGCCGGCGAAGAAGCGATGAGGGTGAACGGCCCTGTTTAAGATGAAGCGCAAGACGCGTGAGAAGATCTACCGCGTGGGCACGTGGTTCTTCCTCGTGTTCTTCATCGTGTCCGTCGCCGCTGCCGCCGTCTTCATGGTGATGCAGCCGGTCAACACGGCCAACCGCTAACGCGGGCTCTGCGCTTCAGAGCGCCGCGACGAGCGCCTTGGCGTGCGCTTCGACGTCGCCTGCGAGGATGAAGTCGGCGATCTGCACGATCGGCGCGTTCGCGTCATCGATGACGGCGACCACGACCCGGCTGTTCCTGAATACCGCGTTGTGCTCCGTCGACCCGCCGACGCCGATCGCCACGTAGAGATCAGGCGCGAGCGGCTTGCCCTGCGCGCTCGGCTCGATGACGACCGCGCCCAGCGCCTGTGCAATGGCCATCGCCGCCTGATGCGTGCCCGATGAGACCGCATCGCCGACCGCGACGATCCGCCGCGCGAGTGCGAGCGGCGGCTGCGGCTTTTCTCCCGATTCGTTCGTCGTTGCTTGCGGCTGTTCGAGCGCGACCGCCGCGATCGGCTTCGGCCCGCGCGGGTAGACGGTCGCGACGGTGACTCCCGCCCGAACGCGCGCCGTCGCTTTCGCCGTTCCGCCGAACTGCGTGCGCGAGGCGCGTACTTGGCCGGCGTCGTCGAGGACGAGCTCGACGCAACCGCTCAACAAGTTGGCGCCGAGGCGCGCACTTGCACGACCGGCGAGCGCCGGGCCCGCGCCGGCGTGCGGCAAGACGACGAGCGTCGAGCCGCGCTGCGCGGCTGCGGTCGCGATCGCATCTGCGGCGCGCGCGGCGTCCGCTGCGTCGACCGTCGCCCACGTCGCGGCGGCGCCCGCCGCACGAGCTCCGCGTTCCACGACGCCGGCGATCGCCGAGTCGGCGGTGAAGTCGACCGCGAGCACGCCGGCGGCGACCGAAGACGGCGCGCGTTCCGACACGATGGCCTGCGTCGGACAGGCCGCCACGCAGGCGTCGCAATCGGTGCAGTTGTCGAAGACGTGCGCCTTGCCTTCGCGCATCTCAATAGCGGCGAATGCGCAGGCGCCCAGGCAGTCGCGCGATCCGACGCAACGCGCGACGTCGACGGTGACGGGCACGCTACACGGCCGATCGCTCGCGCAGCGCGCCGACCAACGTGATCGCGCGCGCCATGGCGTCCGGGCCCTCGATGAGCTCCATCGACTTCTTGGCGCGATTGGATTCGAGCGGGCCATCGACGGCTCCCGAGGAGGGCAGCGGCAACGGGCACGCGATCGCTGCGAGCGTCATCGACTCTATCGCGCGCTTGGCGGCTTTGACGAGCAAGAGCGGCGAGATCGCGCGCGCTTTGATGCCGTATGGGGCCGCCGCTATCACCACCGGTGTCGCGATCTCGATCTGCTGCAGCGATGCTTCGCCGAGCAAAGTCGCGGATATCCCGTTGCCGGAGGTCTGGACGCCGACCGCATCGACGAGCAACGAGGCGTCGAGGTGCGCCGAGATGAGTCCCGGTACGGCTCCGCTGCCAAATGCCGCGGCGAACGGACCGCAGAGAATCACATCGGCGCCGCCGATGCTGCGCACAGCGGACGAGAGCGCCGCCGCAACTCCGCACTCGTCGGCACCTTCCAACGCGTCGTCCTCGATCGCGATCAACCGCTGCGCGCCGAACACCGCAGCCTCGCGCAGCGCGGCCGTCGCGCCTGCGCCCACGCAGATCGCCTCAAAAGCCGAGCCGCTCTGCTTCGCGAGATCGGCGGATAATTCGAGCGCGTTCCGATCGAAAGGGTTGAGGACCGGTTCGGCGTCCTGCACGTCGAGCAGCTGGCGAAAGCGATCCCACTTCACCTTATCCGGATTGGGTACAGCGGCGACGCACGTCACGATCCGCATGGTCATCGCGCCGGCGGTTCGACGTCCGGCTCGGCGTCGAGACTTTCTCGCCACGCCGGATATTGCAGCGGATGCGCGTAGATGTGATCGAGATGGACCGCGGCGATGTGCGCCAGGTATTCGAAATCGCGCCAGACCTGCGGCGACCGCCCGCGCAAGACGCGCGTCGCCTCGCGCATGAGTCCCCAGTCGCGAAGGCAACTCTGTGAACCCCAGTCGAGAAAGAGCTGTTTGTCGAGCAGCCCGTGGCGAAGCAAGAGACCGAACTTCTCCCAATAGTTGCCGAGCTGCAACTCGAGGTGCTCGTGGCGGTCGATGTTGCCGCTCGCCAGAGCCGCACGGAACTGCGGATCCCGCATCTTCGTCTCAAGCTGGGTGGCGACGAACGTCCGCGCATCTGCGCGTTGGTCGACCTCGGTCATGAGGCTCATCGCCGCCGCCAACTGGTTCGCCGCACGCAGGTGCCGGATCTGGACGACGGCGATGATCGCGGTGACGGCGATGACCGCCGCGGTGACGATCGCCGCGAGCGCGCTGATCTCTTCCCAGGCCATCGCCGGGCTACTTCAGCAGCTCTTCCGCGATGATGGTGCGCTGGATCTCGTTCGTGCCCTCGTAGATCGCCAGGATGCGCGCGTCGCGATAGGCGCGTTCGATGCCGGTCTCCTTCATGAAGCCCATGCCGCCGTGGATCTGCAGCACGCGATCGACCACCCAGATCGCCATGTCGGAGCAGTAGCGTTTGACCATCGCCGCTTCCAGCGAGAAACGCTCGCCGCGATCGGCCTTCCACGCACCGTGATAGACCATGTTGCGTGCCGCGAAGATCTTCGTGGCGATGTCGGCGATCATGAATTGCACGGCTTGCTGCCTCGCGATCGGCTTGCCGAACTGCACGCGCTCCTTGGCGTGCGCGATCGCCTTTTCGAGCAGGATCTGCGAGCCGCCCACGCAGCCGGCGCCGAGCGACAGCCGGCCCATGTCGAGCGTCTTCATCGCGGTGATGAAGCCCATGCCGACTTTGCCGATGACGTGGTCCGCGGGCACGGCGGCCTCGTTGAAGATCAGCTCGCACGTGTGCGAACCGTAGAGCCCCATCTTGCGGTCTTTCGGTCCGCGCGTGACGCCCGGCTGATTGAGATCGACCCAGAACGCGGTGATGCCGCCGCGCGCGCCGAGGTTCTTGTCGGTGACGGCGAAGACGGTCGCGAAATCGGCGATGTCGCCGTTGGTGATGAAATGCTTGACGCCGTTCAGCACGAACTTGTCGCCGTCGCGGCGCGCTGAGGTCTGGATGTTCGCCGCATCGGATCCTGCATTCGGCTCGGAAAGCGCGAAGCAGCCGATGAGCTCGCCGGCGCACAGCCGCTCCATGTACTTGCCCTTGAGTTCTTTGCTGCCGTCGAGATAGAGCGCCATCACGCCGATGCTGCAATGCGCGCCGATGAGGTTCGAGAACGCGGAGTTCGC
>Ga0187783_10004040_pt1 | contig 10858 bp, 8 predicted proteins | sample 1015_SJ02_MP02_2_FD_132471 | JGI IMG/M metagenome (GOLD analysis project Ga0187783, IMG submission 132471) | Tropical peat soil microbial communities from peatlands in Department of Meta, Colombia - 1015_SJ02_MP02_20_MG | ecosystem: Environmental > Terrestrial > Soil > Wetlands > Peat | place...
CGGTTGCCGGTCAATGCGACGCGGATCCTCGAACCAACGTGCGGTGACCGCTCCAAAGATGAAACCGCCGATGTGCGCCAAGTACGCCACCCCTCCGGTCTGGACTTGCGCCACGGCGCCGGCGTCGACGAGCTGAGTCAAGAACCAAAAGCCGATGAGGACGAACGCTGGGATGAATGTGATCCGTACAAAGAGGAGGATGATTAGGATTGCTTTGATCCGATCGCGGGGATAGGTAACCAGAAATGCGCCCATCACCGCCGCAATCGCTCCGCTCGCGCCCAGGTTGGGGATGCTAGAACTGGGGTTGGCCAGAACCTGTGCCAGCATGGCCACCACCCCACCCACCAAGTAGAAAACCAAGTACCGCCCCCGGCCCATCGCATCTTCGATCTCGGGACTGAAGGCCCAGAGGAAGATCATGTTGCCAATGATGTGCGACCAACTGCCGTGCATGAACATCGCCGTCAGAATCGTGATCCATTGATGGCCAGAAAGAATCTGGGCGGGGATCGCTGACCACTGCAGGACGAACGCATCGCCGCGTGCCAGCTCAAGCACAAAAACAAAGACATTGATGAGGATGATCATGGCGGTGACGACGGGGACACTCGCCGGGCGTCGGGACGCATCACCTAACGGGATCAAACCTCCCATGCCGTCCTCCTCCGTTTGCCGGGCGCGTCTGAACCACCATACTGAATGCGTTCCTTCATGGTGTCTTGCTATGTCCCACAGGGACATAGCATCACGCGATGACAATTCTTATTCGCCAACATCCGCTGACACCACTGTATTGCCTGGCACGAAGTCTATACCTTTTTTGGCCGCGACGCTGCTCGCAGTGAAGGCCGGAAAGCCGCGACTAACTCCGTGTCAGCCCGCGAGGAGTGGTTGCGATGGTGTTTGGTAAGAACGGACAGCCCAAGCTGCGTCTGCCCATGGGTTCGCTATGAGCAAAGAGCCCGACTTCCACGCCGAAACTGGACTGTCCCAGAACGGCAGATCGAAACGTTCGTTGTTGTTGTCGATTCGAACTGGCAGGAACCGAAGCAGAATCGTTGACCTCTCTACCCGATAGGCTCGAGCCCTTGATAGCCGCGCCCAGGCAAATTGCCGAAATGGAACGCGCACGGCACGGCGACAATCTCGCCTGCTGCCTTGGGCGGGAAACCAGGTAGGCTCATTGGATGGGAGCTCCGACCAGAGCCTGGCCCGGAGCTACCCCGGACACGAGCGTCCCGCCATCAATCACCAAGGTTCCCTGTACCAAGAGAAAGCGTACGCCGATACTCGGCACCGAAGGTTTCTCAAAGGTGGATTGGTCGCGGAAGGTATCCGGGTCGAAGATCACCAGGTCGGCATCGGCACCGACTTGCAGGCGTCCCTTCTTGCGCGCTTGGGGCGTGCTGCGTTCCAGGCGAAGGGCAGGCATGTAGGACATCTTGCGTACGGCATCGATCAAGGTGATGCTGTGGCGTTCCCGCACGTATTGTGCGAACACGCGCCCGAAGGTGCCTGCGTTACGCGGATGAGCGGCCAGGCCGTCACTGGCGATCATGGTTAGAGGATCCGCAATCACCTGGTCCACTACCGCCTGGGTGTTGTTGAACACGAGGATAGGCTGCGGCTCAGAAGATGCATGCAGCTCGTCGAAGCGCTTTCGGGTCAGGCGCTCCCCGGTGGTTGGGATCATGAGATCGGAATAATCGATGCCGAGCTTTTCTTCCCAGCCAGGGTTGAAGAGTGCCGAGTTGATTTGCGTCATGCCGGCAGTGTAGGGATAGGCCTCAGTAGTTACGTCCAGTCCTCGGCCACGGGCGCCGGCAATCATGCGTAGACATTCGGGAGCGTCACCCAGACAGCTGCTGTTGATGTGCACGATATGCAACGGCGCGCCCGTGACCGCGGCTGCAGCAATGACCTCGCCCACGGATTCGATGCGGTCGCCCCGGCCATGTACGAACACCGGCACGGCGCGTTCCGCCGCCACGCGGAACATCTCGATGATTTCCAGGCGTGACGCCGCCGGTGTGTATTGAATGCCCATACCGACGCCAAGCCCGCCCGCGTTGAGTTCGTCCCGCAGCCGTTGCTCGATGCGTTGTATCTGTTCCCGGCTGGCCGGGCCATTCGTCGCGGGTCCGGAAGGGGGCACGATTGCTCCCTCCACTTCGCGCTGGCCGAGAATGGCCGCGCGTGCCCAGGGTTGGCTGGCGCTCGTTCCGTAGTTGATGAGCGCGGTGTTACGCCGCTGGTCGAGGAATTTACGCACATCCGGTGCGCCGATCTCAAGTTCCAGGGCGGTGGTCACCCCGTCCATCGCCTTCAGCCGGTAGCCTGCCGCGGTCTGGTCGTGCTGGTGGAGATCGATGAAACCAGGAGCAACCACCAGACCAGAGGCTTCAATCACACGCGTGCCCGTCAGAGCTCGCTCGCTGATCGCAACAATCTGGTTGCCGCGAATACCGACGTCGCGGACCGCCTCGAGGGACGTCTCGGGGTCGACGACACGTCCGCCATGGATTACCACATCATAGCGGTCTTGGGCTCGGGCTTGGGTGCCAACCACCATGGCAAGCAGCGTAATCCGGGTCGCAACCTCAAGTGAAGAGAATCTGGGTCGTGGCATGTCATCCCCTGAGTGATTCTGTCATTGTCCTAGATTCCTCGACGGGAGAATGGGAAACCTATCCCTGGCGCCGCCCTCTCCCGCAACGATCGGAGGAAGCTATGCCACTTGGTTCTTAGGATCGGTCTTAAGACCGAAGTCACGTTCCACTCGACGGTGCCAGGTCTCATCGTCGCTAGCGTTCAACTCCACCCACTCTTCGTCCGTCATTTGGCTGCGCCAGTGAAGGAAAGGTACCGCATCGGGCCCCACGGGATGGCGAAGCTGCCACGTCCCCTTCTCAGCGATTTCCACGATCTTCTGGGCAACAACCGAAGGTGGTACGGGATTCCTCAGGGAGGCCTCGAAGAGAGCGGCGACGCGGACTCGTTGCCGATAAACCGAATCGTCCGTGCGGGCCTCAATCTCCCGCGGCATCGCGGTGTCAATGATGCCCGGTTCGACGATGGCCACACGGACGCCAAAGGCTTTCATCTCACCCGCCAGCAGCTCGCTCAGCGCTTCCAGGGCCCACTTGGAAGCAGTGTAGGGGCCTAAGGATGGAAGGGCGATGCGGCCGGCGACCGAAGACACGTTGATGATGCACCCGCTGCGGCGTCGTCGCATGTATGGCAGCAGCGCCTGAATGCAACGGATGGCACCGAAGTAGTTGGTTTCCATCACCGCGCGAAAGTCGGCCAGCGGAATCTCCTCCACCGCGCCAGACAGCGCCACTCCGGCATTGTTGACCAGCACATCGATCGGTCCATGTTGTTCCTGGATCTGGGTCAGCGTATCGCGTACCGACGGATCGGAGTCCACATCCATGGTGGAAACCGAGATGGCCAGTTTCTCTCGCTCTGCGGTTTGCGCAAGCTCTGGAAAGCGCGACGGGTTGCGCATGGTAGCGTGCACTTGATGACCGGCCCGGCCGAACGCCAGAGCGGTCGCCCAACCGATGCCTCTGCTGGTTCCAGTGATCAGTACGGATGCCATATTTGTCTCCTCGAATCCTGCCCGGCGGAATGCTCAATCCAAGGCCGCCTGTCTCCTTTCAAACGCGCAAGATCATTACTTCGGTGGCTTTGATCAGGGCGGCCGCCGTCTGCCCCGGCTTCAGATGCATCTCGCGTGCGGAACGCGAGGTGATAATCGATGTGATTTGCTGTCCCCCAATCGAAATCTCCACCTCCGCCATCAGACCACTGATGCGGACGGCTTTTATTCTTCCGATGAGCTGATTGCGTCCGCTAACGCTGCGGCTGAACCGTTTTCCCTCCCTTTCGCTCTTCCGTCGCGTCCTGAACAGCAGCCGGTCCACTTCACTCAACGGAATGCGGTGATGTCCTCCGGCGGTTCGGATGCTGCGGATTTTTTTCTTGTAAATCCACTGCTTGATGGTGGGAAAGCTGATCCCCAATTGCAGGGCTGCGTCGCGCAGCTTGAGCAACTCCTCATTCCCATGCTCGGGCTCTCCGCTATCACCCATCGGACGAAAATCGTACCGTCACCGTCGGATATGGTCAACCCGAGAGTTCTTCGTCGCCTTCCCCCTTGAACTCGGGCGCTATAAACCCGCATAGTAAGTGCCGGCGTAAAGTAGCTTATATATACTTCAATCTCTCTCGACTCTGCTTAGGCTGCATACCCAGGTTGTTTGTTCTTCGCCCGCCTTATTCACGGTCTTTCCTCCGCTTTGTCCTCTGCCGAGGACGGATTCTTCTGCGATTGGTTCAACATGGTGTCCCAAACTTAAGCCGAACAGTCTCACTCGAACACCCCCCACAACACCACGCCGCGGCTCAAGCGGGAATCTCGCTTCGACATTCGATCACAGACTCACAGTTAGCGGTGTCACGACGTCAGCAAGAGTGTCTCGAGGTCATCCCGGCTCCGAAGGTCAAGGTTATAGTTTCCGGTTTCCCTCATTGGCAGCGGCGATGCCGTACTTCACCAGGAACTGCGAGTCGCCGAATCCATCATTAGGGGAATCCGGGTTGTTCACTACTGATACCGCAGCGCCACGACGGGGTCCACCTTCGTGGCACGTCGGGCGGGGATGTAGGAGGCGAGTAAAGCAACCGCGATCAAGCCGGCGGCGACTGCCGTGTAGGTTAGTGGGTCCGTGGCTTTCACACCGAACAAAAAACTTGCAATCACCCGTGTCAGGGCAAGCGACAAAGCGCAGCCGGCCACCACTCCCATGACGGCAAGTTTAAGTCCCATCGTGGCGAAAAGGCCGAGTACATCAACCCGTTTGGCTCCCAGTGCCACACGGACGCCGATCTCGTGGGTACGCCTGCTGACCAGATAAGACATCACGCCATACACGCCCATGACGGCCATGAGGGCGGCAACTCCGGCAAAAATTCCGAGCAGTCGCATATAGAAGCGTGAGGGGTCGAGCGATCGGTCAAGCACCTGACTCATGGTGCGAAATGCGGTGATGGGCTGATCGGGATCAAGTTCTGCCACCATCGCTCTCACGGCGCTCATCAACGTCGCCTGGCCATGCATATCCGTGGCTGTCCGAATGGCGAGCTCCTGGTCGATGTGGGTGGTCACGGTGCCCCCTGGGTACACTTGTGGCTGCTGCAAATAGGATGTGTAGACGAACGGTGGCGCGACTTCCCCAAGTCCGAAATGCTTTACGTCGCCAACGATTCCGACAATCGCACGCGGCCGTGATTCGTCCACATGGTAAGGCTCGTACCTGAGCAGAACATGCTGGCCGATCGCATCCTGGTCGGGGAAATACCTTCGAGCGAAGGCCTCGTTGACCACCACCACCCACGGCGTGCTCTCGTTGTCATGCTCGTTGAGATAGCGACCCCTCTTAAGCGGAATTCGCAAGGTCTCGAACACGCTGGGACTGACCTCCTCATATCCCGTCTCCGGCCGCTTATCCGGCGGCGGAAGCGTGCGTCCGACGATCGAAAACGTTCTGCCATACGAACCGTGGGCGGGCAGCCGGTTCATGATTCCAGCCGACTCTACTCCCGGTAAAACTGCTATTTTCTGGAGAAGTTGCTGATAGAAGGATGTCGCTCGGGGCGTCGCCCGTTCCAGGTCCCCGCCGGGCACTCGTTCCACATATTTTCCGCCCTCGGGTAGCTCGATCGAGGTAGTGACGATATGGTTCGGGTCAAATCCCGGGTCAACCCGCTGCAAACGAAAGACGGTATTGATCATGAGTCCGGCACCGACCAGCAGCACCATGGCCAGGGCCACTTCGGAGACGGCGAGCACGGGGTGGCTAAAGCCGTGGGCGCCGGTTTGAGTTGTCCGACCGCCTTGTTGCAAAGCCAGGTTCACGTCGGGCTTCGCAGCCTGAATGGCAGGTGCCAAACCGAACAGGAGTCCGGTCAGGAGAGAAATGCTGAATGTATACAGAAGCACCTGGCGGTCAACGCTGATGGTCGCGGCGTTCGGAAAATCTCCCGCGAGCGCACGAAAAATTGCGATTCCCCCGAAACTAAGGAGAATGCCTAGTCCCCCTCCTGCCAGACCTAGAAGCCCGCTCTCTGCGAACAGCTGCTGCATGAGTTGGCGGCGGCCCGCTCCGAGCGCTGCCCGTAAGGCGTATTCCTTGCGCCGGCTCTCGGTGCGCGATTGCAAAAGGTTGGCGACATTGACGCAGGCGATCAGCAAAACGAAAACGACAGCTCCCAACAGCGGATACAGCGCTTGTCGAGTAAAACCGAAGAGTTCTTCGTGCAGCGGGACAACCTTCGCCCCCAACCCCTTATTGGTCGCCGGATACTGCTGCTCCAGACGGCGGGCAATGACGTCCATGTCGACCTGAGCCTGTTCCCGCGTCACTCCCGGCTTGAGGCGGGCCACCGGCATCAACCAGTGATCGGCCCGTTCGGAATACCTGGTGCTCGTAGCATTAATCGGCTGCCATAAATCGATCTCCGAGAGAAAGGGTTCGAAGTCTGGCAGGATCCCGACAACCGTCGAGATCACGCCGCTGACATGGAAGGCTTTCCCAATCACATTCGGGTCAGCATTGAAGCGGCGTCTCCAGAAGGAACGGCTAATGAGGACAGTCTGCGTGCGGTCCTGCGCCTCCTCGGGAACAAAGACTCGGCCCAGGATCGGCTGAACATTCAGCAGGTGAAAGAAATTCGGGGTGACGTCCTGTACGCGAATAAGCTCGGGTTCCCCCGTGCCGGAAAAAGATCCCTGCTCGTCTCCGCTCGTCAACGCCAGGTCTTCAAAAACGTGATTCTGGTTCTTCCAGTCGACCGTCTCGGCAATCGGCGGTGGTTGCTCCTGTCCCGAACTGGATTGCCAAATCACCATCAACCGGTCAGAGTGCTCATAGGGCAGCGGCCGATACAGCACCGCATTGAGGACGCTAAACATTGTGGTGTTCGCACCGATTCCGAGAGCAAGGGAGAGCAGGGCGACGGCCAGAAACCCAGATGCTTTGGCCAGACCGCGCACTGCGTAGCGGATGTCCTGCCACAGGTTATGAAGCCAGGTCAGTGTCAGCATTGCGTGGGCCTCTCGATCAGCAGTTGGGGGGGCGTAAGCATACGCTCCTCGAAAAGATTCTCTTCCAGAGTCGAAACTCGAGCCTTCATTCGTAACGCAAGGTCACCATCGGGTCGACCTTCGCTGCCCGCCGGGCGGGGATGTAGCTGGCGAACGAAGCCACTGCGGACAACAGCAAACCCACGGCGGTAAAGGTAACCGGGTCCTCCGGGCGCACGCCGAAGAGCAAGCTGCTCAGCACCCGGGACAGTGCCAGGGCAGCGGCAGTTCCCAGGCCGATGCCCACCGCTGCCAGCCACAATCCTTTTCCCACGACTAACCGGGAAATATCGCCTGGGCGGGCCCCCAGTGCCATACGCAAGCCGATCTCGGGCGTCCGTTGCGCGACCAAGCGGGACATCACGCCGTAGAGGCCAAGCAGCGCCAAAAACAGGGAGAGGGTGGCATACAGGACGAGCAGAATCATGCTGATTTTCCGTAGCGTCACTGACTCCGCGACCGCTTCGTCCATGGTAATCATCTTCCAGATCGGTTGATCCTTGTCTACATTCCAGATCGCCTGGCGAACAGCGTGCGCCAGCGTCATGGGTGGTACCTGCGTGCGAATGGCAAAGGTAATGAGGGGAAAATTCTCCTGAGTGAACGGCCGGTACATGGTAGCGTGCGTCGGTTCTGCTACGCCGAAGTGCTTTATGTCGCCCACCACGCCGATGATTTCCCAGTTTGTCTTCCCAAACATAGCCGGATCCGGGCTGAGGTGCTGGCCCACCGGGTTTTGGTCGAACCAGAACTGGCGGGCCATCATCTGGTTAATGATCACGACCTGAGGCGCGCTGGCGGTGTCGCGGGCTTCGAAATCGCGCCCGAGGAGCAGCGGAACCTCGACGGTGGGGAAATAGGAAACGCTCACAAGGTTGAAGTCTGCCTCAGGCAGCGCGCCGCTAGGCAAAACGGGCTGGCCTTCGATGGTGAAGTTCGTGGCTCCCCAAAACCCGCTGAGCGGAGTAAATCCTATGGCGCCTGCCGACTGGACCCCCGCGAGCCCTCTGATCCTGCCTAGGGCTTCACCGAGAAAGCGGGCGCGGTCTTCGAGTTTCGGGTACTTGGTGTCTGGCAGAAGGAGTTCGGCGGTCAGGACGTGGTCCGGGTTCAATCCTAGGCTCGTGCCCTCGAGGCGCAGAAAGGTCCTGATCATCAGCCCGGCTCCGGCTAGCAACACCAGCGACAACGCCATCTCCGCGATCACCAGGACGCTTCGCGTGCGCTCACCACCGGCAGGGGCGCCGCTTCTGCCCCCCGCCTTTAAAGTCTCGTAGGGGTCAGCGGCCGAGGTGTCGAGTGCCGGCAGAATCCCAAATAGTGCTCCCGTGAAAAGCGCGAGCAAGAGCGCGAAGCCAATGACTCCGCCGTCCATCGGTATCTGCTCCACTCGAGGGATGTTCAGGTTGGCAATATCGTTTGGAAACAGCTGAAGTAGTGCTCCCCTGCTCCAGAAGGCCAGGAACAGCCCAAGCAGACTCCCGAGGAATGACAGCAGCATGCTTTCCGCGAGCAACTGTCCGATCAGTCGGCGGCGCGATGCTCCCAGGGCGATGCGAACCGCGAACTCTTTCCTTCGGCTGGAGCTATTCGCCAGCAACAAATTGGCCAAGTTCGTGCACGCAATGAGCCATACGAACGCCACCGCGCCCAGCAGAACCAGCAGTGCGGGCTCAATATCACCCACATACCGCTGGCGTATGGTTTCCACCCTCGCACTACGGTTGCGATTGGTGTCGGGATATTCCTTTTGGAGCTGAGCGGCGACGGCTCTCAATTCGGCGTTGGCCTGCTGCACACTGACACCGGGTTTCAGCCGGGCCAGCAGTCGCAAGGAAGGGTGCTTGCGGTCGGCCAAGTCGGCTGGCTTCAGTGCCGTCGGCTTCCAGAATTCGACGTTTCCGGGATAATCGTAGCCCGGCCGCATGATGCCGACCACGGTGTAAGGCTGCCCGTCGAGGACGATCGTTTTCCCCACGATGCCTCGGTCGCCCCCGAATTTCGTACGCCACAACGAGTAGGCGAGAATCACGACGTGATCGGCGCCCGGGCGGTCTTCTTCTCTGGTGAAAGTACGGCCCAGCAACGGCGTGACCCCGGCCACATGAAAAACATTGGCCGAAAACGCGTATCCATTCAGGGCCGCGGGTTCGCCCGACCCGGTGAGGCTCTTGTGGACGTCATAGGAAACTCCAATCTCGGCAAAAGCATGAGTGCGGTGTTGCCAATCCTCGAAGTCAGCGGGCGTGACCGGCAGAATCTCGTCCCCCGGGTTCTGCGGGTTACTCGCCCAGAGGGTGACGAGGCGATCTGGGTCAGTGAAGGGAAGCGGTTTCAACAGGACCGCCTTCACCACGCCGAAGATCGCCGTGTTCGCGCCGATCCCGAGTGCCAAGCTAATCATAGCGACCGCGGTGAATCCCGGCGCTTTGCGCAGCATGCGCAAACCGTAACGAAAATCTTCGACGAGGATCGCCATCCTTATTCGCATGTTAGCGCCAACTGGTCCGACCTTCAGACCCGGCTGGCGGGCATGGGATTTTCCTCTTGCCTGTTCCGCAGTTGGCATGCCGCAAACGCTAGCTTGCCAAGTGGCTTAATTTCAAGGAGAAAGGTCGCTCCCCCGTACTTCGCGGCGTCCGCTTCCGCAACGCCGGTGTCCGGAAGCGGACGGACAGCGCAGCAATCGAGCCCAGACGGGCTGATACCGTATCGATCCTGCGCCAACCTGCCGCGGTCGATGAGGAACAATGGAAACAGGAAGCATCCCCGTAATTGACGAGTGCCTCCGCACTCGGTAGTCTGAGAGGGATTAGCAAATCCAAAGGAAACTATTGTGGCGGTTAAGTCGATTCAGCTTGGGCAGGTATGGCGGCAAAACCAAAGCGGCCAGGACTATCTTGTGACCAAGGTCTACCACGAGGTGTTCAGTCAATACGCAGTGTTGCGCCCCGCGGAAGTCACCGCCCCCGATGCTCCTACCGTGCGGGTGAAAGTGACCAAGGGTTCGGATGGCGTGTCGCTGCCCGGATTCACTTTTACCCAGGAAGGATCGTTCTAGTTGTTCGGCAATCCCGGTGAAGCCGCGCGCTTCGCCCCATGGTATCTTCGCCTGGGCGGCAGTAGCCCTCGGACCCGCTCGCGATGACGGAAAAGATCCTCGGCATTCTGTTTCTCTTTATCAACTCCGTCCTCGCGACCACTGGTTCGGCCGGGCTTATCCTGTTGATGGCGATTGAATCCGCTTGCATTCCGCTGCCTTCCGAATTGATCATGCCCTTCGCCGGGTACTTGGTTTACACGGGGAGCATGAACCTGTTGTGGGTTGCCACCGCGGGCGCCATTGGCTGCAATGTCGGGTCCCTCGTTGCCTACGAGATTGGATGTTACGGCGGTCGGCCGCTGGTGGAAAAATACGGCTGCTGGATTCTGCTCAGTCGCCGTGAACTGAACTGGGCCGACCGGTTTTTCGCCCGTTGGGGATATCTCGCGGTGTTTTTGGCGCGGCTTCTGCCCGTAATCCGCACCTTCATCGCACTGCCCGCCGGGATTGCTCGTATGCCGCGCCGACGCTTTCACCTCTACACTTTCCTGGGCTCCTGGCCGTGGTGTTACGCCTTAGCCTGGTTAGGGATGAAGTTGGGGGAAAACTGGCGCGAACTGGGAAAATACTTTCATCAGTTCGACACGGTGATTGGTATCGTC
>Ga0187783_10004041_pt1 | contig 10858 bp, 10 predicted proteins | sample 1015_SJ02_MP02_2_FD_132471 | JGI IMG/M metagenome (GOLD analysis project Ga0187783, IMG submission 132471) | Tropical peat soil microbial communities from peatlands in Department of Meta, Colombia - 1015_SJ02_MP02_20_MG | ecosystem: Environmental > Terrestrial > Soil > Wetlands > Peat | place...
AACGGCTCCCATTGAAAGTTCGGAACGTACGCGATGTGCGACCCGTCCGGCGAATACGAGCCGTATTCTGCCAGCGCGAGCGGCAGCATGGTCGGCATCGCGCTTCCGCGCAGCGGAATGGTATAGAGCTGGTCGGGATCGGAATAGGCTGCCGCATGCGAGCGAAAGAGCACGCGAGTGCCGTCCGGCGTCCAGCCGACCGCGACGTCGCCGCCATGAAACGTGAGACGGCGCGGCTCTCCTCCGCTCGACGGAACGACATAGACGTCGTAGTTGCCGTCGTAGTTCGCGGTAAACGCCACCATCGATCCGTCCGGCGAGAAATAAGGACCGGCGGCCAGATCGTATCCCGTTACGAGCCGACGCGCGGTGCCGCCATGGCGTCCGGTTATCCAAATGTAGCCGGCATACGTGAACGCGATCTGCGTTCGGCTGATCGTCGGGTCGCGAAGCAGCAGCGGTGTCGCGGCTCGCGCGGCCGCGGGCGCGCCGGCAATGGCCGTTAGTACGGACGCAATCAGCATGCGGCGCAACATCGTCAACGGCCGAGGCGGTAACGTCAGCGATTTCGCTCTTTTGAGAGTTCGGAGGCAACGTCGCGGTAGAGCGAGCGCGTCGCGCGCGCAACCAACTCGGCCACCCGGAAGAGGCCGTCGCCGGAAATGGTAATTCCCTGCCAAGCAACGGCTTCGTGACGATGGACCAGCGCGTAGGTATCGTTGCCGACGTCGAAGATCGCGAATTCGCTCGACTCGGCGATCAGCCGGCCCTTCTCCAGCGTCGCGCGGTCGATGCTCTCCACCAGCTTCATTCAGCCGGGCGGTTCGACGGCTGGCGAGCGCTTCCCGCGAACTCGAGAGCGACGGGCTAGGTCAGCTTGGCTCGATCCTTGGCGCGTTGCGCAGCGGCGGCGCCCCGACGCCCGCGGCTTGCCGAATTGCATCGACGTCGCGGACGAGCGCTTCTCCCAGCGAATCGTTTGGCGGACACGTGAGATCGGGTGAAACCCAGCCCTGCCACTTAACGCGCGTCGAGGTTCCGAAGGAGGCGCTCTTCATGCAGGGCGCCGCGGAGATGTTTCCCTTGTGCGCCGCGGCCACATCTGAAAAGAAACGAGCCGCGGTCGAAGCTGAAACGGTAAACGGCTTTGGCGTCGCAACCGCGCTCCCGTCACGCTCTTGAAGCGTGATCGATCCCTTGCCGTCCGACCACAATTGAATCGTATACCCGTACGAGTTGGTCGAGCCGGAATCCACGATCGTTGCGCTGTCGCGAGACGCAGCCGCCACGCAGCCTGCAATCGCAAGACCCGCGCAAAGAGTTGCACGTAATATCATCGTCAAAAACCCGTAACGCCCGCCGGAGTGCCCCAACCACTTTCTCTATCGTAGCCGGATCCGCTCCCTACGTGATGGTACGCGGCGCCGGGGCCGTGACGCCATATCCATTGCGGTGCGTTTGCCCGCGCCGCATTAGAACCCAGAGCAAAGAGCGCGGCGACGATCGTCGCAGCCGTGCTGGTGCCGCCCATCTGTTGCCAACCGCCCGCGAATGATCCGTAGGCAGCAACGCCGGTGGCCGGATCGGCGACCGCCGCTACGTCGACTTCGTTGCGCGTCGCACAGCCTTTCACGCGTTGCCACGCCGGTTTTGAAACGTAGGCGCTGCAACCGCTTCCGCCGCTTCCCCAAGGCCGCTCGTTCCAGCCGCGCTTCGAGGATGCGGCCAGCAACGACGTTCCACCGACGCAGACGACGCCGGAGTAGCTGCACGGCGACGCGGTGACGCCCGCCTCGTTGCCGGCGGAAGCCGTGATCGCGTGGCCCGGATGCCGGTACGCGCCTTGACCGAAGTCGTCTTCCTTACTGCTATACGGGTTCGCGACCGACACGGCGCCGAGCGCCACTGCGGCGTTTGCTCCCAACGCCAAGTCGCTGTTCTTGTCGCCGTTGCTCTGCACCAGTAGGATTCTGCAGTTCGGGCAAATCGCCGATACCATATCGAGATCGAGCGCTTGTTCGAGCCGCCAGTCGTCGCTGCTATTGGGTTTTGGGAGCGGCCTAGATCGCCCGCTTTGGTTGACGACCTGAAGACAACCGGTCGCGCAAGGCGGTAATCCCATGGTCTTGCGATAAACCGCGAGGTCGCTCGCGGCGTTTGGGTACCCGTACGCGCCGACGATCGCAACGAGTGCGCCCTTCCCGCTCGTCTTTGCGATCTGAGTCACGCCGTAGGCGGCCTCGAGATCGGAAGCGCAGTACGCAACGGCTCGATTGCATGCGACGCGCACGGTGCCGTTCGAGTAGACGATGGCGTCGCACGCGCGATGCCCACCGGCAGGCTCACGGCAAACGCTTCTAGCGGCGGACGCGGCCGTTGCAACGCTCGAAGGAGCCGCGCCTGGCGAATGCGCGTCCGAAACGGGCACCGAGCCGTCAAGATCGCTCGGCTCGTCCGAGACCGGCGGGCGATCTGCCGGGGGCTGCGCGTTCGGCGAAGTCCCTTGCGCCTGATCGCCCGGCAACGGCGTCTGCTGTAACGCGGCGCCCGAGCAGGCGGCGAGCGAGAACAGGGCGAGGAGCGCGGCGAGCTTTAAAATGCGTCGAGCCCTTCCGGCGTTCCCCAGCCGGTCGGCCCGCTAAAGCCGACCCGCGCGGTGCAGATGTACTTTACCGACGAGGCGCAGAATACGCCGAGTGCTTGATCGAGATTATTCCCAACCGTAACGTTGTTGACGTGGCCTGCCTGGTGCTTCCATAGATAACTTCCACCCATCTGATTGGCGGCGTTTTCCGCCAGCGCAAAGACCGCCGCGATGATCTGCGTGGATGCGCTGGTCCCCCCGAAATACCAAAAGCACTGCGACGGCGGCGAGCATCTGCCGATTTCGGTGTTGTAAACGATCACCGGCGCGCGCAGCGAGGCCGTCGCCGAGACGTCGGCAGCCGAGCGCATCGTGCAGCCTCGATCGGTCTGCCACGATGGTTTGGCAATCCTCGTACTGCATGCGCTTCCGGTGGCGCCGCACGGCGAGTCGCCGCCGCTGCCGCACTCGTCGAGGGTCCAATCGTTCCAGACCGTCTCGTACCAGCCGCGCTTACTGTGATCGCGCACGAGATGCGTTCCGCCTACGCAAATCACGTAGGTGTAGGTGCACGGCTGGATTGGGCCGCCGCCGTACCGGCCGCCGCCACCGTTGTCTCCCGCGGCCGCCGTAATCACGACGCCGTCTTGATGAAAGGTCGGATTATCGGGACCCTCGGGACCCGTGCCCCAGGAAGCGCTGATATATTTGGCGCCTAGTACGCCCGCAATCGCCACGCCGGCATCGAGATTGTTGGTGTCGTTGTTGTCGGTCTGCACCAGGATGATCTTGCAGTTCGGACAGACTCCCGAGACCATGTCGAGATCGAGCGATTGCTCGCCCCTCCAGTCGTCACTCGGCGGCGGCTCGGGCGGCAACGGCGACGGATTTCCTTCCTGATTGACGATGCGCAAGCACTTCGACTCGGTATCGCACGCACTCAATCCCATTGTCTTGCGAAAATAGGCGAGATCGGAGGCGGCGTGATCGTAGCCGTACGCGTCCACGATAGCCACGGTCTTGCCGTTGCCCCGCGTGAGCGATGGAAGATCGTACGCCTGCTGGAGATCGATCGGGCAGTATCCCTCGCTAAACGGGCACGTCTCTTTGTCGCCGGCCACGTCGTATGCGATCCGGTCGGGCATGACGTCGGTCCGCATCATTGCAAAGCACTGCATCCGCGAGCCCCCGCCGGTCGCGCACAGCCGGCGGACCGGGTCGATCGTCAAAAAAGGAACGTCGCCGTCGGATGCTACCTGCCGGGCCGCCGACGGGCTTAACGGAACCACCGATTGGCTCGTGGCCGAGCTCGAGCATGCCGCCAGCACCGCGACCGCTAATACCGCTGGAACTTGAACCTTTTTGCCTTTCAAAAAGACCTCCAAAGCATTAACGCGGCGGCGCGCGCCGGCGTTCCATAAACAGGGCCGGGCCCGAGACTTCGCATGTACTCCCCGCCCCCACCTATCTGCTGCCGAATTCGGACGCCGTTTAAACGCGATTTGTTGATTTCCGGCAACGGCCAAGCGATCGTCGCCAGCAGTTTTGTGCCGGTCCGCGGCACGTACGAAAAGCCGAGCGACGCACTGCTGGCCGAGGCCCGCGAGCAGGTGCGCGCCTACTTTTCCCGGCGTCTGAAACGCTTCGATCTTCCCCTGCTCTTCGGCGGAACGCCGTTTGAAGTCGCAGCCTGGCGCGCCGTTGCGGCACTCGCATTCGGCGAGTTCGTTTCGTATGCGGACGTCGCGCGCGCTATCGGCAAACCGCTCGCGCATCGCGGGGTGGCGCGCGCGATGACGCGAGCGCCACTCGATCTTTTGGTTCCCGCGCACCGCGTCATCGGAGCCGACGGCCGGATCAAAGGCGCTGGCAGAGGCTCGCTGCGCGTCCGGTTAGCCGCGTTCGAGCGCGCCTAACGTCTCTTCCAAGAAACGCGCCTGATACGCGAGGATGTCCTCGACAAACGGAAACTGCGGATGGCGGCGTTGCGGCGCAACCCGATAGCCTGATCCATCGCGCTGCAATATGCCCCAACCCACCATGAGCGGGAGGGCGGCGGCAACCAGCGCTCGCGGCTTGCGGCGCAGCTCCGGATCGACGAATGCCGCCGCCGGCAAGTTCGCCAAGGCTGCTTCGACGGCGAGCGCCGCTTCTTGCGCGGTGAAGCTTTCGTTGCGTCCGTGAAGCCACGTTCCCAGCACCAGACTTGCCGTAACCGGACGAATCCCCCTCAGCTTGCGAGTCAGCGATTCCATGTCGTCGCCGTCGAAGCGCACCAGGTTGTAGAGCATCGAAAGACGCCTTCCCGCAAACGGATCGTAGCTGACGCCGGCAAGATAGATCGTCGCCAGCGGCGCGAGCCGCTCGACCGCACCGCGCATCGGGCGCATGTGTCCATCGAGGGTGTACTTGCCCTCGGGCGTTAAGTAGAACGTGCCGCCGCGCCGAACCACGTCTTGCATTGCGGCTAGGTCGCGTTCGATGTTGGCGCGCGTTTCTTCCAGGACTTCCTGCCGGTAGGGCTCGCGCAGGCTGACGAGCTTGACGAGATCCTGGCCACGCGCAAACGTATCGCCGCGCCACAAGTCGGAGGTCTTGGTTCCCGGCGCAAACCGCGCCGCGATGCGCTCTTCGAAGACGTCGCTGAGCGGCAACGGGCCGTGACGGCGCTGCACCGACCACGCAAGCGCCGCAATCGGCCGCGAGCCCAGCTCGTTTTCAATCGGCAGCATGCCCAGTGCCACGAAGAGCGGTCCCGGGTTGACGCGACGCAGAAAAAGGCGAAGCCACGGCAATCGCAATGCCAGAAATCCCGGCTCGTACATCCGGCGCGAACTCGCCGTAAAAATGGGATGCCGCCACGGACCCATTTCGACCGCCGTCGCAGTTACGATCGCTTGCGATTCGAAATCGTGCTGATGATTTGCTACGATCAGCGTTGGACCGCGGCGGCGCGGCAGCGTGCCCCAGTGCCGAACGCGATAGGCGATATGGTTCCAGCTATAGTTCAGCAAGCACGCAAACGCTCGCATCGGCCACGCCCACATTGAGGAGAGCGGCCGCCGCGCGACGCGCAGCACCGCCAGCGACGCAAGCGCGAAGCTGAAACCGCATAGACCGAAAACTGCCTGGTAGCCGGCGCGCGTCCCGTGAAACAGACCGATGAGCCATCCTCCGACCAGCGGCGCCACGACGTTGGGCACGCTGGTTGCAATGCCCCAGAGACCCAGATCGCGTCCGACGTCGCGCAGCTTGGGAATTGCATCCATCGCCATCGCCCATCCGCTGGAGATAATGCCGCCGAAGCCAATCCCGAAGAGCACTGCAAACGGAAGAATCCATCGAAGCTCCGGCGCAACCGCAAAGCCGATCGTCGCCACGGTCATGCACGCTCCCGCCAGCGACGTAACGATCTTGCGCGGCGCGCGATCCGAAAGCACGCCGAGGCAGATGCTCGACAGCACGGCGCCGCCGATGGTGGCAAAAGCGTACAGGGCGGTGCCGGCCGACGGATTTTCGACTTTCTGCACGTCGCGAAAAAAGAAAAGCACGAACGTCTGCAGCATCGTCAGGCCAAAGAATACCAGCGTGCGCGCCGCAAAGACCACGAAGAAGTCGTGCCAGTCGCGAACGTGCGCGTGCTCCTCGCCGGCGCCGTACGTGCCTTCGCGAACCGCCAACAACGAAAGGCCGCCGAGCGCCATTACGGCGGCCGCCGCCAGAAACGTCAGACTCGGACTGGGCGCTAACCCGGCGATCCCGAATCCAAGAACGCTACCGGCCAGGGTCGCCACGCCGCGTATGCCCGAGACGGTTCCCCAGTGCCGGCGCGGGACCGATTCCGGCAGCAAGGCCTGATACGCGCTTAGCGCGACGTTCGATCCGACGGTTGCCATCACGAGGAGAAACGCGAACCACCACAACGTCCGCACGTCTGAAAGACCGGCCAGCGCGACCACGTCGATAAGAATCCCGGCCGCAACGAACGAGCGCCGCGAGCCGCCGCGACGGCGTCGGGCGTCCGAGAGCCATCCACTCAATGGGGGAACCATCATGGTTCCAAGCGCCGCAATGCTTGCCAGAATCGATAGAACGAAAACGTGGTTGGACGGTGCGAGCCGAAGCGTGGTCGCCGGCACCGCAATGGTCAGCAACGCGGTGTCCTGGAACGTCAGCGGCAACCATAGCGCGTTGAGCATCACCCAAGCGCCGATTTGCCGAGCGCGTGTCGTTGGAGAATCCACTAGTGCGCTATTGCTTGACGGCGTCGATCAGAACGATGCCGCGTCCGCCGTAGTTGCGCAAGTCGTCGAGCGCCGCAATCGCGGCGCCGATCGGCGTATCGGGATCCGTTGCCTCGCTAATCGAGAATCCCGTCTGTTTCTTGGCCTGCGCATCGAGCGGATCGCGCCACATTTTCGGAACGTGCTTGAATCTGCCGATCAGACCGAGCAGCGGACCGATCTTTGCATCGAGCGTTTCAGGATCGACAACCATCACGACCACGCCGTGACGTTTGCCCGCCTCCGAGTTCTCAAAGGCGATGAAATCCAAACCCAGATCGCGCGCGTGCTCGCGCGCCGCGTCGATGCCGCTTCCGGTGACGGCAACGCGATAATCGTCGGGCGGGTGCGCGCCAAGGTCTTCAAGCCACGCTTCGAGCGCCGGCATGACCGCTTGCGTTCCGGCAACGACGTCGTGTCCGTCGTAAGTTCCGGCTCCTTGAGCGAATATCGCGCTATCGGCCGTGCCCGGCCGAGCCGCGATCGTATCGTGCCAGGAATGCGCCGACAGCACTTCCGAACCGCCGAATAGCGGGAACGCGACGGGATTGGCCGCCGAGCCCTCCGACCCGCGACTGCCGCCCGAACATGCCCCCAAAGTTGCGGCCGCAACGAGTGCGACGAGGACCAAACGCGTCACCGGCAGCCGATTCGAGGAGAAGCTCGCCGCCCCCCGTAAGCCCAGAGCCTTGTGCCTCTTTCCTACGGTTCCTACTTGAAAGTCGATCAATTGCTGGAGCTGCAGCAGCCGCTTTCGCGTCCGCGTCATCACGACGAAATGCTTTTCATCGTCATCCACCAAGTTTACGAGCTCTGGTTTAAGCAAGTCTTACACGAGATCGACGCAACGATGGCCGCGATCGATAACGACGACCTGCTGCGGGTGGCCAAGCACTTTCGGCGCATTCACGCCATCCAGCGCCTGCTTGAGCAGCAGGTCGACATCTTGGAAACGATGACGCCGCAAGAGTTCAATCAGTTCCGCGACAACTTGAACCCGGCGAGCGGCTTTCAGTCCGTGCAGTTTCGCGAGCTGGAGTTTGCCTGCGGCCTTCGCCGGACCGACGTGCTGCAATGGATCGAGCTGGACGAGTCCCAGCGCGCTCGTCTGCAGCGGCGTTCCGACGAGCCGTCGCTTTACGACCGCGTCAAGGCATTGTTGCGCCGGCGAGGGTTCGCCGTCGACGATTCCGCTGCGCTCGTGGAGACCTATCGTCAGATCTACGCAAACGCGCAAGCACATTACGATCTGTACCTCTTGCTCGAAGACCTGATCGAATTCGACGAAAGGTTTCTGCTCTGGCGCGGTCGACACGTACGAATGGTCGAGCGTATGATCGGCCAGAAGCAGGGCACCGGCGGCTCGCCGGGCGCCCGGTATCTCGAAAGCACGCTCGCGCACCGGTTTTTTCCGGAACTTTGGGAAGTTCGAACGTATCTCGGCGAGGGATCGTACGCATGAGCGGCACCCTTTCAGGGATCGGAGCCGAGCTGACCCGGCGCGAGTTTCCGATTTTGGCAAACTCGACGTATTTGGTAAGCCATTCGATGGGGGCGGCACCGTTGCGAGCACGCCAAGCGCTGCAAACGTATTGGGATGAATGGGCGGCCTCCGGGCCGGAGGCGTGGGAAGCCTGGATGCCGCGCATCGCCGAGATCGCCGACGGTATCGGGAGCATCGTGGGCGCGCCGGCGGGCACTTGCTTCTTGGGGCCCAACGTCTCGGTCTTACAGGCGGCACTCGCAACGTGCATCGACTTTCGCGGCGATCGCAACGAGGTCGTTTACGAGTCGCTGCAGTTCCCTTCGTTGACGTACGTCTGGCGCGAGTGGGAACGGTATGGAGCGGTCGTGCGCATCGCGCAATCCGACGACGGCCGGACGGTTCCGACCGAACGCATCGTGGACGCGATCACGCCGCGAACGGCCTTGGCGGTGATCTCGCACGCATATTACGTATCCGGCGCGATCGCCGACGTTCGCGCGATCGCGCGGCACTGCCGGGAAGCCGGAGCTTTGCTTTGCGTCGATGCATACCAAACGACCGGCGTCTATCCCTACGACGTTACGGCATGGGATCTCGACATCGTCACCGGCGGCTCGCACAAATGGCTCTGCGGTGGATCGGGCTGCGCTTGGATCTACGTGAAACCGTCGCTGATCGAACGGTTTCGTCCGGCCGTCACCGGCTGGATGGCGCACGCACGGCCGTTCGCTTTCGAGCCGGCGCCGATCGTTCACGCTACTTCGATGTATCGCTTCGGCAACGGCACGCCGACGATTCCAGGATATATGGTCGCGCAGCCGGGTCATCAGCTCGTTGCGTCGATCGGCGTGGACCGAATTCGCGAACGCAACGTTGCGCTGACGCAAAGAATCGCAGCGCTGGCGCTGGAGCGCGGACTTCGCATTAATTCTCCGCTTGAGCCCGAGCGCCGTACCGGCTGGATCGGGATTGACTTCGACGGAGCCGATCGCGCTTGCCGCCGGCTGATCGAGCGGCGCGTTTTCGTCGACTACAGGCCGGGCTGCGGGATACGAGTCGGGCCTCATTTCTATAGCACGGAGGACGACGTGGACGCGTTTTTCGAAAGTCTCGACGCGGTGCGGTAAGGTGCAGCCGATCGTCGTCGACCATACGAGAATTGGCGCCGCGTTCCGGCGCCTTTCGATTCCCGTCGCCATTCAGATGCTCGGCGATCAGCTCCTTGGAACGGTCGATACCATTGCGATCGGAAGTCTGGGAGCGGTGGCACTGGCCGGCGCCACCGCGGCGAACACCGTCTTCATCGCGATCGTTTTCGCCGTGTCGGGTTTCATGAGTGGAACCTCGATCGTCGCCGCGCAACGCATCGGCGCTGGCGACGTCGCCGGGTTCGCGCGCAGCGTTCGCGCCGGAGTCGTCGTCCCGCTGCTGGTTGGAATCGCCTGCTTCGCGGCAAGTCTTGCCGTCGCGGGTCCTACGATTCATGCCTTGATCGGCGCGCTTCCCAGCGCGCATGCCAGCGCCGTTTACTTGGTGCTGCGATGCGCGTCGATCGTACCAATCGTGATATCGGGAACGCTGATCGTCGGGTTGGGCGCGGCCGGAAACCGCCAGATCGGCATTTTCGTGCTGGTTGTCGTGAACTTAATTCACATTCCGTTGCTGCTCATGCTCGGCCTGGGCTGGTGGACGCATCATCCGTTAGGGATCGTCGGGGCGGGCGTCTCCTCTTTGCTCTCGGAGACCATCGCCGCAGCCTGCGCGATCATTTACGTCGCGCGACGTCCGGCATACCGGATCTTTGCGGAAAAGGGCATCGCTTGGACGCTCGCGCGCCGCTGCGCAAAACTGGGCTTGCCCGAATCGATATTTCTCTTGGGGGTGACGGTGCCGGATATTTGCATCGTCGCGATGCTAGCGCCGCTCGGCGCGATTTTCGTCGCGGCGTTTCGCGCGCTCAACGTCGTGTCGGATCTCACGTTCGTGGTGCCGGCGCCGCTGCAGCAAGCGACGCAAGTCGTCATCGGACAACGCCTCGGCGCGCGCGATCCGCGCGGCGCGCGCTGGTTCTTCGACCGTTCGCTTCGTTTTTCGCTGGTCGTCACGACGCTTAGCGGCGCGATTGCCGCGTGCCTGGCGTGGCCGCTGGCGTATGTCTTCACCCTCAACGCCGCGGTTGCCACGATTGCGGCGCTGCCGCTGGCGCTGCACATGGCCACCCTGCCGCTTAAAGGATGGGCGATGCTCTCCCTGGCGCCGATCCGCGCCTCCGGCGACACTCGTTTTTCAATGACGGTCGGCATTCTTTGCAGCGCGCTGGTGATACCGTTGGCTTGGATCGGCATCGAGCGTTTGCATCTGGGTCTCTACAGCGTACCGCTGGGCTGGATCGCCGCTTGGGCAGTGCGAGCGCTGTTAACGCAATGGAAGCTTCGGGACGGCGCGTGGATGCGGCGGGCTCCGCTCGCGGCCTAAAAGAATACTCATTGCTATGGCGTTCACCGA
>Ga0187783_10004042_pt1 | contig 10856 bp, 9 predicted proteins | sample 1015_SJ02_MP02_2_FD_132471 | JGI IMG/M metagenome (GOLD analysis project Ga0187783, IMG submission 132471) | Tropical peat soil microbial communities from peatlands in Department of Meta, Colombia - 1015_SJ02_MP02_20_MG | ecosystem: Environmental > Terrestrial > Soil > Wetlands > Peat | place...
AAGAATTCCATCGCTGCCGGTCATAGGCTCGATCCAGAGGCAGTCGGATTCGGATTACAAGCGGCCATTAGTCGGTCAGGCCGACTGGAACGCGTGCCCTAAGCTGCCTCATCCATCTCGGCGTGTAATTGTGGAATTGGGTGCAATTGTGCCGTTGGCGCTAGGGGAGACCTGACCAGAACTCTTGTGCGGCTGATGTAACCCAGACCCCTTGTCCCAAAGGTCCGCTTCATGCGGCCGATATGACGAGGATGTGGCAAACGCGGGCACCAACTGACTCGACGAGGCATTGGTTCGACCATTGCCTAACTTGGGCGCACTTCGAGTCGGTTAGCACACCAACGTACCGAGCACATTCCCAGCACAAATAACATAGGCACGGTCAATAATATCAAGTATCTGCCTGGAGTTCTGGTTCAACCGGTCTGTAATTAGAACGCCAATACCGCGCCGGGTAAATTGTTGAACTAGGATCGGAATGTGATCGACCGTTGGTTCCGCGTCGACAAAGAGTTCGTCGAGTAACAAATAGGCCGGTCGTGCCGCAAGCACCCGGACGACCTCCACTCGCCTGCGCTGGCTACCCGATATGGCGTCCGCTGGCCACTCGCGCAGATGAGCGATGTCGAGTTCATCGAGCAGGAGCTCAAGATCGTACTCGCGCCGTTTTCGATCAGGTTCAACCGCTTCCAGAACCATCCCGATGGTTTGCTCGACGTTGAGTTCGCGAGAGACCCAGGCCGCTCGCGCCAGGTAGCCGATTCCCAATCGCGCGCGCTGATACATCGGCAGGTTAGTGATGTCGCGTCCCTCAAGCTCGATCCGGCCACAATCGGCCCGAATCAGCCCGGCGATCATGTGCAAAACGGTCGTCTTGCCGGAACCGTTTGGTCCAAACAGCGCCACCGCTTCTCCACGCTCGACGTAAAGGCTTGCGCCGTTAACAGCCGTGCACCCCGAAAAGCTCTTGTGGAGGCGCTGAACCTCGAGACGGTCGGTTCCGCCTTGGCGCGAGCCGTGGCCCCGACGTGGCACTTTAGACCGCCGCCCAAGAGCGTCCGGCGCTCTTCTTATGATGGCACTAACCATTGTCCGATCGCCTGAGGCTCCTGCGGATTGGCCTGATTAGCGCAAATGAATCCGCAGCTGAACTGAAACGCCATTGTCGCTGGTTCCCAAATGGATAACACGAGATCGCTTCCATGCCAGTTTGCTCAAAGTCATGCTTGCCACGAAGGAAGCCACGCCTCACTCGCCGGACGCGATGGCCGGAATTGCCAGCGCGCACAGTGCTCACCGGCTGATCAACTTGGCGGCGAAGCTGCAACAACGGCAACGCGCAGACAATGAATGTTTGCCGGCGGTAAAATGTGTTGATGGCAGTATGGAGAAACAGGGAATTCCGCTACTGGTAAATTGTACCGGTTCTGGCGGGAGCGAACCGATCCGGAATCCGAAGCCCGCAACGGATGGCATCAACGCAACGGGAACCTGCTGTCTCCCTTTTTGTGCCCCCTCAGCGAGGAAATTCCCGTTTCGTTCCGACAATTGGGTGGTTTGCCTGTTGACCTGAAACCCCTTTGAAATATAGGGATTTTCGCGTCAGTGCCGGGTTAGCTCAGTGGTAGAGCAGCGGTTTTGTAAACCGTTGGTCGGGAGTTCAAATCTCTCACCCGGCACCAATAAAATCAATGACTTAGCTGACGGCGCCAAGAACGAACCTGACGCGATTGCCGCGTTTCGAATTGGATTCTAATTTTCAGGTCAAATCGGAATCCAGGGGCTTCAAGTTGTTCCGGTCGAGGGCCTCTCGCGAAGTCTTGGTCACAAATGCAGGCAAGCACGTCTCGCGGTTGCAGCGCCCGCGCGCCTACGTCCCTCCAGCGCAAAAGGCATGAATCGTGAAGACGACTCTGGACAGTCCGGCAAATGTCGTAGACTGAGTCAGCGTGGCGGTTGCGCGGGTGTTGTGGCCTGCCTAGGACTTGCGGGCGTCATTTAGGGCTAACATGTCCGCCGGCGTTGTCGCATCAAGCACCTCGGACACATCGCTTAAAGCGCACTGAGCACCCCTTGATGTTTTGGCAATCCTGACAGGCCTGGTAGGCCGTTCGGCTGACGCGGGCGTTCGGGCCCTCGAGGCTGCGCGCCGCTTGGGCCACCGATGTCGCTCGCGGGCTTCGCGGGCATGTAGGCGCGGCCTGGCCGTTTCGTACCGCTTACGAAGCCGGCGTTGCGAAGATCGCCAATGATCGCGTCCAAAAATTTCTTCCAAGGCCTTCAGGCCATACTCGCGCTAGTCAACGTACTCCGATTCCCACTTCGAGCGTGGGGAAGACTGTCCCAAGCGAGGCCCAAATCGGAAAAGCTTTACTCTGCATACATGGTCGATTTTAAAAATTACATCCAGAGGACCCCCAAAGTTTTTCGTTGTCGCGGCTGGCTTTGAACCGGGAAGCCAAGTCTTGACTGTGCCGCACAACCGCCCGATTGCGGGTGCGAAAACTCGGGGCCGATGGTTGGGCGACCCCCGACCTGGCTTCTAATTTATGGGCGGAATTTATTACCTGCCGTGGATCGACATTTAGAATATCATTTCTATAGATTTTATTGACAATTTGCTTAATAGGGTAAAAATGAGTGGCCGCCATGCCGAAAGCGAGTTCGCCGCATTGGGAGCGTGCAATTGTGACCGAATACATGCACAGGGTGATTGTCGCCCTGACGTTCGTGGCCGTCCTTGCGGGCATTCCGTTTTCAGCCTCGTGGGCCGCTGACAAGGAAATCCGGATCGGCTTTCAGAAATATGGAACGTTGGTGCTGCTAAAGGCCAAGGGCACGCTTGAGAAGAAGCTCGCGCCGCTCGGTTTCAAGGTCGCCTGGACCGAGTTCCCATCCGGCCCACCGCTGCTCGAGGCGATCAATGTCGGCGCCATCGATTTCGGAACGGCTGGTGAAACGCCGCCGATCTTCGCCCAGGAGGCCGGAGCTTCCATCCTCTACGTTGCCCATGAGCCGGCGGCTCCACGGGGCGAGGCAATCCTGGTATCTAAGGACAGCCCGATAAAGCAAGTGGCCGACCTCAAAGGCAAGAAGGTAGCGCTCAACAAAGGCTCGAATGTGCACTATCTGCTGGTCAAAGCGCTCGAGCAGGCCGGGATTAAATATGCAGATATCCAACCGGTTTTCCTGGCGCCGGCCGACGCTCGCGCTGCGTTCGAGCGCGGCGCCGTCGATGCCTGGGTGATCTGGGATCCATACCAGGCCGCCGCCGAATCGGCGACCGGCGCGCGCACTCTGACGGACGGGACCGGCATCGTCGCCAATCACCAATTCTACTTGGCGGAGCAAAAATTTGCCGCCGCCAACCCGCAGATCATCGACGCGGTCGTCGCCGCTATCGGCGATATCGACGCCTGGGCGAAAGACAATGCCCATGCGGTCGCCGAAGAGTTGAGCCCGTCGATCGGGATTCCGGCGCCGATCCTCGAAGTCGCGCTCGAGCGTCAGTCCTATGGGATCAGACCGCTCGACGACACTGTCGTCGCCGGCCAGCAGCAAATCGCCGACACTTTTCTGGCGCTCGGGCTGATCCCGAAGCCGATCAACGTCTCGGCCATCGTCAGGAGAGCCGGATCATGACTTCGACCCCGGCCCACGCGAACGTCCTGTGGTTCTTGCCGACCCACGGTGACGGGCGCCATCTCGGCACCGGAGCCGGCGGGCGGGCTGTCAGCCTTGGCTATCTGCGGCAGATCGCGCAGGCAGCCGACGATCTCGGCTATTTCGGGGTGCTACTGCCAACCGGCCGCTCGTGCGAGGACTCCTGGGTCATCGCCTCCGCGCTAGTTCCCTTGACGGCGCGTTTGCGCTTCCTCGTGGCGGTGCGGCCCGGGCTGCAATCCCCCACCGTCGCCGCCAGGATGACGGCAACGCTCGATCGCATCTCTGATGGTCGTCTGCTGATCAACGTCGTGACCGGCGGGGACCCCACCGAAAACAAAGGCGATGGCATCTTTCTGTCGCATGACGAGCGCTACGAGGTCACCGCAGAGTTCCTGGCGGTCTTCCGCGAGCTGCTCGCCGGCAACGTCGTCAACCATCACGGCAAGCACATCCGGATCGAGGATGGCCGGCTGACCTTTCCGGCGCTGCAGAAACCTCATCCACCGCTGTATTTCGGCGGATCGTCGGATGCAGGAATCGCCGTCGCTGCCGAGGCGGTCGACAAATATTTGACATGGGGCGAGCCGCCGACGCAGGTCGCTGCCAAGCTTGCGACAGTCGCGGCGCGCGCTGAACGCAATGGACGGCGGCTTAGCTTTGGTATCCGGCTGCATGTCATCGTCCGCGAGACCGATAGCGAGGCCTGGAGGGCGGCGGATGACCTGATCCGCTATCTGGACGACGACACCATCGCCTCCTCTCAGAAGATTTTCTCGCGCATGGACTCGGTCGGCCAGCGCCGCATGTCCGAATTGCATGGCGGCCGCCGCGATAGGCTCGAGATCAGCCCGAATCTGTGGGCCGGCGTCGGTCTGGTCCGCGGCGGCGCCGGAACCGCGCTGGTGGGAGACCCTGAGACAGTGGCCGCGCGCATGAAGGAATACATGGCGCTCGGCATCGACACGTTTATTCTCTCGGGCTATCCCCATCTCGAAGAGGCCTATCGTTTCGCCGAACTCGTGTTCCCGCTGCTGCCGATGGCAAGGTCGGTGCAATCCCAAACGACCAGGGTCAATACTGGACCGTTCGGCGAAATCATCGCGAATGAGCGCCCGCCCGCGCTACGCCAGACGGCGGCGTCGTGAGCCTGCTCAGATCATGAAAGTTCCGATCGCCACCGGCGCAAAGCTTGAGGCGCTCACCCAGTGGGCCCTGCCCGGCGCCATCATAGTCCTCTGGGAGTTCGGGTCGTTGACCGGCTGGATTCCCGGCCGGGTGCTGCCAGCCCCCACCGCCGTCGTCGCCGCAGGATGGAAGTTACTGCTGAGCGGCGAACTGATGCGCAACATCTGGGTCAGCTTCTGCCGGGCCAGTGTCGGCCTCGTGATTGGCGGGGGGATCGGCTTCGCGTTTGGGCTAGCCAACGGTCTGTCGCGGCGGTCTGAGCGCATTTTCGACAGCACCCTGCAAATGGTCCGAAACATTCCGCACCTGGCGCTGATCCCGCTGGTCATCCTATGGTTTGGCATTGATGAGTCCGCAAAGCTATTTCTGGTGGCACTCGGTGTGTTCTTTCCAATCTACGTCAACACTCAACATGGCATCCGCAGCGTCGATCCGCAGCTGATCGAAATGGGACGTACTTACGGGATGTCGGCATGGACGCTGTTCTGGCGCGTCATCCTGCCCGGCGCGCTGCCCTCAATCTTCGTCGGCCTGCGTTACGGCCTCGGCATCATGTGGCTGACCTTGATCGTTGCCGAGACCATCGCCGCCTCGTCGGGCATTGGCTACATGGCCATGCAAGCTCGCGAGTTTCTGCTAGTCGACGTCGTCGTGCTCAGCATTCTGATCTACGCGCTGCTCGGCAAGCTCGCGGACAGCCTTGCCCGGTTTCTCGAACGAACGTGCCTTGCCTGGCATCCTGCCTTCCAGCGACAGTGAGGCCGCTCCGGTGACCGCCGATGTTCTGCGCCGGGTCGATGTGGTGTCGCGGTTTGCGCCCGAGGAGACGCCGCGAGCATCACGCGCCCTCGGCATCACAGTTCGGGGACTGCGGAAATCGTTCGCCGATCATGAAGTTCTGCGCGGCATTAACCTGCATGTGCCGGCCGGCCAGTTCGTCGCCATCGTCGGCCGCAGCGGCTGCGGCAAGAGCACCTTGCTCCGCCTGCTGGTTGGTCTCGATCAGGCGTCGAACGGCGACTTCTGGTTCGGCAGTGACTCGGCAGAAGGGTCAAGCCGGTCCGTGCGCATCATGTTTCAAGAGCCGCGGCTGCTGCCCTGGGCCACCGTTCTGGCCAATGTCGAAGTCGGTTTGAGCGGTCGCGCCTCCCTCGACGCGCGTCAGCGCGCGCTCGCGACCTTGGCGGCGGTCGGGTTGGAGGATCGACGCGACGAGTGGCCTGCGGTCCTTTCGGGTGGCCAGAAGCAGCGCGTCGCGCTTGCCCGCGCCTTGGTCAGCCGTCCCGAGGTCCTCGCGTTCGACGAACCGCTCGGCGCGCTCGACGCGCTCACCCGTATTTCCATGCAGAAGTTGCTCGAACAAGTGTGGCTCGATCAGGGGTTCACCGCCCTGCTCGTTACGCACGACGTCGCCGAGGCTGTAGCGCTCGCCGATCGGGTGCTGCTGATCGAGGACGGCGTGGTGGCCCGCGACCTGCGTATCGATTTGCCGAGGCCGCGCGAGCGCGGGTCGGCGGAGGTCGCCTCGCTGGAGGGCCAAATCCTGCGCGAGCTGTTCCGCAATTGCCGCGCCGGAGACGATGCGTAAACCGCGCGAGCGGCACACCTGGCGTGTCACCGCCGCGCCAATGAGTCCCCGGCTACGCCGTCGAAAGGCCCTCGTCATGTCTCAAGCCGCCCGCAAAGTCGTGACCCCATCCGCGCCCGCGCCCGCGCCTAACCGCACGCCAGGCCGCGGACGCATTTTCGACTCCATCACGCAGACCATCGGTGACACGCCGCTGGTGCGGCTGTCCCGATTGCCTCAGTTGGAGCATGTTCAGGCGACCATCCTGGCGAAGCTCGAGTTCTTCAACCCGATCTCGAGTGTCAAGGACCGCATCGGTGTCGCCATAATCGATGCGCTGGAGCAGGCTGGCGAACTCCGTTCCGATTCGGTCATCATCGAGCCCACGTCCGGCAATACCGGGATCGCACTCGCGTTTGTGGCGGCCGCTCGTGGCTATCGTCTGATTTTGGTGATGCCGGAATCCATGTCGCTCGAACGTCGCAGGATGCTCGCCCTACTGGGCGCCGAGTTGGTGCTGACCGACGCCACCAAAGGTATGAAGGGCGCCGTGGCCAAAGCGGAGGAATTGCTTAGACAAACTCCAAACGCGGTCATGCCGCAGCAGTTCAAGCATCCGGCCAATCCGGCGATTCATCGTCGGACCACTGCCGAGGAAATCTGGAACGACACACAGGGCGAGGTCGACGTGTTCGTGTCCGGCGTCGGGACCGGTGGCACGATCACGGGCGTGGGCGAGGTGCTCAAGCCACGCAAGCCCGCGCTGCGGATTGTCGCAGTCGAGCCTACGGAGAGTCCTGTGTTGTCCGGCGGCCAGCCTGGCCCGCACAAGATCCAGGGCATAGGGGCCGGGTTTGTCCCGGACGTCCTCAACCGGTCGGTGATCGACGAAGTCGTCACGATCGACAGTCAGACAGCGTTCGAGATGGCCCGCGCGCTTGCCCGGCATGAAGGCATCCCGACCGGCATTTCGGCCGGTGCCGCTGTCGCGGCCGCGATCGAGATCGGCGCGCAACCGGCCTTCGCCGGTAAGACCATCGTCGTCATCCTTCCAGACTTTGCCGAACGCTACCTCTCGACGGCTCTGTTCGAGGGGTTGTGAGCGACGACTCCCCAGCACATTGCACGCGAATGTCCAGGACCTCGACGATTTCCCACAAGGCCGCCCGTGTGACAGCCGCTTTGCTGGTGCGCCTGATTGATCGACAATCGCGCAATCGTCTGTGACGTCGATGCCGATGCACACCATCCGGCGCCTCTGATGCTGCCTCGAAGTGGAATGTCATTGTTTGGCAAAGATGCAGCCTCTCAGGATGCGTACACCGACGGCATCACCGGACTTGACGATCTTCGCCGCGTCGGCTTCGAGCTCGACGATTCCGTTGCCCGCCGAGAGCTTGATCTGAAGGCGCCGCCCGGTCGGGGTGCGCCGTGCACTGATGACGGTTCCGGCGAGGGCCCGCGGTGAATCGCTCAGTACCGCATCGACGGGCCGCAAGTAGAGCATCGCGGGACCTTCCGCGGTGCCAGTGATATCCGCTGCCAGTGGCTCGCCGGCGATCGTCATACACCCATTGCAGACAACGACTTCAAGGCTCGACGTGTCGCCAACAAACGACATGACGAACGCAGAGGCAGGACCATCATAGACTTGATCGGCGGTTCCGATCTGTTCAAGCCGACCCTGGTTGAGGATCGCAACCCGGTCCGCCAGTTCGAGCGCCTCCTCCTGGTCGTGGGTCACAAAGATCGTCGTGTGCCCTGTGCGATCGTGCAGTTCCCGAATCCATCGGCGAAGGTCTTTGCGCACCTTCGCGTCGAGCGCCCCGAACGGCTCGTCGAGCAGCAGCACGCGGGGCTCTACCGCAAGCGCGCGGGCGAGCGCCACGCGCTGGCGCTGACCACCGGACAGCTGAGCCGGATACCGTTCTTCAATGCCCGGAAGCTGCACTAGATCCAGAAGATCGCGCACGGTACGTGCAATGGTATGCGGTGGCTTGCGCTCGCCGTGCCGACGCACCCGCAGTCCGTAAGCAATGTTCTCGAACACGTTCATGTGCTTGAACAGCGCGTAATTCTGGAATACGAAGCCGATGCGGCGATGCTGCACGGGAACGCCAGTCGTATCCTCGTTGTCGAACAACACCAGCCCGGTCTTGGGAATTTCCAGTCCAGCGATGATCCGCAACAGCGTGGTCTTGCCGGACCCCGACGGTCCGAGCAACGCGATGAGTTCGCCGCTCATGATATCAAGGCTGACGCCCCGCAGCGCGCCGGTGGCACCGAAATCCTTGGCGATGTTGACGATGCGGATGTCCAAGGCCAACTCCGCTCAGTGCCGCGCCGCGTTGGCGATGGCATCCCGATAACGCCATTCAAGAAAGGATTTTGCGGCCAACGTCGCGAGCGCCAGCAGCGTCAGGAGCGAGGCGACCCCGAAGGCGCCGACGAAATCATATTCATTGTAGAGAATCTCGATGTGGAGCGGCATTGTGTTGGTGACACCGCGAATGTGGCCGGACACGACTGATACCGCCCCGAACTCGCCCATCGCCCGCGCGTTGCAAAGCAGCACGCCATAGAGCAGACCCCATCGGATATTTGGGAGCGTGACGGTAAGGAACATGCGCAGTCCGCCGGCCCCGAGGGTGAGCGCTGCTTCCTCGTCTAGCGAGCCTTGCTCCTGCATCAGCGGAATGAGCTCTCTTGCTACAAACGGGAAGGTGACGAAGACGGTGGCTAGTACGATCCCCGGCAAGGCGAAGATGATCTCGATATGGTGTGCCTTCAGCCAGGGCCCGAACAAGCCGTGAGCCCCAAACAGCAGCACATAGACGAGGCCCGACACTACCGGAGACACCGAGAAGGGCAAATCAATCAAGGTGATGAGAAGGCTCTTGCCGCGGAATTCGAACTTGGCGATAGCCCACGACGCGGACAAGCCGAAGATCGTGTTGAGAGGCACCGAAATCGCGGCGACGATCAGTGTCAGCCGGACTGCGGCCTGCGCGTCAGGGTCCGCGAAGGCCGCCAGTAAGGCGCCGATACCTTTCTTGAAGGCTTCGGCGAATACCAGGAGCACCGGAAGGATGAGAAATAATGTGAGAAATGCCAATGCGACCGCAATAAGCACCCTGCGCATCAACGCCGATTCGGTGGTGACCGCAGGCACATGGACCGCGCGCGGATCGTGTCGCCCGGCATCAAGCATGGCCGAACCTGCGCCGGCTCCACGCCTGGACCAGATTGATGGCGAGTAGCATCAGAAAGGAGAGCGCGAGCATGATGGTCGCCACGGCCGTAGCACCCGTATAGTTGAACTCCTCGAGCTTGATGACGATGAGCAGCGGGGCGATCTCCGACACATAAGGAACATTACCCGCGATGAAGATCACTGATCCGTATTCGCTGACCGACCGAGCGAACGCCAGCGCAAATCCCGTCAGCATGGCTGGTGCCAGCATCGGCAGGATCACCCGCCGGACGGTCTGGGCGCGGCTGGCCCCGAGCGTAGCAGAGGCCTCCTCGACCTCACGATCGATCTCGGAGATCAGCGGCTCCACGGTGCGCACGGCAAACGGCAGCCCCACGAACACCAGGGCCACGAAGATCCCGAGGGGCGTGAACGCCACCGAAATTCCGATCATTTTCAGCGGCACACCGATCCAGCCCGTTGGAGCGTAAAGGCTTGCAAGTGCAATTCCGGCGACCGCGGTCGGCAGCGCGAATGGCAGATCGACAGCGGCGTCAACGACATTTCGGCAGGGGAACTTGTAGCGCGCCAATACCCAGGCCACCAGCAGGCCGAAAACCATGTCGACGGCGGCGGCCACAAGCGACAGCCCGAAGCTGATCCGGAGCGCGGCAAACACCCGCGGCTCTGCCGCGATTGCCAATATCCCTGCGAAGCCAAGCCCCGACGCCCTGACGAGCAGCAGGGCGAGCGGAATGAGGACGACCAGCCCGAGATAGAGCAATGTGTACCCGAACGTGAGCCCGAAGCCCGGCATCGCACTGGGCCTGCGCGTCCAGGATGCCATCGTCATCGTGCCCGCCCTGCGCCGATTAGTTGATTGCTCAGTGCCTGGCGGCCTGCGAGATCTGGTCGAACACGCCGCCATCGGCAAAGTGCATCTGCTGCGCTTTGGACCAGCCTCCGAATACGTCAGCGACGGAGAACAGTTTCAGCGTGCCCAATCTGTCAAGGTCCTCCTTGGCGGCGGCTTCGGGTCTGAACGGCCGGTAGAAATGCCTGGCGATGAGCGCCTGGGCGGCATCGGTGTAGAGGAAATCGAGATATGCCTGCGCGAGGGCGCGGTGACCGTTCGCGTCCACGTTGCCATCGACAAGAGCCACCGGTGGCTCGGCGCGGATCGATATCGATGGCAGTACCACGTCGAACTTGTCCGCGCCGAACTCCCTGAGAATCAAATAGGCT
>Ga0187783_10004043_pt1 | contig 10854 bp, 9 predicted proteins | sample 1015_SJ02_MP02_2_FD_132471 | JGI IMG/M metagenome (GOLD analysis project Ga0187783, IMG submission 132471) | Tropical peat soil microbial communities from peatlands in Department of Meta, Colombia - 1015_SJ02_MP02_20_MG | ecosystem: Environmental > Terrestrial > Soil > Wetlands > Peat | place...
CGGAGCTGGTGCGCGTGACAGTCAACAACGAGGACGCCGCGGCGGCGGTGCCGCACATCGTGGAGGGCCTGGAAAAGCGCGGTCTGCGCGTGCCGGTGATTGGCGATTTTCACTACAACGGGCATCTGCTGCTCAGGAAGCATCCCGCGACGGCGAGGGCGCTGGCCAAGTACCGCATCAATCCGGGAAACGTGTCGATCGGGCGCAAGGACGACGACAACTTCCGCACCATGATTGAGTGCGCGATTGAGAATCACAAGCCGGTGCGCATTGGCGTGAACTGGGGTTCACTGGATCAGTCGCTGCTGACGCGCCTGATGGACGAAAACAGCAAGCGGCCCGAGCCGCAACCGGCGCGCGAAGTGATGATGGAAGCGATGGTCGAAAGCGCGCTGCGCTCGGCCAAGCTTGCCGAGCAGTATGGGCTCGGTCACGACCGCATCATTCTGTCGGCGAAGGTGAGCGGGGTGCGCGACCTGATCGATGTGTACACGGCGCTGGCCGCGCGCTGCGATTATCCGCTGCACCTGGGACTGACGGAAGCGGGCATGGGATCGAAGGGGCTGGTGGCCTCGACGGCCGGACTGGCGCCGTTGCTGCTGGCCGGGATTGGCGACACCATTCGCGTGAGCCTGACGCCCAAACCGGCCGGCGACCGGACGGAAGAGGTGCAGGCCGCGCAACAGATTCTGCAGTCGCTCGGGATTCGCAGCTTTATGCCGCAAGTGACGAGCTGCCCGGGGTGCGGACGCACGACGAGCACCTATTTCCAGGAGCTGGCCGAGCAGATTCAGACTTACCTGCGCACGCAGATGCCTGCGTGGCGAAAGAAGTATCCCGGTGTGGAAGAGCTGAAGCTGGCCGTGATGGGCTGCGTGGTGAACGGGCCGGGCGAATCGAAGCATGCGAATCTCGGCATCAGCCTGCCGGGAACGTTTGAAGATCCGGTGGCGCCTGTTTACGTGGACGGTAAGCTGGCAACCACGCTGCGCGGCGAAACGATTGTGGCGGAGTTCAAGCAGATCCTGGACAAGTACGTGGAGAGCCACTACGGGAAGGCCTCGGAAGAACAGCTACTAGCTTCTAGCCGCTAGCTTCTAGCTCTCAGCACGTTTAGGGGGTTCGCTGCTTCTTGACCTGCACCAGCTGAAAACGCACGGAATAACCCACCCCAACCGAATAATCCGGTGCTGCGGAAGAGAGCCCCACGCTGAAGTGAAAGTCGATTTGCTGATGCGGAGTGGGCTTGTAACAAGTTCCCATATTGAGGATGTGCGCGAGCCCGCCGCGCTCGGGGAACGAGCCTGAATATTCGATCCATGCGTCCCAGGGATTGGTGAGCTGGCGGTCGAAGTAGACGCTGGCCTGCCCTGTTGTGTTGCGGCCGGTGGGTTGCGTCGGCCAGGCCACGGAAAACATGCCGGCCGCGGTCCAGTTCTTCGAGAGCGAACGCGACCAGGGAATCTGCACAAAGGGATCGTAGCCGTGGCTGGAGATCCTGCTGGAGCCGGTGGGAAAACTGAGCGAGGGGATGACGGAGACGTCGAATCCGTGGGTCGGCCCGAGCTGCTGCTTGTAGCCGAGAACGATGTCGCTGGCGCCGCTGGAAAAGCCGGTGGCTGTGTCGTCGCTGGTGAAATAGTCGGGAACGGCGAAGCGGATTTCGCCTTTGGCTGGAATTCCCCAGCGCATCCAGGTTTCTGGCAGGTCGGCGCCCCATTTGCTGCCGACCTCGGTTTCGGCAAAACCATTTTCGAATTGCAGGCTGCCGCAGGGAACGACGGTGCTGGCCTCGGTGATCTGCGGGCGGTCAGTGGAGATGGAGCTTGCGGCATCGGAGCCGCAGGGCTTTGCCTGCGAATGCGCGAGAGCCGCAGGCAGCGTGGATACGAGCGCAAATATTGTGAGCTTCGCCACGAGCCGTGCCATCGATTGGATATTAACCGGGCGAGGCGGTTCGCAGGATGAATAAGAAGGCGCACGCGAGAGGCGAATTCCGCGCGAAGTATTGGAGTGAGGGGCGGACACGGAACAAACGCCCACGCGGAACGCGGCTTCCCTTCCGGCGTCAATCGCGCTAGGCTATTGGCAATTCTCAGTGGAGACTTCCTGATGCGGCTGCGCCGTTTGTGCGGATTTGCGGCAATCGCGATTTGTGCGCCCGTGTTTGCGTTTGCCCGAAAGTCGAAACCATGCGTCACGACGGATCAGGCCGTGCAAATGCTCAACAAAGACATCCGCATTGCGGCACATATTTATGAAGTCGTTGAACTTGGAGACGGAACCAGGTTCCTGGATGTCTGCTCTCCCGAGACACCGGATGAAAAATGCCGGTTCACAGTCATCAGCCTGCCCGGGGATCGCGAGGACGTCGGCGAGCTGAACAGGTTCCGCGGGATGGACGTCGAGATTCGCGGGATTGTGCAACCGATGCACGGCCGCGCCGGTGTGGTGTTGAGCCACGTGCGGCAGTTTTACGGCGGGCCTCCGAAGTTCAGGCCCAACCCCCTGCTGGCCCGCGGATTCGGCGCCGAAGAGGGCCGGGCGCCGGTGAACGATCCGAATTTGAAGCCGCAGGGCGGTCAGCGCTCATTCATGAACACGCGGGATCAGGAGACGGTGAAGTAGCGCGTTAGCGAGTTAGCGAGTCAGCGGAGTTAGCGGGGTTAGCGGAGCTAGCTCCCACCCTAGCGACACAAACAGAAACGTCGCGAGGGTGGGGCACCCGGCAAGTGACGGCGGGTTAGCGAGTCAGCGAGTTAGCAAGTCAGCAGTCCTTGGAACAGCCTGCAGACCAGAAAACTCTAAAATCTCAAATTGCATTCGTTGGTCCCGCAGACCCGCTGACTCGCTGACTTGCTAACTGACTGGCTCCGCGAGGCGCGGGGCGAAACGGGCGCCGTACCGGAGAATGATGCTTGCGATGGCCAGAGAGACGAGGGTCGCGCCCAAGCCGATGCTGAGGTTCGTGCGGTCGCTGACCGCTCCGATGATTTGCGGCGAGAACGTGTCGCCGAAGAAGTGAATGCAAAACAGATTGACCGAAATGGCTGTGGCGCGGATCATGCCGTCCACAGAATTGACGATGGCGGTGTTGAGCGGGCCGGTGTTGAGAAAGATGAAAAACTCGGCGGCGACGAGCGCGGGGATAGTTGTGACGCGGGGACCGAAGAAGACCAGGACCCCGCAGGGCAGGGCGAGAGCCGCAGACCAGAATGACACGTAATAGAGAGCGCGGTGGTCGGTGCGTTGCCAGCGTTGCGCGATCCATCCGCCAACGGCAGTTCCGGCGATGCCGTCGACGACGGTGATGGCGCTGACGACGAGCGAGGCGTTGGCGACCGATAGCCCATTGACGCGATGCAGAAACGTGGGCACCCATGCGGAGATGCCGCCGAGGGCGAAGGTGATCTGGGCGAGGCCGAAGGTAGCGGTGAGGAAAGCCGGATTCTTGAGGAGCGCGAAAAAAGGGCGGAGGAAATCTGATAAGGTTCCCGCCCTGGCGGCAAAAATGGCGCCGTCGCGAGGATGGCGCACGCCGCGAGGGTGGGACATCCCGGTTGCGGGATTGTCGAAGGCGCCGCGCGCGGGTTCGCGGCCCGCGGGAATGTAAAGAGCGGCGACGGCGAGTCCGGGAATCGCGCAAATGAGAAATGGCGCGCGCCAGCCCCACAGGCTGCCCATCTCGCCGCCGGCCAGGTAGCCAAGCGCGGCGCCGACGGGAATCGCGAGGTAGAAGACCGAGAGGATGCGATTGCGTTCGCGATCGGGATAGAAATCGGCGAGCACGGTGGGCGCGAAGATACCGAAGGTGGCCTCGCCGACGCCGACCAACGCGCGGCGAACAAAGAGGCTCTCGTAGCTGTGCACGAAAGCCGATGCAAGGGTGGCCAGGCTCCAGATGGCTGCGCCCATGATGATGAGCGGTTTGCGGGAAAGGATATCGCCGAGCCAACCGCTGAGCGGAGCGACGATCATGTAGGTGAGGAAGAACGCGGTGGTCAGCGCGCCCATCTGCTGATCGGTCGCATGAAATTCATGCTGGATGAGCGGCTGCTCGCCGGGAAGAATGTAGCGGTCGATGTAGTTGAGCAGGTTGAGGGCGAGCAGGAGGAGCAGCGTGGCGAGGGCGGGGTTCAGGCGAACTCGCCGATTTTGGAGCGAAGGTCCCAAGCGCATTCAGGAATATCACATTGAGGTAGCAAAGCTGCCGCATTGGTAGCGGGGTCAGTTTGAAAAAGCCACACCTCAGGAGCTAAAGCCCGCATTCATTTTCAGCCCGATGCGGCACGAGTGAAGTCGTGTCCCTTCAAGACATATTCAAATTCAAACTGACCCACTAACGCCGGACTCAGGCTCCGAGTTCCTTGGCAGCGAGGGCCGTCCCTTCGACGCGCGCGCGGATCTTGCTGAAAGCCGTGTCGCGTGCGGTGGATGTGTCATCGGCGAAGGGCGAAAAGCCGCAGTCGTCGCAGGTGCCAAGCTGCGCTACCGGCAGAATCTCGGCAGCTTCGAGAACGCGGTCGCGCACTTCGTCAGCGGTTTCAATGGCAGGGTTGATCACGTCGATGACGCCGATAAAGACGGTGTGGTTGGGACGGATCAGTTTCTTGACGATCTGGAGCACGCGCTTGCGGTCGGGCTCGCTCGCCATCTGCAGATAGAAACGGCCGACATTCAACTGAAAGAGATCAGGCAGGAGCCCAGCATAGTCCACGTCCGCGCTGTGGGTGGAGTCGTGGTCGCCTCCGGGGCAGACGTGAACCCCGATGCGCTGCCGCTCGACGGTCGTGAAGCGATCGAGGACCCGGTTGTTGAGGGCGATGAAGCTGCGCAGCAGGCCGCCGGAGGGATCGAGTTTGAGCGAGAGACGCCCTTCGGTGAAATCGATCTGCACGGTGTCGGCGCCAGCATTCAGCGCGCCGCGAATGTCGGCTGCGGCTTCGCTGATGAGATCGGCGAGGAACGCTTCGCGGGAATAACCGGAAATGCCGTCTGCCGGGTACAGGAGGCTGAGCGCCGAGGCGGAGATGACTGCCTGTTTGAGCGGCGTCCTGGCGTAGCTGCGGGCGGTGGTGGTGAAGCTGCTGGCGTGGACGCCATAACGAAAGGGGCCAGCAGTCAGACGCGGGAGCTGGCGCGTGTGGCCGTCGGCAAAGGGAATGACGACGCCATCGGGCGCCAGATTGGCGATTCCGGTGAGCGGATAGGTGGCGAAGCTGGGCTTGGTTTGTTCGCCATCGGTGATCACGGTCGACCCGATCTCCTGAAGCCGGGTGATTGTGTCCTGGAGCGCAGATTTGTACTCGGCGTCGAGATTTTCACGGGTGATTGCGCCGGCTTGAAAGTCCTGGATGGCTTTGATGAGAGAAGGCGGGCGGGGAATGCTGCCGATCGGTTCCGTTTGCATTGCGGCAGTCTACGCTCTGACGAGAAAAATCGGCCTCGGCCAAAAGTTGGAGCGTGAAAGGAATTTGCAGGACGGAAATGAGAGGCCCGCACCTTCCGCCCGCTCAAGCGGGCTGGGGCCTGTTGAATTCACCGCTGCCTTGACGCTCGCTCGTGGAGCTACCTCCTGGCGCCCGCTTCGCGGGCTTTTGGGCGGGGGTGGGATCACCTGCAAGATCTGCGATGCTGTGCACTATTTAGCCGGTCTGGGCCAGCGCGCTTCGACGGTGGTGCCGATGCCGCCGCGGGGAACGGAACTCTGATCGGCGCTGGCCTTGTGAAGATATCGCTCGGCGGCGTTCACGAAGCTACAATTGAGGTCCGGAATGAGGATGATGAACAGAATCCGAAGGGCCTTAAGCCTTGGCATGCGCCAGGCGAGTTTCTCGATGAACGCGGCGCGTTTGGGCTTCCTGTTTCTGCGCGCCCGCTGGTTTCGCATGCCACAAGAAATCCGTGTTGGAGGGCGCCGCCTTTCCTTGAGCTATCCGCCTGAGGCGGGTGTTCAAAACGACTTTATTGCTTGTGTGATCCGCGACGAATATGGCTTAGGGCGCGAACTTTCCGGACTGCGTACCATCGTCGACGTGGGGGCTAACGTCGGCTTTTTTTCGCTTGCGGCGCGGCACCGATGGCCTCGAGCGACCATTCACGCGTATGAGCCGAATCCACGAGTGTTCCAGTATTTACGATCCAATACGTCGGCGCTTGGCATCGAGATTCACCCCGAGGCACTGGGAGCGCAAGATGGTTTCACAAGTATTTTTGACTCGGGCGATAGCAATCAAGCGAGAACTTCTGGCTGCGAGGGTGGCGAGATTCCTCAAGTCACTCTTAGTCATGCCATCGAAAGAATTGGGGGGACAGTTGATTTACTCAAACTGGATTGCGAGGGCGCTGAATGGGATTTGTTTCAGGCCGCCGATGCCTGGCGCCGGGTCCGCAATCTTCGAATGGAATACCACCTTTTCCACGGCGAGACAATTCCGCAGCTCGAGAGCACATTGCAAGCCCTTGGCTTCAAAGTGATCCGCTTGGAGCCTGGTCCCGGCTTCGGAATTCTCTGGGCCACCGCGTCAAACTAGCCCTGATGCTGAATCATTGCGCGACGTAAGCGTGGTGCTGCGGACCGCATGGAGCAATTGCAGACGGCTGAGACAAGTGCGGCACCCCGTGCGCGGGGCATCTGAATCCTGGTCCAGGAGCGAGCCTACGCAGTCGGCCGCGGCCAACGCGCTTCGACGGTGGTGCCGATTCCACCGCGCGGGCGAAACTCACCTTTGACGATCACCCAGACGGGATTCGAGGCTTTCACCACGTCTTCAAGAACCTGGTTGACGATGTTTTCCTGGAAGATGCCGAGGTTGCGATAGGAAAAGAGATACTCTTTGAGCGATTTGAGCTCGAGGCAGCGTTTGCGCGGCATGTAGCGGATGGTCAAAGCCCCGAAATCGGGCAGGCCCGTCCTGGGGCACACCGAGGTAAGCTCCGGATCGTCAATGGTGATTTCGTAACCGGGAAACTGGTTCTCCCAGGTCTCGATCGCGGGAAAGGCAAAGTCGAGTCCGGATTTGGCGTGGGCATTCGTATAGCGGCGTTTGGGTGCCATGGCAGTATTCTACGGGCCGCGGCGAGGAGTGGCCGCTGCGAATTCGCGCGACCTAAGCCCATGATTTCGCGTCTTATATACTGACTCTGGTTTGAAGAATGGCTGAAGCAAGAACGCAAACAAGCCGCAGGTGGCTTTGGGCCGGCCTGGCCGTCTTTCTGGTTGTTGTCTTTCTCGTGGCGCGAAGCTTTCTGCGCGAAAGGCTGCCGGTACGCGTGGGCCGCGTGGAACGCGTGACCCTGGTGACCACTGTGCCCACCAACGGGAAAGTGGAACCGGTTGCGAATTACGAGTTTTACAGTCCGCTTGCCACCACTGTGAGAGATGTGAATGTGCAGGCGGGAGACCAAGTTCGTGCGGGCAAGCTTCTTTTGAAGCTCGACGACGCGCAGGCTGCGGCGCAGGTGGCTGCGGCAGAGAGCGGCGTGAAGACAGCAGAGGCAGCGCTTTACGTCGCCACGCACAACGGAACCCTGGCAGAACAGCAGGCGTCGCAAGCGGAGTTGGAACAAGACCGGCTAGCGCGCGATCAGGCGCAGCACGATCTTGACGCATTGACCCAGCTGGCTTCGTCTGGAGCGGCCGCGCCGGGTGAAGTGACCGCAGCCCGGGAACGATTGCAGACAGCGGAGGCGAGCCTTGCCGCAGCGCAACAGACCTCTCAGGGGCGTTACGCACCGGTAGACGTTGCGCGCGCCCAGGCGGCATTGGCCCACGCTCGGGCGGCGCTGGCGGCGGCGCAACACTTGGAGGCGCAAACCGCGTACTACGCCCCGATTGCCGGGACGGTGTATGACCTTGATGCTTCGGCGAGAGAGTTTGCCGAGCAAGGCAAGCTGCTGCTGCAAATGGCCGATCTGCGCCAGGTGCGGGTGAGGGCATATTTCGATGAACCCGATATCGGACGCCTGGCGGTAGGGCAGAAAGCCACGATCCACTGGGACGCGAAGCCCGGCCAGGAGTGGAACGGGCACATTGTGCGCCTGCCTTCGGACGTGGTCTCGTATACGACGCGCAACGTAGGAGAAGTTCTGATTGACTTCGACGGCCCGGAAGACGACCTGCTGCCAGACACCAATGTGACGGTGACGGTGACGATAGCGAGCGAGGCCAACGCACTGAGCATGCCCGTCGAGGCGCTGCACGAGCAAAACGGACAATACTTCGTCTTCAAGATTGTGGGCAGCGAATTGAAAAGAACATCGGTGACAGTGGGAAGACGCAACGAGACCCAGGAGTCGGTGCTTTCGGGTCTCGATGACGGTGACAGGGTCGCCATCGGAACGACAAACGGTCAGCCTTTGCAGGAAGGCATTCCGATCAAGGAAGAACGATGAGAATTCTGGCGATTTATGCGGGCGTGGCGGCGTGGCTGACCGCGGCATCGCTCGCTTCTGCTCAGATTCCGGCCGCGACCCTGGCCGAGGCCAACGCCTACCTCGAGACCGGCCAGGCGGACAAAGCGATCGCCCTGCTATCGCCGCTGCCGACCAGCGGCGCAGGCGCAGACCAGGCGCAGAACCTGCTGTGCCGGGTGCGATTCACGCTGCAGCAATGGACGCAGGCCGTGACCGAGTGCCAACTGGCAGTGAAACTGAATGGCAATAACTCGGACTATCACATGTGGCTGGCTCGGGCTCTGGGGCGCGAGGCGAGCAAGGCAAGTATCTTTTCTGCTTACGGCGAAGCGAAAAACGCTCTTTCAGAATGGCAGGACGCTGTAAAACTCAATGCGCAGAACGGCCCTGCCCTTTCGGATCTCGGCGATTATTATGCTCAGGCTCCGGGCATTGCCGGCGGTGGAATCGACAAAGCGCAGCAGGTGGCGTCTGAACTCGACAAGGTAGACGCGGCGAGGGCGGCGGACCTGCGCGGCGACATTGCAATGCAGCAGAAGAACTACGCCGCGGCGGAGCAATATTACAAGCAGGCAGTGACGGCAAGCGCGGCGCCTGCCGATGAATGGGCAGGGCTGGCAGACTTTTATCGCGGCCGCCAGGAGTGGACCAATCTGGATTCGGCCATCCAGAGCTGCCAGGCTGCTGAGGCAAAAGCCAAGGATTCGGGCGTCGCGCTTTTCGACGCGGCCAGCGTCTTATACAAGGCGAAACGGAATCCGCAGCTTGCCGCCCAGATGTTCGAAGCGTACCTGGCTGGTTCATCGATGACTGAGGATGCGCCGGCTTTCATCGCATACATCCGCCTGGCGCGGCTGAAGCAACAGCTTGGCGATGCGGCAGGCGCGCGGCAGGCGCTTGCCGCTGCGTCGAATCTGGCCAAGGAATTCAACCCATCGCAGGATCCCGCGCCTTGAAACGAGTCTTGACATCGGGCATGCAGGTTCGCCATCGGGCGCGCGGCCTTTGGATTGCTGCCGCTGCCGCCCTGGCACTGATTGCGGCGCCGGAGAGTGGACCGGCCCAGGTTTCATTGACGACCGTTGTGGAGCTGGCGCAGCAAAAGAGCACACAGGTGCGGCTGGCGCAGGCTGACGTACAAAAGGCGCAGTCGGAGACGTCGCAGGCTAACGATGCCTTTGTTCCTTCAGTGGAGTTTGGCTCGGGACTGCCGGCATTTCGCGAGATCGGCTTCACCGGTTCACTGCCTACGATCTGGGATGGCAGGGTGCAGTCGATGGTCTTCAGCCTGCCGCAAATCCGGTATATCCAGGCGGCTCGGCAGGGTATGAAAGCGGCGCAGTCGATGCTGAAGGATGCGCGTGAACAGGTGGCGCTGGACGCGTCATCGGCGTATATCGAACTCGACACGGTGAACAGCGAATTAGCCGCAGCGCACGAACAGGAAAAGGATGCGGCGCGGCTGGTCGAGATCGAGCAGCAGCGCACGGATGCCGGTGTCGATCCGCTCAGTCAACTTTTACAGGCCAGGCTGACCGCGGCGCAGATGAAGCTGAGACGGCTGCATCTGGAGACGCGGGCGGCGACGCTGGCCAAGCAGTTGGCGACTTTGACGGGATTGCCGGCAGGCTCGATCGTTCCCGATCACGCGAGCATTCCTGAGGTGCCCGCCGTCTCGGCCGATGCAGGGAGCGCGACCACGCCGGGAATCGAAGGGGCGCAGGCATTAGCGCGGTCGAGGGCATTGGTGGCCAAAGGCGATGCGGAGCGACTGTGGTGGCTGCCGGAGGTTGGATTTGGCGCCCAATACAATCGCAATACGACGCTGCTGAACGACGTGAGGGCCTACTTTGCCAGCCAACTCCCGGCAGACAATTTCAGCAGCGGCTTTTCGATCCGGGTCCCGGTTTTCGATCTCGGGCTCAAGGCCAAGAAGAAGGAGTCGGCAGTCGAGGCATTGCGGGCCAAGGTCGAAGCCGAGCAGGCGCAGAAGCAAAACGATATTCAGATTGCGATGTTGAGCGGCACATTGCGCGAGCTGGATGCCGAGGCGGAGGTCGCCGGCCTGAAGCAGCAGCTGGCCAGCGAACAGTTGAAGACGGTCGCGGCGCAACTTGAGCTGGGCAATGGGTACGAAAACACTCCCGGCGCTCCGCCACAACTCTCTCCCTCTGCCGAGCAGGAAGCACGGATCGAAGAGCGACAGAGATATGTTGAGGCTCTCGACGCGGGATTTGATCTGAGCAAAGCGCGGTTGGACCTGTTGCGCGCCCTCGGCCACATGCAGGATTGGCTCGACGAACTGCACGCGAAATAGGAGTGCGGCGAAACGAGCGAGTCCGGGGTAAGGCGGACGTTGTTCCCCTCAGGGGCTAAAGCCCTAGTTCATTTTGGCCCTTTTGCGGCACGCGGCCCAGAGGGCGCCCCCTCGTGCCCTGA
>Ga0187783_10004044_pt1 | contig 10851 bp, 9 predicted proteins | sample 1015_SJ02_MP02_2_FD_132471 | JGI IMG/M metagenome (GOLD analysis project Ga0187783, IMG submission 132471) | Tropical peat soil microbial communities from peatlands in Department of Meta, Colombia - 1015_SJ02_MP02_20_MG | ecosystem: Environmental > Terrestrial > Soil > Wetlands > Peat | place...
GAGATGATCCATCGGTACGCTGAGGCCACACTCACACTCACGATCATTCTCATCACCGCGCTTGCTCTCAGCACCCGCGAGCAGCGCCTCGTGAGCGTGCCGTACGCGCTCACGCTCTTCGGCATCGTCCTGGTGCAGGCCCTGCTCGGAATGCTCACGGTAACCTGGCAGCTCAAGCCGCTCGTCGTGACCCTGCACCTGCTGTTCGGCATGACGACGCTCGCGCTGCTGTGGTGGCTGGCGCTCTCGCTGCCGCGAGCCGCATCTGCCTCGCCGGCACTCGCGCTCGCCGCGTCCGCGCGAGGCGCCGCTCGTTCCGGCGTCAGCGGCGCGAGCGGCGCCCGCTCCCTGGTGCGCCTCGGCCTCGCGGCGCTCGCCCTGCAGATCGCGCTCGGCGGCTGGACGAGCAGCAACTATGCCGCCATCGCCTGCCCCGACTTTCCGACCTGCCAGGGTGCGTGGTGGCCGGCGGCGGACTTCCGCCACGCCTTCGTGCTCTGGCACGGCCTCAATATCAACTACGAAGGCGGCGCGCTCCCCACGAGCGCACGCATCGCGATCCATCTCACGCACCGCCTCGGCGCGCTCCTCACGACGGCAGCGCTCACGCTCGGCGCGCTCGCGGTACTGCGACAGCAGCCACGGGGCGCAGCGCGCGCCGGCGCGTTCGCGCTACTCGGCGCGCTCGCCCTGCAGCTCACGATCGGTATCGCGATGGTGGAGAAGGCCTTCCCGCTGTGGCTCGCCACCGCACACACTGCCGGGGCGGCGCTGCTGCTGCTCGCAGCGCTCGCGCTGCTGCGTACTTTGAGCGCCGTGCGATGAGCGGTTGAGCGCGCGCGCCACAGCGCGACTCGCGCCGAAGGAACGTGAGGCTGCGGCTGCGATCTGTTAGGCTGCCCCTCCTCCAGACGCGCCTGCCATGACCGAAGAACGCTCACCGCCGGGCGATACGCGCGCTTTCGTGGGGACCGGGTTGCCGCCGCAGCGCGCTGCGCTGTGGCGCCGTTACCTGGAGCTCACCAAGCCCAAGGTCGTCGCTCTCATCACCTTCACGGCCATCGTCGGGACGCTGCTCGCGAGTCCCGGGCTGCCGCCGCTCGCGCCGCTCGTGTTCGGCAACCTCGGCATTGCGCTCGCCGCGGCCTGCGCGGCGACGATCAACCACGTGCTCGACCGGCGGATCGATCAGCAGATGGCGCGCACGCGTGCCCGGCCGCTGCCCACCGGGCAGCTGAGCGAGCAGAGCGCCCTCGTGTTCGCGGGCGTTCTCGGCGTCGCAGCGATGGCGCTGCTCGCGTTCCTCGTGAACCTCCTCACCGCGCTCCTCACCTTCCTGTCACTCATCGGCTACGCAGTGGTCTACACGGTATGGCTGAAGCGCGCCACCCCGCAGAACATCGTCATCGGCGGCGCGGCCGGGGCGGCGCCGCCGGTGCTCGGCTGGACGGCGGTGACCGACAGCATCGACCCGAACGCGCTGCTGCTCTTTCTCATCATCTTCGTGTGGACGCCGCCGCACTTCTGGGCGCTCGCGATCGCCCGCCGCGACGAATACGCACGCGCCGGCATCCCGATGCTGCCGGTGACTCACGGGGTCGCCTACACGCGCCTGCAGGTGCTGCTCTACACCGTGCTTCTCACGGTGGTGACGCTGCTGCCGTACCTCACGCGCATGAGCGGCCTGCTGTACCTCGGCACGGCGCTGGTGCTGAATGCGCTGTTCCTCTACTACGCGCTCGCCCTCAAGATGACCGCACGCGAGGAGCTGCCGATGCGGGTGTTCCGCTTCTCGGTCAGCTATCTCATGTGGCTGTTCGCCGCACTCCTCGTCGATCACTACCTGCCGGCGCTGCGCGGAGCCGCGAGCCCCTGACCCCGGGGCCCGGAGAGTTGTTCAAAGCTGCGCCAAGGCTCGCGGTTGCAGTCTTTCTGCGGGCGGTCGCAGGATGGAGAGGCGAGTCAGTCCCGCAACAATCGCCCATAAACACCTGCAGGGAGGCACTCATGAGCACACGCGTCATTCTCGGCGTCTTCACGGCCGCAGTGCTCCTCGCCGCGACCGAGGCTCCGGCAACTCCCGCACCGCTCGCGCCGGGCGCCAGCGTGAGCCCGGTACCGACCTACAGCAGCAGCGGCACGCCGACCGTGAGCGTGTTGTTCGACACCGGACAACAGTCGCTCACCGAGAGTAATGTCACGGTGTCGTTCGAGGAGCTCGCGGTACACACCAGCCTCGACCCCGGTGGAGTCGCATTCGGCTTCACGATCACGACCTCGAACAACCCGACCTCGCTCTCCGCGACGCTCCCGGGCTATGCCGGCTTCACGACTTCAGTGGAGTCCTGCGACCCCTTCACCACCGCGACGGTGGTCTGCGGCACCGCCACGGGAATGGCGGCGCGCAGCAGCGGCAGGGGCGATGCGCTCACCTTCAGCTCCCTGGGCACGACGCCGGTGGCGGTCGGCCCGGTGACGGTCTACGCGAGCAACGCCTACGGCATCTTCACCAACGCGCCCCACTTCACCGATCCGAGCGTGACGGTGAACGATGACGGGACGAGCTTCACGTTCCGTGGCGTCGGGCCCTCCACGGCAGCCGCGGTTCCCGAGCCCGCGAGCGTCGCGCTGCTCGGCCTCGGTCTCATCGGCACGGCGCTCGCGCGGCGCCGGCGCAGCCGCTGACTGCGCTCGTCGCAGCGACGAGCCGCGGCCGTGTCAGTGGCCGCGGGTGAGGGCGTCGTAGCCGATCATCTCGATGTCGGCGTCGCAGCGCAGCTGCGCCACGAGATCCTGCGTCACCCGCGAGAGCACGAAGCCGTGCGAGAGCGACATGAGCGTGGGCTGCACGTGATAGCGCTGCGCCACCCGAGCTGCGACCTCCTTGACGTCGCGGTCGGCGCGCACGATCACGAAGCAGCTTGGGGTCGCCGGATCGTATTGATTCTCGAGCTTCGCCGGATGCTCGCACGAGGCGCCTTCGGCGAGCGCCGCGGTGGCGGCGGGCAACAGGGTAAGAACCACGAGGACTGGCGTGATGCGCATGAGTTCTCCGTGCCGCACGCGCACCTTCAGGTGGCGCGCTTCAGCTTCGTCTCCCAGCTGTAGATCATCTGCCCTTTCAGCAACAACATGCCGACGGAGCGGTAGTTGGCGGCGTCGATCTGACCGAGGTGCTCCGAGCCGTGATAGCCGGAGTCATCGCAGCCGTAGGCCGACAGGATCGAGCTGCCGATCAGCGCGAACCTGCCGCGGATCGCACCGAACATGGCACTCTCGAAAGTCCACTTGACGCTGCGCTCGCCCGGCCCGAGCGGCTCGATCAGGTACGCCGAGACAAACTCCGCCGGCGGCGCGCCGAGTACCTTGAGCGTACCTGAAAGCAGCCAACAGTCCGGGCGATGTGCGATCTCGGTGCGGCTGAGCGTTTCCAGCGGCTCCCCGTCGGCGCGCCAGAGCGTTCCCGTCCCGGTCCACACCCCGGGCTCGAACAGAAACGTATGGCTCATGAGCACATTATGGCGCGGACGGGAGTTTGGCGGTACGTTGCGCGAAAACTACAGGAGGCTGAGGCATGCTGATGGAACGCATCTGGTCGGGAAACTCCCTGAGGAACTTCCACTATCTCATCGCCTGCCCTGACAGTGGCGAGGCGCTCGCGGTGGATCCGCTCGAGTGGCGGATGTGTCTCGACGCTGCGCAGGCGCACGGCTGGCAGATCACGCAGATCCTCAACACCCACGAGCATGCCGATCACACCGGTGGCAACGCGGGACTGAAGGCGGCGACCGGCGCGCGCGTGCTGGCCCACGCCGGGGCGGCGGCGCGCATCGGCGGTGTGGATCGCGGGCTCGCGCGCGGTGATGTGATCCGCGTGGGTCGCACGGTGGAGCTCGAGTGCCTCGACACGCCCGGGCACACCATGACGCACGTCTGCCTGCTGTCGCATACGCAGGAGCCGGCGCTCTTCTGCGGCGACACGCTCTTCAACGCCGGCGCCGGCAACTGCTACAACGGCGGTGAGCCGCAGGCTCTCTATGAGACCTTCGTGACGCAGCTCGCGCGATTGCCGGATGCGACTCGCATCTGCCCGGGCCACGAGTACCTCGCGCGCAACCTCGAGTTCACGCTCGATCGCGAGCCCGACAACGACGCGGCACCCGCGCTGCTCGCGGCGGCCCGCCGCCAGCCGCCGGCAGCGGCGCCGGTGACGACGCTCGCGCAGGAGAAGCGCATCAACACTTTCTTCCGGCTGCAGAATCCCACGGTGATCGCGCGGCTGCGCGCCGTGTTTCCCGAGCTCGGCGAGCATCCCGACGCCCGCAGCGTGTTTCTGAAGCTGCGCGAGCTGCGTAACCGCTGGTGAGGGGAACGCGCCCCGGCCGCGCGCCGCGCGAGTTGCAGTTGCCGCCTGCCGCCGCTCCGTTGCAGCATTGCGGTGAATCTCCGGAGGTCGATCCATGCGCATCACTCTTTGGGTCTCTACGCTCTGTCTGCTCGCCGTCCTGATCGATCATGCCTCGGCCAACGGTGGCGGTGGCATGTCGATGCGCTCCCCACCGCCCGTGCAGACGCCGCAGGATAAGGCGCGCGAGGCGTACAACGACGGCGTGCACGAGGTGAAGAAAGCCGACAAGGCATTCGGTGCCGCCGCGGAGGCGAGCGATGCCGGCAAGAAAACCAGGGCGGCGCAGGAGGCGCACGAGCTGTATGGCTCTGCGCACGGGAAGTTCGCGCTCGCAGCGCAGCTCGACCCCTCGCTTTCCGAGGCGTGGAACTATGTGGGCTACACCGCTCGCAAGCTCGGTAACTATGACGAGGCGCTCGGTGCTTATGACACGGCGCTCAAGCTCAAGCCGGGCTACGCCGACGCGCTCGAGTACCGCGGCGAGGCTTTTCTCGGACTCAACCGCATTCCCGACGCGCAGCAGGCGTACCTCGACCTGTACGCGGGCAACCGCGCGCTCGCCGCGAAGCTGCTCACGGCGATGAAGAGCTGGGTGGCTGCGCAGCGCGCGAGCCCCTCCGCCACCAACGTCAGCCTCGATGAGCTCGACAAGTGGATCACCGAGCGCGCACAGATCGCCGGAGAGACCGCTGCGCTCACCCGCGAAGGCACCCGCGCCGCCTGGCGTTGACCCGCGGGCAGGCGCCGCCGCCGGCCGATGGGCTGAGGGTATCTGGGTGAGGGTGAGGTGGCGCTTGCGGCATGGTGGCGTCCTCCGCCCCGCGCTCGCGGCCGCCCTGGGCGGCGCGAGTTTCCTGGCCTCACCCGCGGGTGCGGCCGTAGCTGCCTACGAGTGGCACCTGCCACGCGGCTTACCGACGCCCGCGGTGCCGGCGGACAACCCGATGTCCGACGCCAAGGTGGCCCTCGGTGAGCGACTGTTCTTCGAGCCGCGCCTCTCGGTCACGGGCCGCCACAGCTGCGCGAGCTGCCACGACCCGGCGCGCTCCTTCAGCGACGGCCGCGCGGTGGCGCAGGGGGCCACCGGCGAGGCGCTGCCACACAACGCCATGGCGCTCGTCAATGTCGCCTACAACGTGAGCTTCGGATGGACTACGCCACAGGTGCGCTCCCTCGAGGCGCAGATGCGCAAACCGCTGCTCAGCCGCCACCCGCTCGAGCTGGGCCTCGCGGGGCGTGAAGGGTTGGTGTGCGCCCAACTTGCCGCCGATCCCTCCTACGCCCGCTCCTTCACGGCCGCCTTCCCCGAGGAGCCTGCTGCAGCCTCGCGCTCCGCATCCGCCGTAACCGTCGATCGCATCGTCAAGGCGATCGCCGCGTTCGAGCGCACGCTGATCTCGGGCCGCTCGCCCTTCGACCGTTACGTGTTCGCGGGCGACACGCAGGCGCTCTCGGCGCAGGCCAAGGAAGGGATGGCGCTGTTCTTCTCGCGGCGCGTGGGCTGCGGCGGCTGTCACTCCGGGTTCAACTTCGCCGGCAACTGGCGCGACGCCCAGGGTACTACCGGCCGTCCGAGCTTCGCCAACAACGGCACGAGCGCGGCTGCGATACGCGTACCGACGCTGCGCAACGTGGCGCTCACCGCCCCCTACATGCACGATGGCCGCTTCGCCACGCTCACTGCGGTGCTCGAGCACTACTCGGGGCTCGCAGCGCGCGCCGCCGCAGCCGGTCGCCCCCTCGACCCGCGCCTGCCGCGCGCCGCGCTCAGCGCCAACGAGCGCGCGGCGCTCATCGCCTTCCTCGACAGCCTCACCGACACCTCCTTCGTCGGCCGCTTCGCTCCTCGAGCGGCCGCGCGCTGAGCGCCTGCGCGTCATAAGAAACGTCGGCGGGAATCGCCCCGGGTCGCAAATCCCGATACGCTTGGCTCCCATGCCCAACTTCTACCGCCGCTGTTTTCAGGTCGCGACGACGGTGTTCCTCGGGTATGCACTCTACAAGGTGCTCGCCCCGCTCTTCGGCGCACTGGGGTGGGCGGCGGTGTTGGCATTCATCCTCCACCCGCTGCACGAGGGACTCAGCCGACGCCTCAAGGGCCGCCGCGCGCTGTCGGCGGGCATTCTCACGGTGCTGACACCCTTCCTGGTGCTCGCGCCGCTCGCGGTGCTCGGGGTGGTGTTCGCCGGGCAGGTGGCGCACCTCCTCACCTACGTGCGCGGCCAGGCACCCTTCATCTCCTATGCCGACGTGCTGAACCGCCTCGCGAACTACCCGCTGATCGGCGGCATCGTCGGCTGGGTACGCGAGAACGCCTCGGTGAGCGTCGCCGAGGTGCAGGGCTGGGTCACCGAGAGCGTGCAGACGGTGCTGAAGACCGCTGCCACCATGGGGGGCGATGTGGCGCTCGGGGTGTTCGGCACGCTGGTCGGCTTCTTCATCATGTTGTTCATGCTGTTCTTCTTCCTGCGTGACGGCCGCACCGTCGTGGACAGCCTCACGCGGCTCATTCCGGTCGAGCGCGCGCGGCGCGCGCAGCTCCTCAAGTACCTCGGCGAAGTGACCCGCGCGGTGGTCTTCGGCTCGGCGACGACCGCGCTCATCGAGGGCGTGATCGTCGGCATCGGCTTTGCGATCGTCGGCCTTCCCTCTGCGGTCGTCTTCGGGGTGCTCGCCATGATCGCGGCTTTCCTGCCGGCGGGCGCCGCGCTGGTGCTGGTGCCGGCGATCCTCTACCTGGCCGTCGTCGGGCGCTGGGGCGGTGCAATCTTTCTCACCTGCTGGGTCGCGGTGCTGTGGATCGCGGAGAACCTGCTGCGACCGCTCCTCACGGCGCATCACGCCAAGGTGTCGACGCTCGCGCTCTTCATCGGTGCCATCGGTGGCGCAGCGGCCTACGGGATTCTCGGCCTGGTGATCGGGCCGGTGCTGCTGAGCTTCGTTGTGGCACTGGTGCGCTTTGCGCAGGAGTCGCTGCCGGCGGAAGCCTGAAGCCAGCCCCGGGCACCCGCGCCGCCCCGTTTCGGTATCGCGCCGCCCGCGACGACGCGCGCATTCCGCTGCGAGCGCCTGCAAGCCCTTCCCGCGGGCCTGCCCTGGTCCCCGGCCGGTTCCCGTATAGAATGCGCCCCCCTATGGATCTCTCCCCGGTCCTCGATCCGCTGAATGAGGCACAGCGCGCCGCAGTCATGGCACCCGCCGCTCCGGTGCTGGTGCTTGCCGGCGCCGGCAGCGGCAAGACGCGGGTGCTGACCCATCGCATCGCCTGGGTGATCGAGGCGCTCGGCGCCTCCCCGCACGGCATTCTCGCCGTCACCTTCACCAACAAAGCGGCCGGCGAGATGCGCGCGCGGGTCGAGCGACTGCTCGGCGTGCCGGCCGCGGCGTTGTGGATCGGCACCTTTCACGGCATCGCCCACCGGCTGCTGCGCCTGCACTGGCGCGAGGCGAAGCTCCCGCAAGGGTTCCAGATTCTCGACGCCGAGGACCAGCAGCGCCTCATCCGCAAGGTGGTGAGAGCCGCCGAGCTCGACGAGGCCCGCTGGGTACCGCGCGAGGTGCAGTGGTTCATCAACTCCAACAAGGACGAGGGCCGCCGTCCCGGTCAGCTCAAGGACGGCCACGATCCGACGCGCAGCCAGATGATCCGGCTCTATGGCGCCTACGAGGAGGCGTGTGCGCGCGCCGGCGTGGTCGATTTCGCCGAGCTGCTGCTGCGCGCCTACGAGCTGTGGCGCGATAACGCGGGGCTGCTCGCGCATTATCGCCGGCGCTTCCGGCACGTGCTGGTCGATGAGTTCCAGGACACCAACGCCATCCAGTACGCGTGGCTGAAGCTGCTGGCGGCGGCGCCGGCCGCGGCATCGGGCTCCACAGAGCCGGCCGCGGTGCCGCCGGGCGTGCCGTTCGTGGTGGGCGATGACGACCAGGCCATCTACGGTTTCCGCAACGCGAGCGCGGAGCACCTGCAGCAGTTCCGGCGCGACTTCCCCGCCGCGCAGCTGTTTCGTCTCGAGCAGAACTACCGCTCGACCGCGACGATCCTCGAAGCGGCCAACGGACTCATCGCCCACAACGCCGGCCGGCTCGGCAAGAAGCTGTGGACGAGCGGCGCGCGCGGTGAGCCGATCCACCTGTACGCCGCCTACAACGAACGCGACGAGGCGGAGTTCGTCACGCAGCGCATCCGCGCGCACGTCGCGGGCGGCGGCGCGCGGCGCGAGATCGCGATTCTCTACCGCTCCAACGCCCAGTCACGCGTCTTCGAGGAGGCGTTCCTTTCGGCGCGCGTCCCGTATCGCGTCTACGGCGGGCTGCGCTTCTTCGAGCGCGCCGAAATCAAGGACGCGCTCGCCTATCTGCGCCTCATCGCCAATCGCCGCGACGATGCCTCCTTCGAGCGCGTGGTGAACCTCCCGCCGCGCGGCATCGGCGCCAAGAGCCTCGAGGCGCTGCGCGAGCGGGCGCGGGACGCCGGCAGCTCGCTGTGGGAGGCCGCGGGCGCCACCAGTGCTGCCGCAGCGCTCGGCGCCCGTGCGACCAGCGCGCTCGGTGGATTCCTCGCACTCATCGAGCGTCTCGCGCGCGAGACGCAATCGCTCGCGCTGCACGAGCAGGTGGACGAGGTGCTCAGGGCGAGCGGCCTCATCGAGCACCACCGCCGCGAGAAGGCCGAGCGCGGCGAGGCACGCGTCGAAAACCTCGAGGAGCTCGTGAGCGCTGCACGCGGCTTCGCGCCCGAGAGTCGCGAGCTGCCGCCGCTGGAGACGTTCCTCGCGCACGCGGCGCTCGAGTCCGGCGAGGGCCAGGCAGGGGAGTGGGAGGATGGCGTGCAGATGATGACCCTGCACGCCGCCAAGGGCCTCGAGTTCCCCCTGGTGTTCCTCGCCGGCATGGAAGAAGGACTGTTTCCGCACCAGCGCTCGAGCGGCGATCTCGCCGGCCTCGAGGAGGAGCGCCGGCTGTGCTACGTCGGCATGACGCGCGCCATGCGCTCGCTCACCCTGAGCTACGCCGAACAGCGCCGCCTGCACGGCGTCGACAGTTACGGCCAGGTGTCGCGCTTCGTGCGCGAGATCCCCGAGCAGCTCATCGAGGAGGTACGGCCGCGCGTACAGGTGGCGCGTCCGCTGGCCGTCGGGCGCTTCCGCCCCGAAGAGCCGGCGCAGGGCGCCGTGCGGCTCGGCGCACGCGTGCGTCACGGCAAGTTCGGCGAGGGAGTGATCCTGAATGTCGAGGGCTCGGGCGCGCACGCGCGCGTGCAGGTGAGCTTCGAGCGCCAGGGCACCAAGTGGCTGATGGTGCAGTATGCCAACCTCGAGCCGCTGTAGTCGGCAGGTCCGCGGGGCGCGCGGGCGCGCATGAAGATCCTCATCCTCGGCGCCGGCCAGGTCGGGCGCACCGCCGCGCACCATCTCTCGCGTGAGGAGGCCAACGAGGTCACGGTCGTCGACATCAACGAGGACAGCCTGCGCGAGCTGCAGGACCGGCTCGACGTGCGCACCGTGGCGGGCAACGCCGCCCATCCGACGGTGCTCGAGGCCGCCGGCGCCGCCGAGGCCGAGATCCTCGTCGCGCTCACCTCGAGCGATGAGGTCAACATCATGGCCTGCGAGGTGGCGTTCACGTTGTTCCGCACGCCGACCAAGATCGCGCGCATCCGCGCCGCCGAGTACACCAGCCGCGCGCAGCTGTTCGGCGCGGACGGCCTGTCGGTGGATGTCTTCATCAGTCCGGAGCAGCTGGTCACCGACTACATCGAGCGGCTCATCCACCATCCCGGCACGCTGCAGGTGCTCGACTTCGCCGACGGCAAGGTGCGCCTGGTCGGGGTACGCGCGCGCCACGGCGGACTCCTGGTCGGCCAGTGCCTGCGCGAGCTGTCGCGGCACCTGCCGAAGCTCGAAGTGCGCGTGGTCGCCATCTACCGTGACGGGCGCAGCATCCCGCCCGAAGGCGACACGCTCATCGAAGACGGCGACGAGGTGTTCTTCCTCGCCGCCCGCGACGACGTCCGCCGCATCATGGCGGAGCTGCGCCACGGTGACCCCGTGGCGCGGCGCATCGTCATCGCCGGCGGCGGCAACATCGGCCTGCGCCTGGCGAAAACCCTGGAGAAGCACAACCAGGTGAAGCTGATCGAGCGCGACGCGCGCCGCGCGCGGCGGGTGTCGGAGCTGCTCGAGTCGGCCATCGTGCTGCACGGCGATGGCGCCGACGAGGAGCTGCTGATCGAGGAAAACATCGACAGCGCCGACGTGTTCGCCGCGCTCACCAACTCGGAAGAGGCCAACATCCTCTCGGCGATGCTCGCCAAGCGTCTCGGCGCGGCCAAGGTGATGGCGCTCATCAACCGCCCCGCCTACACCGAGCTGGTGGAGTCGAGCAGCATCGACATCGCCATCTCGCCGCAGACGATCACCATCGGCTCGCTGCTCGCGCAC
>Ga0187783_10004045_pt1 | contig 10850 bp, 6 predicted proteins | sample 1015_SJ02_MP02_2_FD_132471 | JGI IMG/M metagenome (GOLD analysis project Ga0187783, IMG submission 132471) | Tropical peat soil microbial communities from peatlands in Department of Meta, Colombia - 1015_SJ02_MP02_20_MG | ecosystem: Environmental > Terrestrial > Soil > Wetlands > Peat | place...
ATGATCCAGTTGCTCGGAGTGCAACCGCTGATCGCGGCGATCCGGGCGTAGACGCCCGGCTTGTCTCACATGTCTTTTGCCGTCTTCGGGTCGCAGGCGCTGGTTATCACACGGCCTCGGTCGGGAGCGGCAGTTCGACTGTGTGCAGACCTGCTCCGTCACCTGTCGGTGGATGTTCCGCGCCATCCGTCTCCGTGCGGCCACAACCGGCCACACGACTCGATTACATGATTTTCCGGTTACCGGCCGTTCAGACGGCGCAGCATCCTGAAATCGCATCGCCGCTCACTGCGGAAGCTTCAATTCCCGCATCACCGCCTGGAAGCGCGGCTCCTGGCGCAGTGGATCCATGAGGGGGCGGGTTTTACGAGCTCCAGCCCGGGATCGCGTAGTCGCAGTGCCGTGTCGAGCCATTCGAGCGCCTTAAGTGCGCCCGCTCGATTTGCCTGAAAGCGCAGATGCTATCCGCAACTTCCTAACTGCCGTCGCCCGCTGCATCGCTATATCGGGCGGGCTCAAGTGCCTGCCTCCCCATGTCGGCTCTCGGCCAGGATGGCTTCTTCGTAGGCACCTGCGGCTTGCTGCATGAGACCCGCAGCGGCCAGGATGTGAGCGAGCGTCGCCCGACGGTAGCGCCACGACCGCCATACATTGTCGGGCCAGCCCAGTTGGCGCGCACGTTCGGCAGCTCGCGTGTACAGACTGAAGGCTGACAGGAGCTCGACGTCCGGCTTGGACCCGGTGATCACTTCGCGCTCCGTTCGCTCCGCCAAGCGCGCCAGCGCGTGAGGTTCGAAGCGCCGGGCAGCCTCCTCATACCAATGCCACGCTTCCACGGTGTCAGTTTGCCAGCCGCTCGCAGCATCCTGCGAGCCGACAAGGCCGTGCTCGTACAGAGAACCAAGCTCGAATCCCGCCATTGCGATCCCGGAATTCCACGCCTGTTTGAGCAGCGACGCTGCTCGTTTCGGGTCGAGCATGTTGGCAGAGGGGTCTTTCAAGAGCAGAGCGAGGTCGAGGCGCGCTGCGCGGTAGCCCTGTGACACCGCTAACTCGAAGTCGCGGCGCGCACTCGCGAAATCGCCTGTTGCGAGCAGTGCACGCCCGGCCTGATAGGTGAGCTGGGCGGAGCCGCTCGTTGCCGCACCCGACCGTGCGCAGGCGGCGGTGGCCAGGTCGGGGTTAATGGCCGATTGCTCCACTCCGGGGCCTTCGCCGTCCGGATCGTAGTAAGCGCCCGCCTGCTGTGCGCATCGGGAAGGGCCGGCGCGCGTAATGGGATGCGATCGCTTCCGGGCGTCGGCATCCAACGCCTCCTTAACGAGAAGGCCCATGGTGGACGGCACGCCTAGAAACGTTCTCTGCACGTCGGAGAGTGGATCGGCTTCCACTGCTTGCTGCCAGAGCAGTTGGGAATGCCAGTCAGCAGGGATCCTTGCGTCCCAGATTCTCGCCGTGTTGTCTGCAGATGCGCTCGCGACGTGCCTGCCGTCCGGGGAGAAGCACACTCCCTGCACAACATCGTGATGTCCCAGGAGTACCGCTAGCTGAGACCCTGTCTGTGCATCCCAGATTCTGACGGTCTGATCGTACGATCCCGTGACGATTCTCCGACCGTCGGGCGAGAATGCGGCGGCGGCCAAGGCCGAGTGATGCCCGGCCAGAACCCGCAGTTCCTCGCCCGTGCCCGCGCTCAAGATGTACCCGAGAGTGTCGTTTCCTACGCTCAGGATCAGCTGCCCATCGGGCGAATAGACCGCGTCCTGAACAAAGTCCTTTTGCGGGATTACGAGCAACTGGGTAAGGCTCTGCGGATCCCATACACGCACCGTCTTGTCAACCGAGCCCGTGAGAATGCGCGCACCGTCCGGGGAGTAGACGGTGCTGGTGACGTAGTCGCGGTGTGCGGCTTTGAAGGCGCTGATCGGGATACCGCTTGAGGCATCGCGTGTCCCGAACGTGAGATCTGCATAACTGGCGACGATACGTCGGCCGTCCGGGGAATAAGCTATGGAGGTGACCCAGTCGGGAGTCGCCACGGTGAGTAGCGGCGCGCCACTGCGTGCGTCCCAGATCCGGATGGACTTGTCGTCCGATGCAGTCAGGATGCGTGTGCCGTCAGGGGAGTAAATCGCGCTGTCTAAACCCTTAGTGTGGCCTGACAGTACCGCTACCGCGGACCCAGTCTGCGCATCCCAGATGCGCGCGGTCTTGTCCGCCGAGGCGGTGAGAAGTCGCGTGCCATCGGGAGAGTAAGCGACGCTAGTCACACGGTCGCCGTGCCTGATGACCAGCGCGTCCGGTCCGTCACGCAGATCCCAGATGCGTGCGGTCAGATCATGTGCACCGCTTACCAGGTGTTTTCCATCCGGCGAAAAGGCTACGCTGTCCACGACATTGACGTGACCCGAGAGCACCTGGAGCTGCTTGCCCTTTGTGGCGTCCCACAGTCGAACCGTCTTGTCGGGGCCGGCGCTCGCGATGGTTCGTCCGTCGGGCGAGTAGGCGGCATCCCACACCTCGGGCGCATTACCATGTTCTATGAGCAGCAGCTGCGCGCCACTGCGCGCATCCCAAACCCGCACGTCGTTAGCGGATGTGAGGAGTCGTGTGCCGTCTGGGGAATAGACCAGCGACCTCACACCGTCGTGGTGCCCGGCAAGCACCAGCAGCTCGCTACCGTTGTGCGCGTTCAACACCCGCACAGTCCGACCAACTGCCACCGCGATCCGCGACCCGTCCGGGGAAAAACTTGCCTGGGAAAACTCCTCCTCGCCGGAACCAACGAACTCCGCCACACGCGCACCGGTGCGCACATCCCACACTCGCACGCCCTTGCTGAACGACGTTACGATGCGCGCGCCGTCCGGAGAATACGCCGCCGAGTTCATCTTTTCCGGACTCCTGATGACCAGCAACAGTGCGCCGGTACCCGCGTCCCAGATCCGTGTCCCATCTTTCGAAGCCGACACGATTCGGGTGCCGTCCGGTGAGTAGTGCACCGACCGTACCATGCCCAAGTGGCCGGACAGCCGCTGCAGCTCGAGCCCGGTGCGGGCGTCCCACACTCGCGCGGTGTGGTCATATGAGGCGGTAACGATGCGGGTGCCGTCCGGCGAATAGGTGACTCGGTACACGGGAGCGCTATGACCGCTGAGGATCGCTACCGCGGGATCGGTCGCGCCGATCTCCAGCAGTACGTTGATTGCGGCGGGATCGGGCGGATCAGAAGCGGTCCGCTGCCTGAACACTTCAAGCATCATGCCGCGCGCCAGCGTCAGATCACCATCTTTAAGCCTCTCTGCTGCGGCGTCGGTAAGAATCTGCCGCTGCGCTTTGCGAGCCTCGGCAGTTTGGTATTCCGCTTCCCGTTCTTTTTTAGAGGCGACCCAAGCTCCGATTAACGCCGCCATCGCCAGCAGGGCAATCACGCCAACCGCAGCCTGTTTGATGCGTGTCGTTCGCCGTACCTGCCGCTCGGAACGGTCGATGAAGTTGCGTACCTCGGCGGGAAGCGGGATCGCCGCCGTCTCGAGTGCCTTGATGGAGGCCACCTTGTCGGCAGCTGCGAGCCAAGCATCGGACCTCGCATGCTCGAGCCACAGCCTCGTATCGCGCTGCGCCAGTTCCCGCGCCTGCAGCAGACCGCTCTCCTGCGCGAGCCAATCGGTCAGCCGCGGCCAGGTTCGCAGCAACGCCTCGTGCGCCAGCGACACCTCGGCCCCTTGACCGCGGTTGTCGGCGACGCACAACCGGCGCTCGATCAACCGCGCAAGCAGCATGAGCTCGCCAGAGCCCTTGGGGATTTCTGTCAGCCGGGCATAGCGGCGCGTCGCCTGGCCCGACTCATCGACGCTCACTAGGCTCCGCAGCAGTTTCTCCAATGCCGCCTTGCCCGCTTCTTCTTGCTCCGTCAGCACTGCCTCGGCGCTGGCGGCAATGCCTCCGCTCAGCCTGCCCAGCGCCTCATAGGCTGCGTAGGTTAGCCGCCGCCCCTCCCGCCGCTCGTAGAGCTGATCGAGCGCATACTCGAGCAACGGCAACGACTCGGGGCTTTCGGTGGCCTCGCGCTGGATAGCCTGGTCGAGCGACAGCCCCTCCCTGGTCTCCCATTCAAGGCCCGCCGCCGCCGCCGGCTCCCGGATCATCTCCCCGAGCTCATCCCCCTGAGGCGCCGCCAGCACGTAAAGTTGTCCTGCCTTCAGCAGCGCGTGATACTCGGGCACGCTCTCGAAGTTTGCCGCAAAGTCGCTACGCAGCGTCGCGATCACCCACGTCCTTCCCTCGCGTGCCAGCACCGCCAGACATCGCGCCAGTGCCTGACGTTCCTCGCCCCCCAATGCGGGGCTCCAGGCTTCCTCGAGCTGATCGACAAAAACTAACAGCCGGATCTGGCGCGCGTTGAGCCCTAGACGGCTCGCCTCTTGCGTCAGGTACCCCTCGAGCCGCGCCGCACTCTCGGCCGGGGCGGCGAGTAGTCGCTCTGCGAGCGTCCGAGGTGTGTAACGGGCCTGCAGCCCCGGCAGCGCTGCCAACAAGCGCTCCGCCAGGGCACCGAATACGCCGGGGCCTTCAGCACCGTGATCGGAGGGCTTCACGATCAGGTGTCGCCAGTTTCCGATCCCCTCGACCGCACGCCCCTCGAGCAGTGGCAGCAGCCCCGCGCGCACCAGCGAGCTCTTGCCGTTGCCGCTCATTCCCTGCACCAGCAGGAATCGGGTTCCACCTTCCCCGGCGCGCTCCTCGATCCCGCGCAGAAGCTCGATCAGCTCGCTCTGGGATTGCGAGCGACCGAAGTAGATCTCGCGGTGCTCGGATTCAAACGCCTGTAATCCCCGATACGGAGATCCGGCCGTCCAGCGCGGGAGCCCCGCCCCCTGACCCACTTCGCGCTCGAGCCACTTACGAGTGTGCTCGGTGAGCTTGCGTTCGAACTCCCACGACTCCGCATAGTCGTGGTGGGCGACGATCACGGCGCCCTGATCGTCGTAGAAGGCGCGGCGGCAGAAATCCTGCAGCATCCGATACTGAGCCAACCGCTCTTCCGCATCCGGACTGGCCAGATTCACGTGCGGGGGTGCGGTCCGGCGGTAGATCAGCAAGTGTGGCCGCCCAAGGCGGCGATACGATTCGAGTGCGTCCTGGACCTCGAACTCTGTTCCTGTAGGAGGAGCTTCGCCGGTGCTCAAGGCAAAACTCGCCGGCAGCCGCGTGCCCAGCCGCGACCACAGCATGATCACCACGAGATCACATTGGGACGGGCGCTCGATCTGCTCCTGAAAACCCGCGTGGGCAAAGAGTGGTTCGTGCTCCCACAGCACCAACACCAGCCGCAGGCGCTCGCGGTGCTCTTCCCCCAGGCGCTTCAGTACCCGCTCGGCGAGAGCCCGTTCCTCCGACACGTCTCCGGAAGATGATAGGAACACCTTCAGTACCCGCTGCGGAGCCGACATAAATGGATCCTTCGCCGGAGGGCTTTGGGAGTAAAGGCCTCATGATCGCGCATACCGTCAACGACGACCGGCACCAGGAAGGGCTTCTGTTGGGGCTTGTGATAGGTGCGTTCGATTGCGAGGTTCCACTCGTGCCGAAAATAACCCTCGAGCTGCTTCTGATCCCCCGCATCTCCGCCGCGCAGCGATGGCTCAGCCAAGGCAGGACCACCCCTGACAGGTCGCCGGAGGTCTTCTCGCTGCCTCCGTGGGCGACAGCTTAGCCTAGTTGGTCGGGGTCTGCGGAATCAGTCCTTCGCTAGTCTGCGAAGACGGGAATAGCGATCTTGTGGCCAGTTGAACGTCGCCTTTTCTGTTGTGGAACGACTGGTTTTGGAGACGCATCCGGCGGCTCGGGGTCGATATGAGACGGAAGATCATCCGTCTCTCTGCGGCCACAACCGGACTTTCGATCCGGGTACGTGGATTTCCAGAAAGCGGCCACTGATCCGCACGAGCGCCCGTGCCGAGCGGTTCGCTAGGGCTTCTTGAACTTCAGCAGGAACTGATCCGTGTGCCCCTGGATCGGGCCCTCGAACACCTTGCCGGTGTGGGGATCGGCCGGATTGCGCAGGACGTTGCTCTCGCCCGCCAGCTTGAAGCCGACCGACGTGACTTCGTTCTTCACGCTCTCCTCGTCGATCCGGTGCAGCGTGTTGGTGTCACGCGCTCCCGAGCCGGCTTCCGCTGCATGATCGAGCACGAAGTAGACGCCACCGGGCTTTAGGGCGTTGAAGATCGCGTTGTTGACGGCCAGCATGCTCAGGTCCGGCACGTTGTGCAGGTCGTGATAGTTCTGCGTGGTCCATACGAGGTCGAAGGCCGCTGACGGTTTGGCTTCCGTGAGCCGCTGCATGATGAGCGTCACGTTGCTGTAATGCGGATCGGCAGCGATCGCCTGGACCGGGGGGGGCGGCGTGCCCGGCTTGGGCAACGGGCCGATCAGGTACACGGTGACCTTACCCTTCGGTCCGACGATGGCACTCAGCAGTCGGGTGTAGTAGCCCTTTCCTGGGGCAATCTCGAGGACCTGATCTCCCGGCTTGACGCCGGCGAAAGCCAGCGTTTCGGTGGGCTTGCGCTGCGCATCGCGCTCGCGGTCGGAATCCGGCCGCGCACTGTCGGCGATAGCGGCGGTGATGTAGGCAGGCACCGCGGCGGCTTGCACGCCGCTTACCGCGAGACCTGCGGACAGCAACAGGGCGATGGCTTGAGTTGCAACGCGCGGCATGGCTCGACCTCCCCATCAGTGACGCAGCTGCGAATACTTTAGCAGCCGCGGACGGCCTCCACCCTTCGCTTCGCCGCGCCGTTGCGACGGCGTGTCGCCATCAACCTCGAATGGTTGAGATCGGCCAACTCCGGCCCTTCGACCTGATCGTCTGGTTCTCCGCATTGCGGTCATTCCGTCGACTCCTGATCGCGCAGTGGAATAGCATAGAACTGAAGATGAGACGAGCTATGCCTGCATCGCGAAGGAGGATATCTAGCCAGCGCGATAGCGTTCGACGGCGTCGCGAAATCGGTCGGGTCAGTCGCGTGACTTTCCTGCCACTGCGATTGGGGCAGGTCATGGCGGCGGTGCTTGCCATAGTCACGAGCGCGTCAGGTGCTGCAACGCCCGGTGCGTTCCCCGTACCTGATTGGCTATATCCGAGCAATTCGGCGCAGGCAGACAAGCCTGTCGATGACCGAATGGCAGAGGTCCATCTAGCCGGCAGCTCAGTTACCTACACGGAGACCCAGCTCAAAGACCTATTCTCGGCTCCAGACTGGGGCCTTCAGCCGCACACACCGATGCCTTCAGTTGTAGCGCATGGGCGCCCGCCTGATGTCCTTGCTTGCGGCTATTGCCATACGCCGAGCGGACAGGGCCGTCCCGAGAACGCTTCGATTGCAGGACTACCCGCATCGTACATCGCGGCGCAGCTGGAAGATTTTCGCGGCGGTAAACGGCGCGGTGTGTGGCCAGGGCCATATGTCCCGACGGACTTAATGATCCAGAGCGCCCAACACCTAACCGACGACGAAATTCGGTCCGCCGCACAATACTTTTCTATGCAGCAACCGGCGCGTCGTGTGGAAGTCGTCGAGGTCGCTAAAGTGCCGCGCTCTCGAGTCGTGGGCCTGGTGTATGCCGCGATCCAGCACGGTGGAACTGAGCCACTCGGACAACGACTGATGGAGTTTGCGCCGGACCCGGCGCGTCATGAACATCGGGACGATGCCATGCGGTACACCGCCTACGTGCCGCTGAACAGCGTGAATCGCGGGCGAGTGCTCGCCATCATGGGGCGACCAAACAGTGCTGTGCAGCCGTGCACAAGCTGTCATGGCGGTGACTTGCGTGGGGTTGGTTTAGTTCCTGGGATTGCCGGGCGTTCGCCTACTTACTTGCTGCGCGCGCTACTGGGATTTCAAGCCGGCGCGAGACAGGGGTCTGCTGCGGCGCCGATGCAGACGGTGTGTGGCTCACTTTCCCTTGGAGACATGATTGACACCGTGGCATACGCGGCTTCGTTGGCGCCGTGACTCATGCCAGGCAGTTACAATCCGTCGCTTATCGGCCAGGAGCGGGCACAACAGTCGACCACGTGGATTTCCGCATGCCGGACGTTCGTAATCGAGGAAACGTCTCGGAGCACTCGGCTCCCGTTAGTCCGGAAACTTCAACTCCCGCTCGACCGCATGGAAGCGCGGCTCCTTGCGCAGCGGGTCGAGTAGAGGTTCGACCTTGAGGCTTTGCAAGTCAACATCACGAAGTCGCAACCCTTTCTCCAACCACACGAGCGCTTTTGAGGTGTCAGCCCACTGCGCATAACACGTTGCGTAGCCGACGGCACCAGCGTCGCCCCATCTCGCCTTGTTTTTTTCCATCCACGCCTCAGCATCGGCAGGACGTCCCAACTTGTGGTACACGATAGCAAGGCAGCCTTCCCAGGGCTCTTCCGCGTTACCTTCTCTGAGTTTGCTTTCGCACAGTGAACGCACTCTCTGATAATCACCGAGCGCGTAGTAGACAAGCCCGCTACTCCATTGGAAGTTGGCGTTGTCCGGCAGGTGAGACAGAGCATCGCGATAGGCTGCAAGGGCCTCCTCGTAACGCCTTGCAAGGCGCAGCGCTTCGATGAGATCCTCATGGACTGACCAATTCAACGGGTCTAAGGCGACCGAGCGGCGAAGGGCAGTGAGACCCGTCTCGGTGTGACCCATTGAAACGGCAAAGGCTCCGTAGTTTTTTGACACCCTCGCATTACCCGGAGCAAGTGCCAGTGCCCGCTCGTATTCTTCAGTCGCGCCCTTGAAATCCAGGGAATCCGCCAGAAGCGCGGCTAGTGCCATATGACCCTCAGCCAGGTCCGGCGCTAACTCGATCGCCTTTAGCGCGGGGTCCCGCGCCTGGTGTTTCCAATCCAGCACTGCCGGTCCGGCAAATTGGGCGTACGCGGAAAGGGAGAATGATAATTCCGCGAACGCCGCCGCAAAATGCGGGTCAAGCCGCACGGCTTCCCGGTATCCGTCAATCACCTGCATCAGGTCACTGGCGTTGTGTACTCTCCAGTAACCACTGGCGGCGCGTAGGTACGCATCGTAGGCGGCTGGGTTGCGCGTGCCGCCGACCTCAATCTTGGAGGGAACGTCGCCAAGGAGGGTGACCTTGAGGGCGTTCGATACCGCTTGTGCGACATCAGTCTGCAGTTTCAATACGTCGCCGAGATCCCGGTCATAGCTCTGCGACCACATGTGGAATCCCGTGACCGCGTTGATGAGCTGCGCGGTCACCCGTACGGTGTGGGCCGAGCGCCGGACGCTTCCCTCGAGCACTGCCCCCACATTCAGTTTGCGTGCGATAGTGCCGATATCGATGTCTTTTCCCCTGAACGAGAAGGCCGACGTGCGCGCGGCGACCCGGAGCTCGTTTATGCGAGCTAGATCGTTGAGCAACTCCTCCGACAGTCCATCCGAGAAGTACTCCTGCTCCTTGTCCCCGCTCATGTTTACGAACGGAAGTACCGCAATCGAGTGCGGCGGTGGAGCGAAGGCGGGCGTGTCGCTGGTCGTGGGCACCTTGGCCGGCGGTGTGGGCCGCGCCATCCATGGTTTCTCGACGAGGAGATAGGCAGCGACCGCAACGAGCACAGCCGCCAATACTGCGGGCACTAGGCGCGAAGACCTCCTCGGGGTCACCGCCGCCGATCTGCGGGCCATCGTCGGGACGGAGCCGGACTGCCCCGATAAGAGCTTCTGGATGCGCGTTACGAACGCGGGCGGCGTCTCACCTGCGGGCAAGTGCGTCCACTGCAGCTCCCGGAATTTTTCCGGGACCGAGGGATCGTGCTCGGGCGTACCGTCAACAACGACCGGAACCAGGAAGGCCTTGTTCTCGGCCATGTGATGGGTGCGTTCGATTGCGAGGTTCCATTCGTGTCGAAAGTAGCCTTCAAGCCGCTCTTGGGTGTGCTGGGAGACGACCGGAATGAAGAGGGCGCAGTCATGGATCTCGTGCCGGATCTTCTGATCCCACGCGTCCCCGCCTCGCAGCTCGGTCTGGTCGAGAAACACCTCGATGCCGCCTGCGCGGAGCGCCTCGCAAATCCTTTGAGCCGCCTCGGCATCTTGCGAGGCGTAGCTCAGAAATACCGCGTGCGATGCTTCAGCCACCGAGCGCCCCCACACCGGAGGTCTTCTCACTGCCTCCGCGGGCGGCAGCTTAGCTTAGTCAGGCGGGATATGTGGAATCAGACCCTGGCTAAGTCGCGCGACACCTGCAAGACGAGCATGTGTCGAGTTAAGTGTCCGCTGCTTCTCTTTCGAATGACCGGAATCGGGAGAGTCATCTGTCCGAATCGGGTCGTTAAGCGCCCTTTCGCTGGTCCGACACGCCTGCCTCGCTCACCACTCCAGAGGAGGCACGTATGGAATCGATTAATCACCCGGCGATGCGCCATGTTCCGTGGAACAAGGGCAAACTCGTGGGCCAGAAAGCACCTCTCAAGCAACGCGAGATATGGGCGATCCGAATCCGGCTTCAATTGCAGCAGGATGCCCGCGAGCTCGCGCTATTCAACCTCGCGATCGACAGCAAGCTCCGTTCATGCGACCTGGTGCGGCTGAGAGTCCGCGATGTCTGCCAAGGCGGACGCGTTGCTTCTCGGGCCATCGTTATGCAGCGAAAGACGCAGCGGCCAGTCCAGTTCGAGATCACCGAACAAACTCGTGAGTCATTGTCGAGTTGGTAGTGCAACGGATCTTTCGCTCTTTCGTGGCGGCGGCTCGATCTGCTTCCTCTCATCGTCGATCCATTTGTCTCACGGCAAAGCCGTAACGCGGTCTGACCGGCTGAAGGCCGGGCAGAAG
>Ga0187783_10004046_pt1 | contig 10849 bp, 9 predicted proteins | sample 1015_SJ02_MP02_2_FD_132471 | JGI IMG/M metagenome (GOLD analysis project Ga0187783, IMG submission 132471) | Tropical peat soil microbial communities from peatlands in Department of Meta, Colombia - 1015_SJ02_MP02_20_MG | ecosystem: Environmental > Terrestrial > Soil > Wetlands > Peat | place...
AGCAGATGTCCAGGCCGAGCTTCTCGGCCTCCAGCACGAAGTCAAGCGCCTGCGCGGCGTCACGGGAGATCTCGACGGCGGTGGCGGTGCGCATCAGCGGCCGGCCGCCTCGGCCCGCTGCTTGATAGCCGCGACGGTACCGGTCATCGCCGTCTCGAACTCGCGCATGCGCACGAAGACGATCTTGTCTTCCTTGTCTGGCATCGCGTCGATCGCCAGTGACAGACCGGACCTGGCCGGGCCCATCCGCATCCACTGCCGCAGCACGGTCCCGCCGCCGGACTCCTGGAGCGTGAACCGCCACGTGGCGCTCGGGTTTTCCGGATCCGCCACGGCCCAGGCGAATGCCCTGAGCGGTTCACACTCCACCACGTGCGACGTGGTCGACCACTCGCCCAGGGCCTCGTGCCTGCTCGTGCCGACGAACCTGCTGCCGAGCGCGGGCCCGGCCGCGTCGTCGCACCACCGGACCGACTGCAGCTCGGTGCTCATCTGCGGCATCGACTCGACGTCGGTGACGATCGTCCACACCACCTGGGGTGGCGCGTCGATCCAGGTCTCGACCTCCGCGGTCGGCCCGTCAGCGTACTTGGCGCCCGTCCACTTCATGAGTTCAGCTTAGATTCGCGCTCGCCAGGTGATAAGTGAAGCGGCCGAGTCGGCCGCCTCACGTCTCAGAGCGGAATGTTGCCGTGCTGGCCGCGCGTGCACGGGGCCTGCGCGACCGCCGCCACGATGGCCTGGCGCGTCTTGCTCGGCTCGATGATCTCGTCGATGACGCCCACTGCGATGGCTCGCTGCAGGCCGCCGGCGATCTGCTCGTGCTCGGCCGCAAGCCTGGCCTCCAGTTCGTGGCGTTCCTCGGCCGGGGCTGCGGCCAGCGTGCGGCGGTGCAGGATGCGGACCGCCGCCACCGCGCCCATGACGGCCACCTCGGCGCCCGGCCACGCGAAGACCTTCGTCGCGCCAAGGGCACGCGAGTTCATGGCGATGTAGGCGCCGCCGTAGGACTTGCGCGTCACCAGCGTGACCGTCGGCACGGTCGCCTCGGCGAAGGCGTGCAGCAGCTTGGCGCCGCGGCGCACGATGCCGTCCCACTCCTGGCCCACACCAGGCAGGTAGCCGGGGGTGTCGACCAGCACGACCAGGGGAACCCCGAAGGCGTCGCACATCCGCACGAACCGCGCTGCCTTCTCCGCCGACGTGGCATCCAGGCAGCCGCCCAGGCGCAGCGGGTTGTTGGCGATCACGCCGACGGTCCGCCCGGCCATCCGGCCGAGCGTCGTGACGATGTTGGGCGCCCAGCGCGGATGCAGCTCGATGCCCGGCTCGTCCAGCAGGCCGGCGATGAGCGGGTGCACGTCATAGGCACGCTTCGGCGAGTCTGGCAGCAGCGTGCCTAGGTCCTCGTCGGGCAGCTCGGAGGCAGGCACCGGATCGGTTACCTGGTGGCCGAGTAGCTCGACAAGCCCGCGCGCCTTCTCCAGCGCTTCCGCGTCGGTAGCGGTGACGATGTGCACCACGCCGGACCGCCGGCTGTGCGGCTCTGGGCCGCCCAGGCGCTCCATGTCCACGTCCTCGCCGGTAACGCTGCGGACGACGTCGGGCCCGGTGACGAAGATGCGGCCCTGCTCGGACAGGATCACCAGGTCGGTGAGTGCCGGCCCGTAGGCCGCCCCGCCGGCCGCGGCGCCCAGCACGACCGAGATCTGCGGCACCTTGCCCGACGCCCTGGTCATCGCCTCGAAGACGATGCCGACGGCATGCAGGCTCTCCACTCCTTCGGCCAGCCGCGCGCCACCGGAGTGCCACAGCCCGATGATGGGCGCTCCGGTGTCGATGGCCAGGTCGTAGGCCTCCACAATGGCCGTGCAGCCATCGATGCCCATGGCTCCGCCCTGGACCCGCGGGTCGCTGGCGAAGGCCACGGTGCGGATTCCGGCGATGTTTCCCGTCCCCGCCAGGGTGCCGCTGTCGTCGGCTGGCCGGAGCAATTCCAGCGTGCCGGCGTCGAAGAGCGCCTCCAGCCTGGCCTGGGGATCCCGGCCTGGCCCTTGCGGGGTGGCTCCTGCGGCGGATGGGGCCGAGGGGGCCGGCCTGAGCTTGGTGAGCTCGGCCGCGGTCCGGTTGTCCACGACAGTCACGTTCATCTCCTCGGGGGTGCTGGGAGCGTCCTGCTCAGGGGGAACATTCGGGACGGGGGTCAATGGCTCAGGCTCCGGTGAAGACCAGCGCGGCGTTGGCCCCGCCGAATCCGAATGAGTTGTTGATGACGGCCATCGGGCCGTCGCCGCGCGGCGTCAGCTGCTGCGGCTTGGGCGAGATCGACAGTCCCGCGTCGTCGTCGGGATCCTCAAGGTTGATGGTGGGCGGGGCAATCCGCTCCCGCAGGGCCAGGATCGCCGCGACCGACTCGACCGCGCCGGCCCCGCCAAGCAGGTGGCCGGTCATGGACTTGGTGGCCGAGACCACCACGCCTGGCGCGCTGTCACCGAGCGCGGCCGCGATCGCCTGCGCCTCGACCACGTCGCCGGCCGGCGTCGAGGTCGCGTGCGCGTTGACGTGAACTACCTGGTTCGGGGCAATGCCCGCATCGGTCAGCGCCCGGCCGAGCACGAGCCTGAGCCCCTTGCCCTCGGGCTCCGGCTGGGCAATGTGATGGGCGTCGGAGGAGTAGCCGACGCCCGCCGCCACCGCGTGCACGGTGGCGCCGCGCGCGGCGGCGTGCTCGGCCGACTCCAGCACGACCATCCCCGCGCCCTCCCCGAGCACGAAGCCGTCACGGCCCTTGTCGAACGGCCGGGACGCGCGCTCGGGCTCGTCATTCCGGGTCGACAACGCCCGCATGGCGGCGAAGGCGGCGATGTTCAGCTGGATGATGGCAGCCTCGGTTCCGCCCGCCAGCACCACATCGGCGCGGCCGGACCGGATCATGTCCATCGCGTAGCCGATCGCCTCGGCGCCGGACGCGCACGCGCTCACCGTGGTGTGCACGCCGGCCCGGGCGCCGAGTTCGATCGCGATCCAGCCGGCCGAGCCGTTGGGCATCAGCATCGGCACCGTGAACGGGGAAAGCCGCTGCCACCCCTTGTCCTTCAGCGTGTCGTAGGCCGCTAGCGTGGATGCCACGCCGCCGATGCCGCTGGAGACCACGACGCCGAGGCGCTCGGGATCCACCTCGGGGGAGCCTGCGTCCGCCCACGCCTCGCGAGCGGCGACCAGCGCGAACTGCTCGCACCGATCAAGACGGCGGGCCTGGACGCGGTCGATCAGCGTGGCCGGGTCGGCGGCGGCCCAGGCGGCGATCCTGGTCGGCAGCTCTGCCGCCCAGTCAGTGCCCAGTTCCTGCACGCCGCTGCGCCCGGCCAGCATCGACTCCCACGTGCTTGGCACGTCGGCCCCGAGCGGGGTGATCGCTCCCAAGCCGGTGACGACGACGCGCGTCCGGTCTGTACCCACTGTCCTTCTGCTCCTTGAGTTGGGGGTAACGCGGCGCCAGGTCCGCCGGGACCACCGCGTCCCGGCGTCCGCCGCGCTTGCCTGGGCTCCTGGTCAGGCAGACGCGGTCAGGCGGAGACCTCGGCGCGGCGGACGTAGTCGATGACGTCCTGCACCGTCTTGAGGTCCTTGAGCTGGTCGTCGGGGATCTCGACGCCGAACTTGTCCTGCGCGGCGACGGCAATCTCCACCATCGACAGCGAGTCGATGTCGAGGTCGTCGACGAAGGTCTTGGACGGCGTGACTTCCTCGGCGGGCACGCCGGCTACCTCGTCGATGATCTCGGCGAGACCTGCCAGGATTTCCTGCTCCGTCATGGCCATTGGTTCCTGCTCTCCTTCTGCGGAATTTCGCGTATTGCGGTAGTAGCTTGCCCCGGGGACGGGGCGGGGGTCAGGGTACCGTTATCACCTGCGCTGCGTAGCACATGCCCGCGCCGAACCCGATCAGCAGCGCCTTCGAACCAGAGCTGACCTCGCCGCGCTCGATCATGCGCGACAGGGCCAGCGGAATGGACGCGGACGAGGTGTTGCCCGCGGTCACGATGTCGTCGGCGACCACGGCCTGCGGCGCGCCGAGCTTGCGCGCGATGGCCTCGACGATCCGCAGGTTGGCCTGGTGCGGGATGAAGGCGGCCAGCTCGGAGGGGTCCACCCCGGCCTTCTCGCAGGCCTTGAGCGCGATCGGCGCGAGCGCGCTGGTGGCCCAGCGGAAGACCGCCTGGCCCTCCTGGAAGATGAACGAGTTCCGGTCCTTGATGAAGATCTTGTCGGCCAGGTCGCCGTCGCTGCCCCAGTACACCGGCCCGATGCCCGCAGGCTCGCCGGGGTCGGTGACCGGGCCGACGATCGCGGCGCCGGCGCCGTCGGCGAAGATGATGCACGTCGAGCGGTCAGTCCAGTCCACCCACTGGGAGAGCTTCTCGGCGCCGACGACCAGCACATTCCGCGCGGTACCGGTGCGCACCGCGTCGGCAGCGTTGGCGAGGGCGTAGCAGAATCCGGCGCACGCGGCATTGAGGTCATAGGCGCCAGGCGCCACGATGCCCAGCCGGCGTGCCGTGGATGCCGACACGTTGGGGATCTGCACCTCCGGCGTGCAGGTGGCCACGATTACCAGGTCGACGTCGGCGGGGGACAGGCCGCTGGCCGCGAGCGCCTTGCCGCCAGCCTGCACGGCCATGTCGGTGACGGTCTCGTCCGGGCCCGCGATACGGCGGCTGGCGATGCCTACCCTGGCGCGGATCCACTCGTCGTTGGTGTCGACTGTCTGCGACAGCTCGTCGTTGGTTACGACCCTGGCGGGCTGGTATCCGCCGAAAGCCAGCACTCGTGCGCCCGGGTGCCCGTCAGTGAGTCGCATTATGTCCTGCTGCCTTTCGCCGTTTGCGGATTGTTGTCGGGCCTGCGGCCCTGGACTGCCGTGCTACTCGGCTGCCTGGGGCAGCAGCCGCACCAAGGGCTGGCCTGCGCTGACCGGATCGCCATCCTCGACCAGCCATTCGATGAGCGTTGCCGGGAACGTCGACTCAACAGCGTGACTGCCGCCGCGCATCTCGACGCGGCCAAGGCCGGTGCCGACAGCCACCGGGCTGCCTGGTGCGATCGCATCCGGGTGGCCGTCGGGCGCGCGGAACGTGCCCGCAAGGGGCGCGACCAGCAGCCGCCACTCGGGCGCGTGGCTATCGGCGTGGCTGTCCGCGTGCTCGGCCAGCAGCGCCCTCGCGGCGTCGAGGTCCTCGGGGGTCTTCAGCGCCACCAGCTGTACCCCGCGAAGCGCGCGCTTGGCCAGGCCCGTCAGGGTCCCGGCCGGGGGAAGCTCGATCACGGCAGTGACGCCGAGGTCGGCCATGGTCTGCATGCACTTGTCCCAGCGCACCGGGGCGCTCACCTGGTGCACTATCCGCTGCAGCCAGTCCGAGCCCGAGCGCACCACGGTGCCGTCCCGGTTGGATAGCAGCGGACGCACCGGGTCGCGAGGCTCGATGCTGGCCGCCTGTATGGCCAGCGCGTCCTCTGCGGGCGCCATGTGGCGGGTGTGGAAGGCCCCGGCCACCGAGAGCGGCCTGAGCCTGGCGCCGGCCGGCGGGTTCTCAGCCAGCGCGGTCAGCTGCTCGAGCGTGCCGGCCGCGACGATCTGGCCGGCGCCATTGACGTTCGCCGGGGTCAGCCCGAACTCCTCAAGGACGGCCAGCACAGCCGACTCGTCACCGCCCAGGACCGCGGTCATGCCGGTCGGCTCAGCGGCCGCGGCCTCGGCCATGCCCTGAGCCCGGACCCGGACCAGCCGCATCGAGTCCGGCGCGGAGATGACGCCAGCGAGGACGCCCGCGGCGAGCTCGCCGACACTGTGCCCGGCCACTGCCACCGACTGGCGGCTGACGGGGTGAGCGCCGGTCACCAGATGGTCCTGCGCGGCGGCGATGGCCGCTGCTACCAGTAGCGGCTGGGCGACGGCGGTGTCGCGGATCTCGTCGGCGTCCGCCTCCGTGCCGTACTTGATGAGGTCGCAGCCGGCCAGGTCGGACCACGCGGCCAGCCGGTCGGCGAAACCGGGCAATTCGAGCCACGGAGCCAGGAAGCCGGGAGTCTGGGCGCCCTGGCCGGGGGCCGCGATGAGAAGCATTGTCTAAGCCTGCACTGTAGAACTCCGCCATATCTATGCCGAAGTAAACGAAGTTTCTGCGCGGGGTTATGTGGAAAGTCTACAAGTCATGTTCGCTTGTGCGCGAGGCGGCCCAGGACCACCGCCGTCCACAGGGCGAATCCTCCCCGTCCGTCACCAGGGACTATCCCCGTCAGCTCGGTGACCCGCCGCAGGCGGTACCTGACCGTATTCGGATGCACGAACAGCAGCCTGGCGGTGGCTTCCAGCGAGTTGCCCTGCTCCAGGTAGGTCATGACGGTGTCGAGCAGCGCGGTGCCGCCGCGCAGCAGCGGCTCGTAGACTTCCTCGATCAGGCTGGCCCTCGCCGCCTCGTCCCCGTCAAGAGCACGCTCGGGCAGCAGGTCGCCGGCCAGCACGGGCCTGGGTGCCTCGGGCCACCCGGCTGCAGCCCGCAGCCCGGACAGCGCCTCGGCCGCCGAGCGCACGCCGGCCTGCAGATCCGCCACCGCAGGTCCCACCACCACCGGGCCGGGCCCGAACCGGCCGACGAAGTGCCTGGCCGCCTCGAGCGGGTCCTCGCTGCCGCCGACGATGAGCACCAGCCTGCTGCCATGGACACCCCCGAGCAGGTCCAGGCGGGCACGCCTGGCCAGCGATCGGAACTCGTCAATCAGGCTCTCCGGCTCGATCCCGCCGGCGGTGCCCACGATGACCGTCACCGGGCTGAATGACCAGTTCAGCGCCGAGGCCCAGGACTGCAGGCCCTCGTCGACCTCGCCGCGGACCAGCGAGTCGACCACCAGCGCCTCAAGCCGCGCATCCCAGGCGCCGCGCGCCTCTGCGGTCCTGGCATACACCTGGGCGGTGCCGAAGGCGATCTCCCTGGTGTAGCGGAGCACGGCCTCGCGCAGCTCCGCCTCGCCGCCCGGCGCTGCCAGCTCGTCCACCTGCGACTCGACGACATCGACGATGACCCGGACCATCTCCACTGCCTGCTGCAGCGTCACCGCCCTGGCCAGCTCGCGGGGCGCGGTGCCGAATACCTCACCCGCCACCGCGGGCCTGGTCCGCTCGGGATGCTTGACCCATTCCACGAATGCCGCGATGCCAGCCTGCGCGATGAGCCCGAGCCACGAGCGGTTCTCCGCGGACATCGCCCGGAACCACGGCAGCCGCTTGTCCATCGAGGCCATGGCCGCAGTCCCGAGGGTGCCCGTGGCCTGCTCCAGGCGGGCGATGGTCGCCTCCCTGACGCGGCCGGTCAGCCGCCTCTGCTGGCCCTCGGCGCCCCGGTGGGCGAGCGGGCTGGCGCCATTCGCAAACGATGTCACGTCCTCAGCGTGCCACTGCAATGTGACGTAGTCATTTCTCGGGTCCTGCGGCAAGGGCCTGCGGCTGGGCGAAGCCGGATCCCGCAGGCAGCTCGAATCTGGCCAGGGCCGGCCGGTCCCGGCCGGTGATGACCTTGGCGAATCCTGGCCTGAGCAGGACCGTCAGCAGCAGGATCGCGGCGAGCACGATGCCCGACAGCGCCGTTGCCCAGCCAACGCCGATCTTGTCGGCGATGGGCCCCTGGAGCAGGGCACCGATCGGATAGCTCACCCCGAGCGCCACCAGGAAGAAGCTGTTGACGCGGCCCCGGTACTTCTGCGGGGCGTTCAGCTGGACCGCGGTCGACAGCCCGGAAAGCACCCCGACGTAGACCAGCCCTACCGCGAACATGGTGACCACGCCCACCCAGAGCGTGCCTGCGGCCGCGTAGCAGCCAAGGACAGCGGGCAGCAGGGCCAGGCTCCAGCCGAGCAGCGGGCCGCGGCCGATCCTGGCAGCCAGTGGCGCAATCGTCAGCGCCCCGGTGACGGCGCCGAGGCCCTGGGCGGTGGTCAGCGCGGACGTGGCCTGCGGTACGGCGCTGGTCGCGCCATGCGCGATGTGCAGCGCCATGGCCGGGACCAGCGCAATGAAGGGTGCCGCGACGAAAGCCACCACCGCGATGGCGAGGATCGCGGCCCTGCAGGCGGGCTCCGCCGCGGTCGCGGCCAGCCCGCAGCGCAGGGAGGCAAGCACGCTCTCCGACCGGCCGGGCGGCGGGGAGAGCCGCACCAGCAGCACCGCGAGCACCACGGCGAGGAACGAGGCCGCGTTAGCCACGAAGGTAGCGGGGTAGCCGAAGGCAGCCACGGTAGCCCCGGCCAGCGCGGGGCCAATGATCCGCCCGGCGTTCCACTGCGCCGAGTTGAGCGACACGGCGGCAAGGAACTCCGGCTGCGGCACCAGGTCGGGCAAGACGGCGGCGCTGAACGGCCCGATCAGGGCCGCGACCGATCCCTGCACGCTCACCAGGCCGAGCAGCACGAGCGGGCTGCCGTGGCCGGTGCCGACGAGGAGCGCCAGCGCTGCGGCCACCACCGCCTCCGCCAGGTTCCCGGCCGCCAGCACGGGCTTGCGGCGCATCCGGTCAGCGAGCGCCCCGCCGAGCGGGGAGAGCAGGCCGATGGGCAGGAACGCGCCAGCGGCGACCAGCACTGCCCAGCTGGCCTGCCCGGTGCGGGAGATCACCAGCGCTCCGACCGCCACGGTCTGCATCCACGAGCCGACGTTCGAGACCAGGCTCGCGCTCCACAGCAGCGCGAAGTTCCGGTGCCCCAGCGGCCGCAGCGAGGCGGCAGCCTGCGCGCTCAATGGGCGCCGCAGGAGCAGGCGGTCATCATCGGCCCACGATAAGGGAGACCGGAGGCCAGCGTGATCGGCGCGTCAGATGATGCGCCGCTGCTCGTCGCCGAACCTGGCCATCAGGTACAGCGTGCCGCCCAGGGCGCGAACATGGGCCGCGACCTGCGACCGGTCCGTGTCCGCCAGGCTGTCCTGCTCGGCTGCCTGGACCTGCTCCTCGCTCAAGCCGATTTGACGCGCCAGCTCGGCAGCGCTGACACCTCGCTGCTCGCGCAGGCCCGCCAGCGAGGTGGCGCCGGCCAGCCCGGCGGCACGCTCGGTCACGTCGGCGGCGCTCACCCGGAAGAACCTGGGCAGGAACTCGCTGGCGTCGGCGAATTCGAGGGCCTCCCCGATCGGGGCGGGCCAGTTGCCGGCGCGAATCTCGTCGAGCAGCTCGGCGGCGAGGTCAGCGGCATCGCGCCGGTGCCTGTGCGCGGCGTCGGTGCCTTCCAGGACCGTCAGCAACGTGACAGTTCCCCGCGGCTCCTCCGCGAACAGCAGCCTGACATCGGCGCCGAGCGGGTCAGCGCGCAGCTCCAGCACCTCGCTGGCGCCGTAGCCGCGAACGTCCTCCCGGCCCAGTGCGCGCTCGGCTGCCACCAGGGCCTGCTCTACCCGCGTGGCGGATTCGGCGGCGGCCCGCTCGGCGCTGGCCTCGTCATCGACGGAGTGCTGACCGAGCGCGGCGAACGCGTCCAGAACTCGCCGCCGCGCATCGGCTGCCGTGGCGAGCGCCTTGGCAGTCTCCTTCTGGCTCCGGAACCCATCGACTTGCCGCTGCGCCAGGCTGCTCCGCGCGCTGAGTTCCTCCTCGCGCCGACGGGCTGCGTCCAGCTCGCGCTCGGCTTCAGCGCGGCCAGGGGCATCCAGGTCTGTGCGCTGAGCCCGGAGCTCGGCCGACTCGCGGATCGTGCTCGCGTCGGCCGCGAGCTCCCGCAGCCGCTGCAGGCCCTCCAGCATCTGCTGGTAGCTGAAGTCGAGCGTCTCGCGCGGATCCGGCTGCCGGCCGGCCTGGGCGACGAGCGGCGGCCCCGGCATCTGGTCCGCCTGCAGTAAGACGAGCAGGGCCGCGCCGGTCTCGGCTGCCGCCTCGGGCTGCGAGCCGGCCAGGTCGGCGAGCCAGTCGCCGAGCTGGCCGGGCATCCGCAGCCGGAAGGGCATGACGTACGTCCCGTAGCTACAGGGCTTCGCTGACCGGCAGGTCCAGGCGGTACTTCGCGATTGCCTGGCCGACCACCTCGGGCTTGACCTCGCCGGCCTGGGCCAGCTGCGCCAGCACCGCGACGGTGATCGACTCGGCATCCACGTGGAAGAACCGCCGGGCGGCGGGGCGGGTGTCGGAGAAGCCCCAGCCGTCGGTGCCGAGCGAGCTGAACGGCGCCTGTACCCAGCGGGCAATCTGGTCGGGCACGGCCCTGATCCAGTCGCTGACCGCCACGACAGGGCCAGGGTGGCCGTCCAGCGCCTTGCTGACGTAAGGCACCCGGTGCTCGTCCTCGGGGTGCAGCATGTTCCACTCGTCGCAGGCCAGCGCGTCCCGGCGCAGCTCCGTCCACGACGTCGCCGACCAGGCATCCGCCGCGACGCCCCAGTCCTCGGCAAGCAGGCGCTGGGCGTCCAGCGCCCACCGCAGCGCAACCCCGGAGGCCAGGATCTGCGCGTGCGGCCGCTCGCCCGTGGTGGAGACACCCGTGGTGGAGACACCCTTGGTGGAGACACCCTTGGTGGAGACAACTGCCGAGGACGCCTGGCTCGGCGCCGTCTGCGCTGGCGCGGCCGCGTACCGGTAGAGACCGCGCAGGATGCCCTGCTCTAGCGCCGCGGTGCCGCCCTCGAAGTCGGCCGGCTCGGCGGGCTGCAGGTAGGGCTCGTTGTAGACGGTCAGGTAGTAGAAGATGTCCTCGCCGTCGGGGTGCTCCGCCGACGAGCCGTACATGCGGCGCAGCGCGTCCTTGATGATGTAGGACAGCTCGTAGGCCCAGGCCGCGTCGTAGGCGACGCACGCCGGGCTGACCGAGGCCAGCAGCAC
>Ga0187783_10004047_pt1 | contig 10848 bp, 7 predicted proteins | sample 1015_SJ02_MP02_2_FD_132471 | JGI IMG/M metagenome (GOLD analysis project Ga0187783, IMG submission 132471) | Tropical peat soil microbial communities from peatlands in Department of Meta, Colombia - 1015_SJ02_MP02_20_MG | ecosystem: Environmental > Terrestrial > Soil > Wetlands > Peat | place...
CTCCCGCCGCGTCCATCACGCGCGTCCAGTAGCGGAGCATCTCGTCGTTGGCGACCATTTCGCGGTGGTCGCAACACCCGTCCAGCGTCACGTTGAGCGCGAAGGTCAAAAGCCCCATGGTGCTGACTCTCTCCCAGGCTGCGTATCGCTTCAAGCTTTGGCGAAATCGAACCCTTGCCGAGGACGCAATCACGAAGCCAGGCCACTACAATTCGCGAAACATCCGAGCCATTCCGGCCTCGTCAGCACCAGCAGTCCAAGTTTGGGATCGGTTCCGAGCTCGGGGGGTCCGCGTGGTTCTTGGACTGACTTCCGGCTGATAATAAGCTGGCGGCCGACACGCTCCGGGCGGTCGATGCTCGTTACGGGACGCGTTTGATTGGCGAGGATTCCCATGATCAAGGCTGCTATTGCTGTGCCAGGTGCGACCGGGCACCGGATTCGGACGCTACGCGATTGGCTCGATCACCTTGCCGCCCGTGAGCGTCTGGCGATCGTTCGGGAAGGAGTCGCGTTGCGCTTTGAACTTGCCGCCATTGCCAAGCATCTGGATGGCCAGCAAGCGACGTTATTTCCCAGGCCTGACGGGCATGCGATGCCGGTTGTATCCGGCCTGGTGTCGGACCGCGGCTGGATCGCGGAGGCCATGTCGATTGATCCCGCAGATATGCTCGGACACTTTCAACGCGCCGTGCTCAACCCGACACCGTGGCGCGAGGCCGAGGCGGCCCCGGTTCAGGAAATGGTCGAGCGTGGGGTCGATTTGGCGCGCCTGCTACCGCTCCCGACCCACAACGAATACGACAGTGGTCCCTATATCACCGCCGGCCTTGTGATTGCCCGCAACCCCCGCACCGGGGTCCAGAACGTCGCCATCCACCGCTGCCAATTGAGCGGTCCGAACCGACTGGGCGTTCTGTTGCTGCCTCGTCATACGCACATGTTCTTCGAAATGGCCGAGCAAGGCGGGGAGGCGCTCCCTGTTGCCATCGTGATCGGCGTTGATCCGCTTACGCTGCTCGCCTCGCAGGCGATCGTTCCAATCGATTGCGACGAACTCCAGATTGCCGGCGCATTGCAGGGTCGTGCGTTGCCCGTCGTCAAATGCGTGACCAGCGACCTTCGTGTTCCGGCCGAGGCAGAGATTGTGCTTGAAGGGCGGCTGCTCGCGAACATCCGCCAACCCGAGGGTCCGTTTGGTGAGTTTCCACAATACTACGGCGAACGCGGCGATCACCACGTCATCGAGATCGACTTGGTAACGCACCGCCGGCAAGCGATCTTTCACACGATCGTTGGCGGCGGATTGGAGCATTTGCTACTCGGCGGTATCCCACGCGAGGCGACCTTGCTCACGCATTTGCAGCGCAGCTTTCCCAACGTGCGCGACGTCCATCTCTCGCTTGGCGGAGTTTGCCGATATCATCTCTATGTGCAGATCGACAAGCACCAGGAGGGCGAGGCCAAGAACATCATGCTTGGCGCGTTCGCAGGCCATTACGACGTCAAGCAGGTGATCGTGGTCGACGACGACGTCGATATCCACAACCCGGCCGAGGTGGAATGGGCGGTTGCGACACGATTTCAGGCCGACCGCGATCTCGTGATCGTTTCCGAGAGCCAGGGCTCGAAGCTCGATCCTTCAACCCGCAACGGCATCGGGGCCAAGATGGGGCTTGATGCAACAAAACCGCTGTCGGCCGATGCCGGACAGTTCAGGCGCATCCGCGTACCTGGCGAGGATCGCGTCGAACTCGGGCGGGTCCTCAACACCATCAACGCTACCGACTGGCAGAACGCTGTCAGCGACTGCCGACCGGCGGCCCCCAGCAGCACCCGATCTGTTGAATAGGGTTGCGTGATGTGCGTGCGCGAGCGGGAATGATTGAATCGGTCGACGGCACTCGGGCCGGTCGATGTTTGTTCAGGACAGAATGTAATATCGTGCGCAACCGACCGACCCGCACCCTCCACGGTGAAGAGAAACACCTGGCTTGCGCCCGATCGCGGCAAACCAGATGTTCACTGTTTCGTGGTGCGGCCTATCCGCCTATGCCAACGCGGCCTTAACGCGGTCGGGCGAGAACGGGACTCGGCGGATCCGCACACCGGTCGCATCGAATATTGCGTTGGCGATCGCCGCGGCTACCGGACGGATCGACGGTTCTCCCGCCCCGGTGGGAGCAACGGTTGGCCGATCGATCAGCACGACCTCAATCGTCTCCGGCGCCTCTGTGATGTCGAGAATCGGATACGTGAGCCAGTCCACACTGGTAACGCCCTTGGGGTCGAATTGGACCTCCTCCCAGAGTGTACGACTCACCCCCTGCACGACATTTCCCTCGATACAGAACTTGAGTCCATCCGGGTTGATGATCTGACCGCAGTCATGGGCAACGACGAGTTTCTTCGCCCAGATCTTTCCGCTGGCACGATCGATCTCGACCTCAGCAACAACCGCCACCACGGTTCCGCCGCGCTGGGCATATGCCATGCCGCGGCCCGTCACGGTGTTGCCGGTTTGATCGCGCCGTGGCGACGCACGCTTCACCCACCCGGCTCGCTCGGCCGCCGCCTTGACGATCGCGATATCGCGAGGGGCTTTGAGATAGCGAAGCCGGAACTCGACCGGATCGGCGCCGACCGCGGCCGCGACTTCGTCGATGAACGACTCGGATGCAAAGTGGATTTGCGGTCCGACCGGGTCGCGCAGATGCGCCGTGCGCAGCGATGAGGCGCGATCGAGCAAGGGCGGGATGGTTTCCCACAGCGCGCGCTTGTTGGAGAAGTCGTAGGATTCAGCCGGCACTCCAAATCCGTCGTTTGACATCAGTGGCCAGTCCATCAACTGCCCGGCCAGACTGTGATTGGGTTTGCTCTCGTTTGTCTGGATGTCGATGCGGGAGAATCCCTTGCTGACGAACTCATAGGCCAGGACATTGCCAGACGGGTCGATGGCTGCGCGGGCGCGGTGGATCGACGCCGGGCCCTTTGGGTCCCAGCCATGGCCCTCGTCGCGCATGTACTGTACGCGCACCGGACGGCCGACGGCTTTGGCGAGAACAGCGGCGTCCATGGCGGCGTCGCCGGCGTCGTTGCGGCCGTATGAACCGGGCCCGATCACCCAGATGCCCCGCACCTGGTCGGCCGACAGTCCGAGAATAGCCGCCACCCCGTCGCGCGCGTAGTGCGGCTTCTGCGACCCGGTCCACAGCGTGGCCCGCCCATCCTTGATCTCGACCACCGCGCAGGCCGGTCCCATGCTGGCATGGGATTGGAACGGCCATTCATATTCGGCCCGGACCACGCGGATTGCTGAACCGAAAATCGCGTCGACGTCGCCCACATTGACCTGCACCTCGCGTTTGCGAACGGACGCATTCCGAATGTGGTCATAAAGTTCGGGGAGTGTCGGGAAGGGCGGCTTGACGGGAGACCATTCGACCTTGAGCGCCTGGGCGGCGCGGATCGCGTCCCACTCGGTGTCAGCTGTGACGCCCAGAAAGTTCTTTTCACGGACCACCCGCACGCCGGGAATCTGACTCACCGAGCTTTCGTCCACCTGGAGCGGCACACTCCCGACGACGGGCGGCCGGATAACGCGACCATGAACCATGTCGGGCACTTTGACGTCCGTCACGAAGTCCTGCTTGCAGAACACCTTCGACGCAATGTCATCGCGCTTAATGGGCTTGCCGACGATCTTGTACTCGTCCGGCGATTTTGGTTTGGCCTTGCCGACTGCCGTCAGTTCGTTGCCGATCTGGCCATTCCAGTTGAGCTGGACGTTGAAATAGCGATCTCCAACCAATTCGGCATAGGAGATGGCCTTGGCCGGATCGCCGGTCACTCGAACGACTCCGGCACTGACGCTGAGTTGATCGGCACCGACGCCGAGTTGTTCCGCCGCCATTCCGACCAGCACGCGGCGAGCTTCGGCGGCCGCGTAGCGCAGTTGCATGCCGCCGCGCCAAATGCCGGTCGAACCGCTGGCGCCTCCCTGATTGACACTAGTAGCGGTGTCTCCCATCACGACCTTGACACGGTCGAACGGGACATCGAGTTCCTCAGCTACCATCTGTCCAATCGCAGTGTGCAGTCCTTGGCCCATGTCCATCTTGCCGAAAAACGCACTCACGGATCCGTCGGCGCGAATGCCGATGTAGGAATCGAGTTCGCTTGGCACCAAGGCAGGACGCACGCCCGTGGTGGTCGATGGCTCCATTGCACAGGCGGTTTCCATTCCGACAGGTAATCCGAATGAAACGAGGAGCATTCCAGCGCCGCCCAGTGCGGCCCGGCGTGTCAGGGCGATCTGCGCGCCTTTGAGAGTCGGGTGCGTTTGCGGGATCTTTTCGATTTTCGCCATGGCGGCCTCCCTCAACCCATCATTTCAGCCGCGCGCTTGACAGCGCGCAGGATCGCCATGTGAGTGCCGCACCGGCACTTCAGTCCGGAAAGGGCGTCGCGGATCTCCGCATCGCTCGGCCGCTTCTTGTCCTTCAAAAAGGCTGCTGCCGTCATGATCCAGCCGTTAACGCAATAGCCGCATTGCGGGACCTGCTCCTCGACATAAGCCCGCTGCAGAGGATGGGGCGACTCCGGTGATCCGAGTCCCGCGAGGGTCACGATCTTGGCGCCAGCGACCGCTGAGATCGGGATGGAACAGGATCGCACCGCGACACCATCGACATGCACCGTGCAGGCGCCGCATTGCGCAAGACCGCACCCGAAGTGCGGATTGTTCAGGCCAAGATCGTTGCGCAAGGCGTAAAGCAACGGCATGTCTGGATCCGCATCGACTGGGTGCGTCGTGCCGTTGACGTTTAACGTGAAATTTTGGGCCATGAGACTGCCTCCTTGGCAAGATCGGTCTGACAAATCCCTAAGTTACGGCCGTGGTGCGGACGACCCGGACGATGTGGCTGCATCCCACGACTCCCCCTGGATGCCCGGCCGGAGCACGCCGGTCGCCCGAAATTTTTGTTACTATAGGTTAAAGGATGCAGGCCGGGTATGGGAACTCAGGCAGATTGACGTCACGTCGTCGCGAATGGATACCGTGAATACGCCTGAAATCGAAGGGCTTGCAGGTTTTCCGAGACCCGGCGACTTTCGCGGCCCAAGCCGGCTATCCATTGTTGTACTTGTCGCCATACCGCGGTAGCGGCATGATTTGCCGGACAGGTGGGCCTCAGGTGAGTATGCATGGTCAGCGGGGGCAAGCGGGCAGCAGGGACATCGGGCACGAGTGATCTGCCCGGCGGGCCCATGGCGGGAACGGTACCATGAATGCCCTGTTGCGGTTGGGTATCGCGCTGGTTGTGACGTTGGCCGTTACGGCGCAGGGGAGCACTGCTGAGGTGCTAAAGATCCGCATCGGTTGGTCCACGATGCCGACCAACATGATTCCGGTGCTCTATTCGGCCAAGCCCGAAATCCTCAGGCATTATGGCCATAGCTACACTGTCGAACTGATGCAGTTTCGCGGCAGCGTACCGCAGGTCACCGCGATGGCTGCCGGAGAGATCGATATAGCCTCGTTCGCACCGCTTTCATTGGCGCTGGCCGTCCACAATTTCGGCATGGATGTCAAGGCGGTGGCGGACATGCTTCAGGATGGTGTTCCGGGGCGGAATTCGCTGGCATTCCTGGTCCGCAAAGATTCGGGAATTACCAGTGTCGCCGACCTCAAGGGCAAGCGGATTGGAATGAACGCGCTCGGTTCGGCCTCCGACACCGCGCTGAAAGCCGTGCTCCGCAAGGCGGGGATGAGCCCACGCGACTGCATCATGGTCGAGGCGACCTTCCCCAACATTCCGGCCAGGCTCGAGGAGGGCAAGATCGACCTCGGCCCGGTTCTGCAGCCCTACAAGAATCAATTGCTAGCCACCGGACGCTATGACGTGCTGTTCGAAGCCAAGGACGCGCTCGGACCCGTGCAGTTCGTTTTTCTGGCGGCGCAGACCGACTTCCTCGAGAAGAACCGAGAGGCACTTTATGATTTCTTCGAGGATCACGTCCGTGCCATGCGCTGGTTCGCCGATCCGAGCAATCACGCCGAGGCCGTCAGCATCGTCGCCAAGTACATGCATCGGCCGGCCGCGGACCTGGACTACCTTTTCACCGAGGATGACTTTTATCGCGACCCATATCTATTTCCCAATGTCGATGGCATTCAAAAAATGGCCGATATCTCGTTTGAGGTCGGGTTGATGCCGGCTAATATCGAAGTCTCGCCGAAATATGTCGATACGAGTTTCGTGGCAGAGGCCAAGCGTCGGATCGAAGCAACGAGCCAGAGCGAAAACTGACATCTTGCGGTGCACGACCTGAATTGATGTGGCGCTCCGTCAGATCGCCACGCCCATTTGGATTGAGCCAAAGGCGATGATTCGATGGCGACGGCATCGCCCGATGCGTGGCACGTCGAGTGGGTTCAACTCAAAAACGCACCGCCATTTACATGGATGGTCTGACCGGTAATGTGCCGCGCCCCGGAGCCGCACAGAAAACGGACCGTTGCAGCCACGTCAGCCGCGCCGGCCCGGCCGGTCAAGGTGTGCTGGATCCGATGATGTTGCGGCTCGGGTGACCCGGCCGGCCGTGCCGTGTCGATCAGGCCAGGCGAGACGCAATTGACGGTCACGCCATCGTCGGCCAGATCGTGAGCCAGCGCGCGGGTCAATCCGACGAGTCCCGCTTTGGCGGTGACGACATGGATGCGATTGCGGGCGCCGGTGTGGGCGCTCAGGCCGCCAATATTGACGACAGCTCCGGCGCCGCTCCGGCGCAGTTGGGCGTGGCACGCCTTAACGCAATTGAACGCACCGTCGAGGATCACTGCGATGATTTCTCGCCAGTCGTTCAGCGTCATCTCCTCCAAGGAACTTTCACGCCGCAGGGCGGCATTGTTTATCAGAAAATCGATGCGGCCAAATCGCTCCACTGCCAGATCGGCCATCTGGCTAACCAGAGCCGGATCGGAGACATCGGCCACAAACGCTACGGCCCGGCCTCCAGTTCCTTCGATCTCGCGCACGACGCTCTCGGCCTGCGCCAAATTTGATCGGGCGTTGACTACGACCGCCGCCCCAGCGGCAGCCAGTTGCTGGGCGATGGCGCGGCCGATATTGCGGCCCGCACCGGTCACGATCGCCACCCGGCCGTGAAGCTCGCCGTCATGATCTGCCATCCCGTCCTCCCGCCTTACCGCAAATTTGGCCAATCAATCCGTTTCGGATGCCACGCGTCGCAGACCGTCACCCGCGCAAGGCCGCAAGGACGACGCGCGGTCGATCAAACAAGGTTCGTGCCAGTTCAAGAACATCGTCGCTGCGCGGCTGAGGCCAGCGGCCGTGACGAGCATTGGCCAGGAATTTCTCCTTAATATCGTCGTCCGCCAGCGGCTCGCTTCTGCCACCCCGCAGGTGCGGCTGTCGCTCGTCGATCACGCTTCCGTCGCGCAAGATCATCCTGATGTGGCCGGTGTAGTCGCGCGGATAGGGATTGTTCGGATCGATCTCATAGCTGACCTTGGCTGCAAGGCTGAGAATTTCCGGATCCCGCACCGATTGGTCGGTAAAGGCATCAAGGCCGACATGACCGCGACAGAAGCCGGCGGCGATGCAAAACGGCGTGCTGAACTTGGCCGCGTAGCTATTGGGCGGCCGGCGCTTGTCCGCCAGCGGCTCCCACAATCGGTGAACCGTACCCTCGGCGACGTCGCACACCAGCGCAGCCACGTCATCGGCCTTAGCACGCGCTGACAGCCGCCGCGCGCAGTCGATATAGGGATGCGTCATGGTCCCGCACGGATAGGGCTTGAAGGCCAGCGTCTCCAACACCCAACCCCGCCCGAAATTCTCAAGCAAGGCCGCGTAGTCGCCGTCTCGCTGATGAGCGAAGGCATTAAAGACGCCGTGGACACCCTCGAAGACGGTGCGCGGCCCCACAAATCCGGCGCGGCCGAGCCCGGCCGCCCGCAGGCCCGATTGGGCCGCCCAGCCGGGATGAAGACGTTTGGTCCAAGCACCTTCGGCCAGATATTCGATGATGCCGCCTGCCATGCTGCCGGCGTTGCCGAGTGCGTCAACGATCTGCCGGGATGTCAGGCGCAACGCCGCTCCGACGCCAGCGGCCGCTGCCAAGGCACCGAATACCGCGGTCGGGTGGAAGCCCGCGCGGTGGACCGCCTTGGGCACCACCAGACTCAGCCGGCACAGGGTCTCGACGCCGACGGCAATTCCTAACAGGGCGCGCCGCCCATCTGTCTGGTGGCGCTCGCAGGCGGCGAGGACCGCGGGCACGATCACGGCTCCGGCGTGGACCGGCCCGCCCTCGAAGGTGTCATCAAAATCCTCGCCGTGCGCCGCAGTGCCATTGACAAAAGCGGCTCCCGCCGCGCTCAACGCTTCCGGCTGGCCGATCGCCGTACAGGGACCGGCGTCTTCGAAACTAGCCACCGCGCAGCGGGTGTAGTCCTGCTCTCGCGCCGCAAGGCACAGGCCGATGACGTCGATCAGCAGAGCTTCACATTTGTTGCGCACGGCCGGCGGCAACGCCTCGGGATCGAGCACCGCAATGTATTGCGCCAGTTGTTCGGCGATACTCTGATCAGGAAGGCTCAAAGTCATGGCGAGACCGTCAATTGTTGCGCAGCCGCATGCCGCCCCCGAAGCCCGGCACGCGGTTGACCAGAATGACCACCGCGAATGTGATGGCCAGCATGATGAGGCCTAATACGGCGATGGCTCCGAGATCGCCGCTCTCATTGAGGTCGAAGATCAAGACCGAAACCACTTTGGTTTCGGAAGTAAACAGCATGATCGCTGCCGACAATTCGCGAATGACGCCAATGAAGATGAAGCACCAAGTGGCGATCACTCCGGTGCGCAGCAGCGGCGCAGTGATGTGCCGCAGCACCTGCAGTCTGGTGGCACCGAGGATACGGCCGGCATCCTCAAGTTCGGGATGCACAGTGCGAAATGCGGCCTGCAGTTGTTGGTAGGCCGCCGGGAGGCTGATGGTCACGAAGGCGATGAGCAGGATCCAAAGAGTTCCATAGAGGATGAAGGGCGGTCGCGTGTAGCTCAGGAACAGCCCGACCCCAAGCACGATGCCAGGTATTGCCACCGGGGCGGTGGCCAGAAATCCGAGAACTCCCGAGCCGGCGACGGCGCGCCGTGCGGTCACATAGGCGATCACCAGCGCCAGCACCGTGCCGAGCGTTGCGGCCATCACACCGAGCAGGAAGGTATTCCTGAGAGCCAATGGGGTTGCGGACAATTCGAAAAAGACGAACTCGACGTTGTGCAGTGTGAAACTGTCGAGGCTCAGCGGTTGCGTTGCGACCGGGGAAAAGGCGGCGTTGAATAAGGCCGCGTAGGGGAGAAAAACTGGATTGAGCAGCACGACCATGCAAAATGCCGTTGCCAGCCATCTAAATGACCCCAGTCGCACCAGCTGGGGAGGGCCGTAACGCCCGCCGACGATCGAGTAGCTGCGGCGACCGAGAATGACATGCTCGGCGCGCAAGAGCAGCACGGTCAAGATGAGGAGCGGCAACGACGCGGCGGCGGCGAGCTCCGGCTTGGGTGGGTACTGAAACAAGCTCCAGATTTTGGTCGTCATCGTGTGGAAGCCGGCCGGCAGCGCCAGGATCGCCGGTGAACCGAACAACGTCATCGCCTGCAAAAATGCGACCAGTGCGCCTGCCAAGAGAGCCGGAAGCACCAACGGGATCGTAATGCGGCGTGCTGTTACAAGGGCACGACCGCCCAAGATGGCGGACGCGTCCTCCAACTCGCCCGGGATGCGGTCGAGCGCGTTGGCTACCAGAACGAACACATAAGGAAAGGTATAGCAGGCAAGAACGAAGATCAGACCGGGCAAGGAGTAGATATCAAAGAGGTGGACGTCCGGGGGCGCGCCCGTAACCGAGCGAAACAACTGGTTGAGCAGACCGCTGTTGGGCGCAGCCAGCAGCTCCCACGCGATAGCGCCAAGGAAGGGCGGCGTGACGAAAGAGGCGGTGACCAGGGCCCGGATGGTCCGGCGCAGCGGCATGTCGGTGCGTGCCACGAACCATCCCATCGGGGCCGCCACGATTGAGCAAGCGAGCGACACTGAGGTTGCCAGGAACACGGTCGTAAACAACGGGTCGAGGAAAGTCGCGTCGCTCACCAGCCGTCGGAAATTGTCAAGCGTGAGGGCGCCGGTCCGGTCGGTGACGCTGTAGTAGACGAGCCAGGAGATCGGCAGGACGATCAGGACGCACAGGATGGCCGCAAAGCCGATCAGAAGCCAACCGGAGAAATCGAACCGACGCGGCGCCTGTTCGATCCGTTCGGAGAGCACAGCACTCATGGTCGGCTCCTGGTGCGGTCGCGGCTTTCCGGGCCGCAGGTCCGGCTCGGCCAGACATTAGTAACGCTGCCGCGGACCAATCAAACACCAAAGTATTGCGTGTATTTTGACCTGATTTCCTCACCCTGCGCCTCAACCGCTACAGGGTCATCCTTCATCGCCTTGACCTCGCGGAAGGGTTTGCGGCCCGGCTTTTCGGTTGTCAGCGCATGGGCCGAGCGCAGGCCGCCAACATTGATCATGAGTTGCTGGGCCTCGAGCGAAAACATGTAACTCTGAAAGACCCGCGCTGCGTTGGGATTGGGCGCGTTCTTAAATATGCCGTTGGGGCCAGTGATGAGCGGGGATCCTTCGGTCGGGTACACGACCTCGACAGGTTGACCGGCTTCCTTGAGCAAGAAGATATTGTATTCATTGCCGTCAGCCATGACCGCACGCTCGCCGAGCGCCAGCTTCTTGGGCGGGTCGGCCGAGGACTGC